>Ga0307517_10007806_pt1 | contig 15511 bp, 5 predicted proteins | sample 23_EM_MG_FD_194515 | JGI IMG/M metagenome (GOLD analysis project Ga0307517, IMG submission 194515) | Populus trichocarpa ectomycorrhiza microbial communities from riparian zone in the Pacific Northwest, United States - 23_EM | ecosystem: Host-associated > Plants > Roots > Unclassified | place...
TCACCTTTTAATCAATTTTTTATGTCAATTTCTATCCTCATTCTTTGGAATTCTTTTGGGTCCTTTTGCTAAATTGGTTTTTTTTCTTTTCAATTTCACCATTATTTTTTTGGGTTCTTTTACTAAATTAATTTTTCTTTTCAATTTCACCCTTCAATCAAATATAATATTTATTTTGTATTTTAATTTTGACCATTATTCTTTTAATTGCTATTTTTTGAATCTTTTTGTATAATTGAAATTCTTTTTTCAATTTAATTTTTTAATATTTGATTGATTGAGAATTGAACTTCATGATTTTGTCAGATAGGATGCTTCGGGTTTAATGACCCAAGTTATGAGTTTAAAAAGTTAACACGATTTTTTTTAAAGGGCTTTATAATTCTCCTTACTTTTTTATCGTGTTATTCCAATCTCATGAACTGGGTCGTGGGTTTGACGGGATATCCCAGGTTGGACTGACCTTGATTGTCGGGGTTAATTTTTCTTCGGTTAATCGATTTTTTTAAACACCCCTAGCTTTAAAGCTTGGAAACACTCCACACCTCCGGCTTGTTGCATGTTTAAAACCCAAAAAAAGAAAACATTTAATAATTGGCAATTATACCTTTGAAAAAATTAATTCAAATCCTTTGGCATCATGAATACCAGTGTAAATCATAAGTTATTAAACTTGTTTTGATGTTTACCCGGTGCAAGGCCAAGATTAAGTGTTAACCATGATCAATAAAAAAAAATTATAAAAAATCAAAATAACATAATCTAAAAAAATAAAGAAATATCAAACTAGATTTGACCAAATTATTCAAGTTATGAAGATTAAACCGGGTCAATTCTAAGTTGATTTTTTAAAAACACCCAACTTGGATTAAGAGATAAGTAAGCTAAACTTTAGATCGACGCAGCTTGTTTGGGAGTGTGGTTGCATTTGCTTTTCAAAGTGTTTTTCGCTCGGAAATGTATCAAAATAATATATATTTTTATTTTTAAAAAATTATTTTTGACATCAGCGCATCAAAATGATTTAAAAACACCAAAATAATATTAATTTAAAGCAAAAAAATAAAAAAAATTCAAATTTTTTCAAAAGCACTTTTAAAACGCAAAAACAAACTTCTAATTCTATTATAGATTGACCATATTTGATTTATTTTCAAGTTGTTCTGAAATCTACTTGATTATATTTTAAGTTTTTAGAATTTGATAGGAAGAAATTATCAAAGTCAATGAGAAAGCAATCTACATAATAAAAATAAATGTTATTATAGGTATCAGTTATAGCTATGGGACTTAAGATTTGCAATTTTTGCGTAGATATTCAGAATTACTCCTAAGATTAAACCTCTTCATATCATATATCTAAGATTTTCAAACATCATGATGAAACGATGAAGAAAACAAAGAGAGAGAAACAACATAAAAAGACAACTGATGGCATACCAGACAAGAAAAACCTAAAACCTAATTAATATACTAGTTAGGGTTGAAAGGGAGTGTTTTACTAATCTTCTGTTTATGTTTTTAGGTGTTTTTTAGAAGTGATTTTGATTTTAAATGTATTAAATTAATATTTTTATAGTATTTTCTGGTAATTTTAATATATTAATATATATATATATAAAAATTAATTTAATATATTTTCAATCAAGAAAATATTTTTAAAAACACATTACACCGAAGTCCCATGCACCTCAAAAGTGCTAAACCAGACAACAGCAGACAGAATGCACCTTCCAAAACACCCCCAAGATGCCAACGAGTTTAGGACCATTTTCAAAGGGCAGAGGAGCACCAATCCATCAAGTACAAACAGGAACTTAAACCAATCAAGAAAATTTGTCCAAACAGATGGGGACAAAGTACAAGGAAAAACACAACGCAAAGGGAAGTCTCGAATCTGGAGCAGTACTGTAAAAAGAAAAGGTGAAGGTTTCCAAGGTCGAGTATCCAATGACACCAAACACAGCTAGTAATTGTGTAGAAGAAGAGAGAACAGGTTACTTCCCAGCATTTCCATGGATGGTCCGCCTGCATCGATTCATTCAGCAAATTGACTTTCCGTTTTAGGATCAGTTTACTGCATTTTACTTCTTCTTTGTGCCCTCTTACTTGGCAACAACCTCTCTTAGATCTTCATAATCTCATTTTGTCTCACAAGGCACGAGTGATGTTTGGGTTCCGGCAACCTCTTGATTTGTTTGTACTAATCCCATGTCAGAAGATTATGATAAAAGCTAATAATAATGTCTGCGGAAAAAAACATTGCTTATGTCTGATATCTCTTTGTTCTGATTTTTACTTATTTTATCAGCATTTTTTATGATTCTCTGCCATGATTATGAAGGCATTTAAGATTAGCTAGATCCAATTCGACTCTTACTAATTTGAAAAGAAGTTCCAAATCAAAAATTGCTTACGAACTTGAAGATTCATCTCTTCTAATTTATTTTGGATCATATTAAATCAAGAGATTACTTTACGGGGCTGGCTGGGTTTTTATAATGGTTAAGGGATTTTGCTCTCTCCATTAGCCTTTTTAGTTTGTACTTCGGAGATGTATCCAAGAAGATTATTTTCATAAATGCATAAAATTGATTGAAGGATCTGTTAGAGAATAATATAAATTATATTATGAGACCTCACCTAACAGTTTAAGTTATTGGGTTGAGATGGTTCTTTAACATGGTATCAGAGCCTTGATGACCAAGCGGTCACGAGTTCGAATCTCACCATCCCCATTTATTTGATAAAAATTAAGTACAATGATTCAATATGTCAAGAGGGATCGATAAATAAAATAAGATGAAAGGATGAAGAAATGATTAACAAGTTATATAGTTCAAATTAATTATAATTAATTTATGTTTTAATTTTAATGTTTTAAAATTCATAATGATTTCTCGTTGTTTAAAAAAATTAAAACCAAGACCGTCCAAGAATTAAATGCAATAATTTTATAATTAACACAAACCAAGTAAAGTGTGAACATGTGGTTTTACACAAAATTTATATTGTCTAGGTCATCTCCCCTCTAAAAACTTTGATGTTCGACGAGCCAGACCTAATACCCCAATACACTTGGGTTCAGTCATCAACTGAACCTAATATACTGTGAATTTGATGAACAACCATGTCTTTTTTATCTGAGTTTGCTCATATGTCAGGTCCAATTGGTCTTATAAATGTACAAAAGGTCTCTTAAAGATCTTACCACACTTACTTTCTCATTAATGTAACGTAAAAGATATTTATCTTTTATTAAATTATATTAAAAGTCAATAACTTTTTAATCCTTTTTTTTTTCCTGAAAACAACAAAGTTCAAGAGTTATAAATACCTTCTAAACCAATCAGGTAAAAATATTCAGAACTTTTCTACTCTAAAAGCTTACATATATTTTAGAGTATTAATCATCCTTAAATTCCAAGAACAAGCACTCTTGTTCTTGGAATTTAAGGATGATTAACTTGTTCTTGGAATTTAAGGATTATTAATATTCTAAAATATATGTAAAACACTCTTATTCTTGAAATTTAATACTATTTTCTTTTATTTATTGTTTTTCCTCTAAAAATTACCAACTTTATTATCGAAGAGTTTTTAAGTCCCACCAATTGGGACTGTTTTTGTAAATATTAAGATTTTTATCATTAATTAAGTACTTCTTAAGGTAAGGCTTGAACATTTTAATTAATCACTATCCAAACAAAAAAAAACCTTGTTCCTTAAACATTTTAGGTTTTGGACATCATCATTATGTAAACCAAGTTAGAAGCATGTAATTAGCAAGATGGTATCTCACCTAATGCAGTGGTTATGCTTTACTTTATGACGATTCTTTGAAACAAAATTATTAGGGAAGTTTGGTAGAAAGCAGCAAGAAAATAATGATTACATATCTTTCTCTTCCAGGTTTCCAACAATAGCAGCTACCTTGCAATGATAGAACATCAGTTGTTGATTGTTTGCCGAAGAAAGACAGCATAATATAGAACGAACCATGAACGCATCCCAATATATACATATATATATATAGGAAAAAATGGAGTGATAACACATATATTCGCAATTCCTTGCCTTGCACAATAATTGGTAGTCACACGTTGTTGATTATTGAGTTGAATTAAGGTGGGTATTGAGACCATGACAATGAAGATTTGCATGCCCTCATTGACATAATATATAGTACTGCAGATACATCGAAGATAGGGATTATCATGATAATCTTTACACACAACATCTTTTTTGGATCTATCACACCTAACCTATTACTCTATATTTAATTTTCATGTGCTCGTTGGCCGTATCCAAGAACGCTACAAACTTAAATAGATAGGAGGACCACAACTCCAGTTCCATGTAAATATACCAAACCTAAGCATATAAATATTTTTTAACGCTTCTATCGAGTTATTAATGGTACTCTTTTGGCCTCCTCCAAAGTTCAAACAATAGTAAACCTAAACAAAATTACTAGGACCAGCACCATCTGATATGTGCGTGTTGGTTTTTTTTAATCATTTTGGGCTGAGCCATGGATATTAAACCCGGGCTGGCCAGTCAGGTCGACTCGGAACTCGATCGACCCGATAGTTGAACCGGTCCAGGTAAGACAAAAGACCAGGGTGAGTAAAAAAGCAGCAAAACCCGGTTGACCCGTGACTTGGGCGACTCGGAAAAACCCGGTTGAGACCTTTTTTTTTCAAATATTTTTTTTCTTCTAGTCAGAGACTTTTTTTTTATATTTTTTAGTTGGTTATTAACCCTTTTCAAAGTTCGCTATATAAATGGTAGAAGAATGTTTTATTTTTTCAATGTGGCATTTGAAGCTCTTTAGTATATATATACTTTATGTTCACAAGAAAAAAGTTATGTTTTTTCAATGTAGGATAAAAAAAAAACATTTTTGGTTTAAATACTTAACTTAAAAGGATAACACATTAACATAGTATCTTTTCGATAAAAAATCTTATGAAATAATATTTTCAACTTCATTATTTATAACATGTATAGTCTATATTCACATAAATTGTTTCTTAATTTTTTCATAAAAAATATTAAAATTTTAAATAATTTTTTTTAATTTTCCAGGTTGATTCAGGTTGACCCGGATCATGTAACTCGAGACCCAATTCCTTAACCGGATCAATCCTAGATTAAGTCTAATAACTATGGGATGAGCATCAATTGAGGTCCAAGTTGGCCTTATAATATAACGTGAAAATGGGCTTCAAAGTTCTTATTGATCCTGTCTTTGTTTGACCCAATTTTTAGCATTTTATCAATAGAAAAGTAATGAGGGCAGCAAACCCTCTGCTAAACCTCAGAAGCCATTAAAAAAAAATGTGAAAACCTTTCTTGAACAAGCATGCGAAACAGAAACGGAAACGGAGCTTCGAAAGACTCGGTTACTCAGGAACAAGAGTGTAAGCTAATTCCCTATCTTTTCTTGATGTCTTTTTACTTTTTCTTGGTTTTTAGTTCTTTTTATTTTGTGGTGTTTTCTGTTTTATTACGTGGGGTTGATTGTGCATGTGGTTGCCTTGAAGGGGAACGTCTTGCTCGTTTGCTCAAATTAATTCACAAGTAAACATTACACTCTCTTTTTCCATTTTCTTTTTCAAATCATGGAGCAATGATGTCTTCCATTAAACTTTCGTAACAGGGAGATAGAGTCAACCAAAACTTTGGAAGGAAACTCACTCCCCGAGAAGTTTTGGTTCAAGTTGATGTTTTTTTTTTTTTTTCGTTGCTAGTTTAGATGTGTAATGTATTGCAATTAACATGGGTGATGATGGTGGTGTCCTTTTAGCGACAATTTACTATTGGGGTCAATGAAGTCACTCGTGTTCTTGAACGTATAATGTTGTCTGCGACCGACAACGGAAGCTTCCCTCAGCATTCTCCCGTTGCGTGCAATAATCACAAAGTGTCCTGTGTTCACCTTCAGGTTCTTTTTACTTAAATTACTTGCTTCGTGTAATTTGTAGAATGTGGTTTATGTTTTCTTGTTCTATCAATAAAAGGAAACTTGGTTTATAATATAAATTATATTTTAAAATTTTATTTAATAATTTAAATTCTTGGGTTGATATGGTTTTTTATATGGTATTAGAGCTTTAATGACCAAGCAATCCCGAGTTTGAATTTTATTATTTATATTTATTTTATAAAAATTAAACACAAGATAATATGAGCACATGCAAGTTTCAAGTACAAATGACTTTCACTTAATATAAATATGTTAGAAAATAATATAAATTATATCTTAAAATCTCATGTAACAGCTTAAGCTCTTATATAATATTTAATCATAATATTTATGAATCAAAATTGTATACTTTGATTTGGCTTTGTCAAGGAAGGCGCTGCTGATTTTCATCAAAGATAAACGAAGAGGATCCTTGAGATTAGGTGAAATTGTTAGGCTAAAAATTGCAATTGCAATTGGAGTGAAAGTAAGGGCATCTTTTGCAAATTGCATATCCTGCATTTGGCAAGGTAATTATGCTTGGAAATATTATTCGGATATCAATTGATGATTTCACTTCATTTAGGCTATAGGAAATGCTATAAATGAAATCATGGAGGAAAGTTTTTTGTGGAAATTAAGAGTGTTTGGTATTGCGGTAGCTGTTGTGGTTGTGGTTTGAAAAAAGTTGTTTTATAAAAAGTACTTTTAATTGAGGTTGGTTTGAAAAAATAGGTGTTTGGTTAAAACTGTGGTTGAAATTGATGTTGAATAAAAAGTAGTTTAATGTGTTTGGTTAAGAATGCTTTTGAAATTAAAGTTATAAAATAATTTTAAAATATATATATTAAAATTGATGATTTTTAATTTAAATGTTGTAGATTTAACTATTGTTATTACTTCATGAAATAAATAATACTTTATATAAAATATTTTTTATTATGCCATTAAACCATCTACAATTTCATTACGTACAAAATTCATTCGACAAGAATTACAGTTTCTATTATTTTTTGAGCGTGCAATAAAATTAGATAAAATATTATTATGAATAAAATTGATTTGGTATTACAGTGCGAGTGAATTTAATTCACTCTACACTAGTTTTTCGGGAAAAAAAATATTGTTTACATGACAATGCGAGTAAATTTAATTCATTCTAAACTAGTTTTTTTTTTTAAAATACAAAAACTAAACACACTGAAAAAAAAAAAAAAAGTTCACCCGAACAGTGCAAGTGAATTGCACTGTTTGTGTGCACAGTGCAAGTGAATTGCACTGTGCACGTTAACACAGAATTTCAAAAAGCAGCTATGAGCTGCTTCGTCAAATTCCCGTGCAAAACGTGAATTTGCATGGGACTCACCAAAATTAAATTGCGTTTTTGGCATAACCAAACATCATGTTTGTTGTGGTTGCTTCAAACGCAGAAGCAACCACGCAAACAAACGGCCTCTAAATAAGTCTTGATATAGCACGCAAACAAACGGCCTCTAAATAAGTCTTGATATAGATGGCTGAAATTTGATTGAGGTGCCTTCAACTAGCGCTGTCAAGAGGCGTTGGGGTGCTTGTTTAGACACGTCATGTGAGGCGAGGCGAAAAAAGACCCCAACACCTTTTATTTCTTTGAGGCGAGTTAATTTAACTAGGCGCTATATAGGTGCCCACCCAGAGTAGGCACTGAAGTAAGTGTCTTGTTAAAATATATTTTTTTAATTGATGTCTTTTGGCCTATTTGCCCATGTTCTTTCCATCCACCATAAAAAATAATTTAAGGGTATAATTGTAAAAGTAAAGCATAGGGTTTAAAAAGAAAAAGGAATCATCAAAATAGAGATGAGGCAAAGTTAAATGGAGCATTATTAATTAGAGGCAATCATGATTTTTCAAAAGTGAAAGACATTAAGTGGTCGTTTAATATTGTGCCTACGGGTGAGGTTCACCCGCAGCCACATATATTGTTGTTTGGTTAAGCAAAAAACACGATTTTATTTTGGTAGGATCCACCATAAATTATGGTTGAGCCGCAGGTTTAACAAAAGCACAATTTATGTGCTTTGCAAATAGTAGCTCCTCCTCTGTTCATGTGAACAATGGAGAATAAAGGAAAATTACAGTAAACCAGAAAGGAAAAGAGCAAGCTTTCGTTGAAAAAGAAGAGCAGCCCCAAGTTCATTGAATGATGATCACTTGCTAATAATATTGGATCCCTTATCAAGAGCAATGAAGAAAATCAGGAGAGGTAAAACGAGGAAAATCCAAGTAGATCCTGTCAAAAAAAGAAAAAAATCAAGTAGAAGACAACGAGCGCAGCCTATGCTCGGGACCCAATTTAGGATTGTGGAAAATTACCTCGCAAGATGGCATCCAAAGTCCAAAGATTCATCTGAATCACCAAGCTGCATTGACAAGAAATCAATGGGTTATTCATTTGTAACATAACAAACATATCACTTTGAATCTTCTCCATATGGGCCTCTTACCAAAAATTTCAAAACCCAGATCCACAATAGTCCAATACTGCACGTATTTGAATTTTGAACTCCTCCCTTTAAAAATTGTAGTCCTTATCGGATGGATTTCGTACGTGATGGAATTGCAAATGATTTAATGGAATAATAAAAATAATTTATATAAAGTATTGTTTATTTCATGATGTAATAGAAGTAGTTAAATGTACAATATTTCAATTAAAAACCATCAATATTAATATGTCTTTTTTAGTTATTTTATAACCTCAATTTGAAAAATATTTTTTAACCAAACACATTAAACTACTTTTTGTTCAACCTCAATTTCAACCACAGTTTTAACCAAACATATATTTTTCCAAATCAACCTCAATTAAAAGTACTTTTTATAAAATAACTTTTTTCAAACCACAACAGTTACCGCAATATCAAACACACCTAAAAAGAATCAAGTACATCTTTATTGTTTTCTTCATCCATCATCATTTTTATTTGTTTCTACTTCATTTATTTATCTTCTTCTTCATTTATATATGTACAGTCTCTCTATATCTTATTTCTCTTTTACCTGTCTTCTTCTCTCTTTCAATATCCATGTTGTTATGCTCCAGAAATTTGAATATTTTTTTTAAAATTAAATGAACATTTTCTCAAATCTCAAGTTCATCACTCATCAAACTTCACTTTTTTTTTATCTTGTTTATTGTTTCTAAAACTTCAATTTATTCTTTTTTTTAATGAACTTAGTTTATTTCGAACTTTATCATTACTTTGTAAAAATTGATATTCTGAACTTGTAATAATTGAAAACAAATTAGTTAGTATATATTTTGTAGATTGGAATTATGTTTAAAAATATTTTTACATTTCACTCTCATAGAAAAATGACAAGTGAAAAGTCTTCAAGTGACAACAAGAATAATCTTAGGTGAAAGTATAATTATTTAAAAAACCCCAATGATTCAAATAGTATCGCATGCAAGTTTTGTGAAAAGAAATAAAAGGTCAAAAGTGTCAAGCAAAACATCAAATTTAGGGACATTTAAGAATGCTTCAGCATGTAAGAAATGTCTTGCTAAAGTGAAGATAGAGTTGCAAGATTACATTGAAGAAAAAAAAAACAAAAGGCAATATCATATGGTCGCCCAACTGAATTTGATGAAGTTGAGGCTCTTGAAGATAATGTAGCATGAGAGATATGTCCAACTTTGTTTGGTAAAATAGTAGGTGAAAGAAGTTGGCAAAAAGATGCTAGTGGTAAGAAAATAAAGGTTAATATACCAATGAATTTGTTCATGATTCCAAAATAAGGAGAAAAAGTCAAGTTGAGGCAAACAAGTATAAATGATACTTGTGACAAAAAAGTTAGAGCTAGAACAATTCACTAAATAGCTTGTTTCTTTTATCAAGTGGATATTGCATTCAATGCTGTTCGTTTAGAAAGTTTCAAGAAGATGATTGAAGCTATTAGAAGATATGATCCACATTTGAAACCTCTAAGCAATCAAGAACTTAGAGTGTCACTACTTAAGAGGGAGTTGGACTATACAAATGATTTGTTGAAAGGTTAGAAAGATGAATGGGAAAAACATGGTTGCTCTATAATGTCGAATGAATGGACATATAAGAAGTATAAAAGCATAATCAACTTTTTGGTTAACTTCTTTTTGCGTTCTATGTTTATTGACTATATTGATGCATCATCTTTCATAAAATCTAGTGAGAAGGCCATTTTCAAGTTGCTTGATAGATTTGTGGAGTAAATTAGAGAGAATAATATTGTTCAAGTAATCACTAATAATAAAAGCAATTATATGCTCACTGGTAAGTAGATTTTTATTTATTTATATGTTATAACTTAGTTTATTGTTTTAGTTATTTGATTAAATATGTTATATTTGATAATTTTTATGTTTATACAAATTTGTCATTACGATTAGATAAGTTATTAGAAGCAAAGAGAAAGTATTTGTATTGGACTTCATATAAAACTCATTATGCAGACCTTATGTTAGGAGATATTAGAAGCATTAAGTGAATAAAACTTTAGAATAGCCATTTTTGTTATTGGTTTTATTTACAATCACTATAATGCATTGAATATGATGAAGGAATTTACAAATAAAAGAGAATTGGTGAAGCATAAAGTTACTCGATTTGCAAATTTTTTTACTTTGCAAAGAGTACAAGCATAATCTTAAAAACATGTTTATATCATAAAAGTGGGCAACAAGTAAATGGGCTAAGGAAGCTAAAGGGGGAAAAAAAGCAACTGATATCATTTTTGCGCCATTCTTTACATGCTTCTAAAAGGATGGCACCAAAATGATATTAGTTGCTTTTTTTCCCTTAACTTTCTTAGCCCATTTACTTCTTACTTGCTTTTCTAATATGAACATGTTTCTAAGGTTATGCTTTTGCTTGTGTATTTTTTGTAAAATAAGAAAACTTGTTGCAAATTGAGTAATTTTATACTTCACCAACTCTTTTTCTTTGTAAATTTTTCCATCATATTCAATGCATCATGATGCTTGTAAATAGAGCCAATAACAATAATTACTCTTTCTAAAGTTTTCTTCACTTAAGGAATGCTTCTAATATCTTTTGACATAAGGTCCACACAGTGAGCATGGAGTTCAATACAAAAACTTTCCTTTTGCTTCTAACAACTTATTTAATTGTAATAACAAGTTTGTATAAACATAAAAATTATAAAATATAACATATTTAATCAAATAATTAAAACAATATACTAACTTACAACATATAAATAAATGAAAATCTACTTACCCGCTAACATATCATTGCTTCTATTGTTATTTATTACTTGAACAATAGTGTTCTCTTCAATTTGCTCTATAAATCTATCAAGCAACTCAAATGCCTTCTCATCAGATTTTACAAAAGATGACGCATTAATAAAGTCAATAAAAATAAAATCCAAAACATAATTAACCAAAAAATTAATTATGTTTCCTATCTGTTCTTCCATCTAACATTATAGAGCAACCATGTTTTGCCCACTCCTCTCTATGCCCTCTCAACAAATCATTTTAATAGTCCAATTCTTTCTTAAGTAATGTACTCTAAGTTTATGATAGCTTGGAGGTTTTAAATGTGGATCATATCTTTCAATAGCTTCAATCATCTTCTTGAAACTTTTCAAATGAGCAACATTGAATGCAATACTCTGGTATAAGAAGCAAGCTATATAATGAATTGTTCTAGCTCCTGTTTTTTTATCACAAGTATCTTTTATGCTTGTTTACCTCAACTTGACTTTTTCTTGCTTTGAAATCATAAACAAATCCTTTGCTTCAATCATCTCTATTTTAATGATTTTTTTTCTTTTTAAATCATATTCTTTATTTTTACAATTATACCCTTAAATTATTTTTGATGGTGAATAGAAAAAATATTGATAAATAGAAAAAAAAAACATATATCAATTTAAAGAAAGAGAGGGAAAATAACATATATTTTGACCAGCGTTCATTTCAGTGTCTGGTGCTTGCACTCAAGGCAAACACCAGTTAAATTGCCTTGCATGATAAAATGAAAGGCATAGGGGTCTCGCCTGGAGCGCCTAGGCGAGCATCTTAGCTCCTCATGACAACACTGCTTTGGACATTTGACAGCTTTCGCATTTGACAACACTGCCTTCACCCTGTCAATGAGCTTGCCACTTTTACAGACATGTGCATTAAGTCAGGGCAGAAGGGTAGGAACAACAGAACTGAATTGGGAATTGAGCTACTGCTATCACAAAGTCTGGATCATGGGCATGTTTCAATTTGGGAGCTCATGCTTACTCTCCCCAGATGATGAACAAGGTTTTCAGACATTGTACAAGCTTGCTGACGTGCTTGCAGAAGAAATTAACCTCGTGGCTAAGATATTCACTCGGTCACTTGCACGGCCATTCAAGTTTCCTGTGCACGACCATCTGATGGAATGAACCGAGAAGCATGCTGGTTATCATATATGTGGTCTTTGTCGGACACAACAACACATCCGTAGTGTTAAAGACGATATCTAATCGATTCATCATGCATTGTGTGCACGAGTTGACTTTCCAGTAGATAAGTTAGTTTTATGAATATGACCCTAATAATCCATGGCTGTTATACACTTAAATTTGTGTTCCTGATTCCAGCAGATCTCACATGCGCGCATATACACGCTCAGGAAATCACTGACAATCAATTACCAACCTTGTATATTTTTACCTGGGAGAGTGTCTCTTCAATCTTGGTCTTGCGCTTCATGTCGAAAGGCCAAACTCTTGAACATATTAGAATAGCTTATCAAGGCAAAAGAATGGTTGAAATGAATTAGCGTTGATTAGAGAAGTGATCGCTGTCGAAGAAGAGTTTAAATAACGATCATTTCATAGCTACCCATCTCTTTGTAGGTTAATTTAAACAGAACTTGCATGACATAGATTGCAGCTTCGCGATCGAAGTGGTCGCCAAGGGGTTCCTGGAAGTTCCCGCTAAAAGAGTAATACACAGTGATATTGATGAAAGCTTAATCTTTGTATTCATCATGTAGGTATATATATACAGCGGAATAATTGTCTAACATATTTCCTAAACTTAAGCTAACAGATTTGTTAATAGAATTGTACACTTGGTTGTTACAGCTGCTGCATGGTGTGCCTTGCATGGGTGGTTACACTGATGTGCACACAGTGTATGGTTAGCTGCATGGTTTGTTATATTGAATTTGCACAGTGTGCGTTAGTGCATGTCTATCACCCGCTTCTTCTCAAGTCTTGAAGACAACCTCTTTAGGATTTTTGGAGGAGACCGAATCCAGGTTTGATTTGTGGTTGTTGTTGTCTGGTTGTTAGTGCTCCCCAAGAAATGATTGTGATCAAAACATTCTCGACATTTCCACTCAGGGTGTTTGAGAGCTTTGAGAGTTGAAGACCTCCCAATCATTAGATCAAACTCAGAGACCAAATATCTATCTTTCATTTTTCTCATTAGTTATAGTTAACAATTTTTTCATTTACATTTCATTAAAAAAACTTTACTTTTGCATTTGAGTACTCTCTGGTAGTCTGTGGTATATAGACGAGAGAAAAATTCATCAAAAAGAAGATAAGAGAGATATCAATAAGATGGTTAAATTCTTAATTTCAACCAATAACTCCCAATTTATAAAAGCAGTTTTTACCTTTAATGATGTCTAAGAAAATAGATTGAAGCTAAACGAATTTATTTGATTTGATTTTGAGTTTTTAGATCGACTAGAATGCATTTAATGATTGAAATGGGGTTTTGAAGTTCAATGAGAATTTTTTTCCATGTTTTTAGCTGGAAAAAAATATTTATTTTCAGGTTTTTAAAATTCAAAAACTTGGACCTTATTTTTTTTTATCAACAAAGGTTATCAAAAACAGTTGTAGTGAAAAACTTGTTCCTGATCCAGACATGCTTGGGCTTGATACTCTAGGTCTTCCTCTTCTCTTTTTCAATTTTCTTTTATGTCTTAAATTAAAACCCTATTTAGATAAATAATTATGTTGATATCTAAAAAAATATTCAATTATATCATACTTTTTAAATAAGATTTGAGTTTTTTATAGTAATATTTTTATTTTTTTATAATTATATATAAAGCTAATATGCCCAAGTTTTTAAAAGCATTGAACATAAATATTCAATGAAAATAAAAAATATTTTTTTTTTGTTATTAGTTTTTTATATTATTTTATCGAATTAATTATTCTTTTTTCTTCTCATATTTTCTCATAAATACAATCAAAACATTGTTTTCTTGTTTCATGGTTTAAAATTGTTTTATAAATCATAATAAGTCTTTACTTAAAAATAACATGCTTATAATAATTAAAAATAAAAAACTCAACAAAATAAAAAACAAATACTAAAAAGAGAGTTTTAGCTAAAGAACATATTTTTTTATGAATCTAAATCAATTTAAATTTATGAATATTTATTTTAATTGCTTTAATTTTTTACTCAAATAATCATGTTGTAAATAAAAAAAACCATGGTTTTGTCAAAAATGAAAAACAAATGCTTAAATAAGAAAGATAAATCTTAATTGAAGATATAAACTTTTTTCTCTTAAAATCTAAATCATTAAAATTGTTATTTTAATTATCGTAACAAATGTTTTAAAAATAGCTCCACGAATCACTCAAACACTTTGACTACGAAGAATACCGATTTTGAGATATACAAAAGAGTCAGGTCCCTGTTTCCAAATCGACTGCCATAAAATAGCACTTTTTTTTTGTTTTCAAGGGATGGGTGGGTTTCTTCCTTAAACCTGCTTGATATTGAGGGCGAAGCTTAGCCAGCCGTGTAGGCTCTCCGATGTCGTACCGTATAGATTTATCTCAACCATAATCTTAAAAGTATTAATCAACTGAGGTTTAGTATAAATCTCACTAAAAACCCTTTTGAAACCTTATTTTAAGAAAAAACAACAATTTATAATTTTTTAAAAACTATAAAAACTACGCAATATCAAATATAAACATCAAAACCAATGTTTCTCTTCCCTCATGATATCTGCATATCCTATCTTGAGTTCGAGTTATAATAGATGGTTTGACCAAACACATTTTGGGTCTGTTTAAAATTATGATATTGGTGATGGTTTAAAATACTTTTTCCTTAGAAATACATTAAAATAATTTTTTTTTTATTTTTTAAACCATCTTTATAACCACAGTTGAGCTGCAAGTATAGCTACGGTCCAGCCTTCGAAAATGTATCCTTCAGCTGTTAGGAAGTTAAATGAAAACGAAGAGAAAGAAGCAGTTCAAAACACTGGCAAACTAGGTCCAGGAGCCCAACGATACCATCAACAAGAACAAGATTGTATAAACTAGGGGTGTTCACGGTTCGGTTCGGTTCGGTTTTTATCAAAAAAAGTAACCAAACCGAAATTTTTTTTTTTAAAAAAAAAAACCGAAACCGGTTCAAACCGACCGGTTTCGGTTCGGTTCAGTTTTTTAGAGCAAAAACCGGTTTTGGCTCGGTTTTTTCAGTTTGGCTCGGTTTTTTGTCCGGTTTTTTTCGGTTCG
>Ga0307517_10007807_pt1 | contig 15510 bp, 2 predicted proteins | sample 23_EM_MG_FD_194515 | JGI IMG/M metagenome (GOLD analysis project Ga0307517, IMG submission 194515) | Populus trichocarpa ectomycorrhiza microbial communities from riparian zone in the Pacific Northwest, United States - 23_EM | ecosystem: Host-associated > Plants > Roots > Unclassified | place...
AAAAAAAGATATTGGAGCAGGTGTGCGGGTCTATTTCAAGCTCACGCTCTTGGTTGTTTTGTGAAAAGCTCCAGCAATGCTAGGATTTTTCTTTGGTGTCCCTTTAATTTTTTATGGTTTTTTTTTCAATTACATTCTTTGATATTGAACTTTTATTAAACTTTATCATTATTTCGTGTTGAGTCGATTAGAGATTGGTTTTTATATTTTTTATCACATAATAAAATAAAAACCATTTCACTACAACATGAAACCATTTCTTTTGTATTAGCCCTTTTGATATACCCAACATGTTATCGGTTTTTCCTCTTCTGTGCACGGCTTGTAACAAACAAGATGGTTCCTTCTTGAAAAAAAAAAAAAAAAAACTAACTATGAAATTGCATTTCCAACCCTCTTCCTCTCTCTGTTATATATATATATATATATATATATATATAAACTGTTAGGACTTTGGACTTCCAGTCTTGCCGTGCGTAAATTTCCTTGGATTTCCCCGGTGCTTGGGCTAGGGGCAGATCATGGGCCCGAGGATTTATAGCCTGGACGGAGACTGGTGAAGGGCCGACTCGAGCGATTTCGCGTCGTCGAGGAAAAATAAAAAGGAAGAAATTATGCAAACCTGACAGACGGTTGAAAGATGCGGTTTACCCATATTTCCTATTCAACTCGCTTGGTTCGATTGTCATTGTTTTTGTGCTATTCCATCTTCTCTTTTAACTTTTCTTACTGCAGGTAGAGAATTTTTTTGAGAAATAACTATCCGTTTCTCTTTTGCGCTTTTCCTTGCACTCTCTTTCAGTCATTTTAAATCTTCTGTGTTTTTGAAACTCTTGATAGTATAAAAAAGAAATTACAAAACGTTTTATTCTTTTTTTTTTAAATGATTATAGAATATTTCTGTAATTGACTTTGTTTTTTTAGGTAGCAATTGAACAAAAGTCCAAGCTAAATAAAAAAAACAGAGCTTGAACAGGACAAAACGACCCCCACAATATCAGCTAGTAATAGGGATAAAAGAACACCGAGAGGATTGCCAAGGAAACGAATCCCATTCTCAATCCATGTCCACGGTTATCAAGCAGATCAACACAAGGGCTATCTTCTCTGAAAATGAGTATGTTTCATCGGTGCAATATCTCAATGCTCGCCATCTCACTAATTTAATCTACTTACATATCAGCTTAAATGAATCTAATTAAGTAAATACAGATTCAGAGGAGTGAAATTGACTCGAATACATTCATTTGTCAACGATATTTCACCGTAACCAGTCGAACCCTCGTCTCTCCAAACTCCAAAAGTTTTGTGATCAACTCCCAGATAAAAACAGAAGGACAGAAATTGCACATTTTTACTATCACGTTGGGATTTTTTTTTGTTCTCGAATTGATCATGTCATGTATATAGATTAATTCGAGGACAAATCTATCTCTGTGCTATTACTAATTCACTGTTCATGACCGCATGTGAATTCACCGAGCACGTTATGTAGAGAGAATCTTGACGCAATTCAATTTTAAAAGGCCATTTATATTGGATACCTATTTAGAATCTGAATTAACCAGAAACTAATTTAAACCGAATTTCATCGACTTTTTTGTTGAAGGTGTTAAATAATAATTATACTATTGTTTCTAAAAACACAGTGAATCCTCTGTGACAGTTTTTTTTATTAAAAAAAATTATTACATGAGAAAGAACCCTCTTGAAAAGAACCCCACAATCCAGGCTAATTGTTTTGGTGCCTCGCAACTGATCATTCGGTCAAGGAATTTCTCCAGTGACGTCCTCCTATCGAGCAAAGTTCCTAACCTATTCTCCCGTCTGCTTCTGGGGTTTGGCTCTCCAAGTTACAATTGTGAGCTGAGGAGATTTCTCGTCAAATGATTAGTTAAAGTGTGAATGAATTGCCTGTTCGGTAGCCAAGACTCAATTGAAGAAGTTTAATCGTAATACTTCAAGACATTTACAAAAATCGATAGTTTACATTTATCATATATGACCAAGCATTCGGATATGAACCTTGCTTTTTATCGTAGAATTACATAATTGTACGTGTGGCATGCTTTCGTAAATATCCCACAACTGTAACCTAACTTCTATTAGTCCAATTAATTAGCAAGTCTAGTTTCGAAGGTCAAATTGGACCAATCGGCTAGTTCTTAGCACATAAATCGGACAGCCATTTGTTCTATACAAGGAAGCAGATTATTCTACATTTGACTTGGAAAAATCACTTGAAGCAGCTAACCCAACTAAATTGAAACGAATTGGCTAAGAACTGACACGACATTCGCCTTGGAAAAACTAAAAAGTCAATGTAACTCTTGGAACACAACACGACCAAAATTATTAAAACTGGTACGTTGTACATCAGAAAGGATGGCCTGAATTAACCTGATTGAATTAAAATAATATTATTTTATTTTTTTATAAAAAATATCAAATTAGTCTTTCACTGGACTGTAAATGAACCCACTTATTAATCATGTCAAATCAAGATAATTTGAAATTAATTTTTTTAAACTTGACATGAAAGAAAAGTAGAATTGAGAATCGACTCGTCGTGTTGTGCCGAGTTTAATAAACTCGACACAGCACTCCTTTCAATCATAGCGCATGGTGTTATGCTTACGTTGCATAACTAGAAAGAATAGACGTTGCATTTAGGATTCAAACGACAAACACCGCCAGGAAAAAATAAAAATAAAATGCTGGACACAGGAGAAAAGGGATGAGATGAGGTGGCAGCGAAAGCCATCCACCAACCGAGCAACTATTGCTCTTGTGATTATATTTATGGGTTGACATAATTCGATGCTAGGCATGTGTCCAGTGCTCCTGCCCCCATCATTAATCAGTTCATCAAACCCTACTTATCTGTCTCCCAAAGGGGCCCCATCTGCATGCATGCATTGTCCCCATAAAACCCAGGACCCACTTTGCCACTGCATTATACATTTGGAAATAGTGTTTTTTTGTTTTTTTAAATCTCGTATATTTAGTCTATTTATCACCGTTTTTACTTTTATTTTTTTGTAATATTTTTTTGAAAAAAACATATTTTTATTTTTTACATTTTAAATATTTATCACTCTACACTTGGTCTATATATATAATTACTTTCGTTTGTTTTTAATTTTTTAATTTACATTTTAAAAAAATATTATAAAAAAAAACTTAGAAAATGGGAATAACTAGAGAGTTTTTTACTCAATATAAAAAAATATATTAATAATATCTACACATTAATTCTTTTATATTAAAAAAAAATTATTCAACCCGTAACAAAAAGGAGTTGAATAAACGTATCAACACTCAGTTTTTTATATTTCTTGACACAAGTAGTTCTCAATGTATTTAGTTAAATTCATGCATGAATTTTTTTATTTATAATTAGAATTTTTAAAAAAATATAAAAGTTAAATATTTATTTTTTTATTAAAAGTTTATTTTACCCGTAACGAATCCCAATTGAAATGACTTAGTTTTGCCCAATTAGATTGTATTCGATTACCAACATTCACCCTAGATTTATGCCTCTATAAAGTTCAAAATCATTTGACTCACTTTCGTTTTCATTGGTCCTGGGAAAATGGGAACAACTACAGAGTTTTTTATTGTTAAAAGTGGACTCAGCCAATGGCAACAGTGATAAGAAAAAGAATTCAAACTCGACAAAGGGTGATAATTCCCTAAATTGTGTTTGCTCGAAGCGACAGCCCACGACTCCAATTTTCTTCCAAATGGCTTTAAAAATAAACTGATAGGATCAGATACAACAAGAGAGTGGGAAACGAGTAATGTTACCAAAACTTCGATGTTCTTGCCGATAAACCGAAGAAAAAAACTGATTATTTTCAATGTCCACGAGAATTAATAAATGGAACGTGTTAGGTTGCCATTATGTACGTAAATGAGTACGGAATCAATACAGCACACGAAGAAGAAAAGTGAAAATAAAATTACAGATACAGAGATGTGGGATTTGATCCAAGAAAATTTGTATTTTGTATGGTATGAATATAAAAATATAAAAGAAGCAGTCGTGTAGTGTGGAAGACCAACAAAAGATTAGGTGGTTTTGATCACATGGAGCCCCATATCCCCTACACAAAATCTCTCTCTCACAATCCCGATGACCAAACCACCTCCTACCTTCTTGGAAACACCACCACTCACTTCCCTGCCTCCCTCCCTCCTCCCACACCGTCACCACTTGTCCACCACCACCCACCTAGCTAGCTGGCTAGCTCCACTTTCATATTTCTATCCAGTCAGGAAAAAAAACACAAAAGAAATAGTAAAAAACGTCGTGGTAAGGAAAAAAAGGGGTGTTTAGTTTCTTTGTGGGGCTCAAGATGGGTCCCTTGAAAAAGTGCCACGTGGTTTCCATGCCGAGGAGGTAGTGGTAAAGATCATAGGAGAGAGAGAGGAAGAGGGCTGCACATGGGTGGTGTTGGGTTCAAGAAAATCATGTGATCACATGTGCTCTCTCCTGCCTTTGTTTTGTTTGGTGGACCCGTTTTCCTCCTCCATGGAGCCTATCCCACAGGTGACCATCATCACCCAAGGTTTACGTGGCAATATATATATATATATATAATCTTTAATTTCTTTTGTCCTATTTGCCTGTGGGCTTCGTTTGTTATTACATAAATAACTTTTTTTCTTTTTTGAGAATTATTTTACATAAAAAAACCTTAATTTGTAAATCCAGCTCGCTCTTGAGAAATTAATGAAAATACATGTTTGTGAGCTGTTAAGTTCACTTGGTAAATGGGTTAGTTTCTTGTATTATATTTGAAAAATTGTTAAGAGATTTAAATATTTTTTCAAAACTAAACTCAATAAAAAGGAGAGAACCTTCCGACACAAAAAGTTAATTCAAGTAATTTATTTTTATTATTATTAATATGAGTATCCAGGTTAGTTTATGTGCACCTCGATTAATCTCATGGATCCTAAAATTAACAATCATATAAGATTTTAGTGGCCATTATATTAGTTATCACAGAGCTCAAACTTGAAACTATAGAAGAAATAAATCTTTTAATCCCAAGTTTTTATCAGTAAATATTCTACTAAATGGTTTAATTCAAGCAATATTTAACAGTTACAAAAGATGCTTGATAAATAAAAACAGGAGACAAGAGTTAAAAATCAATATGGAACCCTATGTAATGATTTTATGGATGTATTTGTGTTCTATTTATGTTTCTATTAAACTAATTTATTTGATGTAATTTCTCCATGCGTCGGGTCCAGCACAGTTTTTTGTGTGCGGTGACAATACCTCCACAGGATAGGTCACATGTCGGCTCTCTTGGCTCAACATGAGCACGCGCCATTAGCGAGTATATATCACACCTTCCACTAGAGTCCAAAACTAGGAATTGGGAAGCCGAATAGAGATGGGCCCATCTTCGTTGGCATTGACATTTCTCGAACTCAACAATAATTCAACACCCTCTCCTCCATACATACCGCAACACCGCTAGCTCACAAGGCTCGTAAACACATAACACAGCCCAGCTTCTTTCCTTTCCCTCTCTCTCTCTTTAGTTTCTCTCCTCAATCCTCCGTTTCTTTCCTTGTTTCTCTTTACAGGATATATTGCATCCATGGAGGATAACTTAAACCAAGCAATGATACCCACATTTCATAAAAGAAAAGAAAGGAAAACCACCCACGAGAAATCTGAGATGGCAAAGCATGAATCTTTAGTTAGTTTGAAAAGGAGCAGGAGAGCAGAGAATGTTCACAAGAGAAGCAGAAGAAAGAGAGAGGAGATGTTAAAGGTTCAAGAAAAGGATCAAGCGTCGACGGTGGGTGCAGGTGAAGATGATGAGAAGGCAGAAGTAGATAGAAAGATTGTGGCATTGCAAATGATTATCCCAGGGGGCGAGTCGTTTGGGGTAGACAAGTTGTTTGAAGAGACTGCTGATTATATAATGGCTTTGCAGTGTCAAATCAAAGCCATGAGAGTTCTTGCTGGTTTTCTTGAAGGTCTAGAAAAGGAAAAGAGGAAGTCTGGAGGTTAATTAAGCATGGACTCCCATCTTGTATCACTTTTGAGGGTCCGTTCATGTCTTCTTCTTTTTTACATAATATTTTTTCACCCTTTGTTCATTTATTTTATTTTTATCTTAAAGATGGGAGCAAGATTTCCCTTTCTTTCTTTTTCCTCCTCCTTTTGCTGATATTCTTAGATATTAAGTTAACGAGTGAGAATGATTTCCTACATATGGTTGCTGGAATTTTTTAAGTCGTAGAGAGTTTTATTTGCCAGGTTATGATCTGCCTTTAATCGGAGCTCTCCTTCTTCGTTTTACCACAGCTAGATAGATCCAACAAACGATTACATGTTGCTATTTTGTTGCATTGATCTTCTCCTTTTTGCTTCAAATCTTAATTAATTTCGAGACATTGATTTCAATTTCAATTAACACAGAGGTTGAAAACAATAGTTAATGTTGGCCCAAAATAATTAAAATCATGCCTTGCTAATAAGAAAACCTAATTAATATCTGATGTGCTGCACGACTACTCCATCCACATTTTCTCTTTGCTGCCAACTTTAGGGGAAACAGGATGGGTTCTAAAGGAACAATCCGCGCTCTTTGCTCTTGCACCATTATTTATTTGATATATATTAGCTAGAGAGTCGATGAAAACCCAGCATTCTATGTAATAATAATGAAACTGTACGTATTTGCAATTCAAAATCTAGTCCACTATGGGTGGAGAAAGGGGGACACTGTCTCATGCTAAAACTTTCATGGAAATCGATAAAATCATACATGTCTGGTTGAGCTGATAATATATCAGTGAAGGAGGCTGCCTAGCTAGCTTGTCACGATATGCCAGGGGTTCCGACGCTAGCTGGTCAGCAGATAACGACATCCTCCACAAGCTAATTCAACTTGAAGCTAGCATTCAGTAACCTAGAGATCCTTTAGAAATCATACAATAATAATAAAAAAAAAAACAAGAAGGTATGATTCATAAGTTGTTACGTCACTCATGTGGCAATCACTCTTTTAATCGCTCTCGTCTCTCTACTTGGGCTTGAAAAATGGATATGTTCCTGCGTCTAGAGTTTAGAGAAGCTTCGGAGTATGGAGGATTTCGCTATAAATAATGGTTGTCCAGTGGTGCGTGTGAGAGTGATGGGGCGCAAAATGCATAATAAATACTTGATATTAGGTGATGTGATGGGTTTTGCTGGCTGGTGTAGTTGTTCCTCTGGGGCTAAAAAGCCTAAAATGCACCACCGTCCTGGCCATCACATGCATCGTCATGCAATTTTGACCTTTTTTGAGTATTTTTTCCACTCTATTACTCCTGGCCAAAAGTTTTCATGAAATATTTTAGGGTGTTTTTTTTTAAAGTAAAATAGCACATTTTAGTAAAAAATATTAATGGTGGTCGCATTTTAATTTAAACTTGCAAGTAACAATTGCGTCTCTAAATAAAAAACATGGATGGCAATTATGTTTTCAATTGAAACCTCCAACCTTAAACTCTAAATTAATCTTCTTACTTAACTCTAAACTCAAACTCTAAACTACTCAAATTCTAAACCAAAACCATAAATAAATTTCAAATCTAATTAAACCATAAATTACCACAACAAACTCTTAGATTCCTACCTCAAACTTATAATCTCTAACCTTAAATTATACATAACTGTAATCTCCAAACATTAACTCAACACTAATTCTAGATACAAACTTGTGATTTCTAAACTAAATTCAAACTCCAAAAACATAGAAAATCCCAAAACATAAATAATTTCAAAAGCACAAATTAAGAACAAAAAATGTACGGGGTATTGTTAAGTTTAAAAAGCACAAAAAAATGACATTAAAAATACATGTGTGTGTGTATTCATAGTCGAAAGTCTATTGAGGAAAATATAAGTTTTAGAAGATGTTGCGGGTAAAGCAAAGGGTTGAAAGGAAGGAAAGAGTTGAAATCATGCTCAAGCCCCATATGCTAGAGAAATTATACGGTAAACCTGCCACTTTGAGATTATACATGGTTCAGGGAATTACGGGAGGAGAAAAATCATCCTATATTTAGTCATTAATTTAAAAATGCTAAAAATAATTATATTTGTAAAAGATATGAAAGATTTTTGTATGAAAAGGAGAGAAATTGATCTTGTTTCCTAATATATGGTCATGGAGATACTGTAGGCAACGTACGTGTTATTTTCTTTTATTTTTATTGTAATTAATAATGTAATATTGTTTTAATTTGATGTAGTCAATATTTTTTTTTAAATTCGGGAAATTATTTTAACAGAAGAAAAAAGAAGTAGTGATGGATTGATATTGGAAGTGAAAGAAGTAAGTTAAGTTAAAATTTAATTCATTACAATAGGTATAATAAAATCTATTTTATTGATGGATTGTGTGGAAGCAATTCTTTGTTTCTATTTCCCAAATATTTTGCAATTTTGTTTTTTAATAGGTTCAAAAAAATTCTATTTTTTCAAGTTAAATCTCCACATACGTTACACACTTGGCACCAATGAGAGTTCAGAGGTTAATATTCGAGATTTTCACTAGAAAGTCTTAATTAAATACAAACACGGGGATGGTTGAGATGGGAATCGGAGGTGGGAGAAAGTTATTCTTGTTGAGTTGTTAAATAGTCTGTTTAGAAATCTGGTATAAATTGTATTTTTAAAAAATTTATTTTTTTATTAAAAATTAATAGTTTTATGTGTTTTGAATCGTTTTGATGCGCTAATCTCAAAAATAATTTTTTAAAAATAAAAAAAACACTTTGAAAAGCAACCACAACCACACTCTGGACAGGCTAAAAACCTATTGAACTATGGATGGACATGGAAAAAAAAAAAAGCAAGAAAGAAAGAAAAAGCTTCATCTCCCTTTCATTTTAGGAGTTTACTTCAATATATCCGTATATATTCAGTTACAATTTTCATGTTCTCGAATTAATATTTAAGATTTTAATGGATCCTTCTAATAGAATCTGTCTTCCAAGTAAAAAAAATAAAATTGCATGTGATTTATGGATATATCATTGATATATTTTCTAAAATATCCTCAAATATCATACAAAAATTTCAATATTAACATTTATTTTAATAGCAAAAGCATGTTTTTTAGTTAAGAAGAAATGGCATAAATATGGAGATCGATCAATATTTAAGACACTTTCATGCAAATTGGAATAATAATTAATTAAGACATAAATTAATATATCACCTTTTCAAAAAATTAATGGTGAAACTTAGAACCTCTAATTGAATTTTCTTCTTATCATCCGAACCAATCATTAAAGACAATAATAAAAAATAATTCACTTAGCATGTCATAGTTTATATACTTAAGACACAAAAATAAATAAATCATATACAGCTTGTCATATGCTTTCAAGAAATCATGAGAAAGAATGACAGACCATAAAATATAAAACTTAAAAGTCAAATAAAAATCATAAAAGTATGATATATGTATGTTAATTCGAAAACATGTTTTAGTATAAGAATGTATTGTTAATTTAATATTTATTACTCGGAGATATTCATCGCTTTCAAAATATAAAGTCAGAATGAGTTATTGTCTCGGATCGGAAACTCAAGGTCTTATGAATTTATTTGTTTGAACGATAAGTTATTCAGCATTTTGGCTAAGAAAACGATTTCTCTTTTTCTAAAATGAGATTCTAACATTCCCAGACAGCGGAAAATTTTGAAAATCTTGGTTCAGGTCTGCCTGAGTTTCGGAGGAAAATATGTGGCTATAGATTGTTGAATCATTTGTTAAGAATAAATAAATAAATAAAAATATTGTTGATTCATGGAGCTAGCAGAGCCCAGAGAGCTGGAATAAAGGTAGCGTTGATCCATGAAAAGGGAAAATAGAAACTTTGATATATAGAGCTAAATAAAAATTCGGGCAATCAGGTGATTTGATAAATATTCAATTTATTAATAATTCAATAATCCATTACAAATTAGAAAGAGAAAATACCATAAAATAAACAAATAATGCACACGCCAAAAAATTAATGGTGAAATTATTAATAAAACTAAACGCTGGTGAGTATTTAACATGCTTCATCTCCTAACCAGCATTTCAGCACATGCAGGCATAATTAAATCTCTGGCATTTTTACGAGTACACAAAATCGGATCTAATCGAAGAGTTCTTATCTGATCTTGTTTACTTGAAGCATGAAGAATCTATAACTAACATAAACTAATGGAGGAGGAGGAGTTGGTTCATTGTTACCCTCATCTCTAAGCACTTAATTTTCACTTCAAAATGCCTTTTTTATTTCTTTAATTTTTTTCTAATATTAGATTTAATTATCTCGATCTCATCATATATGCGGAGGAGTTAACTTGAGTTTTTTATGTTTTTTTTTATAATTTTATCAATCAATATTTGATTGGTTTGAAATTTTTTTTTCATTTTGCTTTTTATAAAGTTATTTTAGTTTCATTACTTAGATCACGGGTTAGACAGGTTAACTCGAGTTGTTTTTATTTTATCTTTTTTTTTAATTTTATCCTTTAATATTTGATTTGCTTGTCCTGATCTTATGACTTAGGTTGTGGGTTTAATAGATTAACTTGATTTTTTTAATTTTTTTTAGTTGAAATCTTTTTTTTTTTCAATTTCATCATTCAACTTTTGGTTGATTTGAGAATAAGATTTGTATTTTTTTTTACGAGGTTATCATTGTCTTATTACCCAAGACACGAGTTTAGTAAGTTAACCCACAGTTTGAAACTCGGCCCGGCTCGACAGGTTGCCCCGGCATCTGGCCGACCCGGGGCTGGAACCGGGTCCGGTTTAAGAAAAATAGAGAAAGTCAAAACTCGGGTCACGGTTCACCCTGCGACTCGGTCAAAAACTCGGTTGCAACCCATTAACTCTTTTTTTTTTTATTAAAACGACGTTGTTTTGATTTTTTAACAAAATAAAAAATGACCCGCGTGACCTGGTCAAAACTCAAAACCTAGGCCTTGGGTCGAGTCGACCACCGGTCCGAGTTTAAAAACTCTGGGCTAACCCGGGTTGCGTCATGTCATCTTTTTATCTTTTTTTATTGTTTTTTTTTCAGTTTCACCCTTCAACACTTGATTGATTAAGAATTGAGTTGCATAATTTATTTCAAATTGTTTTTTATGAGGTTATCTCAATCATATGACCCAAGTTGTGACTTTAATAGGTTAACTCGGATTGATTCAAGTTGTTTGTTTTCTATTTTTTTTTTCCAATTTCATTATTCAACGTTAGATTGATTGAGAATTGAATTTCATAATTTGTTTTAATTTACTTTATATGAGTTATCCTGATCTCATGTTTCGAGTCATGAATTTGATAGGCTAACACAGTTTGATATGGGTTGGTCAATTATGTCTTCGTTATAATATTTTTTTAAAACAATGTCGTCTTGAAATTCTTTTAGTCGAATTATGTTTTTACCGGTCGTTTAAGTTATTTTTAGATATATCAAGTTGACTGGATTGACCATCCATATACGGCTTAAATTGTTTTCTACTTGAAAACACACTAATAACAACCTAGATATTATTTATATTAAAAAAATTTATCTAATCCACAACAAAGCATAAATAATCATCTAGTTAATTATCTATATGCAAATAAATATATTTTTAATATATATTTTAAATCCATGAATATATAATTTAGAATCTTTTGAAATCTTTGAAAATACAAGAAATCACACACAAAGTGGTTAATAAGAACTCCCAGTTGAAATAAGCATTTTAGTTTCCTAAAATTAAGGTTTATGGAGAGGAAAATTACCACAAACCCTCAAAACCCTATTGGATATGGTCAGATGGGGTCGTAATGGGCCGGTCCGACTAAACCCGTCCTACCTATTATGTTTCCAGCCGAACTGGAAAATGTCAGGTTCAACGGTCCAAATGACCCAATCATGAGGTGGGCCCAATACCTTTAATCACTTGCTCCTCACAACCATCCTCAGCCGTCCATTTCTCGCAGACCGTGATTAAAAAAATAAAAAGACGAGAAGGAATCGGAACAACAGAAACCCTAATGCGCGAATCGAATTTTTCCCATTTTTAGATTTCAAAAGTAAAGGTCTTCTTCTCCTTTTTTATTCCTTGCCCCATCCCTCACTCTCCTTGAAAAAATCCATTTTCTGTAACATTCAAGAAATAATAATAATTTTGTAAGAAAATTCTCTCCGATTTCCTGCTATTCTTTCAAACTAATAAAAAATTCTCTGATTTATTTTAAGAATCTCAAAATTTTAGAGTAATTAACATTCAATTCAACCCTTTCTCGGCAACCAAACAGTGCTTTCATCTCTATTTCTGTATGAATGTGTAGTTAAAATTGCAACAGTATATAACTTTTCCTCTCTGATTTTGTTTTTTATTTAATTGTTGATATTTGTGTTATTTTAGGGTTAAGCAATGGCAGATGAGATGGGAATGACCAACGGTGTCGAAGAGAATCAGGTGGCTGTAGATAATTTCTACGATCTTGATCAAGGCGAAAGGGAGACAGAGCTTAAGCAAAAGATTGCGTCTTTGGAGACCGAGAAGAAGTCACTAGCCGATGAGAACGAAGAAATCAAATGTCAGGTCGAAAAACTGACGGCCAAGTTTGAATCGATGAAATCAGAGGAGTCAAGTCTGAAGCTGAGGGTTGCGGAGTTGGAGAGGGAAGTTGAGCAATCGGAGGAGACCCAGAGAGCGCTTGAATCAATAGCAGGGAGAGCTGCAGAGCTGGAAACAAATGTTTCTAGGCTTCAACATGACTTGATTTCGGCGATGAGTGAAGGAGATGAGGCGAATAAGGAGGTTGCTGAGTTGAAGAGGGAGGTGAGTGAGAAGGAAGTGAAAATTGAAGAGGTGAAGAAGGAGAAATCGGAGGCGGAGAAGAAAGTGAGGGAACTGGAGAGAAAAATTGGTGTTTTGGAGGTCAAGGAGATTGAGGAGAAGAGTAAGAAAGTGAGGCTTGAGGAGGATATGAGAGAAAAAGTGACTGAGAAAGATAAAGAGATTATTGACTGTAAAAAGAGAATTAAGGAGTTGGAGAGTCTAGTGGTGGAGAAGGAGAGGTTGGAGAAGAAGTTGAGGGAGTCGGAAGAGAAGGTAAAGGAAATGGAAGGGAAGATGGTGGGGTTACAAAAGGAGGCCAAAGAGGCGGAAAAAGTGATTGGTGGATTGAAGGAGAGGGCTAGGGAGGTTATTAATGGGATCGAGATTGATAGTAGGGAGAAGGGGTTTAAGGTGCAGTCACCCGTGGTGGCCATAGGGTCAGTGGGTGCTGTTGCTGTTGCAGCTGCTGTGGTTTATGTTTGCTATTGGAGGCGGCGGTGATTCGGAGGTTAGGGTCATTGATCACCAAAAGAAATGTTTCAGTTTTGTTGGATGGATATCTTTTTGCTTGGCTTTGTTTTTTTAGCCTTATCATGGATTTTGATTATATTAATATCTGGCATGTTTTGAAGTTCAAATGTTTGCTTTCAAATGTTGTTAATAATGCTGAGTTATTTGACAAATTATAGAGGATTTACTAATTAAAAATGATGTCTAATCGAAGATATTAGACATGATTGAGATTGCTCTTTAGTGATTGCTTGTTTACCCTTCAATTTTGAACTTAAGTAAGGTATACTGCACACATGTAACATTCTCCTTTATCTTTCGCATTTTTGCATGTTACTTTTTTTGTGCTATTGAATGGCCAATGTGATTGGAAGATCATGTTATTTGAAGCCTTTTTTTGTGATAAGTCTTGTACACTCTTGAACAACTTGTATTTTTTTTTAGTTTTTAAGAGTTCCTCTAGTGAACACATGCAAGTTCAATTGCTCGTTACAGTACCTCTGAAGCAGTGACTTGATTGTTTATGCTTGTTGCTCCCTTGTTTCTGGTAACTCTGATTCCATGTACAATCATTGTATGATTGCTAGTCTCTGAATTCCCAACTTCTAGGAATGCCTGCATTAAGATTTATTATGATCTCCAGATTTGGAACACCCGCATTTAGATTGACTATGATCTCCGGATTTGGAATGATGTTTTTTGCTTAACCGTGGTAGCTATTTGCTGTTTCTTTGTGTCATTTTTATTTTATTTTTTATTGAACCCTATGGGTTGTTGGTTTTGCAAGGCATACACCCATGTGATATTCAGTACTCTGCTCGTCTCCCTGCTTCATAGCCATCCTTTTTGGTTGATGCCTTCTGATAATTAGGTCATATGATAATTCCGTAGAATTCCCACTAACCGAAAGCGACTCTTATCTTCTGGACGTGGCTTTTTTGTTATGTTCAGTGAGGGAGGAACCTTTCATTTCCTCTAGCGTGTTTCACTGCAACACTATCATGGTTCCCACCAAGGAACTAACAAAAGTATGCAGTGTAGACCAGTAAATGAATGGTGCATTAGTTACGTGTAGAAATTCACCTTCTATTTATCCAGTGAGCACAATGATGCTGGGCTTATGAGAAGTGTTGTTGAATCTTGCTCGTTTCCTACACCTTACCGAGTAAGGACATCTTTGGTGTTGAAATTCACGCAACTATTCTGAATATTTGGTATCTCATGAGCTGGTTTGAATGCATTTAACGGATGGAAACTCCTGCATTGACACGTTTGGCAGTTTTGCATTGTGAAAAACTTGGCTCCACATTGGCAATGGGATCACGTGTTGTTTCCCGCCGCTTATGTTGTTTGTTCTCTTTGTTTTTCTGTTGGAAAAATTCATTTTTTTTTGTTGTCTACTTGGTCTTCAAAGTCATAGAATTTTCTCAATCGAACATTCCTGTCTGCAATTAATATTGATTCCATCCAAATTGGACTCTTGTTCATAAGAAACAATGATGCAGTTTGCTGGAGATCTTTTTTTTTTTGTTAATGCTGTGAAGAGTCATGAAGGTTCATTGAAAACTCGGAAGCAGTTGGTGTTCTTATTAGAGTGGAGGTTGGTCAATTCATTTTCTTTTTGTTTAATGTTTTTAATGTGATATTAAAAATAATTTTAAAAAATAAAAAAATTATTTGATGTATTTTTTTTAAAAATCAATTTGAAAAATAATTGCTGTTGTAATTCTAAACACCCTAGTATTTTGAAAAATTATTCCTACTAATTTTCTTCAAAAACACCCTAATTCCAAAGGAATTTAATTTTGCTGATCAAGAAATCTACAGTATTCACTGATTAATTAATTCTTCATAATATAGGTAACGAATGCGCTTACAAACACCTGATAAAAAAAAAAAAGTAGGCAACCAGTTTTCGGACAAGTACTGACTGAGCTGGAGCGGCACCGCTTTCTCTACAGGCAGCGGTGCTCCAACGGCTTTGTTTTCCTGCAGCTGGAAGTTTTGATTATTATTATTATTGGGGGGGGGGGGGGGGGGGGGGGGGGGGGGGGGGGGGGGGGGGGGGGGGGGGGGGGGGGGGGGGGGGGGGGGGGGGGGGGGGGGGGGGGGGGGGGGGGGGGGGG
>Ga0307517_10007808_pt1 | contig 15509 bp, 11 predicted proteins | sample 23_EM_MG_FD_194515 | JGI IMG/M metagenome (GOLD analysis project Ga0307517, IMG submission 194515) | Populus trichocarpa ectomycorrhiza microbial communities from riparian zone in the Pacific Northwest, United States - 23_EM | ecosystem: Host-associated > Plants > Roots > Unclassified | place...
TAAAAATATCCTTTTATATGATATAACACATACAAAGGGAACAATATATCAATCTAGTATACATAAAAAAATTGATTTTCTCTCCATGATTTCTTCTCTTCATCTCCACGAGCACAAACTAAAACAAAGTATTCTCTTTGTAATTGACTTGTTTTCTCCTCCTTTTTTTTTTTTAATCCCTAGTAACTTATGAGAGAGTTGAGATTTTGATTTTGTTGTGTCTTTTAGAATCTTATGATTTGGATATTGAAGGTTCATGGTTTCTTAACTCAACCTCATTTAAGAGATAATGCACGAAAGTCATTACTTAAAATGAGGTTATGTCTTTTCGGGTGTTCAACCCCAAGTTGGGTTGGGGTACACCCACCCCCAACTCTATGCTGTGCCTGGACGCATCCCCATCCAGTCCCATGATCGGGTCTGGGAGCGTCCACGTCCAAATCCAGTCCCACGATTGGGCCCGGGCGCGACCACACCCAACCCCACTTTGGACTTAGTCGTGTCCACGCCCAGCTTCACGGTGGACTTGGATACGTCTGCGCCCCATTTTCTCCTGCGCTTCGGGCGTGGATTGAGCCCAACATCCCTCAAATTGGGTGCATAACTAACGGGTCACTCTACACTAAGCCCCCCTACTCTGGGTTTGGGTTAATAATTATGATACCCATCACATCCTATTAAATACGAACAAGCAGCTCATGCTTATATTAATTAGATGTGATAACACGAGCAGTAGAATAATATTATTCTACTATTACAAGATTACATCTCTATCTCTCATACATTGTATGAAGCAAGTCAAGTAAGGTAATATAAAAGGAAGCATGAATATACAGGAAGGGGTTGAAAACCTAATACTAAGAGACAAAAAACACATTCTCTGCTTCTTCTTTCTGAATTCCACATCTTCTTCTTTCTCCTCTTCTCTATCTTCATAAAAGCTCATTAATACTTCTATTAATATCTTTGGCTACATAAAAAATACCTGACTTGATTTTCGGAGGGTCCCCCATCAACACCCCGGGGGACTTTGTGCAGGTATTTATTCTAGAAAGAGTAGTTATTTCCCCAGAGAAAGATTCGCCCAAGGAAGAGCCTGCGTGGTCTTGAAGTGGAGGTCATGAAATGCACCATAAAGGATGTAGGGTGATTTCAAGAAATAATTCATCCTAGAACATTCCCTGTGATTTTCATTACCTCATCAGATATGGAATTGTTGAATTTGAGATGGGTAAAGAAACATCTGATAGTAAGAATATTGATTTGAGTCTATAATCTCTTCTCTCGTGTTTTAATGGATGTAGAGTTGAGCATGTTTTTCATGATGCAGATTTCATCAGTAGCTGCTGGGGTATCTAGTTTTGCTTCCCAGGATGTAAAGTTCCAGCGTGGTTTGTGCAGCAGAATTCAGCAGTTCTGTGACAATTCAGCTGCCTTCACATTGCCCTAGTAGTGAGTTATTGGGTTTCATGCTGTGCACTGTTGTTGCATTTGAACCATCTTATGATGGCTCTGGTGGATTCCAAGTCAAATGTACTTATCATTTCAAGAATGACCATGCCGATCCCTGCGTTCTCCATTGCTACTTTGCCAGTTGCTATGGCTCATTGCAAAAACAATCTATCCGGTCAGATCACCTTTTTTTGGATATGATCCTTGTTTGAATGCTACAAAAGATTTTTGGTATGGTAAATTCAGTGAAGTCTCAGTTGAATTCTCCGTGGAAGATCTGGACAACAACCCCTTGCATTATTGTCATGTGAGAAAGTGTGGGGTCCGCCAACTACACACCCAAGCAGAGAACGATTGCGATTTTATCTTGCCATACTGTAAGGTATTTGCAGCAACTCCAACGGAATTTAGACAGCTTGTACAACAATTCACTAATGCTGGTGGGCGGAAAAACCTAGAGATGCCGTGATAACAAGCGTGACAATGAGGCGAAACCCGGTGGAAGTGGCTTCAGGAATGGTGCAGAATCTACCACAAATGACTTGAAGGTTTACAGTCGGAGACCTAAAAGGTTCAAAGAAATCAAATGAAATTGTTTCATTTGGCCAAAAGAATTATATGGAAAGTATTCCAACAAAAGCTTTCTCTAGTTGGAGTCGCTCAGTTTCTTTCTACAGCGAGGATGAAATTCTTTGGTTTCTATCTCTTTCTCACCTGGAGTTAAGTTATTATAATTCATTTGTTGTTTTTCTGTCTATACTTTCCTTATAACTCTATTTAAAACTCATGAGTGTATATTTTAGTAGGTTGAGAAAATTAAGTTTGAACTAGGTTCAAAATTTAAGAAAATTCAGATCATTATTTTAGAAGATAGATCTAAGTATAATATGTGTATCATCATCATACAAATAATAAAAAAATGCACGGGACAGGGGCCCTTGCCGGCCACCCCTGCCGGCCATCCCTGATTCTTTTGTTAGACAACTAATTTAAAATCCATTTGCTTGTTCTAAGAAAAAATGATTACATTTCAAAAGTAACAGCTGAAATGTAAATAAAGATATCTGAAGTTGTTTGAAATTGCAGTAAATTTTATTTTGAAAGTATTTTAAAAATGTGTTTTTTTTTTAAATAATCTTTTATTTTAGTGTTTTTTTAGTAATCTTAATATGCCAATATAAAAAATAAAAAAAATATTTTGATATATTTTTAAATAAAAAATATTTTTAAAAAACATCATAAATTATAATCCTAAAAATACACTTAAAAATAATAATATAAAAATAAAATTAGCAAAACACTTATTGTGCGCGTAATTATACACTACACGTGTTGATTATACATATACATAATTACACTACATGTGTTGATTATACATACACGTGTTGATTTTATTTTTCAATTAATTATAAGTAGAAATAAACATGAAAACTTTATCATCAAATCAATTAATAAAGAAATAATAGGACAAAGAGATCATGATGAGAGTGCGGCTAATTAGGGGTGTTTAAGAGTGAATTTTAAATTTATTTTTATTAAAATTTAATTTGTTTTCATTTTAAATTATATCTTTTAGTATTTTTGAATTGTTTTAATATTCTAATATTAAAAATAAATTTTTAAAAAATAAAATATATATATTATTTTAATTACAATGCTCTCAATAACATAATCAAAAGTTAAGAGGGTATTTTTATTCAAAAGCATCATTTAGTTGAAAATTATTCCCCCTTCTGTCTGAGTCGGATCCCCCCCTCACTGACCTAATTCATGTAGCGAATCCAAAAAATGATGATGTCAGCCTTTTCTTGCTTTCCCGTTCCTTTATTTATTCCTTTGCATTGTCCGAGTCTTCTTTCCCGCTAGTACCACTGAAGCAGGAATCTTTTAGGCCAGGATAAAAAAAAGATGGCTGCTTTCCTATTGTTCTTTTTTTAGGGCCGATGGAGTTGCTGTGCCAGTTGGAGTCTTAAAAGAAGCAAGCTCCGCTTCTTCTGGCAGAAAACAGGGGCTCCCCAATCTTTTCCCCAGAAAGAGAAAAAGAGTGGAGGAGAACAATTATCTTGGTGTTTGAATGCAAGTGCCACACTAGATACGGTAGGCATTGTACTTACCATTGGTGTTGCCTGAGAGGCAGGTGATAGCCATTGAAGAGAAAAGTAGGCATTGCACTTACAATTTAAGAGATAAATTTAGGAGGTTGGGCACCGTAATAGAGAATTAGATGAGCACCGTAGCACTAGTAGGTGGTGTGTGACGCCATAGTGACTTTTTGGAGTTCGTAATAATACATTGTGATGTGGGCAGGTGCAAGGAATTTGCAGATACCAAGTCAAGGCTGTGACTTTGAGTGAGTTTGATCGGAGAGTTGTGTGTTTGGGGGCAAAATGATTGAAGAGCAGTTCGGTTTAGCCGGCCCAAGTTTACTAAATTGAAATTGAAATATCATCAATAAAAAAATTAAATTATAAATTTTTAGAAAGAAAAAAAATAATAAAATAAATACATACTATAAATACACGTCAAACAAATAAAAAAGAACATGATGATGCTCTCAACAACACGATATAAGAATATTTTTAGATATCAAGAGGCACTGCTCAAAGAGCTCGGGCGCCTCCCACTCTCTCTTAGATGTCGTACACTCCTGCCCATCTTTTTTTTATTTAGTCAAATACCAACTTTTTCCAAGCAGACTTGATAATTACAAAAACAAATCATAGTGAAAAGACTAGAACACTCCTTGTCTTTATGATTAAATATTTTTATTTAAATGTACTTCGTTCATTTCACCGTGTATTTTAATTGTTTATTATTTTTTATATTTAGTCAGATGACAAATTGCCCCTTAGTTTAAATTATAATAATGAAAAAAACCATTTTAAAAATATGAAAATACCTCTTTTGTGTCAGGTTTAGATTTTCTGCCTCTAAAAAATATTTTAGTTGTTTCACTGTGTAATTACCATAAAAAAAATTATTTATCCTTAGTCAATTTAAAAAATGACAAAGGGGCTATGTAGAAAAACTAATGCTTATGGAAGCCATTGCTAAATTTGTCTGGTAGAGGGTAAAAAACATCATTGTAGTATTCCAATGAATAATGTTCATGAGTTTGGAGCTACATTGGTTTTTCATTGGATTTTAGATCTTTTTAATCTGGTTTTTAAAGGAGATGCAAATTACTTCTTTCGCAAGTTGAAATTATAGTTATCAAAACTAACATGGGGTTGACCCAATCAAGAAACCGGGTCTAGGCTTACATGGGTTGATCAATTCAAATTAACCCGGAAATTTTTTTAATTTTTTTTAAATTTTAATATTTTATATAAAAAATTAAGAAACATGTGAATATATATTTATAAATTATTAATTTTATTATAAGTGTACCACTCTTTTTTTTTAAAAAAAATGAAATGCATGGTGGAAATACAACTGAATGCAAGTCAGTTTTTGTCCTCAAAAATGTTTTAATTTATTCTTCTATATACGGATCGAGATATATATATATATATATATAAATAAGATAAGACTTAGGAATTGTTTTTTCTTAGGTTTTAATGCTGCATTATTTCTCGTTTAAAGCCAACAATAAAAAAGAAGGGTGGGTAAATCTCCCGGCTCACAAACCCTAGCTGGTGTTATGTTCAAGCAAACATAGTCAAGCAGATTGCCTATCATTTTCTTTTCAGAACAGTTGGCATAAAATCAAGAGAATCCCAATTAATCAGCTATAGACTTCCAGTATAGCGACTTTTCATTTCACAGATGAGGTGTGAACGCAGATTGAGAGCTTGGTGCGAATCTGACATTGCTTTCAATCTTTTCTTGCCACTGCCAATGCCCACACAATTGGCAAGAAGATGCATCAAAAGAAAGCCAAGAGATGCCCTCCTCCATTATTTCACTTGATTGGTGATGATCATGGCGTTATGTCATCAAAGCCCTAGCTCCAGTACTTCAAGCAAAGCAGTCTCTGTGTTTCAACTAATTTTCCAGAAAAATGAAGAGTGTTAGAGTGACTAGGAGGTGTTTAATAGTTGAAAATGTGTTTACTGAAGTTTTTAAGATATTATTTTAGTATTTTTAAATTAAAAACAAATTGAAGAATAATTCTAGTGTAGTATTACACACGTAGTCCATTATATTAAAAGAAAAGGAAGAAGATCTGCGACATATCATCCCTTATATTAAATTATTCTTGTGATATCGTTTAACTTTATCATTATGTGTATTACACACATAATGATATCGTTTTTTCGGTCACTAAAAATAATAAAAAATTATTCTAGTGGATTACACATAGTCCATTATATTAAAAGAAAAAAGAAAAAAGAAGAAGAAGATCTGCAACATATCATCCCTTTATTTTTTATTTTTTATTTAAAAAAGGAAGCAAGGACCCCTGAGAGATGGAGGGTGTGTGAGGGTCAGCCAGGGTCTTCTTAATTTGCCGTGTGGAAAATCATGCCATTTGATTCTGATGCGGCTAAGGAAATTACCACGAAATTACTACTCATAACTCTGCTAACCTTTCAACTTTAACAATTATAACATCGCTAGTAATATGAAATATTACCTCTTCTAAGCTTCAGTCCTCAGTACCTTACTCATCAGCTAACCTTTCCGATTGCTGCAATTTGATCATTTTGTTGCATTAAACTCAATCCAATAAAGTCAAAGACGGCAACCACCACCTGCATTCACCGCCAGTGACTTCTACATTCACCGCCAACGACTTCTCAAACCGCCAGCCGCCAGCTGCATTCACACCACCGCCAACTAAAGATTTTTCTTACTTTTATTTTGTGTATAAATAGACAGCTAAGTTTATGTTATCATGTGTGGAAAGAAAAGAAAAAAACACTAGAGAGAAAGAGAGAGGGTGTGTATTAAGAGTTTGTATTTATTGTGTAAGTTTTTTGTTGTTGAAATAAAACCGTGTGTTTTATCCCCTCTGAGTGTTTCAAAGCCACCACCAGTGGTTTCTCCCACCAACAATTGGTATCAGAGCCCTGTTCGTCAGAAAACAGAAGAGTTTTGGGATATACCTGAATTTTCAAAGTTGTCAAAAACACATTTTAATCATTCCACGGTGTAGGGTTCATCCATACGAACTCACTGGTGCAAAAATCATCTTCATCGGAGCAAGAGGTAGCCCACACGCGCCTTCTGAAACTTCGGTCACTGTAGCCCACGCGCCCAGAGGTTGACGACGACTGAGCCACACGCGCGCCACATTTGAGCCACGTCGATCCGCCTAAGCCGCCGTTAGCCGAGCCAAGAGAATATTCCCCAGAATGTTCCTGGTTCAACCCCAGCGAATCGCCCGACGTACAAAATTGGTTTTTGGACCGGTTCACCCCATTTCTGACCCATTTTCAACAAAGTCAGACCGATTCCCTATTGTTTTGAGCATTCCGGATCCATTTACAGTGTCCGTTTTGCCAAATTCAACTACTAGAAGGTGATATAGTCATTCAAAGAGCAAAATGACTACAGAAAATGCACAAACACTCATCCCGAAGCTAACCAAAGACAACTATGATAGTTGGTGTATCAGATTGAAGGCATTTCTTGGTTCACAAGAGTGTATAGAGATTGTACAATATGGTTATGACAAACCAGAGTCCAAAGAAGTAGAAGATGCTCTACAAGAGGCCGAGAAGTAAGTCCTCAAAGCCAATAGAAAGAAAGACAACAAAGCAAAGACCATCATCTATCAAGGTCTTGATGAAGCCATATTTGAAATTATTGCTTCCGCAGAAACATCAAAAGAGATATGGGAGGCTCTCCAACAAAAATACAAAGGTGCTGATAGAATCAAGAAGATTCATCTCCAATCTTTGCGAGGTGAATTTGAATTATTACAAATGAAGTCCTCAGAATCTATTTATCACATAAGAATTATGGTGATAGTCAATCAGATGAGAAGAAATAGAGAAGCCTTTACAGATGCTCGAATTACTGAGAAAATTTTGAGATCCCTAGATCTAAAATTTGATTTTGTTGTTGTCGCTATTGAAGAGTCCAAAGAAGTGGACAAGTTGATAGTGGATGAGCTTATGAGTTCTTTGCAAGCTCATGAGCAAAAGATTATGAAAAGAAATGGAGATAAGGCAATTGAGCATGCCTTACAATCAAAGTTGTCTCTCAAAGACAAATATGAGAAAGGGGAGACTTCAACAAGTGGATATACCACTCAAGTAAGAAGTCAACAAAGAGGAGGAGGATTTCAACAATTTCAAGGAAGAGGATCTTGGAATACATGATTCAGAGGAAGAGGAGGTAGAAACACCACCAGAGGAGGCCGGGGACAACAAACATGTACTCCTAGAGGAAGAGGAGGGGGTTACAATAACCATGACAAGAGAAATATCCAGTGTTATAGTTGCAATCAATTTGGGCACTATAGCACTGAATGTCGAAGGAAAGCTCCATTAGAGGTATATGAACAAGCCAACTATGCAGAGGAGGATGCCATCATCAGAGGATCAGCTGTATTATTTTTCCAACAAGGACTTAGAGAGAATCAAGAGAATATTTGGTACTTAGATTCTGGAGCCAGCAATCATATGTGTGGCCAATGAGATCTATTTGCTGATCTAGATGAGACCATACAAGGTCTAGTCACCTTTGGAGATACCTCAAACGTTCCAGTAAAAGGTAAAGGCAACATCCCAATCAAGTTAAAGAATGGCGATCGTAGCTACATTGCAGGTGTTTACTATGTTCCAGCCATAAATCACAACAGGTGTTCACTTTATCATTATGTGTATTACACACATAATGATATCGTTTTTTCGAACACTAAAAATAATAGAAAATTATTCTAGTGGATTACACATAGTCCATTATATTAAAAAAAAAGAAGAAGAAGAAGAAGAAGATCTGCAACATATCATCCCTTTATTTATTTTTTAAAAGGAAGCAAGGTCCCCTAAGAGATGGAGGGAGTGTGAGGGCCAGCCAGTGTGAGTGGAAAATCGTGCCATTTGACTCTGATGCTGCTAAGGAAATTACCACGAAATTACCACTCAATACTCAGCTAACCTTTTAACTTTGACAATTATATATAACATCGCTAGTTATATGAAATATTACCTCTGCTAACCTTCAGTCCTCAGTACTTTACTCATCAGCTAATTAACCTTTCCGATTGCTGCAATTTGATCATTAAAGTCACCAAGTAGGCGGACTCCGACCACCTCATAAACTCCATAGAGAGGTAACCTTTGCCATTGTTGCTACTGATTCCATGCATTTAGTCTTTTTTGTTTTCATGTTTTCAGCAACAATATTAATTGTTACATGACATCAACATTAACACTTTATGAGTTTGATGATAAGTTTGTTTCATGAACATATTAATTATTCCATCTTTAATTCTTTTTGCTCAGCTAGCGACTGTTCTTGCAATGGAAGTAATAGCAAGCTAGCATTGGTAGCAAGTGACGAGTGACCAAAGTAAGATAGATCATATCAAATTACGCTAGTATGTATCCATCGCTAAGCGTTTGCGGAATTTTCTGATAAATATATGTTGTGTGGGTTCTTGTACTTTTAGACTTCAATTTCTCTTAATGAAAGTTCAGCTGTTGAAGTGGGTGCTCTTCGTATGTCTTTAGGAGAAAAGGAGAGCACTTATTGATTTCGATTCTTAGTGATTGAGGAAGACACGATCTTGTAACTGTCTGATATGGCATCTTCATCTGCTGTTGCTCATAAATGGAAGTATGATGTGTTCCTTAGTTTTAGAGGCGAGGATACGCGCAATAATTTTACAAGCCATCTCTATGATGCTTTGTGTCGTAAGAAAATCAAGACCTTCATTGATGATAGACTTGAAAGAGGAGAAGAAATTAACCGCGCCCTTCTGAAAACGATTGAAGAATCAAGAATTTCTGTAGTAATTTTCTCCAAGAACTATGCTTCTTCTCAGTGGTGTGTGGATGAACTGGTGAAAATACTTGAATGTAAAGAGACTTATGGACAGATTGTTTTACCGGTCTTCTATCATGTAGACCCATCTGATGTTGCTGAACAGACTGGGGGTTTTGGAAAAGCATTTGCGGAGCTTGAAAGAAATTTTAAGGTGAAGATGGACAAGGTGCCAAGCTGGAGGATTGACTTGACAAATGCAGCCAATATATCTGGATGGGATTCACGGGTTACTAGGTAACTATAGATTCTCATCTTCAAGTTTTTTTTTTTTCTGGAATTATAGCAATTAAAATTTCTTGTGCATATTATAGTTTTTTTTTTCTCCTGTAAATCATTTGTGCTTCTTAGTTCATAGTACTTGTTGCTTGAAAAGGCACAAGTGTGTCCTGTTTTTTAGTGGAAAACTAACTTCCATCAACAGCTAATGGACTTCCACCTTGATGGAAACCTCACCTTTGAAAAATTTTGCTTATAATAATAATAAAAAAATATCACTAAGAATCGAAACTCATTCCGGAGTAAAGATGCTTCTTTCATTTTTTGCAGTCCGGAGTCCAAACTCATAAGAGAAGTTGTGCAAACTATCTGGAAAAGGTTAAATCGTGCTTCCCCAAGCAAATTAAGAGGTCTCGTTGGAGTAGATTCACGCATTGAGAAAATCAACAGATTACTATCTATTGTGCCATTAGATGTCCGCAAAATAGGAATTTGGGGCATGGGTGGTATAGGCAAGACAACCATCGCGGGAGCTTTCTACGATAGCTTCTCAAGTCAATATGAAGGCCACCACTTTCTTCCGAACTTAAGGAAGGAATCAGAAAACGGTCGATTAAATGATCTACGAGATGAACTTCTTTCTAAACTACTGGAGGAAGAAAATCTTCGCGTTGACACACTACATATACCTACTTTCATCAGGGATAGACTCCGCCAAAAGAAAGTTCTCCTTGTTTTGGATGATGTGAATGATGCACAACAATTCCAGCATTTAATTAAAGCGCTTGGTGCAGGAAGTGTTGTTGTTGTAACATCAAGAGACAGGCAAGTACTTAAGAATGTAGTCGATGAAATATACGAGGTTGAGGAATTAAACTTCCACGAAGCTCTTCAACTCTTTAGCTTGAAAGCTTTTAAGGGAAACCACCCCCCAAAAGCTTATATGGAGTTGTCAATCAAGGCAATAAATTATGCCAAAGGGAACCCATTAGCTCTTCAAGTTTTGGGTTCCTTCTTATTTGACAAAGGGAGACATTTTTGGGAATCTATATTAAATGAGATTGAAAGCTTTCCTGAGCTGAATATTTATGACTTGCTGGGAATAGGCTTTGATGCACTACGTGATCATAACACGAAGAGTATATTTCTCGACATTGCATGTTTCTTTAGAGGGCATCAAGTTGATTTTGTAAAGCGGATACTAGATGGCTGCGGTTTCAAAACAGATAGTGGATTTAGTGTTCTCATTGACAGGTGTCTCATTAAATTTTCAGATGACAAGGTTGAAATGCATGATCTTTTGCAAGAAATGGCCCATGAAGTTGTTCGAAAAGAATCTGCTTATCAGCTACGAAAACAAAGCAGATTATGGAATCCAAAAGATGTATATCGAGTGTTGACCAATAATCTGGTGAGATTCAAATACCCGAAAGTTTTCTCTTTGCTATGCAATGCAATATGGTTGTACTAGTAAGTTTAAAATCTTACTTAAGCTTTGCTTCTCCTTTACTGGTTTTCAGGGAACTGTAAATGTTGAAGGGATATTCTTGGATGTTTCAAAAATAAGAGAAATTGAGTTGAGTTCTACAGCCTTCGCAAGGATGTATAATCTTAGACTGCTAAAAATTTATAATTCTGTAGCTGGAGATAAATGCACAGTGCACCTTCCTAGTGGCCTCGAGTCTCTTTCTGAAGAGTTGAGGTATCTCCATTGGGATGGATACCCTTTGACATCATTGCCTAGCAATTTTCGTCCACAGAACCTTGTTGAACTTAGCCTACCATCTAGCAAGGTTAAGCAACTGTGGAGAGGAGACCAGGTATTCTAAAATAACTCTGTGCATGCATAGTTCTTTCTTTTAAATTTAAAGTGGTATGCACGTGCAATTTCTTTCTGTTGATTTCATTTAGCTTCAGGATCTCGTCAATTTAAAAGATGTCAACCTCAGCAAGTGTGAGCACATAACTTCCCTGCCAGACCTTTCAAAGGCCAGAAACCTTGAGAGATTGAATCTTCAATTCTGTGAAAGTTTGGTTAAGTTTCCTTCTTCTGTTCAGCATCTGGACAAGCTTGTTGATTTAGATTTGAGAGGCTGCAAAAGACTAGTTAATCTTCCCAGTATAATTAATTCAAGTTGTCTGGAGACTCTGAACCTTTCTGGCTGTGCAAGTCTCAAGAAGTGCCCAGAGACTGCAAGGAAACTGACATATTTAAATTTAAATGAGACTGCTGTTGAAGAGCTTCCCCAATCAATTGGGGAACTCAATAGACTTGTTGCGTTGAATTTGAAGAACTGCAACCTCCTGGTGAATCTTCCAAAAAACATGTATTTGCTGACATCTCTTCTAATTGCTGACTTCTCTGGCTGCTCTTCTATCACCAGGCTTCCCGACTTTTCGAGGAATATAAGATACTTGTACTTGAATGGATCTGCAATAGAAGAACTTCCATCTTCAATAGGTGATCTAAGGAAACTCATTTATTTAGATCTAGTTGGCTGCAACAGGCTAAAGAATCTACCGAGTGCGGTTTATAAGTTAGTTTGTCTTGAAAAACTTGATCTTTCTGGTTGCTCATGTATCACGGAGTTTCCAAAGGTTTCAAATAATATAAAGGAGCTGTATTTAGATGGGACAGCAATACGAGAGATTCCCTCTTCAATAGAATGTTTTTGTGAACTTAATGAATTGCACTTGCGAAACTGCAAACAATTTGAGATTCTTCCAAGCAGCATCTGCAAGTTGAGAAAACTGCAGAGGCTTAATCTCTCAGGTTGCCTCAAGTTGAGGGATTTTCCAGAAGTTTTGGAGCCGATGGTATGTTTGAGATATCTCTATTTAGATCAGACATGCATAACAAAGTTGCCTTCACCGATTGGAAATCTGAAGGGACTTGCCTGCTTGGAAGTGGGAAACTGCAAATATCTAAATGACATTGAATGTTTTGTTGACTTGCAAATGCCCAAGAGATGCGTGGATTTAGATTGTTTGCGTAAGCTAAATCTAGATGGTTGCCATTTATCGGAAGTGCCAGACAGTCTTGGTTGTCTATCGTCATTGGAAGTGTTAGATCTAAGTGGAAACGATTTTAGTACTATACCTATAACCATCAATAAACTCTTTGAGTTGCAATATCTAGGATTAAGGAATTGCAAGAGACTTCAATCATTACCGGAGCTTCCACCACGGCTATCAAAGTTGGATGTAGACAATTGCAAGAGTTTGAATTATCTAGTATCAAGCTCATCAACTGTAGTTGAGGGGAACATTTTTGAATTCATTTTCACTAATTGCTTGAGCTTGCGTGGGATCATTCAAATCTTGGCGTACTCATTATTGAAATTTCAACTTTATACCAAAAGGTTATATCAACAGGTCTGTTTCTCAAACCTCTAATATACATCTTTTTTTTCTCTATTTGCCACCTTTCGTTTTAAAACAATGCTATTTGAATTGTGTTAACAGCTGCCTGATGTTCCAGAAGGGGCATGTAGTTTCTGCCTCCATGGAAATGTGACTCCGAAGTGGTTTAGCCATCAAAGTTGGGGATCTACAGTAACATTCCAGATATCTTCATATTGGGCTAATAGCGAGTTCTTGGGTTTCTCTCTTTGCACTGTCATTGCATTTCATTCTTTCAGCCATAGTTTGCAAGTAAAATGCACATATCACTTCCGCAATAAGCACGGTGATAGCCATGATCTCTATTACTATCTCCATGGTTGGTATGATGAGAAGCGCATCGACTCAATACATATATTTGTGGGATTTGATCCATGTTTGGTTGTTAAAGAAAAAGACATGTTTAGTGAATACAGTGAGGTCTCAGTTGAATTCCAACTGGAAGATATGAACGGCAATCTCTTACCATTAGATCTTTGTCAAGTACATGAGTGTGGGGTCCGTCTACTGTATGAAGATGGGATACATCGGTTTGATTTGATCATGCAAGGCTACTCTTGTTTTCATCCACTGGATCGAGATGGATTGGAAGCAATGTTCCAAGCCAAGAGAGCAAGGTCCCAAGGCATGAGATGGGAGGATTATTCTGTCATGTATAGGACCTCTAAATTCTTGGCGGACCTTCAGGTCTGTTTCTCAAACCTCTGATATACTTTTTTGTTTCCTTCATCTCATTTTAAAAAGATGTCATTTGAATTGTGTTAACAGGAGGAGCCCGATGTTCCAGAAAGGGCATTTAGTTTCTGCCCCCCTGGAGATGTGACTCCGGAGTGGTTTAGGCATCAAAGTTGGGGATCTATAGTAACATTCCAGCTATCTTCATATCAGGCTGGTAGCAAGTTCTTGGGTTTTTCTCTTTGTGCTGTCATTGCATTTGATTCTTTTAGCCATTGTTCGCAAGTTAAATGCACATATCACTTCCACAATAAGAACGGTGATAGCCATGATCTCTATTACTATCTCCATGGTTGGTATGATGAGAAGTGCAAGGACTTGATAAACATATTTGTGGGACTTGATCCCTGTTTGGTTGCCAAAGAAAAAGACATGTTTAGTAACTACAGTGAGGTCTCAGTTGAATTCCAACCGGAAGATATGAACGGCAATCTCTTACCATTAGATCTTTGTCAGGTACATGAGTGTGGGGTCCATCTACTGTATAAAGATGGGATACATCGCTTTGATTTGATCATGCCAGGCTACTCTCGTTTTCATCCTCTGGATCGAGATGGATTGGAAGCAAGGTTCCAAGTCAATAGATGGGAGGATTATTGTGTCATGCATAGGACCTATAAATCTTTGGCGGAGTACTTCTTGGATTTTAAACTTTATTTTGAAAGGTTCGGATTTGTCTGTCATGTGGTATGTTTCTCAAACCTCTAACATGCTTATGCTTTTTTTTTTTTTTAGTGTGATGGTTTTTTTTAAAGGTATAATCTTTTTAAAGTATATACCATACTTTCTAAAAGCTAAAAATATATACTTTTCATTCAAAAAACTACCACATCTCCCACCCAAACACACTATATTTGCCATGTCTTATTTTCAAAAGATGGTATTTGAATTGTGTTAACAGGAGGAGCTTGATTTTCCAAAAAGGGCATGTAGTTTCTACCCCCCTGAAGATGTGACTCCGGAGTGGTTTAGGCATCAAAGTTGGGGATCTACAGTAACATTCCAGCTATCTTCAGATTGGGCTAATAACGAGTTCTTGGGTTTTTCTCTTTGTGCTGTCATTGCATTTCGTTCTTTCAGCCATAATTTGAAAGTTAAATGCACATATCACTTCCACAATAAGCAAGGTGATAGCCATGATTGCTATTTCTATCTCTATGGTTGGTATGATGAGAAGTGCAAGGACTCAGCATGCATATTCGTGGGATTTGATCCCTTTTTGGTTGCACGCAAGGACTCAACATACATATTTGTGGGATTTGATTCCTTTTTGGTTGCCAAAAAATGGTGTTTGGCTGCCAAAAAAGATTATATATTTAGTGAATACAATGAGGTTTCAGTTGAATTCCAACCGGAAGATATGCAAGGCAATTTCTTACCATTGAATCTTTTTCAAGTAGTTGAGTGTGGGGTCCGTCTACTGCATGTAAATGATGGATTGGAAGCAATGTTCCAAGAAAAGAGAGAAAGGTTCCCCCCGGGGAAAAAGAGAAGCATGATTTAATATGACACTTGGATTTTACAGTAGAAATAATTTAATAATTATTTTTACAAGGATATAGTGGGGCAAATTGCTGCCGAGTACAAGAAATAATTATTTTTTCAAGGGTGAAAACTTCTTTTCCTCTGGATCGAGATGTGATGGTGTTAACATTCATTTCATGTACCAATCTAAGATTAATGTATTCTTTTTTTCCTTTTGCAAAATTTGACAAAATTCAAACTTTGATGGATGAAATGGAGAGCAAACGTGCTTATCT
>Ga0307517_10007809_pt1 | contig 15507 bp, 23 predicted proteins | sample 23_EM_MG_FD_194515 | JGI IMG/M metagenome (GOLD analysis project Ga0307517, IMG submission 194515) | Populus trichocarpa ectomycorrhiza microbial communities from riparian zone in the Pacific Northwest, United States - 23_EM | ecosystem: Host-associated > Plants > Roots > Unclassified | place...
CGTGTTAGACACTGTTAGACAGTTCAATCGAAAGGTAAATATTCGGGGTGTAACATCTTCTACATTGTCATGATTGGTCCCGACTTCCAATGAAAATGAGATACTGCAATAAAAAATGAGTCGCACTAGGAAAATAATTTGTAATCCATGCTGTATCCTAAAACTCACTTCACTGAGACCTTTGGTGTCCTGCCAGACTCGAAATGATGCTGCCGGAGATATAAGCGCATTAGGAAACTGCTGCCAAGCAAATGCCAAGTGCAACAGCTACTAAGCACGAGATTGAGGCGACGGGACACATTTTTTTTGTTTATAAAAGTTATATATTCTTGTTCGCATAAATATACACCATTTTTCGTTGTGCTACATCGCTTGTGGGGATATACAAGATGCGACACAACACACCCGTCACACCGTGCTTCGGCTGCCTCCCGGCAGTCGGAGTTTTAACCGCCCTAACCTAACCCAAGAGCGCGCTAAGTACCGCGCGAAAAAGACATATCCCCCTAAGCCTAACACTAACCTTAACCCAAACCTTAACCCAAACCCCTAACGCTAACCTAACGCTGACCTAGGCCCTAACCTACTAGAACCCAAACGCTAGAGGCACCCGGCAGATACTTCGGAGTGTCAAAATTCCCTTGGTAGCAACCTCCGGCATGCAATTTGATGGGCACATCGTGACTTCGTCACGCTGTGCCTGAGTGTGTTGTGTCTGTCCCGATCGCTTGCGGCAGAGATCCTGGTGTGACCGAATACGCTATCGGGCACAGTAGCACAACCAAGCCCTGCTCGCAAAATGTGTCCCTTTGGGATAAGTATGTCACCGGAACCCATTTAGAAAGTCGCACATTTACATACTGCTTATGACGAAGCTTCCCCTCCAGGTAGTAGTAAACATGACGAGCATTGCCCAGCTTTACATAAATAAAATCGTACTGCACGCAAGGTTGATGTGGGTGCCGAGCAGTATGACGCCTTACTTTTATTTATCTCTTGTCAAGCTACTGCAGCGGCGTGCCGTGAGAGTCCTGCCGACGCGCACTCCTTTCTATAATAAGGTTGCCTCCTTCTCCGAGCCTTACGGTCCAAATCCTAAGTCGGGGTTCTAGATATCGCGCCAAGCTCATTATGTTGCATCTAACCTCTGACTTAGGAGAGCAAAAAGCGCTCATTCCAGAACGATCACTCACCAACTCAAACCTTGGACTAGAATAAAATCGTTTTAAATAAAGTCTCTTCTTCTCTCGACCCCTCCAAGCCGGACTTCCGCTCTACCCCGTTCCAAATTGGGCATCGAACATCTCATCTCCATCCATTTGGTTCCGAGAAACCCACGTTCAACTCCACATCTTGATTTCTTGATTCTTCATAAGCCAAGAGACTGCCTTGCGATATGGCCTCCACCCCAACTCCTTTGCCTGTGCAGAGCACTGCGCTTGCAGTCTCTGCTCAAGACTCTATGAAGGGTACAGCGAAGAAATTCATCGGTGCTGTTGAAGATGAATGGCAGTTGTTTAGGTTAGCCCGCTCTGTTTTTGCCAAGACAGTGCATTTCGCTGACACCCTCCAGTGACTGTGCCTCGGACTACACCATCGGTGCGCCCATAGGCTTCGGAGCCTCGTCAATTGTCTATGGTGCTACCTATCATCCATCTTTGCCGACTGGTTGCGGCATGAATGAAACGTTAAAGGGAATTCCGTGCGCTCTCAAGGTGTTGGACCTCGACTCTCTACCACCCCGTTCGTTACAACTGCTCCAACGAGAGACAACACTCATGTCACTCTCAAAACACCCCAATGTGTTGCGTGTCCGAGGATCGTGGATGGAAGGTCACAAACTTTATATTGCGCTCCGGCTCATGAGGAAAGGAAGCGCCGCGGATGTTATGAGATACGGGTGGCCTGGAGGCATGGAAGAGGATGTTGTTAGATGCATTTTGAGGCAGGCCCTCAAAGGGTTGAAGTTCGTCATTTCTCTCATTATCCCCCCCTTTAATGTGAACTTATGCTTGTTTTGCAGCTACCTTCATATTAACGGTTTCATCCATAGAGATGTCAAAGCAGCAAATCTCCTTATTGATGACGACGGAACGGTCCTCCTTGGTGATCTGGGGGTAGCAGCTGATTTGGCTGAAGACACTTCGCAAATTGGCTCCACCTCTCAATCTGCGAAAATATATTCTGTGGCATCCTCGGCTGCTGTCTCTCCGCCTAAGACACCTTCAGGGTCTGCAAATGGTACTTCTTCTAAACGCTCAATTGTCTTCGATGGATCATCCCCGCAGACGCCAAGGCCCAAGATGGGAAAACGAAAGTCGTTTGTTGGAACGGTCGGTCGTATATTTTCACACCCTAAGGATTGATCCTCACAATAGCACGTCAGCCTTGTTGGATGTCACCAGAGCTCATTCAAGGCAAACAGTATGATTCCTCCTCCGACATCTGGAGTTTTGGGATTACTGCTCTGGAGTTGACTCAAGGACGCCCTCCTCGATCCAGAGAGTCACCACAGCGTGTATTGCTCAGGACGTAAAGTTATCCTACACTTTTGGTTTTGGCCATCAAATAACCTTTGTCTCTAGCATTCAAGAGGATCCACCCACCTTGGATCGCGAAGGCGGTGTATACAAGTACTCTCGTGCCTTTAAGGATGTTGTTGATAGTTGCCTTGCGAAGGATCCCTCAAAACGGTTTGTGGTTTCTGAACATCTATGATTTTTGCTATCCTGACAAGTTTTCAGTCCGACGGCTGAAGAACTCCTACAAACGCCGTTCTTCAAGGCAGCCAAGAAGAAATCATATCTCATCAATACCATTCTAAGTAAGGACAATCACCTGCTCCATGTGGCGCTACCTCATGCTTTGCCATGACAGGGGATCTTCCCCCGCTGGCCCAACGGCAGGAGCGGCGCGTGATACAGCCTGTACTATCAGCTAACTCCATCGATTCATGGGACTTTGCTACGACGATCAACTCTCCCACAACGAGTGTTTATAGGAGACGAGTGCTGGAAGACTTCGTTTCTGCGGAGGACGAGGCTCTGCAAGCCGCCGGTGGCGTATTTGAGATGGAAGAGGACCGTCACTCGACTTCCACTCGTCATAGCAGAATTGCTTCATGGACAAGCAACCCGGAAGTACCTGTCATTAATGAGACTGATGCGGAGCAGGAAATCCATTCTTTGTCTTCCACAGCAACCTCTGAATCCAGCATGTTAAACCCCAGCTTTGCGCCTAGCGAACAATCAACTCCACCAGTGACATCCGTTCCATCCTCATTTACAGCGCCATCGGACATCATCTACAAGTTGGAGGCCGCGGACTCTTCCCTGGAGCAGGCTGAGCCTAATCCCACTCTCATTGGCCTTAAATCCGTTTTACCAAAATCAGAATCAGCGTCTACGCGAGGGCATCATCATAACGCTTCCACAGCGCCTACTCTTTGGCATACAATAAAAGCTAATGTCAAGCGACCGTCTGCCCGCCACGATCCTTTCGGCGACACGAGCGAAGGTTCCCCTCGGAAAGACAAGGAAACGGGGAGGATGAATGGGCTATTCTCAAGTGGTGCAAGTAAAGGCTTATTTTCCCGGGGCTCCAGCCGATCGCTCGCTGCTACCCCCAGTCCGTCATTTAGCAATCCATCTACTGAGCCAACGTATTAACAAATATCGTACAGCCAAGGAAGGAAAACGAAAGTTCTAATATCTTGTGATCTCCACCATTTTACGACCGGCTAATTACGACCTGCTAATGAATTTATCCCCCATTTTTCTATGGTGTTAACCAACCTCATTTTTTATTTATTATGTGTACATCATACGCATCATTAATGGTCTACATTGTACATTGTTATTTTATCCACGTTGGCCAACTATGCATCGTTATATCACGTTCCAATAATATTTCAATTTATGACCATACTCAGAGTCGTATTAGGCGTGCAAAATGGGCGGTTCAATACAGACGAAACGACAGTGCGGTGGAGCGTACAAAGCAATCGATAGCTCTAGGATGATGAAACTAGTGAAAACGATCCCAATCTCCGGGAGCGCCTTGCCTTCCCATCCGTCTGCGATGTCCTCCTGCTCCTCCTCTCTCATCTTTCCCGGTCGTCAATACGATATGTTTGTCGACAAGCTGTAAAGAAATGAAGTCATGTTCATTTTGGGCAAGAGATCAATCAAGACCTACATCATTGAGAATGTTGGTTGATTTTGTGAGGGAAGAGAGGAAGGCTGTCAACTGAACATCCCCATATTCCTGCAAAAACAAAAAAGCTCAGAATTATGATGATCGAATCGAGTAGAGAATCAAGTATGTACGGTGTTAAATTCTTCCCGGAAGTGCTTGTTCTCCGAGGCCGGCAAGGACGCGAGAAGGGCCGACAGAGAGCGCAGGATAGTGTGATCTGGACGAGATTGTCCTGATACAAAGAATGGATTGAGAAAAAAGAAAAAATGCCAAGACTGCGTACCTGCTATCACATTTGTTACATATTTGACCAGAATGAGAATACGTTCGTGTAACATCTTCACGGCAGATCGTTGCGTCTGCAAGTGCGATTCCACTGTCACATAGGATTAGCATGGGTTTGAGCAAAACAGTGAGAATTGCGCTTACAACTGGTTCCACTCCCCCCGCCTCTTGCTGTCCAGTCTACGGCGATGCGTTCGGCTTCTCCGGTCTCAACGTTGTAAGGAACTTCAATGTATACAGAGCGCGATTTGCGATCTCTGAGTTCAATGGTGGGTTCATATGCCTTAAACGGTAGCGTTTGTGCGTTGACATCAGAGCTGGAGATCAATGCCAGACTCGGTTGGAGAATGAGGAGAAGAGGCGTGGAACAGTATCCCGTGAACTGAGAATCGGTTAGTCTGACGAATAAACAACACTGCATATTGGCACGAACTTGTTCATGTAACGTAATGTGTCTCGCCGTTGGACGAGGAGCAACCGTGTACCACCCGATGAACTCGAGCGATGGAAATACTTGTTTGTCTGTGCAGATAGTTTGGATAAGGTAAAGAAAGGAAGTAAAAACGAAGATCTCAAACATTGGTCGCGCCGTGAGACAAGGAATTCGTGGTCGACTAACTCATTATCCCCAACGACAGCAAGTTCAAAGGTGTTTACGATTTCTACTTCGCGTCCATTTTGTGTTCCTAGCAAAGCGCCCAGAACTAAAAGGTATGAGAGACACGAGACATGTACCGACTAAGAAGTGGCACACCAAACGGATCCAGAGACTTCTTTTGCAGTTTAGATCTTGTCCAATGATCAGATATGTTCAAGATTGGTAGAGGATGGCTAATCTAGAGACTGAGCACACAGGGTTCGCTTTGGATTCGACAAGTTTAATGCTCACAGTGAAAGAGCTAAGCCAGAGGTTGTCGTAGGCGGTAGAACGACAGATATCTCGTCAGTCTCCATCGCGCTCATGTTGAAACAAAGCAAAGGATGCAAAGTGTAAAGTGATACAACTTCAAGTCACAATTTGAATGACGAGAACATGTGACTCAAGGCATTGCATCTATAGTCATCCCCCGGCTAATGATACGGTGAAACCTCAAAAATCAATTTTAAATTCAAGAACATAATTCTTTGTAAAATTGACTGCATAATAAATTCTTATAATACACTTAGTTTATGCTCTCCAAATTTCAGAATATTTGGATGTGTTCCTGCCCAGAAATTTCCCAAACATGGGTGTATCATTAGGTGGTGGCTGTGTTTTTGGCCAAATCCGTGAAACACTCATTTTTGAATGAGATATCCTGTGCCCAGAATTTATCCAATCCTCTTCAATTTCTAGGTATGGATGGGTAATATATCTGGGCTTCAAGGAAAAATTGTTTTACAAAGAAATATAATTTTTTGAGGAAGTTATTAGCATTACAAAAGTGTATCATTGGGTGGTGGTGTATCATTAGCCGGTGGATGACTGTACTTATTATTTACAAAGGCTACTACTACTAACTCAGCTGAAGAAAGTATTGTGTGTTGTATTGGCAGCGTTGAAAGGTGGAGGAAGAAAAAAAAAAAAACAACTAGCCCACCGCGAGGGTTGAACTTGCAGCCTTGATCCGTCGAGGGTGACGGGCAAGGGGGGTCATTTGAGCCGAGCACAGCAAGGCGAAAACTCTCCACAGGAGCGAAGCGACGAAGGGGTGGGTGACTGATAAAATCAGGCGCAGACTATGCAAGGAACAGGACCATTCACTTCACCTGCACCATGAGCAGGTCATGAAAAGCGTGGGCCATGACTCCAAGTTGTTGCATGGGCATTGACATGCCACCTCAAATCGGCTTTCATGAGATGATAGTCCAGCTGGGGCTCAAAGTCCTAAGCCAACGCATATCGCGAGTTCGCGTGGGCATCAAGGGAGGAGTTGGCTGGCGAGATGGGTAAGGTTGGAGGATTATGTCATGGAATGAGAGGATGAGCCAGTGTCAGTAGCGTGGTTGTTGACTCTTGAGTATGGAGCTAGGGTCTAGCAGCGTGGCTTGGCAATTCACTACGTTGTTTCTATCTTGTGCACTGCTGGTTTTTCAATGGTGTCAGAGTGGCTCTTTCTGCTTCACAAAGAGGAGGTAGCTGAGTGGGTTGTGAGGAGCACATACTCGAGTACTACATACCTAGGATGCTCTACTGCGTTTCGGCGTTGTATGGGCAGGCATTGGGTACTGGGCACCATGTCATGGCATCCTTCAGATGGGGTTCCTGTCGTTGGTGTTATGCTCTGGGTTAGTTGCAATGATGCAGTGTGGGTTTTGGGCTCGCGCCGTTGTTTGTGATGTTGAGAGGGGTCGAATGAGCCAGGTAGCCCGTGGTTCCTTCCCACCATGGGTCCATACGTCATTGGTTTCAGCGGATTATTTGAGGATGTTGCCGTTGATGGGGAGGGAGGGAGGAGATGGTGTTCGAGATCGGAAACAGGTGTGGCAATGCAGCATAGAACATTGATCAGCAGGCGCCAGATTGGCTGTGTGTGGTTTTTTTTGGTCACAATTTGCGTTCTGGGACTGATGCAAATTGTTGTTGTAAATGAACAACATCTCGAGCCTCCCCCGCCTGTTGTGCCCAGCCCAGCATTGTCATCGGCAGCATCAACTGCGGTTGCAGGTCCTTCTCCTCTTTTACCCCATTCGTAGATCTTTCCCTTTGTTCCTCGTGATCACGCCGCTTGTGTCCAAATACAACAACACCGACCTCGTGAGACTTCATCACCAATGCCAGAGAGGGTGCCTATCCTACCCCCATTATTTTGTAACTGGCCACCACCACCACTGCTGCTCACCTCTCGTTTGGCCATCTGGTGCTGTGGAACATCCAAAAAAGTGTTGGTAAGTGTTTTATTATTGATTTTTAAGCATTTCTGACGTGTTTTTTCACCACTATAGGTGAATTTTTGCGGATTTACGCAAACCCTGCTGGTTTTCAAGCCCCTCCCCTCCTCGAGGGATGGGGGCTACATTTTGAAGGAATGGGGCGGATGTGGGAGGGAATCAGAACAGTAGGGGAGACCCGTCAGGTGCGTCGGGGAGGGCGTCGAAATGACGACACCCTTATAATCCCACTACTACTATTCTCGTATATTCTCAATAGCAGGCTAGGTGGGTGAGATTCAAGGTACGCTACCCTTTGCTCTCCTTGCAGCCCCACAAGCACCCCCAGCAGGTCCATGTTGACAGGAAAGCCACCAGGCTTCTGACCATGACCATGAGCCCCATACCCATGACGGCCATCCTGAATGCGACCATGAACACCACCAGAATGCAAGCCCAAACACACAAACCCCCATCCAAACGTGGACGTCAGCCCAAATGCAACTGTGAAACCAAACGCGAGCGCCAGCCCAAACACAAGTACCCCCACCATGTCCATGTCCATGAAGTGACCTACGATGCAAGCGCCAGCAATGCCTGCCAATGGCCAGATGCGCCAATAAAGTATTGTCGAGGACTCAGTATCGGGCACAGGGCATGCAGCTTGGACATCCAGGGTGGTGCGGGATCGCCAATGTTTGACTAGCAAGGGGGGTGGTGTCCCTACATCGCTCCCGCCCCCTACTCCTACAAAGTAAGGATACCTTCCCATATAAAAGTGTTTCTCGTAGATAAGCAATACATATTACACTGCCATTTACCCTAGTACAGAAGGACTTGTGAAAAAAAAAAAAAAAAGGAACCAGAGTCTGGGTTGCTGACCCAATTTGGGGAGATGTGTCAAGTACTTGTACAATTGACACATTGAGAATGAGGAACACACAAATGTGTCGGTAATTGGCCTTATGTGTCACTTTATTACCCTACATGTCGCTGACCTGATTTGGGGAGTGCATTGCAACTCATATACACTGGGTGCGAACGTGGTCGGCGATGAGCTGTGTGCCAACCTTCCAAATAAGGAAAGCTGCTTGCACCATTTTTGGGCTATGCACCTCTAACGTGTGGGTGCTTTAATATACATTCCGAGCTTACAATGCTGAATTTATAGGCCAAAATACACATTCTGAGCTGCCTTAAAATACAGGCCAAACTAACAAGATTAAAATAATGAATTGCAGTTAGACTCTTCTATTTTGGAAGGGTGTCTATACAAGAAGATCTGCCAACTCCTGTACAGTGATCACGTCAGCGCTTCAGCCACCCATCCCCACACATTTGAAGCACCCCAACACTTTCCTTCATCACCAGTACTCATAAAAATGAACCCTTCCAACGGCAAGTACATCGAGCCCAGATTGTGCACACCCACTTATGTTTAATGATCTAGTCCAACCCCACAAAGTCACGATCAACAATGATGACACTGTAGAACAGACCAGGGCTGTTGACGAGCAGTCCGAAGATGGTACCGGCGAGGTCCAGGACATGGGACCACAGGATGAACAAGGTGATCTTCCTAACTGATGATCATACATATTCACACTAATTTTTTCAAGATGCAACGGACAAGGTCAACAATGGGGATGAGCAAGGTGATATTCATGATCAAACTGTATATTGCAGTTAATTTTTTATCCATTCATCCAGCAGACAATGACGACGGTGAGTTGTATGTTTCAAATTTCATTAGTGTTTACATTGATATCCATAGACAATGTATCTGCATGCGGTGACAAATATTCCAATGAAGATGAACAGTACCTGTATGGCTGTGACAGGTACAGGTTCTGTACATGCAGTGGTAATGACTGTTATGAGGACAATGGCATTAGGATCGTCTACTTGGGCTGCTGCAACTGCCATTTCACCTTTGGGCGTGACGACAATGGTGAGGTCAGGCACTATGAGGAGGGTTGTCCTTACTTTGGGCAGAACTAGTAGTGTGGTATGTCACCTACTAAATGCCCCGGTAATTGGACCATAGCTAACAGATCATAGGAAAAAATTAAATGGCTGCCTCGGCGCCTTGTAGTTTTATAGCAATGACATATTTTAAACATAAAAATCGTGTACCAGGTTGCAACTATGGTGTTTGCAGAGTTGATGTAATCACGCAATAACATTGTTCTCATGTATAAAATTTGTGAAAATAAGCAAGGATAAATGGTCACCAGACTAATGCCACCTTATTTTATTGAATCAGCTTGTGTAAGTCTGAAACGAGTTGTCAATCTGCAGCTAGTGGAAGGTTCTGCCCAAATTTTGATTTCCCAGAGCACGTATATATCTTGTAAATGTTTTCTTTGGCTCACTTTGCATCGTCAAGTCGTGAGATGTACAAGATGCTTTTACAAACCCCACCCCCAATAAACCCGCCAAATTGGATGCGCTTGCGGATACGGCATGAACACTTAATCGCCCTCGGAATTCCTGTCACTCTCGATCAAGTTCTACTTCGCACCAATGGAAAACCTTTGCCATCACTTGAAATACATATGCGACTGATGTCTGCTCCTCCTGGAGTCAGTTCAATCTCCGAGACACATGACATTGTTGATTGAATCAACAAAACTCAACTTGATCTCGTTCCACCACCTCGTCCTTCACTTTTGACCACCACTGGTGCTGCTGGTCTCCTGGACAGTAAGGTATGTTGTCTCTACCACTGCATGCCTTGCGAATATCATCTGTGACCGACTCTAACCTTTAGCGAAAGCTGAACATTGTGGTATGTGTTGATTCTCAGCCTATACAATTCTCTGACAATGAGGCTCTATCATGCAGTCTGAAACGATGACCTATACCTGCACAAACATCGTCAATTATAACCATTGTCAAATGAACCTGGCAACCGGTAAGTTTGGAACTACTGAAATAACAACCTCATATCTACTGATTTGATAGCAGCCATGATTGTGCTGTTTTCATGTGGCACTCCCCTTCTACCTCTTCCACCGTGGTCAACAGAGGTACCGCAGCCTTGACACCCCCTGCCTTTGTCACTGCCATTGATACAGCTCTACGCTCCCCCGTTCCTATCACGCCACTGGGAGCACCTGTGTCCTGGGTGAACATTGTAAATTGTGACAGATAGGCGAATGAACGTCAAGTGACCGGTGAAGTCCCAGTGGATTTCCAGCATCGGTATCGACTGATTAGTTAACTGTCCAGTCAACAGTTTCAAAAATTGTTCCCCAGTCATGTAAGTCACATCCAATTTCCTTATCAACCCTGTCATTTAGTGTTGCCAGTGCCGGCCCCAATTTTATTATTGGATTTCAGCGGTACGACCCTCACTGTGCTTGGCTGAGGTAGACTAAAGTAGAAGTGGTAGTAGTTCATGATGTCAGATATACATATTTATACTTCAATCTATTACTTTTTACAGGTTCTTTTATGTGTCTACTAAGGTTATGAAAGTGAAACCAATAAGAATACTCATGAACATATCTGGAGAAAATAAGTCGGAATCAGTTTGTAATTTGGAGAGAGGTTTTTCCTGATGAATGAGGCCTGCTACACCACCAACACAGTGGTCTCGTCGTGGTCGGCATCTCATATGTTATTTTTGCTGTGAAATATGATACAGGGACCACATTGATATTGATAAAAATTACTACTAGTAGTACAATTATTCTTCTTCCGCGATGTAGCCACGTTCTTCAAGAAAGTTGACAATATAATTGCAACTGTCTTCAGGGAGTAGAGCTCAGATCAGTTGCTTCAATGTTGCTTCATTTTCTTTCAATTTGTCGTCTTCAAGCTCATTGACACACTCAAGAAAATACTTGAGGGTCTTTGGAAAAGTTGGCGAGCGTCCCATTGTGCTGCTGTTATAAGACGGTGTCGGCATCCAAGTGGGATCGAGTAACATGGCACTATGGAACTATGGAATGATCAGCGCATATACCCAGACTGGCAAAAAAAACAAAAAAAACAACCTGAACAAACAGTTTGCGCAGATTGTTCCTTGCTTTGATCACCTTTTCATGTCGAGACGTGAATGTTTTCAATTTGCATTTGTACTCAGCTATGGTGTACTCTGTCGCAAGGAATTTTTGATTAAAGGCTTCAAAGGTGTCAGTCCGATAGCGGGTCTTCCATGCCTTACCACCAGGTTGATGCGACACCTCTGCCCACTCGTACGAGAACCAGATGGCCTGGATGGAGCACAGGATTGAGTGCACAAAGCTCGATAGGCAGGTCGCCAATTGAATGTTGACCATGATCGATTCGCGCTCATGCAGGCAGGCAGTCGCATCTTCCTCGCCTTCGACGTCCATGCTTCTCTTGGCCACATCGGACATGTCTAGCTGGGGCTCAGACGAGGAGATAAGATTAGCCTAGAGAGTCATTCCATATCAGTCCAAACATCCATTTCAAAAAAAAGCTGCAACCATTTCGTCCAGCATGCCCGCTTGCGAGTATCCCTGCAAAAGATGAAGGAAGCTGATTTGTTCTGCCAGATAGACCAGGTAAAGTATGAAAGAGACAAGCTTCTTGGCAGAACAGGGGCTCTCCTCCTCATCCAGCAGCTCCATCACCTGCCTGTACCGACTCGCAGCGGTCTAGAAAAATAAAATCAACACATTCATGTAGCACAAAAAGACAACATACAATCTTTGGTTTCATGTGGGTCTTGGGTGCCTCTGGTTCTTCAGGTGCCTCTGGTTCGTCCCATTGAATCTTGTCATCCAATCCAGAGGCCTCGCGAATCCCAGAAAGGTGACAGTGGATAAGATCAGAGTAGTGCTGAAACGCATCCGTGGTGTTTGCAAAATCTTTCTTGGTTCCAGGAGTAGCACTGGGGCTCAACGGCTCAAGTTCCATCACGGCCTCGAATACCTGGTGGATGTGCTTGTGTATAGTCGCATCCATAAAAAGAGTAATTCAAAGATGTCATGGTCAGGTGTATGTCATGTGACCAAGTGTTCCCGACTTTCACCTTGCATGTCTTGTCCATGGAATCGTCCCCCCCACTTTACTTTGCGTCGGTTGGGGTTGCAGCCACAGTTTCCCCAAAAATGCAGACTCTCTTTCCTCTCCTTTGCTCCACTCCCAACTCTGCCCCATTGCCCTTTGCCTTTCCATCCCTAGAAACTCATGGATCTTGCTATTCCAGTGGCTATCGAGCAACGCGGTGTCCCAAATCCCAGAGTGCCTGTCCATAGTCGTGCCCCTCGCAAATCAGGGTTCCAAGTTTTACTCGGAGACCAGGAGAAAGTCATGGCCTTTATCACAAAGTCAACCAAATTGAACAAGAATCTCATGATGAGAATGTCTCTGAGTGCACAATGGAAGCAACGTGCTGTAATCGACCACTGGTGCAATCTGGTCGACGTCCTTGTCCCTGGCCTGGACAAAGAGTGATACTGGGATACGGACATTATCGAAACCCATGGCGTGCACATGGTCCTATATCTAGTATGTATCCCCATATGCATATATATATATATATCCTCATGATCTTGCAGTTCGAGACTTCCAAAGGTACCAGCAAGGGGGACAATGGACTTATTGTTGCAGACACATTGCTTGAAAAAGCAATGCAGTTTGCCAATGCCATCTGCCGTTTTGGTCACGATCGAGAGACCAAGCTCAGGTCTGGGTTGAAGCTGGTCTATGGGGGCTTCCTGCAAGCCCTCCTTGACCAAACATACATGAGTAAGAGTTTCTTGGCATATACAGACATGTTATTCAACCTAGTCGTTACCACCAACAACCTCCAACACCATCTCATGAAAAAGGTTTATTTTGGCTGGGAAGAATTCCAACTCATGGTCAAGCAAGCACTTGCAGACACCATACACCATGGTCGCAAAGTTATGCTACAAAAACTGGCCGTCATTGGCCTCGGGTTTATTATTGGCCTCCGACCAGGCTCAATCGGGCCCTCAGAGAAACTGTACGAAGAACACGGCAAGGTTAGCCTATCGTTTTTTCTTTTCTTTTCTTTTCTTTTTTTGACCAATGTCTCCTCAGTATCCCAAGATATGGAATGTAGAAGTGTATCAACTCAAGCCAATGTCCTGGCAGGTCCGTGTAGTGATTTGGCACTTCAAGGTAAACCGCCTCCGTATTTCACTACTCCAAGCCTAATCAATGTTTTTGTTAGGGCCATAACAATACCATCCATGCCATGGAGAGGAGCGTTATGCTCAAACCAGTCCAGAACTGGTACAACATTACATTCAATGTCGCATTTTGGATGGTCATGTATCTTTTTGTCCACGGTGCCTTTCGAGATGTCCATGTGAGTCTTTTCTTTTCACTCACGCAAACCTTTCTGATGCTCTGTTACAGACTAAACAAGATCTAATCAGGAACAAAAGCTTGCGACTACACTTCAAGGAGGAAGTCCTCGATCTTCCATTGTGAGCCGATTCTTTATGACCACTAACCCATGCTAATTTGTTTCATTAGATTTTTGGCTGTGGCACCCCGGGGCATGGACTTTCACAAATCGGGTCAACCGTTGACAGCAAGCAGGGCCAGTGAGTGCAGTTTGATGATGGCCATTAGCGCAGGCCTTCCACGGAAAGGCATTTATGTGTTTCAACGGAACATGGGCAACGATGCATGTGCTCTTCCCCTTTACCTCTGGGATAGCTGCTTATTTATTTCTACTCTAGCTCGCTATCATTTCCGGCAAGGAAGCAGCAGAAATGATGCTCATGAATAATAGTTCAGGCTCGCTACATCATTACTCTGTCAACACGGACAATTTGAATGTTATCAGTGTTGACATTTCATGTTGTTGTAGCCAACTCGGTGTGCGCCACCCGCTGTTTGTACATGGCTTCTTTGGCGCCCCCATTTTTTCCTTCCTATATACACTTCTTGACCCTGTACCACCACCAATATACGCTCGTTGTCCCGCCGTCCTCGCGTCTCCGCCCCGTTTTCCAACAATCGGGATGTATCTGAACGAGCTTCCAGATAAGCACTCGAAAATGGTCGAGGTATGGCTTTCTTTATAAAACCGACAATTTCTTACCTGTTTGTTCTAGTACCAGCTTGAGTGTCACAAGCTCAAGTGCTACGCAATGCAAGTTGCAGCTTGCACTTATAAACGTATGCAGGCAGAAGGTTATGTCGCTCCGGAGAACACAAGTCAGAAAGTGGCATTGACTCAAACTGAGAAGGAGGAAATTCTCCTGGTGAGTAGTATTCGTTCCCGATCCGCGCTTTGCTGACCCTCATCTCAGGGAAATCCTGAACATCAACAGCTTGTCCAAGAACTTGAAGCTGTATGGACGACTTTTTTGGGGCACTATGTTCATCCCAAACGAAAAACTCCCAAGCTGTACACGTGCACTCACGTAGGGATCAAGAACCTTTTGGCACACGAAGACACAGTATGCAAGGTAGAGGCAGTCATTGCCGAAAAGGTCAGTCAACCGTGGCTTTCTTTCTTCTCTGATAACAAACTGTATTTGGATAAAGGCACAACAGGACATCTTGGAGCGGATCGACGCCATCCAGGTCAGCCGAAAAACCCTTTTAAAAAAAGGTAAGCCAAAAAAGTCGCTGAGAACAAAAAACGACACCGTGGATTCAAGGGAACGACTGAAGAACTGGAGGCCACACATGAATCGTTCAGAAAGCCCTCCAAGATTTTGCATACAACTGGCCCTGTCATGTCTTTGAGCGCGATGCAACTTGACACCCCAGCGCCTGTTGCATCTTCCAGTGCTATGCAACTTGACATCGACACCACTGATGCGCCCGAGTCTTCAAGCAATGTGCCTGTCCCTGAGCATCCAGTAGATGACAATGAAGAGGAAGATGACGAGGACAATCGGAAGAATATCCAAAGGATGTATTCTTTGGCCCACATCCAACGCCCCAACTATGCAATAGAAGAGCTCGATGAAATGGTCGAATGGAGTCAGCCGAAGGAGGCAGACGATCTGGATGCTTCCACATCCGCTGCTTTCACCTGCTATGGCCTGATGCTGTCGATTTTGGAACCCATTGAGGCTGATGCAAGGTTTGAGGCAAAGATCCTGGTATGTCATCAGTACATCTGTGTCGAAACATGCTTACCCTTTTGTGCAAGTAAATTCACCACCATAGATATGCATGAAAAAGAACATCCCTTATGTAGTT
>Ga0307517_10007810_pt1 | contig 15506 bp, 4 predicted proteins | sample 23_EM_MG_FD_194515 | JGI IMG/M metagenome (GOLD analysis project Ga0307517, IMG submission 194515) | Populus trichocarpa ectomycorrhiza microbial communities from riparian zone in the Pacific Northwest, United States - 23_EM | ecosystem: Host-associated > Plants > Roots > Unclassified | place...
GGGGGGGATTTGCAAGATTCTTTAGCTCAGAGGGGGTAATAGCATGGGTGTGTTTTTCAATTTTTTCCCCAAAGATTATATTCAATGCAATGGTTCAGTGTCAATTCTAAGATGGAATCTACAGATAATTGGGTTTCGAACCCTAGAATTAATCAAGTCTTCAACACAAAACCTGTTGTCAAATGAAGTTGATTAGCATGCATCCAGAGAGCAAATAATTCAAGAAAATACCATGAAGAGAAAGTAAGGCCAATTAAAGATTTAACTCTTGTTTTCTTTCTGTAATAGAGCATCTGCCTTATTGTGTCTGCCAAATATTGTTTCAGCTGGAAACAATTGTCTTATCTCTTGTCTATGCCTTTTCCTTGCCATAATTGTTTTCTCATTATTTTCAGTATTGTTAGGTCAGCTAGTGTGTGCGGAGACCGAGCTAGCACATTTATTTTGCTATAGGGAGTCCATTTTCGGTCCATGCAGTGTATCCCCCAGCAACATCGGTTACATGATTAAAACCCTGCAGAAGCAATTTCAATGCTATCAAACATCAGGTTTTCCGCATCTAAGAAGTATGCTAGAAAAAAGTAGCTGTTCATCATCACTGTAGGCTACCAGACACGGGAAGAAGCTCAACATGAAGGTTTAAAGCTTGACCGTATGCGTTTCCTGTAGGTCACTCACCAAATTCATTGGTATTTTAGTATCTTCTTGGACCAAAAGCATGCCTATTGTAAGTTATGGTCGACAGAAAATTATTGTCCAAAAGTTCGGTATTGGTTTGCTTTAGGTTGTTCTTGAAGATCTTTTTGAAAGCAATACAATTGTGTGACTCTACATTTTCCAGCAAAACAACAACTGACAAGGCATTGAAAGTTTGGGCACAACAAATATAATTGTGACTTTTATTATGAAAAGCATGGGTGGCCAAGATAAGGTGAAAAAACTGATATAAAATTACTCGAAAAAAACTTAAGATATCAAATCGAAAAAATTGATTATAATTTTTGTTTTTTAAAAAATGGTTCCACCGAATCAAACTGAACTTTTTTAAAATAAAAGCCAAAAAATCCCGGTTTATTACATACAAACCTGTTAAAAAAAAGACAGCTAAAAGACTCCATACTAATTTGGTTTTTTAAATGAAAAACCAAACTAAATCAAACAAACTATTTAGTTTGGACCAGTCATTAGCTTCAGTTCATTAAAAAAAAAACAAATTGATTCAGTTGGGTTTTTTGGTCTAAATAGAGGCAAGCCAGCCAATTTTCACCTCTAAGGAAAAAAAGAGGGTTAACAAACAGATATAGGACAGCAATCCTGGTGAGGATCCTGGGGACCGTGGCTGAACAACTTTGTAGCTCTGAGTGTTTAAAGAGTGAAATTTCTTCAACAATTATTACTAGAATGTGCGAGGATGAGAATCACTTACAGCTGATTGCAGATCACTTGCTGCCATAAGCGACCTTCTTCCACTCTTGCACCCCTAAGGAACAAGAAACAATCTTTAAGGCTAGAACTGAAGACCTTAGATTAATATCAATGGATAAGATCTATGGTTATGGTGTTTACAACAACAATATCATCATCTTTTCCGAACTGCGATGATACTTCCTCCAAAAATTTAGAATTCTTGAACATTTCTGCACAAATAAGCAAGTTCAATAAGCATAGCAAATTCTTGCTAGAATCAAAGAAGCTGCCTATTCCCGGAATCTTTTCTTTTCTTCTCTCCTTTCTGAGAAAACTCTTCAAGAGATTTACCTGCTCCATTGTTTAACATGTAAGGAATGTTTATGGCCCCTGAAGGATGTCCAGCACGAAACTCATCATGGGTCCTACCATATCAAATCGAAAAATAAAATAAAAGTATATATATATAACCAAGATTCATTTTCTACAAAGTTAAAGTGCAGAAAATTAAATGAAATTCTTTAAAATATTAGATCATGGAGAAAAAAAATAAAACAAAAATTGAAATTAATCCAGAAAAACTGGCAAATAAAAGAAAATTACCTGACATCCAAATACTGATGTCCAACTTGAAGAAGCTCGTGTGCAATGTGAACTGGAACTGATCTTGGCTGAACATTAAACGATTGTGTTTTTGTATTATTTTCGTTGTTGCCATCAGCAATGGTTCTGCATCAGCAAAATATGCCAGTTTTAATTTACCGTTTTTACCTCGGTGAAGACAAACCTATAAATCAACATGCAAAAATAAAGAAATAAAAGTATACCCGAAGTTGGAGACCCTGTCTCTTACACCCGTAAGATGATGCCCTTTGGCAAACCCTGGCCACCAAACCCTAAAACAGAACATGAATGCCATTTGTTTTCAATTAATTATAAGTATGGTAACCATTGTGTATTTACGAAGAAGGACGTGGAGGAGGAGGACGAGAAGAAAACCAACCTGCTGGTAATGCCTTGTTGTGAAGGACGAAAAAGAGAACGCATGGAACGAACAAGGAGAGCAGGGGAAGCGTAGGATGGCATCTTCAACCTCTACGATTTGTTTCCTTCACGCCTCCTTGATTTTATTTTTTTTCCTTTTTCTTCGTTTGGTATTGATGCATCTCTATATATATATATTTTGAATTCATGTTGTAAAAATACAAGGTAATAACATATAGTTCTAGAGCTCAACACTTAACTATAAAAACCTAATTTTTTGGGCTCTGTTATATACTAAAAATACATACTAAAATACATACGGGTCTGGAGAGTTTTTAGATCCAATATCCTTGAATTCAGTTACTTAATGAGCTCGAATACATGTAGATTTGATAACATATCAGACCCAACATCCTTGGACTTCGCTACGTGATGAGCACAAGTATATGTGGGTCTAACGAGCTACTAGGTCCAACGTACTTGAACTCAGTTACGCGTTGAACCTGAATACATATGGATTTGGAGAGCTACTAGACCCAACATTATTAGACTCAGTTACACATTGAGCTTAAGTGTATATATGTCTGACAAGCTCCCAGACCCAACATCATTAGGCTTAGTTATGTGTTAAGCCCAAATACATGTGAGTCCAGCGAGCTGTCGAACCCAATATCCTTGCACTTAGTTATGCGTTGTGTCCAAGTACATGTGGGTCTAGCGAGCTACCAGACCTAACATCTCTAGGTTTTGCATCATGTCAAACCTAAATGGATATAGAACTAACTACCTTTCAAGGCCTTATATTGGGCCACAAGACTTTGTTTGTTCATTCTTATGTTTCTTAACATAAAATGTTAATGTAAAGGATACTCATCTCTCAACACCCCTAGGTGCATAAAAGTCTTATAATGACCTATTACTTTTCTATCAATATTAATAATATGTAACGGCTATTTATCTTTCATTAATTATGTTTAAGAGATATTTATTTCTCATTGATACTATCAAAAAAAAATTATTTTCTAGTTCTTTCTATCCACAAAAGGATAATACTCATGAGCTTTATATACTCTATAAATTCTTCAAGTGAAAAGTTCACAATCTCTATTCTCTACTGCATATATATATTCAAAGTATCTTTCTCTAAAATATCATTGCACACTCTCTCTAAAAAATATACTTACTTAAATATCTAAGAGTTCCAAATCTACACCGGTCACATTGACTTACCAAGCATCAACCACCTTGACTAAGAACAATGGATCAGATTAATAGATTTAAAAGATTAACCGATTATATACAGGTTTGATGAGTTACCAAACCCAACATCCTTGGGTTCAGTTAAGTGCGAAAACTAAGTACATATAGGTTTAGCGAGCTACCATATCCACTATTATTGGGCTTGGTTACCCACTGAGCCCAAGTACATGTGGGTCTAGGAGCTGTCAGATCTAATATTTTTGGTCTTAATTACGCGTTGAGCCCAAGTACATATGGGTCTGGCGAGCTGTCGAACCCAACATCCTATACGCAACATCATGCCAAGCCTAAATGAATGCAGAAGTAACAACTTTTCCAAGCTCATATCAGACCACAAGACTTCGTTTGTTTATTCTTGTGATCTTTAATATAAAATGTTATGGTCAATGATACCCATCTCTCAACACCTCTTGGTGTATAATAGTTTTATAATTACCTACCACTTTTCATATCTTTATCTCCATAAAATGACAAGACTCGTAGATTATATATACCTCATGAATCCTTCAAGCAAAAGGTTCATAATTTTTATTCTCTATTGCATGCATAGTTTTAGAATATCTCTCTAAAATATCATTTAACATATTTTCTAAAAAAAAATTACTTAAGTATCTGAGAGTCCTCAAATTTATATATATATATAAAAAAAAACCTTTTTTATAGGGTGAAGGAATCAAATTATATATAAAAACCAAAAGTTTAATCAATTATGGAATATATAGAACTCACTTCAAAGGTATTTAGAGTTTTTGGAACCTGACCATGTATGTTTTTGAAAAGATAGCTACTGCTGATGTTAAAAAAAGGGGGCTGGTTTTAACGGGATGAGCAGAGGTGAACAAAGTGATTGAGCCCTAAATATGCTTAAGCAAATGAAAGAATAGAATATGCCCAGTTGATAAAATAAAAAAATAAATATTCATCCTTAGATCTCAAAAATAGGACTTCTTTAGGTGTTGAAAAACTTGTTAAAGCACGTCAGAAAGTTTAAAATTTGCGATTGATTTATTGATTTGAATGCCACCTAACATGAACAAATGAAGATTTTAGACCATTGGAGTGGCATCTGGTGCAGTACAGTGCATGCATTATGCTATTTGCCGGCATTGGAAAAATTATTTTTATTTTTTTTTACTTTAAATTAATATTTTTTTAATGTTTTCAAATTATTTTAATGTATTTATATTAAAAATAATTTTTTAAAAATAAAAAAAATATTATTTTAATATATTTTCGAGTAAAAAACACTTTAAAAAACAACCACAATCACGAGCTATCCAAGTATTAGCATCGAGTGCTTAGATTAATTTTTATATGGGAGGAAGTGATTTGAACATGCTACTTTCCAAGTAAATTAATTATGAGCTCGATCTAGAAAATGGTAATTACGAAACTTAATGTTCAAAAATAATTAAGCTATTTAATTTTTATATTTGTTTGGTATTTCAGAAAATTGAGAGTTTTTATGTATATTTTCATTACATGTTAACCACTAAGTTTGAATTTGACAATATGGTGCATGATATTTTTTAAAAATTATTTTTTTAATTGAAAATATATCTTAAAAAAATATTTATAAAATCATTAATATGATATTTTAAATGAAAAATATTTTAAAAAACTTTAGAAAACAGATTGAATTACATTACTTAAAACATATTAAAAAACACTCAACTTGTCTCTCCCTGTCTCTTGAAAAATTGTAAAGGAACCGCATCGTTATATATTACTTAATTGAATAATTCTACATTGTATTCTTATATAATATTAAATCATCCAATTTATTCTTCTGACAAATTTTTTATTTAAATTGATAAAATTTTATTTTTATTTTAAAATTTTTATCGAATTGTTCAAAGATATAAAAAAAAATTGATTGATTTTCTCAAATTATTTTTAAAAAAATTCAAGATTATCAAAATTTCTTAACCACTAATATTTTTAGAAACAAGAATTTCAATTCTTTTGGAAAAATTAAAACATATCTTTACATAGCTCATGGAAATTTTCAAAATCCGAAGATACAATTACGTAAATATAAATTAGAAAACTTCATAAAAAAAAACATATTAAAAAATTAAATTTTATATAAAAATATAATAAACACAATTTAAAATACCGGAATATATTAAAGATTTATCCATTTATATAATAACAAGCCAAGTCATTTTCTCAAAAACATATAACAAATCTAAATGACATATATATGTGTGTGGACAGGCATCTTTTGTTAATTTTCATACATTAAAAATAAATTATTTTTTAATTAAATAATAAGTAAATCATTTATGGAAATTGGGTATCAAGGAAGTCATTTATGGAAAGTAGGAAGATAAATTATCCAAGAACAATGTACAAACAAACTATCATCACCATAGATGAAACGGGCCTAAGCTGATAAGGCCTGAGGGCCCACTATATATATATATATATATATATATATATATATATATATATATATATATATATATATGGGCTAAACGTTTGGGCCCTAATATAAATCACTCTCTTGTCCTGTCAACGAAGGACATGCCGCTTTCAGGCTTCAACGTGATCACATCAACTGGGCTCTAATGGCTATGAGAGTTTGAGATATGGCAGATGATAATGCTAATTCCTTACATGCAAAGAGCTTCAAAACTCTTGATTCTACACAAATTTATAAGCTCAATAAGGCTTTACAATTCTTTTGCTTCACAATTGTCTCCCACGTTTCACGCCTTTTCAAATGTAGACTCCCTTGTTTCAGCTCTAATCACTGCTATAAGCACTTGCAGTTCCATCTCTTATTGCAGGGCACTTCACTGTCGAGTAATCAAGTCTGTGAATTATAATCATGGGTTCATTGGCGATCAACTGGTGTCTAGTTATGTTGAATTGGGATGTACAAAAGATGCACTTGAGTTGTTCGATGAATTGCCTGACAAGGACTTGGTCTCCTGGAATTCTTTGATTTCTGGGTTTTCTCGACGGGCGGATTTGGGAATTTGCTTGGGTTTGCTTTTCAGGATGAGATTTGAAATGGGTTTGAAACCTAATGAAGTTACGGTTATACCTGTAGTTTCAGCTTGTGCTGGTGTTGGAGAACTTGATGTGGGCAAGTGCATTCACGGGATTGCAGTGAAATCGGGCATGCTTTTGGAGGTTAAAGTTGTTAATTCTCTTATTAACTTGTATGGAAAGTGTGGATGTTTGGAGGCGGCTTGTTGCTTGTTCGAAGGAATGTCAGTGCAAAGTTTAGTGTCATGGAATTCAATGGTTGCAGTTCATGTTCACATGGGATTGGCTGAGAAAGGGATTGGTTATTTTATTATGATGAGGAGAGCTGGAATTAACTCTGATCAAGCCACTGTAGTGAGCTTGCTTCTAGCGTGTGAAAATTTAGGTGTGAGGAAACTGGCAGAGGCTGTTCATGGTTATATCTTGAACGGTGGTCTTGATGGGAATTTAGCAATTGCAACTGCATTGTTGGATTTGTATGCTAAATTAGGTACTTTGAGTGATTCATGCAAGGTCTTCGGAGGGATGATTATTCCGGATGCAGTGGCTTGGACTGCCATGCTATCGAGTTATGCTATGCATGGGCGTGGGCGAGAAGCCATAGAACATTTTGAGCTAATGGTTAGAGAAGGTGTGGTGCCTGATCATGTTACGTTCACTCACTTGCTGAGTGCTTGTAGCCATTCAGGACTAGTGGAGGAGGGTAAAAATTACTTTAAGATTATGTATGAAGTTTATGGAGTTGAGCTAAGAGTGGAACATTATTCATGCATGGTTGATCTTTTAGGTCGCTCTGGACATCTGAATGATGCTTATAAGCTAATCAAAAGCATGCCAATGGAGCCAAATTCTGGTGTGTGGGGAGCTCTTATTGGTGCATGCAGGGTTCGTGGTAATATTGAACTTGGGAAGGAAGTTGCCGAGCGATTGTTTTCTTTAGACCCATCAGACTCTAGAAATTATATCACGTTGTCAAATATGTATTCTGCAGCTGGTCAATGGAGGGATGCTTCAAAGGTGAGGGCTTTGATGAAGGAAAGGGTCCTGATCAGGAATCCTGGATGCAGTTATATTGAGCACGGGAACAAATTACACTGCTTTGTAATGGGTGATCAATCTCACCCTGACACAGAACAAATATATAACAAGTTGGAAGAACTCGTTAGAAAGAATCGGGAAGTTGGATTTGCGTCAAAAACAGAATATGTTCTACATGATGTGGATGAGGAAGTGAAAGAAGATTTGATCAATAAGCACAGTGAGAAGTTAGCCATTGCCTTTGGACTTTTGGTGACTAATGCTGGTATGCCATTAATTATTACAAAGAACATTAGGATATGTGGTGATTGCCATGGCTTTGCAAAGCTCATATCATTGATTGAGAAGCGTACAATCATTATTAGAGATACAAAGCGATTTCACCATTTCACAAATGGATTATGCTCTTGTGGAGATTACTGGTAAGCAAATCCTCAACCCGTGATATCGTGGTGCAAACTTCACTGTTTCACAATTGGTATTTATGGCTTGATAAGAGCAATCTGATTTCATTGATTTTTGTTGTCAGAGTATTTGTTTCATTATAGTTAAACGATTCATTAGCTCACCAGAAAGGCAAAACTGAATCCAACCCACTTGAATTAATGGTACTTCTTTTTACCAACAAAAAAAAAAAAAGGAAAAAAAAGTTTTGTTACATGGCTAAGCCATGATAGTTTTTTTTTTTCTCTCGACTAGTAGAATGGCTCGGCTCGAGTCTTGGAGAATTGAGGTCGAACACCAACAGCATTACTACTACTTCTTTAAGAATGTAATTTTTTTAAGCTTCTCGATCAAGAGATTTTATATCGTTAAGTTATTATACGTTGAAATTTTTTTTGCTATCTTTTAATTAGCGGTAAATCCGTATTAGGGTTTCAATGTGCCCAAGAGTCCACCCTCCTTGTTATGCATCCTCAGTGACATAAAACTTACAAATATAAAACTTACGATCGAGAGAGTTAATTTGGGATAAGATTTGGGTTATAAATTGAAAAAAATATTTTTTTATTTTTTTAAAAAATAAAATAATATTTTTTTAATTAAAAAAAATTAAAAATCATTCATTCAAGGATTTTGATAGAATAAATCTAAAAGGTTTTACAACTATGGTATAAGTCTATAAGAAACTATTTTCTATACACACACACACACACAACTTGGGAGAAAACTCATTTTTATGATTTGATGTTTGTTTGATAATATATAGAAAAAATAATTCGTCTAAATTTTTTAAATTGTTTTCGATAATTTTTACATTTTCAAATCATCAATCCTAAAAAATTATCATTTTACAAGATCATCTGCGTACGCCATATGAGTGAGAGAGAGGGGCCATGGAAGCAGTACTGTCAATGAGTTGACTTTTTATTGTTTAAACGACCATTTATTACGGCACCATAAGATTAGTAACAATCAACATAACGGGAAAGCAAAGATAATTAATTAGCTTCGTAAAGTTGATGTTAAAGATCATACCCATACAAGGGACCGGCCTCATGCAACTTTTAATGTTTTTGTTGTTTTGTTTTTTTGTTTTTTTTTTTGGAGTGCGATGGTTTTTTTATATTTCTTTTTTAAAATGTAATTATTTTAAAAATATATTAAATTGATTTTTTTAATATTTTTTAATTATTTTAATAGGTTAATATTAAAAAAAATTAAAAAATATATTTTAATGTATCTCAAATAAAAAAACACTTTTAAAAAGTATTATGTATCACAATATCAAATAAATACTAAGATGCTATTTGTTTAGGTGGCTAGGTTGTACTTTTTAAAAAAATTAAAAAATTAATTTGCTTTAAATTAATTTTTTATATGTTTTTTTATTTTTTTATATGTTGATATTTAAAATAAATTTTAAAAAATTAAAAAAAATTATTTTAATATATTTTTAAATACAAAATATTTTAAAAAATAACTACTAATTAATATAAAAAAACTGCCCTGACGAAGAGGGATGATTACGATGTCCGCGTGACTGTAAGTCTAGGATTGGTGGATAATTTGTTTAAAATTTGATTTTGATGGCGAAACCATTACCTTCCAGACAGATTTTTGTAATATAAAAAAAAAAGAATCATTTAATCTTTCGGGTAAGGCTATATTCTAATCAAGAAAGGAAACTTCCCCACAGATAGATTCCTTCAAAAGGAGAGCAGAATCACCGTCCCTTTTCATCTCCGAGGCGTGCTCAGATTTATTGTCTTCAGCTAGCTCATGGTTTTCTTGAAACGCTGTCCTGTTAGCTTACCATATCCATGAATGTCAACCATTTACACTTGAGATTTTTCTCCTTTTCCAACCTCGAAAGTTTTCTCATTCAACCATTGATCTTGATTCTAAGCTTGACCTCCGATCCACAGCTTATCGACCACCCAGACATCGATCGGGTGCCAATCACAATGAGTTGAAATTTGGAATCCAGATTCCAAGTCATAGTAGGTTCCGCATGATTATTTTTCTAATGGAGAAAAACCACCATCCATCCACCAGCGTTATCCTTCTATTGCACGTACCCTTTTTTTCTCTAACGTCTATTTAATACATTATCGTTTACCACATCAATGCCTTCAACTTCAACTGCCTACGTTGCGTGATCGAGCAAGCTAATATTTATTTGTTTGAAACTTGTTGTTTTCGGCCATGTCTATCCACCTAGAGCGAGAATCTCATGGATCCCACCATTGAAGTAACTTCCAATGCTGGCTTGAGGTCCCTTCTCCATCATTTATGACCAGCACATTACGTAGTGGACCAGAGAAAGAAATCGCAACATTATTTTATATAATCTGTTTATCTCTCATATTTCAATGGATCTTGAGTAGATTACCATGTCTAAACAGGAAAAATAAAAAAAAAAATTACCGTAGCACTTCCTGGAAAAAATTAACTATGGTGGAAAATTTTATGGTGTTAGAGCTATAGCTAGCATCTTATTAGTTATTTTATAAAACTTTCTTTGAAGAGAAAGATCAATATAAAAATAAGAGGGACACTAAAATTTAAAAGTGATAAGAATATTTTTACCTATATATCACTGGTTATAGCTCGAGCATCATAAAATTTCTCGTAACCAATTGACAATTGAAAATAAATTGATAGAATAATTAAAAATTATTAGTCTAGTACAGAGCCCGCTTAAGTTTTACATATCATTTTATACGAGTATTAACAAAATATCACTACATAGCAAAGTTATTTAACTTGACTTACCTATGATTCAATCTAAAACTCAAATAATGGATTAGGTGGATTAACCCATAACAATCTAAAATAATATCATTTTAATATTTAAAAATATAATATAATAAAATTATTTAAAAAAATAGTTGAATATAGTTTTGACAATATAAGAAGTGAATCTACCAACTCAATTGAGTTTGATAAAATGAATTTTCACTGTTTAATTTAAAATTTGACCTGATCAAATGACAGACTACCGAATTGACTAGCCAGGTCAAATTAAATTTAACAACATTGCTAAATAGGATTCTTTTCTGTACAATTCAAATTTGAACCAACCGAAGATTTTTTGGTAACATTAGAAGCAGCCGGAGTTAGAAATTCCCGTTTCGTTGTCGTTTTTGTTGTTGGGATGATGCATTGTTTGAGCCAATCCACACAGTGCTTCAATCATACTAAAAGCCAATTTGGATTTATTCAGCAGCTAGCGGTGTTTCTAGAGAAATCAATGCATGCAGATGGATGTAAGTTATGGCAGCCGGTCCATCGTGGGTCCAGATGTGCTTGGCCATGAAAGCATAGTATGGTCTCCTTTGGTACAAATGGAGGAGGTTATTGATATTCAAAACCAGATTTAACAATATTATCTGATCCAATTGCAAAATCCATGTTGTGCTTATGAGAGAGAGAGTTTACTGCATCCTCGGAGAGGTACGACTCTCGGACGCTTAATCTAATTGGTATATGAGTTTACTTTTATACTGCCATTCAAGGTTGGTGTTTTTGAAGATATTATAAAAAATTAATTCATTTACGATGTATTGGTTTAAATATAAACAACCTGTTTAAAACTTGATGATAAAAAAAATTAATTTAGATGCGGTTAGTTTCAATGTCCAAGTCATGCCGTGGGGATAAAAAAATTAAACATTAAAAAATATACAGAATTCACATATTTCTTGGCATAATTATTAAATCCAAAAATATTTTTGGTTCAATTTTTTCTAAGAAATTAAAACAATATTATTGTGATTTTTTTAAAAAGATAATAATAAATTGATGGTCGGGCTTTGACTATGTCATCGGGTCAACTAATATTTATATATATATATTTTCAATTTAATCTTTATGTTAACTAAGTCATGTGTTAACCAGTCTGGGTACTACGAGTTTTATAATTATAATTTAGATATTCACTAAAAATAATCTTGAATTTTGACATACAAAATCTTATGCAAAAAATTCGAACTATGACAAGAGGAGAAAGGAATAACAACATACCATAAAAAGGCTAAAGTGGCTCGTCCTATTCGTGGCTACTTCATCTTAGAATCTTCAACTCAATACAATGTGCTGTTAAAAAAACAAAGAAATCCATCTAAATCCTTGCCCCCTTCACACATAGTTGGTTTGTCACACTAATAAAGTTGAGATCCCTCAAGTTCATGCTTGACACATCTGTTAATCATGGTCCTAACACCCTCTTAACCACACAAAACATGTCTTGGTTAACCGGACCACATGACCCATCCAAAACGCAGATGTGCCCGAAAGGGTTCCATACGTGTCAGTCATACTTGACCGAGCCAAGTCAGGCTCGGTTCAATCCCAATGCAAATATGGGAAGATGCTATAGAATATTCCCATTTTCTGTGAGTCTTCCCATAATGCCAACAATTACGGATAAGTCCCCACCTTGAATTTTTTACCCTATATAAACTTTCCTTGCCCTTTCTCTTTATCGCTACGCCTTCCCTCTCGAACCAAGAAAGAAACTTCCTCATGGCTTCGCCTTCAACTCTCACGCGTTCTGAGCAAGAAAATCTCCTAGAAAAACTTGGTGTTTTCAAGATTCAAGGCCGTGATAAACATGGCCGTAAGGTTCTTCTCATCATTGGCAAACTCTTCCCTGGTAAGCAGTTCTTGTTTACCTAATAAAGATGTGTTCTTTATTTTTGTTGTTTTGATTGTTCAAGACCAAGTAGCTTTTTTCTCTTGTGGTTTTAGCTCGAGCGGTGAGCAGTGAGGTGTTGAAGAAATACCTGGAGGAGAAAATATATCCAAAATTAGAAGAGAAGGCATTTTCTGTGGTGTATGTACACACAGATGTTCAAAGGAGTGAGAATTTCCCTGGGATTTCAACCCTTCGATCTATTTATGATGATATTCCAATGAACGTCAAGAGTCATCTTGAATCTGTTTACTTTTTGCATCCGGGACTCCAAGCCAGACTCTTCCTTGCCACCTTTGGTCGTTTTCTCTTCAGTGGAGGGTAAGATTCATGCCCTTTTGGGGTCCCATTCGAGCCCTCTCGACCAACCTCCACTCAGTGATTAAATCTGGGATGTAATTAATTAGTGGTTGGTAGGTGTTAATTGTTGGGTTAATTTTTGTTGTCTCAACTCTTAACAGGTTATACTCGAAGCTGAAATACGTGACGAGGATGGAGTTTTTGTGGGACCATGTGAGGAGGAATGAGATTGGGATACCGGAATTCGCTTATGATCACGACGAAGAGCTGGAGTACCGTCCGATGATGGATTATGGATTAGAGAGTGATCATCCTAGAGTCTACGGTGGGCCATCAATGGATAATAATCCACTTTCATTGTATTCAATGCGATGCATTGCGTAGTATAGGATGTGTTTGGCCTTTCTTTCTCTGTATAAAAAATAGGGGTGGAATGTCGTATTCGTTCTGGCTTTTAGGAGGTTTCTGTAGTCTGTACACTTTGTAGATAGGGTGCTGTGTTCTTGGCAAGATGAGCTAATGAAGTTGACTCTATGGAAAAGGATAAGGTGGTGAGTTAGTTTAGGCCCAGTAGATGCTTAGCCCATAGAGTGTCTTTGGCTTGAATTCAGAAAATCTATGATTAAAAAAGTAATTCTAATTCGGCTCGAGTTTGTAGTAATATTACCTCAATTTAATGATACGGTTGATACAGTCGAGAGCTGTATATTTAGTGATATGATTGATGTTGTCAAATTCGGCTGGATTAATATCATCGAGTGAAAAAAATGATATTTTAATAAAAATAACTTGGGATGACGTTATAATAAATAAATAGACTCGAAGATTTAATGATCCGATTGTTTTTTCCTCGGATGGGGTCCTTCTGTGGTCACTTCTTGGATCGATATAATGATTATAGTTTTGAAAGGGAAAGTTGAAGAAGTCCATTCTGCTTTTAACCACCGCATGACCAATCAGTGCAATACAAATTACATATATCAGTAAATTTGCCTTCTTTATTCAGTCAAATTCAACGAATATGGGCTACAAAGGGGGATTTTTTACAATAAATATTGTCACTTTACCAGTTGCTTTCAAGTCATTATAAATGTTCAATTCAAAAGGTCTCTTGTTTGAATTTTGGGACCAACATTATTGACATGTTATTAAGATTGCTTTGACAATACCTAGAAGCTGAATGGAAGATACTGGATCAGTGGTATGCGTTGTGTTGCGTATCAAAAAAAATAATCTGAACGTAAAAATCATTTCAATAAAATTTAAATCAAATAATGATTTATAAAATTAACATGTTGAATTTGTATTTAGGATCACAAGACTATGATAACCTCGTGAAAAGTAAAAAAAAAATTATAATATTTAATTCACAATCAATCAAATATTAAAATATAAAATTGAAAACAAGATTCAATAAAAAATGATAAAAAATTAACTCGAGTCAATCTAGATTATGAGACGGTAATAACCTCATTAAAAGAAAATCTAAACAAGTTACAAAGTTTAATTTTTTTGATTAACTCGGTGTTGAATGATGCAATTAAAAAAACATTAATTAAAGAAAATCTCGAGTCAATCGAACTACCCTGTGACCCAAGTCATGGGATTGTAATAACCTTGTAGAAAGTAAATCAGAAATCAAGTATGAATCATAATTCCTAATCAACCGAAAATTAAAAGATAAAATTAAAAAAAAATCATTTAAAAAAAATTTTGAATCAACTTAAGTTAAACTTTCAAACCCGTGAAACCGAGATAACTCTATAAGAAAAATGAAACATATTATAAAACTCAATTTTAATCAACCCAATATTAAATAACAAAACTAAAAAAAAATATTCAATTAAAAAATAAAAATAAAAAATTTGAGTCAACCGGATTATTTTGTAAAACTCGTGACCCTGGTTATAAGAATAAATTGACTTCATAAAAAGTAAATTAAAACAAGCTATAAAACTTAATTCATAACAAATATAATATTGAAGAATAAAATTAAAATTAAAATTAATTAAATTAATAATAATAATTGTTCCAATGAACAATGATTTGTGAAAAGGGTAAAAGTGAATTACCCTTTTTTTTTTTAATTTATGTTAATTTTTAAGAATCATAAAAAAAAAATTAATTTGTTTAAGTTACTTTTTTTTTTAGTATCAGATATAACGGATTTTGAGTGAAAGCAATATATATATATATATCAGTAGCAAATTAGGTGGAAAGCAGGCCGTTGCAAACACGAAGTCTATATACCGAAAAAGAAAGATTCAGAACCCAAAATCCCCACAAGTTGCAGAACAGGAGAAAGGAAGTCCAATACTAAAGGGCTTCCGAACTTGGGCCGAAATGCTACTGCTAGCCTGTCCAGTCTCAGAGATTA
>Ga0307517_10007811_pt1 | contig 15505 bp, 24 predicted proteins | sample 23_EM_MG_FD_194515 | JGI IMG/M metagenome (GOLD analysis project Ga0307517, IMG submission 194515) | Populus trichocarpa ectomycorrhiza microbial communities from riparian zone in the Pacific Northwest, United States - 23_EM | ecosystem: Host-associated > Plants > Roots > Unclassified | place...
GTGCATTTGAACCGCACAACCCACCATACGTCATAATGGGTGCAATCTCTGTTTTGTGAATTGCCCTCGAGCCACTTTGCCTGTGGGTTCCAAATTGATACTTTGTATTTAGGTAACATTCCTGCACCTATTTGTGATCTTAAATCTTTTAAAAGACTGCGTAGTACTGAAAACAAGTGGCCTGGCTGACAATCTCATTGCCCTTGAGCATAGCATTGGCCCAAAAGGCGGCAGCAAAACATGGACTTCCGAAATTCGAAATATTCTAATCTTTAAGATTTAGATTCTACAGCATTGAAAGAAACATTTGCAAAAATATTGGGCCCAAGGCTAACAAATTGTGTCCAAACGAGAGGATTCTTTCGATGGTGGGTTCTACAGTTCAAATGCACCAGACGTTGTGGTGATATTTAACCATCAGTTTTTCGTGATGGGAATACTTCCCACGGGGAATTTCCTTATATATCACCTACGGATGGGGACGAGACTAGCGAGGACCTTTACGCCGTTATCCGCAATTAAGGAGGAAGATGATAGTTCTTCATCATCTCAGATATACCGGCCAGTGCCTATTCATATATCTCGCACTATCCTGCCAATCGAGGAAGAAGAGGAGGAGGAAGGGAACGAACTACCTACTGTGTTGGTGACTTTATTATAACTTGCTTCTGGGGCAATGTGAACTACTTTATCTATTCAATCGGCTATATCAAGAAAAGATATCCATTTCTGGCCCACTGGAAGCTCCGATAATTATTGCATCAGACGTAGAGGATGAAGTTTACGAAGAGGGAGTTTGATGATTTCTTTTCTCCTGCTATTGATGGATCCCCGAATCGAAAGCAGTGCGAGCTGGATTCCTTAAACTGGTCAAGCAGATTCGACTACTGCGAGGACATTTCTCTCTCGGAATACCAAATCCACAGTGTTTGTATGACACAGACGATAGCCCTTCTTCCCCTGGGAGTGATTCATCTGATTCTACTTAGCTTATATTGATGCGCGCATGCTCCTTCAAAGGCTCTCTACCTTCGTGACTGCATAAATCACCATATTGTTTTCTCGTGGACTTTCATATGTGTGGAAAGAACGGCGAATGTATCACAAGTATGATAGACTTGGTGTATTTGTTCCATAATGTAACACTATACTTTAACCTGACAACCATAACTAGGATGGGAGAGACGCACCAGACTGTTGAGAGCCAGCCCCACGTTCCCGTCGTGCATTTTCTGGGCATAAGCCTCACTCTTCCTCCCTTCGACCATCATGTCCGCTGCAGCCAGGAGGACCGATCCGGAATCAGCGACGTATTCCAGACAACGAAAAACCATGTTTCTTGTGGTTGAAAGGCAACTATCGGTTCGGTGATAGGTGCAAATTTCGTCACGAGCCTGGGCACAAAGGCAAAGCAAATGTACTCGTACTCTTCCTTCACTTCTCTAAAAATCTCCCTGGTTGAGTTCGCCTTGAAGCAGAACGTTCGAACGGACAAGAAAGACGCATTCCGGAAGGGTCTCGATCAACGTCCGACGTGTAAGAAAAGCTCATAGCTCACAGTGATGAGGGACAGTTCTCAGTAGTTCGTATTATATCAGCTTTGGCCCAGTACTTCCTGTCCTCGTCCAAACAAAGCCTACGGGAGACAAGGTTGCCGAGCCTAATAACAAGAGCGTTACGAAGAAGAGAGGAAATGACGTGAACCACAACAGTTCGACATCAAAAATGCAAGTGTGCAGACTTTGGAAACAGGGTAGATGTCCTTGGGGTAATAAATGTCGTTATAAGCATGACGTCCTACAAGTAAGACCCTAGACCCCCTCTATTTAATGGAGCGTTATCGATGTTGAAGGCCGTATGACTTGTGTAGCTTCCGAACGCCAGAATTCAAGTGGTGAATCCACCATCTCACATTCGGTCTTCTGAAGCCAGAGAGGTGGCTCAATGAGATCAATTTCCCCTCTTCGAAGAAGAGAACCGACCAACGTCGGAGGCAATGGGAATGGAAATAACCGCAAAAGGGGAAACGGAACGGGAGGTCGCAGCAAGGCAAGAGGAAACTTCGCGCAGAGATGAGGCCAAGGCGAAGGAAGCCAAGGCAAGGGCCGCTAAGGAGGCCAGAGAGATAAGAATCCGAGAACAATCCAGGGAGGCCAGCTCAGAGAGAAAAGGAGGCTGTTGTCGTGGAACAATACGTGGTCTCTGGAACTAGCCTCATTACCTGTAGCGCTGGGTTCAATATCCAGCACGTTATCCCCGGATCAACCTCTGCCGCATCTTCGTCAAAAACCTTCCAAAAAATGCCAAACGAGAAGAAATCATCGTCGATGTGTTCATCCAGCGAGGTACCGATGGCTCCGAATTCTTGATTTCCAGGTGAAGGAGATCGGAAAAAACTAGAGGCGATCGTACTCGCAAACGCAGAACACGGGGAGGCAATTTCCTTGAGTTTGAATGGTATCACATTCCGCGACGAGGTTCTGAGCTTCAGCGTTAGTGACAACGCGAGTGGGAGTGCAGTAGGAACTGTAGGTCAAAACATACCATTCATCTCTGGAGGATCCCCGCTGAAACCATTATCTCCAATTTCCACAACACGGAAGAGGCACGGAGCAAAGTGCGAGAACTCGACAACAAATTCTGGAAAAGCCGGCGAATCAATGCCCAAATGAACGATCCTCCCAGGCAGGGCGACTTTCGAAGCCTTCAGTACTTTGTCCCCGAATCCGTCAAGGTCTTCAACTGTCCTCTTGGGTCAGAACTCGACGAAGAATTTCACCAGTTTGTTGGGAGTCATAACGTTAGGGCGTTGAATTCGAGTGCAACATTCGATCTCCAGGGGTCCATTGATTTCAGTTATCAGCGATCAGCGTATTTCAGGTCTGCGTAGGGTCCAGCTCAACAACTATCAGATCGTAACACGAGGTGGCGAAGGTAGAGAGGTCAAGGTCAAAGTCGAATTCGACGATTGGGACGATAAGCAACGAATGGGACGCGCATCGCCTTTTTACCAATGTTGGCTTCCGAAGCAACTTCAATACAAGATCGTGATCCCTCGCCAACAATACGAGTCGCAGAAGAAGCAATGGGATGCATTGGGCGAAAAAATGGGCGCTGATGACCCACATGTTCAAACGAGGACAGGCGAACGTGAGAACGTATCCATCGAAATCGCAGGGAAGGAGAAGAAGGCAGCCGGCCCTCTCAAAGTGCGTGTGGAGAACATGATTGCCAGTGACAAGCTCGATTCGACATGTTGGCATCCCCCGTTTACTTTGCTAAGCAGGGCATTCTTCGATCGCGGAAAAAAAGGTATTCGTTTGGAGCGACTTCAAAACCCAATCTCTGAAGGTTCATGGAGAATCGAAAGCAGATGAAGAGGCTTGTAAAACGATCAAAGGAGAGGTTGAACATCTGGGCCAAATAGAAATCACGAGAGTAGTTCCTCGAGAAGGCTGTAAAGCTCCCAGAGGTGACAAACTTGATGATGTGGCAGTGAAAACCGGGGAAAAGTTGACAGTGGTGAGGTAAAGCGCGTGTTAAAGTAAGAAGCACACTCTTATCACCAAGATGGAATGGGGTGAGGTGTCCCGAGCTGGTCGCTGGCTCGAGGAAGCAGGTAGGAATGCTGATGATGGTCTAACGACGTACTATCTACGATGGGTCGCGTGGTCGTGGGGCAGGTCACCCTATCACAACGTCTGCGGTCGACAATAGGACCCTCCCACTGCTGTACATTGGAAATGAAGCGACTTGCAATATTCCAGTCGCCATCCCATTCATTCGTCGCTTCCTTCCGGCCCAAACCTTCTATAATCTCATCGAGGCCGCATTTCATGAGCAACACCAACAGGAGTTGAAATATTGCACGACTCCGGATTACAAACAGATCTACCGCCGTCGCACAGACAAAACGGCCTTGCAATGCCCGGCCTGTCGGTCGTCCATCTGTCTTTCCTGTGACGAAGAAGCGCACACAGGCGTGAGTTGCGAAGAGCAACGAATCCTCAAGAACCTGGCCGAACAGGAGCGCCTAAATGAACAGCTCGCCACCTCGAGTGGTTACAAGAAGTATCCGAGTTGTGGAGTTATGATCGAGAAAACCGAGGGGTGCAAGCGCATGACTTTCAAGTGCGGAGCCCATATATGTTGGAAATGCATGAATGTTTTCGAAACCCCGGAAGAAACATACGGCCATTTGAGAGCGGCGTATGGGGGTATTTACGAGGAGGCACCAGCTGGTATTGTCGTCGGGGATGCTTGGAACCCAGACTTTCTAGTAGAACAGGTGGGGGCGCTGGCGAGGTTCGAACGTGAACGAGTGGCTCGAGAGCCGGTCTTGCGACGTCCAATGGCTGGGGCTGCCAATCCTTTTGTGGGTCAAAACCAAAATGCTGAATATCGTGCCCAACGTATGGCTGACCAGTTAAGGCGTGTGGGTGGGGGTGCGCCGGCTGCCTGTATAGCAGTGATAAACAGGCGGATTTTCGCGGAGGAAGAGCCGCGGCAGTTAAGAGAGAGGAAGAGCGCGGTCGGTGTATCTTAATGTGAAGGCGGTGGCGGTCAACTTGACTCCGTAAAATTAGCTTGTATATGGAGTAAAATTTATGTTTTCGTCCATAAGCCCATTGACATGTATTGTGAATTACAGCGAAGGTATGCACAGTGGCGCCATGGGTTCACGTCGATGAGCCCTCAGGCTCAGAGGAATACTTCCTTGTGTGTTGTAAATCGTCGTTGACTCCGTTGGTGATGGCGGGTGGGAGATAATAGGCGGTGTTTATTCGAAAGAAATAGGACATGGTAGAGGCGACGGCGTCCTTTTTGTTTCTTCACAGCCATTGTCCGATCCCGTTCAGGGAGTCATTGGCTGACGGTGGCGGGCGACCGGTCACCGTTTCCACATTCAACTATCTCCAGGGAAGTTATGATGTAAATTGGGTAGAGTATCCTTCCAGCTGGCGTGGGTGCTTGTCGAATTCGAGGGTGCCTCAACATGGCTCGCTTTGAGTCAAATACGATCTCCTACGCGAAGTTCCACCATATAACTTGCATCAACACTAACCCATACACCAAGAGAATGGCGGTAGAATCGGACACACGAGAAAAATAGCACTGAAAGAGAATCAAGGGGTGAGAGAAGGGCGACACTGTTCAGAAATGTGGTTAGAAGTTCAATGGGCACACAAATGCAAGATACGAATGTACGATTGCGACAGCAGCCGCGGTTGCCATGCTTGCCCTGGCATCTAGGCCCCACATCAATAGATAATGCCTAGAGACTGCGGGGTTGATGACGAGTGGTGTTCGGCTGGGGTGGTGTTGTCAGCCTGGGAATTTCTGCGTCCCAGAAATAGGAACCTACTCTCATTCCGGCCACGAAGCCGTGCCACAACGATGAACGTCGAGACACAAAATGTACACAACCTTTTCAATTTTCGCACTACAAGTTCACCATCCGAGTTTTCCTGGATCCTCTCATCTTCCCGCCACAACCGTGAGCAGGATACCGCAGACTCGGATCCTATTGTGGGCATTATTCACCATTCCTTTGGTTATCACTGGCCTTCAAGCATATTTTAAATGTAAGCACCAAATACCCAATCGGATACTCGTCATCCATTTTTCCAGGTATTGTATTTGGGTTGATTCTCGACAGATTCAGATCTCGCCATTGCTTTTACATCACTATCTCGTTGCTACTGCCCCAACGACTCCTGTACACACTCTGCAGGCGCTTACAGTCGGTGTTATCTGTTCTGGGTACAAGATGGTAGGACACATGACACCTTCGTGGCATTAAACCGCAGAAAACATGCGACTTGACAGCAGAGCGACTGCAGGCTGTTGGGATCACGCACGAGGATGTGGCGTGGTCGGCCACGAAGCTGCCATGCGCTTAACGGTGAATCAAAATCTCTTCTTCACCACCACCCTATGTATTAACATCGGGAGACAGTCCTTTATTTCGCACCATAGCATCCGCATTACCCAGCATCTCCCGTCATGAGCAGAAAGCAGGTCATTGTCTTCCCGTAGGTATCCAGGTCTTCACTTAGCCTGCCTTTTCTTACTTTTGTGTTAGAATCATGGGACCAACTGGAGCTGGAAAAAGCACGGTGAGCGTGTGGAAAAGCAACAGAAACCCAGTCGTTTAAACGTTGTGCCGTTCCTAGTTCATTAACGTTGCTTTGGGTAAAAATGTCACAGAAGTCGGGCACTCTACAACCTCTTGTACCAAACAACCTTTGCCGATAAACATCGATACCATTCCTGATAGTCCGGAGCTCAAGGGCTGCCGCCTGATTCTCCTTGACACCCCTGGATTCGATGATACCCATGAGCAGGATGTCGAAATTTTGAGGCGAATTGCTGAATGGCTGGGAACCTCGTGAGTAGATCCGGAGTCTCTTCCTGAGGAACGGAGGAACAAATCTAATATATCCCCAAAGCCGTCGCGAGGGTGCGCTCGTCGGTGGGGTTCTCTACTTCCATGATATATCCGCCAAACGCTTTACTGGCACAGCGCGCCAGAACCTACTTATGTTTTCTCGCTTATGTGGGTACGATGCCATGCGGAAGACTGTGCTGGTAACGACGAACTGGCCGTCAGATAGTGACGCCCTTCTTGAGCGGCGTGAAGAGGAAATGAAGGGTGAACATTGGAAGGGCCTCATTGGAAATGGACTCCAAGTTCGCCGATTCCACCGAGATAAGTCTTCCGCCTGGAATATCATCAACCACCTTCTCCGAGGCATGCAAAGCATCAGCATCGTAATGCAACTGAACGATGTGGACAATCGCCTGGACCTTCAAATCCAAATGGAGTTGATTAAACTTCGAATGGCCATTCCAGAAACTGAAGCAGGTCAAGAATTACGCTACACCCTCAAGCAGCTCCTCAAGATGCAGAGGGAAGCCGTTGCGTTGGAGGAGTCTTTCGCTCGAACTGGCGACCGCGAAGCACAAACAAACCTGGAGAATATACATGTGACAATAGTGAAACTCCAGGATCAGGTGAAAGATCTTAGGTTACGTCTCTCCCTCCCGAAGCGTCTCCTCAAGATGTTTGGCATAAAGGTGAGTCTTTCGCACCAACCATGGGGTAAACACTCAATGTTTGTAACCCCAGCTTCGACGATAAACAAACTCGATCGCATTGCCATAATATATCCACATCTGCGCAGTTTGAATAATTCGATACCCCCTTACGAATTGCGGGAATCAGTAATTATTTAATTAACATAGTTGGGAATGCCAATATTCCGTTTACGATGAAATCGGTGCTCTGAGGCGTGATTGTACAATTGTGCGACTGGGTCCAAGTAATTCAAACTGAAATTTATCTTCTACTTTAATCATTGGCGATTCCAGGCTTTGAACATGGAACCCCCAAGTAGTATATTTTGCAACGTCATTTTTGAGCATTAGGCACGATCTCAACACTACTGTGCCTACAAAGAAACCACTTGCCGAATCTTGGCGCATACGGACCCAGGCTTCATGTCCACGTCGACCCTCTTCAAATCGTGGGCCCCTCTCTCGAAGCTGGGATGGGCGACACACAAAAGGACGGAGGCGCTAATTGTGATCAGGAGCGTTAAGGGGTCAATTTTTGGCATCAAGAAAGTTAAGCGTGAGGGAACAGGACTGGCGCACAAATACAAATGCACGACCACTACGCGCTAAAAGCCAAGTTATCTGACTCATAAAATGTTATCTAGCAATATAATTATTTGGTAAACAAAACGGAGCCAACACAACTACCAGGACCCAAGGAATTTAAACATCAACTTCAAGAAATTCTCCGTCTTTTGAGGGATCCTGCCATTGAATTCTTGTAAAATTTGGCGAAATGTCAGGATCAGGATTTTCCCGGCGTACAGAGTACAACCACTTACTTTCGTCGGCCATGGCCATGGGGAATGGAACATCCGAATTGCTCATGTGATCGAGAAGGTAGTTGATGATATCCCAAGCCTCAGAAGACGTTTGATGGAATCGGAAAACGCGGAGTCCCTCATCAATGAAGGCCTTCCAATGAGTTTCCTTCATTTCATATTCACGCTGAACAAGGATGCCGTCGGGATCGGACGACCAGTTCGTCGTTACCAAAGCAGTCTTCGGCATGGCAGCGGGGACGCGTAAGCGTGAAAGCGGCGCTTTGCCACTGGAGCGCTTGACGGATATATCATGGATGTAGATAATGCCCCCGATCCGCGCACCGCTCTTGCGGCTTTGAGAACAGTTAGATTTAATTGTGAAGAAGAAAATCGTAATGTAGTACTCACGAAGCTTCCAGCCATTTGGCAATGAGATTGAAAGTTTCAGTATCCATCATATAAGTGGCATCGAACCCAGGGGTGTCAAGGAGAACCAAGCGGCACCCACTGAGCTCTGGACGATTAGGAATGGGATCGATGATTATTGGAAAAGGTTGTGTGGTACAAGGGCCAGTTGTTCTGTGCCCAACTTCTGTGACACTTTTACCCATAGCAACGTTGATGAACTATGAACAGTGTAGTTGAACGAGTGGACCGCCGTTGCTCTGTCACCAGGCTCACTGTGCTTTTTCCAGTTCCGCTTGGACCGACAATGCTAGCACAAGAGTAAGATAAGGCGGCGGCAAGAACATAATACCTACGGGAAGACAATGTCCAGCTTGCTTTTTTCGCTGCTCATGAGTAAGCGCGACAGGGGAGATACTGGGTAGGATGGAGGTCCGTTCCCGAATTTTCATAGCGGAGGATCTTTGAGTCTTTGACACACCGTTAAGGGGTGGCTGCTTCGAAATTCGTGCCCCCCACACTGTATCCACGTGTACTCAAATTCCTCCAATCACGCTTCACTGGGGCAGGGTTTAACCCCATGTGTCCTGCCATCCGCCGATTGATACCGGAAGGCTGGCTTCAGTATCTCGACAATGGGTGGGTAAGTGCGGACGGAGAATGTGAATTCGACGGAAAATGTGAGCATAATGTCGATGAAGTGAAATGTTGTATTTCATTCCTTTTTTTTTAGTCATATGGATGACACTTTTCCGCATCGTTATCAACACCCTTCTCGATGGCATCAAAGATCTGGATTTTCAATTCGACGTGGTCCTGACATCGAAGGCAAGTACCAGTAACTTGAAGTGGTCGCACCAGGCTGATCGTATGCAAAGTGGCTTTGACTGATATAAGAGTCAACTAGTTTCAGGAACTTTCAGGAGTTTGCCAGTATGATTGATGCAAGATTCATGTGGTTGTAGCGTGGTAATGGCACGAAGTCAACACGTTTGTTGTGTGTCGCACCATTGAACTCAAATTGAAATTTGAGAGGATGGCCTCTATTCCGTACCTCGATATTTGACATAGCAATGGCTCGCTCATCATCATCGCGGCCGAAATCGAGCAAGACGAAAACAATTGGGCAGGAAGTTAAAGACATCGTCATTCCGTATGTATCCACTTATTGATTCTGGTCTACCCTAGCTCATATCGACTTGAGTGTTTTGGGTCCAACTGGCTCCGGAAAGAGTACGGTGCGCCAAATCGAACTTGGAACTCATCGTATCGCTCACGGATCGCACTCGTAGTTCGTCAACCATGTCATCGGGACAGAAAAAATGAAAGTCGGCGATCGCACAACTTCCTGTACCACTAAACCATGCCCTGCATATGTCATCCCCATTCCTCATTTCCCAAATCTCAAAGGCTATCGTGTAGTTCTCCTCGACACCCCCGGCTTCGATGATACCTTTGTTGACGATGTAGAGGTTTTGAGGGGAATCGCCAATTGGCTGGCGGAGTCGTGAGCAGGTCCGACTTTTGCATTCCGGAACAGATTTGATTCTTTCACTGCAGGCGTCGTAAGGGCGCCTTCGTAGGCGGAGTTCTCTACCTCCACGACATCTCGACCAAGCGCTTAACTTCCACCGCCCGCAAGAATCTAGAGATGTTTACCCGTCTTTGTGGGGAGGACTCTATGAAGAAGACAGTTTTGGTGACAACGAACTGGGATTCGGGCGCTAGCAATGAGCTTTACATTAAACGGGAGACCGAAATTATAGGGGAACATTGGATGGACATACTTGAGAAAGGGGGCAAGGTGCATCGATTCTTGCGAAATCGGAGATCTGCTTGGGCCATCATCGATACCCTCCTCCAAAGTGCCGATTTTCGTGACCCTCTTCTGTTACAGAAGCAATTGGTCGACCATAAAATACCCTTCACAAAGACCGAAGTAGGGAAATATTCAGTTTCCGTAGCAGAAGAAAAAAGGGGTGGAAGGAAAGAAGAGAAGGGAATCATGGACCGACTGGGGTGCGTGGTACAGTGACCAGTGCCGTATGGCATGGCCCAGGCCTATCATACACACATACCCTGTGGACGTCTGCAGTGCGTAAGATGGTTTTTCTTTTGGTTTTTCTTTTCCTGGTTCTCAATACATCAACTTGGAGTAATTTCAAAATACAACAAAACCGATGTGGTTGACTTCTCGTAGCTCATTTTCTCATTCAAACCACTCTCAATCTAATCATTATTTGTTCGTCTCCTGTGCATTCTCGCTGTCTTTTCTGCGTGCTAATATTCATCACTCTTATGTAGGTGTGTGCCTCGTAAATATTCTGCTTTGGCGCTTTGACACATACCCATCGTACCTGGGTATCGAGCTTGTGAAAAGTCTCCAGGCACCCATGTGCTCTTTTCCCCAATCTGAACCAATCTCGTGTCGAAACTTATTCTGCTTAGATTACTCCTCAATTTAAGAGGAATCGGCATAGGGATTATAATGAATAGGTGCGCCGCCGCCCGTGCGGTTGAGCAACGTTTCCGAGAATCCAATCCCGACGCGCTTGTCTGAACTATATAAGGTGGGAAACGGTAGCCTACTACTCTTGGACGCGATTTGAGAAGGCATCTCGAAATTCTCTGGATCTAGTTGGGTGTATTTATTGTGTACCCAGATCGAATCAGGAGAGATTCAATTGAGGTTTCACTTACATATTATTACTGTAACTCCAAATTGTGAATGTTGGAATCATGCATATGGTTTGAATGCAGGCACTCCCTATTCAGTGCTGTCTGGTCTTATTTAAATTCCGGGGCTAGAGTTTTGAAACTATTGGAAAATAAGCCATCCATCATTCAGATGAATCGGATCCTTGTGTGGGTTCTGTTGAGATTTGATATATGCTCTTATTTTCATTGGGAGGGGGGCCGTATTAGACCAATCGCGTGAAGTGAATCCATTCAAGATATAGCCTAGTAGCGGGATAGTTGAAAGATCGGTGCTTCATCAAGTGGTAACATTAAATACGCCGAATAAACCAAGAACGGACGGGAAATTTTTCGGAGGGTTTACGGAGTCAGTGACCAAGTAACTGGGTATTCATCGCAAAGAAAATATGATTGGCCTGCAATACTTTTTTGAAGGTACTACTGTATGACACACGCAGTCTGCGCCCGCTTCACTACCTTCTCCCTCACTCCACGCAAAAATTTCCCTGCCCTCGTTTCACGAACCGGCGTATTATCATCGACCACTTCTTTCTGAATTTGGAGAGGGTCCACGTCCTTGGAAAGCCGACGTGCATTGTCAGCGCGTTGAAGAAAGACGTTGAGAATATCCCAAGCAGATGCGGAGCTTCCCAGAAATCGTCGCACCTCGGCCCCCTGGTCAAGCAGAGTGCTCCAATGCTCGACGCGCATTTCTTGTTCGTGTTGCTGATCACGATCAGAAGAATTCACTCCCCAGTTTGTAGTCCCAAGAATCACCCTGTTGAGGGCGGCGTCCCCACATAAATGTCGAAACACCTCGAGATTCATACGTGCCGTCCCAGTGAAGCGCTTGTTGGATATGTCTTGGAGGTATAGGACTCCACCGATTGCCATTTCGTGGCGGTAGCTTTCATGAAGAAGTCAAATCTGATTCGTTCATGAATAGAGACCATGAGCTCTACTTACGAGGCCGCCAGCCACGCAGCAATTCGTCGCAAGATCTCTACGTCATCCACGAAGGTATCATCGAAGCCTGGTGTGTCGAGGAGGACCAGACGGTAGCCCTTGAGACCCGGAAAGCCAGGAATCGGATCGAAAATGACGGGGGAAAGGTCCGTTGTACAAGAGTCTATGTCGTGGCCGACCTTCATCTTCTCCGAGCGAGAGCCGAGAGCAAAATTAATGAACTACAGAAAATGGTAAGTACGAACGCTGCTATGTAAGACCAGTTCAGCTTACCGTGCTTTTCCCAGCACCGGTTGGGCCCATAATACTAAATGTTAATCAAAAAAGGCCCGTCTTAATTAGTGTGATCAAACGTACGGTATGACAATATCTGTCTTCCGGCTATCATCCAAGACAATGTAGTCAAGGGAAAGTGAACTACTGCCTTTTTCCTCCTCGGTTGCGATCTGCGGATCCGGTGGAGGTGTCACTGTAGCTACTGAAGTGTGGGTTTGAGAGGTTCCTCCCAACTCAGAGGGGGGGGGAATAAACTCCTTGATAAGCTCCCATGCAGAACTCGCCTCCCTCCGGAAATGGTGAACCACCGCCCCTTTATCGATGATAGGCTTCCAATAATCGGTCGCGAGTTTTCTTTCGCGTCGTTCACGTTCTTCAGGAGCAAGCCTCTCCCCATTTGTGGTCGAGAGAACGAGCTTCCCGAGAGGGCCATCCTCGCACAGGCGACATATCTTCTCCAAACTCCTACGGGCTACACCAGAGAAGCGGTCATGGGTTAAGTTATAGAGGTAGATCACCCCACCGATGGCCGTCTTGCGGTAACTTAGATAGACCGAGTTAGCCAGTTTCATAAATCAAATATTATAATGCCCGCACTTAGCCTCAAGCCATGTAGCCACTTGATTCAAATTCCGCTCATCGTCATCGTAGGTAACGTCGAAGCCAGGGGTGTCCACTAAGACCAAACGGTAGCCTTCTGGGACCGGGATTCCAGGAACTGGATCGACGATCACGGGGGTAACTTGAGTAGTGCAGGCAGCTAATCTATGACCAACTCTCATGCGCTCATCGCCTAGGGCAGTGTTAATGAACTACCAGAAATGCGACCATAGGTGAGGGTGCAGGGGCTCAAGTCAAAAGCAGCCATACCGTACTCTTCCCAGCGCCGGTTGTCCCCATAACGCTACATCTCACGTAAATTGTCATAGGCGTAGTTAATCGATCAGGACCCACAGTATCACAACATCTGTCTTCTTGCCATCTTGAGGAATAACGTCACTCCTAGTTAATGCGCTGCCCATCCTATTTCTTCCCCACATGGTCGAGGGCGATTGGGCAAGGGATTCGAGAGGATACTGAATATCGAAGTCAAACTTGAAGCCTTAGGGTCGTCAGTGCACATGCTCGATCCCATATGTACATGGATCGGTCATGACAGGCAGGTCGTGTTCACCGCGAGGCTGAGTTGATCATGAGCGCATGCTTTCGCACACAATAATTAAAGAAGATCCAATCTTACGATGGAAGATAGGGCAATGGGCATTTATGACAAACCTTGGAATCTACCGTTTTTGTCGGTGACGTCTTAGGCATCTCGTGGACGTTGCTGCATGGCGAGGAGTTCAAGCTGAAGATGCCCTGCAGGCTTTTGTGAGAATTTATGTATTCAACCCAAGGAGGATCAGGAAGAAGGGAATAATTGCGTGCCATTAAGTACTTGGGGTGAGTATCACGAGAATCCAGTCAGAAATCATTCGGAAGGTCAATGCAACCGCCAAAGAGGTCCCGAAAGCGGTCAAAGCTCAAGTGGTTACTGACAGCGGTAGTGAGCATTTTTGAAGGGAGGAATGGATTCCGGATGCCTCTCACCGAAATACCGAACCACTTGAGCAAGCGCTGGGGGAGAGACCCCCTGAGAGTCTGAATCTGCTCTTCGAGCACACGCATTCTAGCCCTTGCCTCATCAAGTTTCGCTCTCGCTTCGGGACCACCGCTCGCCGTCGCCTCTTCCAATTCCGGGATATTCTTGTGCATGCTGAGGGTCTCCTGGAGAGTGAGGAGAAGTGCTTTGCCCGCCTCAGTGTCTGGGACGGGCAACCGGCGGTCCACCACCTCCTGTTGGATCAGGAGACGGTCTATGTCAGCCAGATGGTCAGCATGTTGAAGTAAAACCTTCAGAATCTCCCAAGCCTGAGCAGAATCCCCGGTTCCAAGGAGCCGGCGCACGTTGGCCCCCTTATCTATCATCGGTCTCCAGTGGTTGGATTTCAACTGCTCTTCGCGTCGCTCGTGGTCATCTAGGGCGTCCATTTGCCAACTAGTGGTCACAAAAACTACCTTCTCGAGAGCGTCTTCACCGCATAAGCGGCGAAACATTTCTAAATTCCTTCGGGCGGTCCCGGTGAAGCGCTTGAGGGATATGTCGTGAAGATAGAGAACCCCACCGATAGGCATATGCTTGCGGTAACTCCAACAAAGTTAGGTGCATATATGTGGATTTTGTGTCCTACTCACGAAGCTGCCAGCCATTTAGCGATTCGTTTCAAAATTTCCACGTCATTCACGTAGGTGTCGTCAAACCCAGGAGTGTCAACAAGGATTAAACGATGTCCTGCGAGCTGGGGAAGTCCGGGAATAGCGGGAATAGGGTCGATGACGACTGGACAGATGTCCGTAGTAGAAGAATTTACGCTGTGACCGACTTGTAGCCTATCTTTGTTGAGAACATAATTGATGTACTGCAGGGAAGGGCCCATAAGTGACGATACTGTTGAACAAGTCAAGCCGCCGCACTGTGCTCTTTCCAGCCCCAGTTGGACCCATAACACTGTACTTAGCGTTAATGCGATGAAAAGGTAGAAGATTCGCAGGAGACACACGGGATGACGATGTCCGTCCTTCTTCCATCTTTCAAAGGGTTGTCTTTCGGATGCCCAACCTGACCAGTTCTCATGTCCTCTACACTCATCTATGGAGTGAACGCGGAGATGTGTAGAATGTCGAGGTCTTCATGAACAGTCCCACCAGTTTGCGTGCATCCACCTCACTCCTGCCACGTTTCGATCCATTTTTGTCATAGACTCAATATCCGGAGTCCGGGGCGAAACAACTTCGGTGATTTATGCCCTTATTACTTTGAAGGACTGACAGGAAAGTGAATTATGTTGAAAGTTACAAACAAGTAAAAGTACTGCGCGTAGGAGACATTTGTATCACGTGACTAAATGCGTAGGAGCACTGTACATCATGAGCAAATCATGAGAGCAACATAGAAAATAAGAAATTGAATGTGCCCACAGCCTTTTCTGACCAATCACCCCCGAAGGTATAAGTATGTGACTCTATTAGCTGCTTCAGACGTCAACTAACATTATTTCAAACTCTCCCAAGTCTCTTGGGCTGGGGGAACTCAACCGAACACGAGAGCAATCGCAAGGACGAAAAAGATATATCCTTTTGCCGGTCCCCGATACCCCCCTTCAGTTTTGGATAGAGCTGATGAAATATCGCCACAAATTCGGGTATGGAAGGAATCGGGCTACAAGCCTTATATCACT
>Ga0307517_10007812_pt1 | contig 15504 bp, 14 predicted proteins | sample 23_EM_MG_FD_194515 | JGI IMG/M metagenome (GOLD analysis project Ga0307517, IMG submission 194515) | Populus trichocarpa ectomycorrhiza microbial communities from riparian zone in the Pacific Northwest, United States - 23_EM | ecosystem: Host-associated > Plants > Roots > Unclassified | place...
CTTGTTTATCGTGTCAAAGAGAATCATACTAAATTCTGTTTATTTTCCCAGGCGTTCCAAGTCCTATCTGAGTATTTGCAGCTATTAGACAGTTTCTCAGGGCTTTCAGCAATACAGGAGATGAGTCGTGGGGTTGAGGTGAATATAAATATGAGTTAAACATACATCTATTATTCTCCATCAAGCTTTGGTAGTACATTTTTTTATGTTAGTCTGAAAAAAAATACATCTACTATCCAAACCGAATTAGTCTCTGTTTTGTCTTAAATAATGCATTTATCAAGAAATCCAAGTTCACTGTTGACATTTCCCTATTTTCTTTATCATGCTTCATTGTTTCACCATTTTGTTGTTTGTCTTGCACGTTTATTGTTAGTAGAAGCTCACATTGGTGAAAAACAATTCTACTTGAGTAGCTTTTCCCTATTCTTGTAACTGTTTTGATTTTCATACAGGTTTGGTTGGGGAGAACCCTTCAAAAGCTGGATGCACTTTTGCTGGGAGTGTGCGAGGAGTTCAAGGAAGAGAGTTACATAACAGTCAGTATATTGATCTTTTGTTGTGAAAAGGATATTTTTCTTACTCCAATTTCCACATGCATATAATTGTTAAAATTTCTGTTTTCTTGAATTGTTTCATGTAATTATATTGTATAAGTTGGTTTGTTTTATTCAATGCTTAATGTTGTTTTTATCTTTCTCATTGTAGCATATTTTTTCATAAGATGAGTTTTATATAATATCACGTGTATTATTAATGTAACTATCATTCTGGATTTGGGACATCGTTTCCTCTGTCAACTGGAAACTGATGGTTTAGCTGTTAAAGTTTCCGGGGAATTGTATCTGAGACTGAGGAATGGATTTCACTACTCCTGTCCAGCTGGGGATTTCTCTAAAGGGGTCAACTCCACTTGCATAACCATTAGACCATCGAGTAAGAAAGAAATGATAGCTTACTCTATGATAGCTTACTCTAGTTCTTATCTAACCACTCCCCTGTCCTTTTTTCGGGTTAACATTTGATTCTATTTCTACCAGACATTAGGTATTTGAGTTTTGAACCAGCTCTTATGCACCTGAACAAGAAATTCTTTCAACAACTTATGGATTGGTAGTATTACAAAAAACTTTTGTTTCCTCCCCCACTTGCATATTAGGTTCTTCTTGTTTTACATTTTCTCACAATCCTCATTATTTATCTATAGTAAACATGAGTAGTCACAGTATGTTACCTTGGCAAATTGCACTCAAAGAATCAATATAACTACTTGGAGTTTTGTGTGAAAAATTTGTAGATTCAAATGATTGATTGTTACAATTTGAACAGGTAGTTGATGCATATGCTTTAATTGGAGATATCTCTGGTCTTGCTGAAAAGTTGCAGAGCTTCTTCATGCAGGAAGTTTTATCGGAATCCCACTCTGTGTTGAAGATTATTGTACATGAGGTACACTCATAATTAAGATTTTATGCTTGACAATAGCTTCTGAGAATTGGAAGTAGTGGACAAGATATACATAGCTCAGTTACGAGTTTCAAGTCTAAAATCCTCTCTCTCACACGCACACTTGTGTGCATTTAATAATGCATGCTTTGAGGTTTTTAAATTTTCAACTTTTCTTCAGGGTTTTCCCCTTAAAATTCTCCTTCCTTTACATCTTTACTCAGATCACTGATTAACTTATGCAGGACCTGGAAATACAGATGCAGAACAATAGGTACTTTCTTTTCACTTTAATTGTGCTGGTATTGAATTCATCATAACCCTCAATTATTTTTATAATTTACATAACATTTTTTTCATTACATCCAGACTTACCTACAGTGATCTATGCCATCAGATACCTGAATCTAAGTTCAGGACGTGTTTATTGAGAACATTAGCTATCTTATTCAGGTTGATGTGTTCCTATCATGAAATAATGAGCTTCCAACTGGAGAGTAAGGTAAGACTTAAGTTCTATCTCTTCCCTGTTTCTGTTTTTATTTTCCCTACTTTTTCTGGGATGTTTTCAGTTCTCTCCACAACAAGGTCAGCGATTGCAAACTTTGATGGTTAAATTTTGTACCTTTAAACTCTCTTTTCCTATTTATGCTTTAGCCATTTCTTGTTTGTAAACTTTGGATGATTGCTTAAATATGTTTCTTAATTGGCATTGAAACAGTTGTTGGGCGTCATTTAACTTAATGGATCATCTTGAACTGTTAATGCTTTGGGCGTTGTTTCTGTATCTATAGTGTTGTTTTTTAGTTATTTTTAATAATTAATAATTTGTTTTTGTTTTCTCATTTTGACGAAACATTTTATGGCAACACTGTTACCAATCTTAGATGAGGCACATTCATTTTGGACTACCTAGATTTCTTACATGAAATGAAGCTAAACCATCTAAATGTAGATCTTTTATGCCAGCTTATAGCTTCTTAAATCATGAAATTTTATTTCTTCTGTCAATTGAAATCGTGGGGGATAATAAAAGCAGTGTGCGTTTGAAAGCTTTCCAAGATCACCGCAGACAAGTTTCCTCCTCTTTTAATCTGTTTTAATTAAAAGACATCCTTTTGTATCTCTTATGTAGTTGTTATAACTAACATTGGTTATTTAACATCAGTTATGTCTTCATTTTCACGTGATTGTTTCTCTATTTTTAACCTAAAAAATTGTTCAATGTTTTTCAGGATTTGGTATTTCAAACATCTGATATGAAGCAAGATTCCTTAGGAAGTAATGGATCTCCTCAATCTGTAGATGGAATGCTTGGTTCATCTTCTATCGAGGAATCTACAACAACTTCTATGTATCAAGATTGCAATTTTGATGTAGATGAAACTAAAAGTAATGGTGGTGAAGCACCAAGCAGTGAATCCCCTTGGTATCATCTGCGAAAAGAGGCGACAACATTTGTTTCACAAACTCTTCAGAGAGGACGAAAGAATCTTTGGCAGCTTACAACAAGCAGAGTATCAGTATTGCTTTCTTCTGCAGTTTTTAGCTCTATGAGTGTGCACCAATTCTTGAAAAATTATGATGATTTGAATGTATTCATCTTGGCTGGGGAAGCCTTCTGTGGAGTTGAAGCAATTGAGTTCAGACAGAAGTTGAAGGCTGTATGCGAGAATTATTTGCTGGCATTTCATCGGCAAAATATTCATGTAAGTTGTTTGCCAGGGTTAGTTTGTCATACAATTTTAGTTTTCTTTGCTTGTACCCCTGCTCTGTTTGTTGCGTGATACTTTCACGTTTCACAGCGTGAAGTTTTCTGTCAATAAATTCACTTCTTATTTATTGTCCTGGCACAATAGCATAACTTTTTTGTGATTCTAATAAATTTTTTCTTATCTAAATTTTGAATATCTGCGTTTTGAAACATAATGAGAATTTTAATATTCAGATTTTTTTTTCAGGCACTCAAAATGGTTTTGGAAAAGGAAAGTTGGCTGAAATTGCCACCAGATACTGTACAAGCAATTAGTTTTGCTGGGCTTGTTGGTGATGGGGCAGCCCTGATAGTTCCATCTCATGATAACTCCTCTAATGCAAAATTGCATCATTCTAACAAATCAGTGAAATCTGTTGATGCCAATAGCAAGAAAAGTGGATTTTCCTCTTGGATTAGAAGTGGAAATCCATTTTCGCCAAAATTAATCCCCACTTCAGTAGATGGTCACAGTTCTTCCCTGCTTAATGGGGCAACCGCCGTTGAATATGATGAACATGCAAATGATACGGTGTCTCCCCAAGGTAATGGTGCAAGTCATAAAAATGGAATGCCTGTTTCAGAAGATGAAAATGAAGATCTACTTGCAGACTTCATCGATGAGGACAGTCAACTCCCAAGTCGAATTTCAAAACCAAAAGCTCCTAAAAGTAACTCTTCACATTGTAAAACTGATGAAATATCTGCACAGACAGGATCATCTCTTTGTCTTCTCAGGTGGAATGCCATTTTGTTCTGTTAACTGATAGCTATTTGTACGTAGATGTTATAATCTGCAGCTATGCATAACTGTGCTTTACTGAACTGTGTTTATTTGTGGATGTCAGGTCAATGGACAAATATGCAAGGTTCATGCAGAAACTAGAAATAGTAAATGTTGAGGTTTTTAAGGTATGTTATTTTGTCTGCATTTCTTGTTTCCTTATCCTCTATTTATTTTAACTTAAAAATCTAATGGCATTTTTTTCTTCTCTAAATTGTTTTTCCTGATTCAGTATATTTTTGCAGGGTATATGCCAGTTGTTTGAGATTTTCTTCTATTTTGTGTTTGAAACATTTGCTCAGCAGACCTCTAATTCAAGTGGAAAATCTGACTCTCTCAATTGTAAGGGTTCCTTTTTTCCTTTAATCTTCCATCCTGTCCTATGCTGATCAATTCTGATTCATTCATTCACCCCTAATCACTATAGCTGCTACTATTTTGAGCTAATGCGTACTCATAATTCATATCTATGTTATGCAGATCGGCTGAAGACAGCCATATCCAGAATTACACAAGATTGTGACCAATGGATAAAACCCCAGCTGACCCCTGTTTCATCCTCTTCACCCACATCTTCGAGCACACATATTCATGGAGATGTAACACCTGCTAGTCCTTCAAATCATTTGCTAGCCAAATCCTTTGGTCTCAAGGTATTTATGCATCAACTGTCTTGGAAAAATAAAGTTTTTCTGAATAGAGAGATATTTCCAATCCTTTGTGTCCACCTACACAAGATTACTTGAATTATGCAAATTTTTGTATCTCTAAGCAATGATGATGGAGAACCAAGAAAGACTTCTAGGATTCATAGTTGATCATTTAGTTTATTATTCAAGCCTCTTAACAATTATTAGAAAATTTTATTTTTTGGACCCTTTTGGTTTATTTTCTGTTGAATATTTTGTATTAGGATTTTATTTTGTTTCTTATTTAGTAGTGTTGGGTTTTGGTTTTCTATTTAAGAATTCTTATTGCAACTTGTTCTAGGGTTCTATCATGGTTGTTGGTGTTATATAAGAGCATCCATGTTTTAAGTTTCACGAGAGCCATTGTATGATGATTGGGGATTGACAATAAAAATGGATAGAGATATTGTTTTCCTTCCCTGTATCACTTCTCTGCCTGGTTTCTCCCATTTGTTATCTTGTCTCCCTTTTTTAGTTTAGAATCACAAATGCAGTTGTTTTATGGTTGTGTTTGCGTTTGTGGTACCATGGGTCATTTTGGCATTCATAATGGTATTACTATTGTGATTTAACTAGAAATGATAAATACAAATACTTTAAAATTTATATTTCTTAATTTCATGAAGAAAATTCTTTTGTGCTTACCTCATTTATATGACACTATTTTAGCAATTTAGCTTAGTACACTTGAAAGCAAAGAGATTCTTAAAACACTTTGCAATAATAATAATAATAATAATAATAATAAATCAAGATTAACAGTAGCAAGGCCTATGATATTGGTATGGACATGACGTGGAGGAATTTCTTCATAATTCTTAGCATAATAATGTTTATTGCATTATTTCATTAATGTTTAAGATTTTTAGGTTTTGAGGAGTTTAAGAAGAGTCCAAGATGTAATTTGATAAATCAAGTATAACTGTTAATCCGATTGTTGGATCGAGCTTAAATTTTGACAAAAGATTCTGAAGGTCTTGTTTCCTGTTAGGTTAAAATTTCATGATGATCGGAGATCGGGAAGGTCTTTAAATAAGGCTTATAAGTTATTGTGTGAGATTGTTATTATTTACCTTGTTGTATTTGAAATTGTTTCCTATTTATATTAGGACTTTCAATTTAATTAGAATTTTACTAGTTATGAATCTTAATTCTAGATGAATTCTATTAGTTAGGTAAGTTTTAATTAAGAATCCTTTCCTAAAAGGATTTTAGGTCTAACTAATATAAATATGGATGTCTAGTTTATTTTGAGAACATTCAGATATAGACTATTCAGACTTTTAATAAAATACTAGAGAGTTTTCTCTAAATTTCTCTACAGCTTAGGTCTGTAACTTTAGTTCTTGAGAACCCTAGCTTCTGTCTAAGCTATATGCCATGTTAATTGGTATCAGAGCAGGTTGACCTTTTTGATGGACAGAGACGGTAGCAACCCACTCCACGTTACAAGAGTGGAGGCCCTCCAGGGCGCTATGCGAGCTTGAGAGTAGAAACTAGATCATTTTGCACTAGCTCACAAGCAAATAATGAATCGTTTAGAGCAAACCATAACAGATCTAACTCGGCTAATGGGTGACGCAAACATGAATCACAAAGAGGAGAGGAACTTGCTTGGAGACTTACCTCGAGGCAGGTTGAACCTCGTACCTATTATTGAATTTGATGAGATTCCTTTCTATGATGGAAGATTTTTGAAGAAAAAATATATTATCTGGTTGATAGAGTTGAAAGTTTACTTTTATTTCAACAAGATTCCTTATTATAAAAAAGAAGGACTTGTCAAACACAAGCTTTCTTACTATGGTGTTAGAGAATAGTAGTTTGAATTTCTAGACTTTATAACTCATATTGGTAGGTTTTTAATTTCATCTTGGCAAGATTTGAGACAATCTTTAATTTTAGAGTTTATATAAGATGATTATGAATAGATTTTATATCGGGTAGATAAGCAAATAGATTGTTATTATTTGTCTTCTGTTCAACCTTCTCGAATAGCAAAGAAAAAAAAAGTTTCAACATCACAACAATGACAAAAATAGTATTGCAAATATTACTCTACTTGTTAAATGTTTCATCTACTAATGTTGAAGAAGAAATCAAGAAAACTTCTAAATTAGTATCTTGTAGTGATTATAAAGATCTTGCAAATAAGAATATGGAGGACACGATAATTTCTTACAATTCTCCTAAAGATATTTTGAAAGATTATCTTGAAGTTTCTTTATATACAAAGGTTGAAGTATTGGAAGTCATAGATGATGATGGAGTCAAGTTCGAAAAAAAAAAAGAATGTGTGAAGGAACTATAAGTGAACTTCATAGGAACAAAAAATATAACATTAAATATGGATTTTTCTTTAGCATACAATCATCATAAATTAAATTATTTCATGAATATGTTGGCTATAATGCATATTCGAAGTATTTGTTCCTTTAGAGTGGAAGAGTTCAATTCTTGATAGATAACTCAAGGGTGAGTTTTTTGGAAGTACACAGGGGCTGACATGGGGCATACTAATGTTTATTGTATTATTTCATTAAGGATTAAGATTTTTAGGTTTTAAGGAGTTTAAGATGCAGTTTGGTAAGTCAAGCATAACTTTTAATCCGATTGTTGGATTGAACTGAATTTAAAAAAAAAAGATTCTAAATACCCTCTTTCCTATTGTGTTAAAATTTCATGATGATTGGAGATCGGGAATGCCTTCAAATAAGGCTCAGAAGTTACTGTGCATGATTGTTTTTATTGGCCTTGTTGCATTTGGATTGTTTCTCCTATTTAGATTATGACTTTCAATTTAATTAGGGTTTACTAGTTAAGAATCCTAATGCTAGATGGATTTTATTAGTTAGTTTAGTTTTAATTAAAAATCCTTTTCTATAATGATTTTAGGTTTAACTAATATAAATTGGTATGTGTAGTTTGTTTTGAGAACATGTAGATTCAAACTATTTAGATTTTTAATAAAATACTAGAGAATTTGATCTATAGCTTAGATTTGCAACCTTAAAGCTTGAGAACTCACTTCTATCCATGCTATATGCTGTGTTAGGACATCATTTGTAAACCACAGCACCCATGGATCATTGTGTAACCCAATGCATGTTATTCGATTGTTTTCCTCTCCTCTCTCCCACAATCTTCAATCTCAACCTCCATCAAAGTAGACATCAATAGTCTGCTCTGCCCAGTGCAACTGTTTTGATTTTGAAGTGTGAGTCAGGCATAAAGACCATCACTGGTCATGATACCCAACAATGCAGGGTTATGCAATAGCTGATTATAATTTGTTTGTTATTCATGATATGCCCTTGATGGTAGGTAGCAGATTGGCACTCGTTTTTTTCCTGCTTGTGCTTAGGGAGAATCATCTGCCTCTTTTACATCGGACCTTTATTTTATTTATTTTTTCTCTTAGAAAACTGATCCTTCTGTCCTAGCTTTGGCACTGGAGGTATAGGGCCCTGCTGAGAAGGTCAAGCATACGTATTACAAATTACATACATACAAAAATATATATATGTATCAGGAAATTAGTGTTGTAAAATGTTTGGCAAGTGTATTGGAGTTTTGACTCTCCTGGATGTCCCATGGCCATTATTTTCGTTCACATTATAATTCAGTCTTGTAAAACAGATCTTGTCAAAAGCAGATTTTGCATTACAATGGTTTGGTTAAATGTTTTGTCAGTGTGCTCCTTTAACCAGAATTGGAAAATTAGGTTTATGCTTGTGTGGAGAGAGGGCGGGGGTGGGTTGCTCAGATGAAGTGGTATGATATATGTGATGCATGAAAACAGATATAGCTACACAATTATATATTTTCTTCTCACTTTATTTGTTTGTTTCAGTATAATGAATGTGCGGTGGCTTCTTGATTACTATGAGCTCTCAATTGCTATCCACTAAATTTGGCTGTTTGGATTTACTAAAGAACTGTTCTGTAACAGGAATGCCTACAATAATATGACCATTGTATTGCAGGAAAGATGTGCTGCTGCTGATGCCATATCTCTTGTTGCTCAAATATTACACAGATCTAAAACTCATCTTCAGTCAATGCTTCTTCAAAATAATCCAGCTATAGTGGAAGATTTTTTTGTCATACTGGTATATTTCCTTGTTTTACTGCATTGTGGAGCATCTTATCAGCCATGATGATTTCAAATCTTGCTAAATTAATTTGACACTGTATTGATGGGAAGTTGTTAAATTGGATATTTGGTATCTCTTATGTTGACATAATGAGATACCGTAGGAGAGATATGCCTGTCCAGGTATTATTCCATGTCCAAATTTAGCAGGAAAACCATCGGACATCTCATAAAGTGAATTAGTTTTCCAATTGAATACCAGAGCTTGGGAGTTTGCTTACCTATCCATGTATGCACACCATGTTCTGATTGTTCCATTTTCTAGGTTGTTGTATAGGTCAAAAAGGAAATGAGCAATGGTGGAGTTGAAACATCCAAGTTTTGAGATTGTTGTTGGTTAAGCGAGAGGGAGGATTTGATTGGCTTCCACCCTACATTTCTTACCATACCTATGCCATCTATTTTACAACGTGCCCATTACTTGAACAGGCATACTCATTTTATTCTTTCTCTCTCTCTCTCTCTCTCTCTCTCTTCCTTTCCTTTCCTTTTAACCCTAATGAGTAAAGTTGTCCAACAACAAAGTTTGGACCATAATCATATCCCCTTACCTAACCTTCACAGATTATCTTTTCTTCTCAGCTTGTTTTTGTCTTTACATGAAATATGTGCTTTTGGTCATTAATTTAGATACAAATGTTTTCATTCCTTTACTGTTGACAAGTTATCTTTTATCAGGTGGATTCTGTACCAGATCTTACAGAGCACATACACAGGACAACTGCAAGATTACTTCTTCATATCAACGGGTAAGTCCAGAATTGAATCATGTTGATCAAGCCCTTTTAGATTTATTTAACCATCACACGCTCTTCTACTTTAATGAACTGAATAATTTCCATGAATCCTTATCAGATGCCCATGGCCATCTCCAATGGAATTTCTCACTACAGATACTAACTTATGACTTTTATCCTTGTTTTAAGATACATTTACATTTGATGAACTGTTAATCTTTTGTGTACTTCAAACTACTCAAAGGTTCCTCAAAGCAGCCTTTTGAATGGCAAGTCAATTCCTCTATCAAATAAAACTTGCATAACAATAATACTGGCAACCCTATTAGCACTCAAAAATCCTTGAAGTTGTGATTTGAGTCAAAGAAATCAGCCTATAGCATAAAATGGAACCGGCCTACTGCCAATTAAATAAAAATTGCAGCTTGTTAATGGAGTCAAAATTAGGAGCCAAGGGAAATATGATGCAGGATCATCTGCAAATCCTATTTACAGGGCATGAAAATTTCAGCAGGGGGCGGATTGACCTAAATATCATATTTAATGTATTTGGTGATTAGATTAATCAGTTTGTTATTGGCAATGGAAGCAGCAGTCTTGAAACTCATAAGGAGCACTTTAAAATTGCTTGAGTGAGGAATGCACATAATTCGAGACAATGAAATCTGAATTTAATATAAAGGAGGAATTGCAGCATCAAACGGGTGAGCTGTGAAAACGTGCAGGTATTAATTGTTTTGTCTATGTCACACAATTGCTTACAAAATATACTTGATATTTATCATGTTTAAAATCAGATTTGAATGGTTTGCAACTTCACTCAATAAGAACCTACCTTGAAGAACTAAAGTTTTACGCAATGATCACTTCCACCTTACATCTATAAAAAGATGCGATGAATAGTATAAAATCATAATGAAGTTGATCAATCTTTTAAAGAGTTTGGAAATTCAATCAATCACAAAAGATAGCAAAAATACTAATTTGTTTTTATTAAAAATAGTCTTTCTCTAAAAAGTGTCTACAAAAAAAATATTTATACTAGAAATAATTCTTAGTCTAATAGGATATCCTTAATAAATAATAATAATCCAATGAATCAAAATTTAAATAATGACTCTAATATCTTTAAAATGTCTAATAATAACTAAAAGATAAATAAAACAATAACCCAACTAATTTAAATAAGACATATTGTTTTCATAATCTACTGGTAGAATTAAAGCTCAATTTCAAACATATGGTTCTCTATTGTCTTAATGAATTAGAAGGCGTGCCATATACTACTAGAAAACTATAGATGTTTACTTTCCAATGCAACTAGAATCACATTAAAATTTCTTTTGTAGCTTCAATTATGACCAAAACAGGAAAGAAAGGTTAAAACTGGTAGACTTGAATCTTCTTATTCCAATCTTTTTGTAATGCCTGAATGCCCACATACAAATCCTTGTTGAACATGAATTAACTCAAACAAGGCTTGTACTTCATTATTTAATATTTTCTTGAAGTCTACCTTAGCTTATGTGTTTTGAAGAAGTCCATTAAAAAGTTTTTTTGAATCTCTTAGTCCTAAGTCTTGTCACTAGACCAACTTGAATTTTTAATGGATTTCTTGGTGTTGCTTGGATCGCATCATTTCCTCTCTTCTCGAAATGATTTGTTCTTGAATCATCACCTATATCAAATAAAAAGAGATAAAAAAACATTGAATGTAGCACTAACATCATACTCGTCTAGTTGATCCATTTCTTAGGCATTGTCATTAATCCTCTCTATGATCTAAAAATGATTATCTTCTCGAGGCATCAATTTTGATTTCTTTGTTCAGGAAACCTTTTTTTTTTATATGCACCCAAACCCAATCTCTTGATTGAAACCTTACTAATTTGTGCCCTCTATTAGCCTTGCATGTTACTTATTTTTCTTCTCTATCTTTTGCCGTGTATCTTTGCATATAAGTCTTTCACCACCTGAACTTTTTTATTACCATTAAGACTAATCTTTTCATTAATAGGTAAAATAATCAAATCTGATGATGTTAAAAGATTAAAACCATAGAAAATCTCAAATAGTGAATAATCAGTAGTAGAATGCACACTATGATTATATGTAAATTCAATTCTTTTCAATTTTTAAGATTCTTTTGAATGATAACTTTTAATAATTGAGTTAAAGTCTTGTTTACTACTTTAGTTTGAGTATCTGTTTGTAGATGATAAGTAGTAGAAAATAAAAGTTTAGTTATTAATTTATCTCACAAAACCTTCCAAAAAAAGCTTAAAAACTTAACATTTCGTTTAAACACAATTCTTCTTGAAACACCATGTAACCAAACTACCTCTCTAAAAAATAAATCCGTTATATTCGTTTCGTTGCATCATCAATTTTATGGCAAAATATTAAATATGTCATGTTAGAAAATCTATCTACAACAACAAATATGAAGTCTTTCTTTCCTTGACCTAGATAATCTCAAATTAAAGTCTATGAAAATATCAACTCAAGGTTTCGTAGAACAAGTAAAAGTGTATATAACCATTCATACAAATCGTATTTAATTTTAAAAACAGTTTTTCATTTTAACATGACGATATCTACTTTTAAGATCAATTTTGAAAAACAAAAAAGATTCATGCAATTCATCAAGCATATCATCTAATCTAAGAGTAAGATATCTATATTTTTTTGTTATGTTAATGATTGTTCTACAATCAACACACATTCTTCAAGTTTCATCTTTCTTACGTACTAAAAGTACAAGAACAACACATGGATTCATGTTCTCTTGAATGTACCACTTCAACATTAACTCTTTCACTTACATTTAAAACTCCTTTGTTTTCTTAGGATTACTTCTATAGGCTTGGACTATTAGAAATAGCCAAACCTAGTACTAGATTAATATGATGTTCTATTCCTCTTGTAGGTGACAATCAACTTGGAATTTTATCGGAAATACATCTTCAAATTCCTGAGAAACACAAACACCAGGAACACATGAATAAAGTTTGTTAGTGTTAAAGTATGCCTTCTTATACAAGAATAAAATCATAGGCATATGAAAAAAATAAGTATGTGTAAGATCACTTTGTTTTGCATAAAAATTAAGGTGTTTACCCATTTTTTCTACATCTTTTCTCACCCCTTTCTTTCTCTCCACACTTGGCCTTCGCTTTATTTTTTTTATACTTTGGCTGAAGCCTTCAAATTTCACTCAGCCTCACATCCTCATCATTATTTTGTAATACAGTCTGCTTGACTTCTATTTTTTTCAGCTTCAATTGATCTTCATACACTTGTCTAGGTGATTGAAAATGGTGCAAGTGTGTATGTTTTCCCATCCTTTTTCATTGTATATCTATTTTTAAACCTACCATGCTTGATTTTCCTATCAAATTATCAAGGTCTCCCCAACAATAGGTGTGCAACATTCATAGGAACATCTCATAAAACCTCCTTCTTATATCTCCCTGCTGAGCATAGTTTTTAAACCCGACCCGGTATAATGATCGGGTCACGGGTCAGATGGGTTGACCCGGGTCAACCCAAAAAAAGAGAGGAGAACTTGCAAACGTCTATGCCGCAATCTCTAAGCAAACTGAGTGGAAACATCGCGTGTTCCCATTATTTCAAGAAATAATAAAATTCTCATTCAATTATACAAGTCGTTGAAGGACACCACCCACTTGCAGATACTCGACACCCTTGATTGTTTACCTCAAACTAAAAGAGAGTTAAAATCTTCCCCCCTACACCTCCATCACATGGGCAGATTGTCTACTAAACTATGAAGAGTCTCCGCCCAATTAGCCTCCTAATTACTCTACTAATTGACTGTTAGCGTAGGTTGTGGGCAACGAAATGAGAGGGAAAAGTCTCTGTATGGCTGCCGGCTGCTATGAAGAGGCATGTGGGTACAAGTAACATCAGCTTCATCTAACCTTATTCCCATATTTGAAATAGTGATCAAGAGTCTTCTGCTCATCTGCTCTTCTTCGTGACTGAAATGGCGTTGAAGATGATCAGTTTCCCATGTAAAATACAACCTAAAATTTAGATTCCATGAACCTTGGTTACCTATTAGCCAAAAAAAATTAGCTGAAGAATATATAATATTTCTTTAGTTACAATATTTGTCTGGGTCATTAATACCATCTTTGACACCAAGCACTCTTTACAGGTATGTTGATCGGATTGCTAATGCTAAATGGGAAGTAAAAGAGCTTGGGCTAGAGCACAATGGGTTTGTTTCATTCTTTCGTTTTATATTAATAATCAATTCATTAATATTGTTCAAGTTTATGATCTCATAACTTCCATACCATTTTTCTTTTGTTTCTTCTAGTATTTGTAGTGCAATTTGTGCTATCAATCGAAGTTTTTGATGCACTGGTCTGTTCACCAACTCTGGTTGACTTAGGGTTGAGTTTCTGTTTGATGATAACCCATTGCTTTGGAGCTTTTTTTTGGTCATGACCTTAGTCCTCTCCCTTTCTGCTTTTTCCTTTGTGACACCCCATGCTTGAGCTTGACCCATGTTAATCAATGGAATTAGGGCTTCATGTTGATTATGTTAGCTTTTGATTTTTGATATATGCGGACATGATTTCCCTTGCAATTATTTAATATGACAGGGATTACTTTTACAATAATTATGTATCTAGCAGAATATACTGCTTTCATTTTATAATCTCCTTTTGGGTATATTGACAGGTATGTTGATTTACTGTTGGGAGAATTTAAGCACTATAAAACGAGGCTTGCACATGGTGGTATTCACAAAGAGGTAATGGCTGATCTGCGTCTCGTGAGGAGCAGCATCCTCAAACTTTTTGAATACAGAATGTGCAACTAGAAATTCATCATTTGTTTTCTTGCTAACTCAATATTTGGTAGATTAACATCTGAAGGAATATGATGTTTTGCATTCTGGATACAGGAGCACTTTGAATGCATGTGTCTGTGCACATCTACTGATAAATAAATGGGTTTCTTAGGCTGGCTAATTTTCTGGTAGTAACTCAGTTAACAATCCTCCTAATCATTGACCTTTCCTGATATAATTGGCATAATTTTCTTGTGTCCCTGTACTCTAAACTTGTTGTGATGATACTAAGCAGGAGGAAAAAAAATATTAACATGAAGTACTTGCAAATCATGGATGTTTAATGAGCACTTCACATACAATAGTTAAGTTCTGTGTTTCTTAGCAGTGGGGAGACATGATGTCAACTTTTTATGTAACACTAGGTGGCTTGGGATATGTGGAATGGATTCTTTGCCTTCTTTAGTGAGCAGTGGGCAAGTGGAGGAGTTTTTGCAAATGTTTTTGTGGGTTTTGGGAGGGGGAGGTCCTTAATCTTTTATGGATGTGCTATGTTTATTGTTTGGATGGAGTAATTACTCTCTTTCCAAAGTGTAGGGGCAGTTACAGGGGTGTCTTTAGCAATTATTTAGTGGGACTGCAGTGCCTTTTTTCATGGTTTTGTTTCTTGCTGCTTACTTTTCTTTATCTTGTCATGATTCACGATCTTTGCTTTTGTATTATTTTCTTCTCATTATCTAATAACATATTCTTTTATCTATAAAAGAATTATTTAACTAATAACTTCCACTCTTGTGACTGACTCTGTTGTAATTTTGTACTAACATAAATGTTTCTTTTCATGTTTCAAAATGTAAATAACTAATTAGTTTAAACTATTCTATCTTCCTAGGTTCAAGACCGCCTTTTAGAATATGGTCTCGAAATTGTCGCTGAAACCCTCATTGAAGGTCTATCACGGGTGAAGAGGTGTAGTAATGAAGGACGAGCCCTTATGTCATTAGATCTTCAGGTTCTCTCATAGCTGTTACCAAAAAAAAAAAAAACTGTGTTTCCTTTTTGCCCCTACTTCTTTTTGCACCTCCTGAGAGGTGATAAATTTATGTGCTAT
>Ga0307517_10007813_pt1 | contig 15504 bp, 18 predicted proteins | sample 23_EM_MG_FD_194515 | JGI IMG/M metagenome (GOLD analysis project Ga0307517, IMG submission 194515) | Populus trichocarpa ectomycorrhiza microbial communities from riparian zone in the Pacific Northwest, United States - 23_EM | ecosystem: Host-associated > Plants > Roots > Unclassified | place...
AAAGCCGTTCTATCACAGGCATTACTTTTCATGTCAAAAGAGCAGTTCGAACACTGGGCGCTCGCTATCATGATCTTCGCTGCTCGGCTTTCAAGCCAGCAGTGAAATTTTTATGTAACTTATACACTTTTTAGAATTGCATACTCGTAGATGTAGTGGCGGAGATTGCAACAACATCGTACACATCGGAACTTCACTTCAACCGGTCCTTTCGATTATGCTCTATGCATGCTGACGAGTGCATGAGTAAGTTACAATTTTGAAGATTTCTAGTAGTCATTGCAATCATTTTCAAAGATTTCGGCTCTCCACGACCAGCTGGTTCACCAAATTACATGCTCCGTGACCTCGAATATGAAATTGATTGTTTCACTTGTTGACAATTTTTTGAACTGGGTATCTGGGAGTTTGTTCAATGCATCCACAAGATCATCGTCCTCGAGACGGCCATAGTCATAAACTTCAATTTTGAGAGAGACTTCTTTGAGTCCCGGCCAGCCATCTTGCTTGGTGAGCACTTTATCGAGTAAACCCCATTCGTCACCCCTCTTACAGTCAGCGTCAGTCTGGACGGCAACATCGATCGAAAGGATTTCAATGATACTGCGTCCTGTCGCCGAGATCTTCTCTAGCTCATCGCAAAGGCCAGAGAGGGGGTCTTCGCTTGGGTCGTCAATAAAGGAACCCAATTTCAAAACTTTGAGGGTTCGAATGGATGGGAAGACCATTTCTGAAAGGCCGGCATAAGTGAGGGATTCGGAAGTGACTAAAATTCAGCACGATTTGTCAATGATGTCCTGAGCCAACGAAACGGTGGAAACTTACTTGTCAGGTCGATTTCCTCAAGTTGCTTGGCTTGTATGAAAATAGGTCGGATGGCATTGATGTCCTCTTGGTCGTCGAAGTTTGCGGTGACCCTAGTCAGCGCTGTGAAGTCTACGATGGGGAGGCCATCAGGACGCTTCGCTTCTACAAGCTTCTTTGTCGCTGATGCAGATCGCAGACCAGCACTGTATTCGCGTAGACAAACCGATTTACGGGGAAGCGGGGTAGTAGAAGGAGGGACAACATCCTCCGCAGCGAAATTGGTGTACTTAATCTCGAGATGCTTAAGACTGGAGCTATGGATAAGATCGGAAACAGGGAAATTCGTGATCCAGCGCAACTTGAGATGGCTCACTGTCGGAAGTTGCATGAGATGAAGAAGTGCGGAATGCATAGGCCAATTAGCCCTCCACACGAGCTTGTTTTCCCTGTGGTGCCAGATGGTGAGAGACCTCAGTTTCGTCAGCTTGCCGAGGGTGTGCGGGATGTGGTCGTGGGCGGCCAGGCAATAGTCGAATTTGCGGACATATTCGCCAATTTTGGGGTTGCGTTCGATAAGAAGCACGAACCTGTCTAAGCTGGGCGATGTGGCGAGAGGGTTGTTGATCTTAATGGAGGCGAAGATGTATTTCCTGGCCAGAGGGAGGAAGGCGCGGGAGACTAAGGAGCATGCTCGCATGGTAGTGAGCTCCTCGTCATCCTCGGCGAGGCTGTCGATGATGAGCCCGTAGATGTCAAGAGGGATAACCGTTGGTTGTTTGTTGGACATAAGTAATCTTGACGAGTGAGAAGGATGTTACTGGTGGAGGTTATAAATATACTTGATACTTGGCGCTCCTTGTCAATGGCACCGCTTTGATTGGCACTGCAAAGATCTACCTGATCTCCTGAGTTTTTGCGGCCAGCATGGGTCTCTAGTCTGGATGAGGGACGGGAAATTAAGAAAGACCCTTTGTTTGTTCCTCCTGTCCATCGATCGCAAATAACGGAGGATTTGAGGCGAAATTCGTTCACCAACGACCACATATTTCCTTCCAGGCAAATGACTTTCCACGTATTATACGCCTACTAAGTACCTGCCATGTCCAGCGTTCCTGCAGCACCAAGAAACAGAACTGCATTTGCATCCACAACACTAGCCACAGCGCGTGTTCAAGCCACCTCCAGTACTAACTCTGCTGTTGCCCTGCTGTACATTCACTACTTGACTACGATAAGGCATTCGCTTTATGGCATGGAGGACCGCGTCGTGATTGATTCTGGATCTCAGATCTGGAAAGTGGGGAGGGCAAGCCACGAGACGTGTTTTATGGTGCAGGAGACGGCGGGAAGGCATTCTGCAAACTCACACGGGCCTCAGACCCAGGGGGCAGAGGAGGATAAACTTGAAGCACGCTTGTAGGACCGCTTGAGATCCGTCTTGCATGAGTGAGTTGGCTGCAGCTCGCAAACTCTTATTCATTGATGTATCAAATCAAGCTCGTTATTGGCAGATCCAAAAGCGCGCAAAGTCATCTTGGTCGAACATCCTCTTCTACCTTTGTATATAAAGGAGACTATTGCGTGGATATTGTTTGAAAATCAGGTGTGTATGGAATAATTTTCGTCCTCTATCAGCCATTGACTCTTTCTCGGGTCTAGGTTCCTTCAATATCATTCGCATGCAGCCATCTTTCTCCATGCGTATGTGGATTCCTTGCCATTGTTCCCTGAAAAACATTTTCCATGACGGCCTTAATGTCTTCCAGAATGCGCTTATTTCTTCTTCTACTCCTGGGTCAGGTCATCTTATATCAAGCGATTGACAAAGAAACTCCCCCTGGGTCCAAAATCCCTGCTCTATCAACAGCCGCTGAGCTTATGCTCGGCGCTGTGGCAGGTGCGCTTGCCCAAATTTTCACAATCCCTGTTTCCGTCATCGCCACTCGCCAACACGTGGGGCCTTCCGAAGACAACTCGGGTACATCTGGAGATGAGACCCCTGTGGACGACTCCTTCATGGGCGTTGCGCGTGAAATCATCGCGGAGGAAGGTGTTACCGGCCTGTGGTTGGGTTTGAAGCCGGGGTTGGTGTTGGCTGTCAATTCTGCGATCACATACGGCGCATTCGAACGTGTAAAGAGTCTTGTGCTCATGGCTCAAGGCGATATCACGACGAAGATGGCAGGCCTGTAGGGTTAACTCATGGTTTGGCGCTAGGTAACATAATATCATGGCGAAAGTGAGGATACAAGCTCACAGCGCCGATGCTGAAGAGGCTCTCGAACTAAATGAACTCGTTCCCGCCTTTCACAAATCACACGACAAACAAGGCAAGCACCCCTGGGGTTCTCGAAATTCTTTCCCATGTCTGGAAGCGGGAAGGTTTCACCGGCTGATATCAGGTTAGTCGCTCTTTCGTTAATTCGTATAAACGATCCACTAACTCTTTCATTAGGCAATACTTTTCATGTCAAAAGAGCAGTTTGAACACTGGGCGCTCGCTATCATGATCTTCGCTGTTCGGCTTTCAAGTCAGAAGTGAGAAGTGAATTTTTCAAGTAACATATAGACTTTTTAGAATTACATACTCGTACTAGTAGATGCAGTGGCGGAGATTGCAACAACATTGTACACATCGGAACTTCACTTCAACCGGTCCTTTCGACAAGTAATGATTATGTTCTATGCATGCTGACGAGTACATGTGTAAGTTACAATTTTGAAGATTTCTAGTAGTCATTGCAATCATTTTCAAAGGTACAATTTCGGCTCTCCACGACCAGCTGGTTCATCAAATTACCTCCTCCCTGACCTCGAATATGAAATTGATTGTTTCACTTGTTGACAAGTTTTTGAACTGGGTATCTGGGAGTTTGTTCAATGCATCCACAAGATCATCGTCCTCGAGACGACCATACTCATAAACTTCAATTTTGAGAGAAACTTCTTTGAGTCCCAGCCAGCCATCTTGCTTGGTGAGCACTTTATCGAGTAAACCCCATTCGTCACCCCTCTTACAGTCAGCGTCAGTCTGGACGGCAACATTGATCGATAGAGTTTCAATGATACTGCGTCCTGTCGCCGAGATCTTCTCTAGCTCATCGCAAAGGCCAGAGAGAGGATCTTTGCTTGAGTCGTCAATAAAGGCAGCCAATTTCAAAACTTTGAGGGTTCGAATGGATGGGAAGACCATTTCTGCAAGCCCGGCATAAGTGAGGGGTTCGGAAGTGACTAAAATTGAGCATGATTTGTCAATGATGTCCTTCGCCGACGAAACGGTGGAAACTTACTTGTCAGGTCGATTTCCCTAAGTTGCCTGGCTTGTATGAAAATAGGTTGGATGACATTGATATCCTCTTGGTTGTCGAAGTATGCGGTGACCTTAGTCAACTCTGTGAAGTCTACGATGGGGAGGCCATCAGGACGCTTCGCTTCTACAAGCTTCTTTGTCGCTGATGCAGATCGCAGACCAGCACTGTACTCGCGTAGACAAACCGATTTACGGGGAAGCGGGGTAGTAGAAGGAGGGACAACATCCTCCGCAGCGAAGTTGGTGTACTTAATCTCGAGATGCTTAAGACTGGAGCTATGGATAAGATCGGAAACGGGGAAATTCGTGATCCAGCGCAACTTGAGATGGCTCAGTGTCGGAAGCTGCATGAGATGAAGAAGTGCGGAACGCATAGGCCAATTATTCCTCCACACGAGCTTGTTTCCCCTGTGGTGCCAGATGGTGAGAGACCTCAGTTTCGTCAGCTTGCCGAGGGTGTGCGGGATGTGGTCGTGGGGGGCCAGGCAATAGTCGAATTTACGGACATATTCGCCAATTTGGGGATTGCGCTCGATAAGAAGCACGAACCTGTCTAAGCTGGGCGATGTGGCGAGAGGGTTGTTGATCTCAACGAAGGCGAAGATGTGTTTCCTGGACAGAGGGAGGAAGGCGCGGGAGACTAAGGAGCATGCTCGCATGGTAGTGAGCCCCTCGTCATCCTCGGCGAGGCTGTCGATGATGAGCTCGTAGACGTCGAGAGGGATAACCGTTGGTTGTTTGTTGGACATAAGTAATCTTGACGAGTGAGAAGGTTGTTACTGGTGGAGAATATAAATATACTTCATACTTGGCGCTCCTCACCGCTTTGATTGGCACTGCAAAGATCCACCTGATCTTCTGAGTTTTGCTGTCAGCATGGGTCCTCATGGGTCTCTAGTCTTGATGAGGGGTTGGAATGAGTAGGTAATGTGCACATCCAGGTACATGTGTAAGTTACAATTTTGAAAGATTTCTAGTAGTCATTGCAATCGTTTTCAAAGCTAAAATTTCGGCTCTCCACACCAACCGGTTCATCAAACTACCTCCTCCGTGACCTCGAATTTGAAATTGATTGTTTCACTTGTTGACAAATTTTTGAACTGGGTATCCTGGAGTTTGTTCAATGCATCCACAAGATCATCGTCCTCGAGACGACTATACTCATAAACTTCAATTTTGAGAGAAACCTCCTTGAGTCCCGGCCAGGCATCTTTCTTGGTGAGCACTTCATCGAGTAAACCCCATTCGTCACCCTCTTACAGTCAGCGTCAGTCTGGACGGCAACATTGATCGATAGAGTTTCAATGATACTGCGTCCCGTCGCCGAGATCTTCTCTAGCTCATCGCAAAGGCCGGAAAGGGGATCTTCGCTTGAGTCGTCAATCCAGGCACTCGATTTCAAAACTTTGAGGGTTCGAATGGATTGGATGACCATTTCTGCAAGCCCGGCATAAGTGAGGGTCTCGGAAGTAACTAAAATTCAGCATGATCTATCAATGATGTTCTTTGGCGGCAAAGGTGGAAGCTTACTTGTCAGATCGATTTCCTTAAGTTGCTTGGCTTGTATGAAAATAGGTCGGATGACATTGATGTCCTCTTGGTTGTCCCAGCTTGCGGTGACCTTAGTCAACTCTGTAAAGTCTACGATGGGGAGGCCATCAGGACGCTTCGCCTCTACAAGCTTCTTTGTCACTGATGCAGATCGCAGACCAGCACTGTACTCGCGCAGACAAACCGATTTACGGGAAAGCGGGGTAGTAGAAGGAGGGACAACATCCTCCGCAACGAAATTGGTGCACTCAATCTCGAGATGCTTAAGACTGGATCTATAGATGAGATCGAAGGGGAAATTCGTGATCCCGTTCAACTTGAGATGGCTCAGCGTCGGAAGCTGCATGAGATGAAGAAGTGCGGAACGCATAGGCCAGTTAGTCCTCCACACGAATTCGTTTTCCGTGGATTGCCAGAGGGTGAGGGACTTCAATTTCGTTAACTTTCTGAGGGTGTGAGGGATGTGGTCGTGGGTGGCGATGCCATAGTCAAATTTGCGGATATATTCGCCGATTTCGGGGTTCTGCTCGATGAGATGCACGAACTTGTCTACGCTGAGCGATGTACTTCGGCGAGGGCTGCGGATCTTAACGGAGGCGAAGATGTGTTTCCTCGACAGAGGGAGGAAGGCGCGGGAGACTAAGGAACATGCTCGCATGGTGGTGAGCTCTTCGTCATCCTCGGCGAGGCTGTCGATGATGAGCTCGTAGACGTCGAAGGGGATAACCGTTGGTTGTAAGTTGTTGGACATAAGGATGTTACTGCCACTGGTGAAGGTTATAAATATACTTGATACTTGGCGCTCCTTGTCAATGGCACCGCCTTGATTGACACTGCAAAGATCCACCTGATCTTCTGAGTTTTGCTGCCAGCATGGGTCTCTAGAAAGAATGACGACGATGAAATTCACTGGTCCCTGTGCTCCAAATGGCACCTTCCTTTTTCTTCAAAACCTTTTGTTTGTTCCTCATGTCAACGCTCTCGATCGCAAATAGCGGAGGATTTGAGGCGAAATTCGCCAAGAAATTCGCTCACCAACGACCACAATTTCCTTCCAGGAAAATGACCGCCCAAGTATTATACACCTTACTAAGTACCTGCCATGTCCTGCGTTCGTACAACCCCGAGAAGCAGAACTACATTTGCATCCACAACACCAGCCATAGCGCGTGTTCAAGCCTTGGTTCAAGCCACTTCCAGTACTAACCCTGCTGTACATTCATCACCCCGCTACTCGATTACGAGAAGGCATTCGCTTTATGGGGTGGAGGACCGCGTCGTCATCGATCCTGGATCTCGGATCTGGAAAGTAGGATTTAGTGGAGAGGGAAAGCCACGAGACGTGTTTTACGGTGCAGGAGACAGCGGGAAGGCGTTCTGGAAACTCACACGGGCCTCAGACCCAGCCGATAGGGTAGAGGATAAGCTTCTTGACGCGCGCTAATAACTTTGTTTTGGTTCTGCCTCCCCCGAACTATTGCTTGATATTCACATCCCAGTGTCGCCAGAAAGTCGGACCCACTGGGAGATACGTTTGCAATCTGGTTCCAGGTTCGCGAATGCCTGGTGAACGCAAATGTAACGGCAGCTGAGCGACCTGTGAGCGCTGAGCGCTTGGTCCAGGATCCAAATTACCTCGTTGCCATTCACATGGCCATCCCGTACGCCACAGGCTGCCTTTTCTGCTTGTGCTTTATCGCTTTCTGCCTTGGTTGGCGCCTATATACAACCCTTCTCATGTACTACAAGGAGCCTTTCAGTTTCAAGCTTTCACTTGAAATCCCTCCCTCCTACATTACTTGTCCTGTCAAGGATGGTCTTTCCTATGGACCAATTTTTTCGCCTTGCATTTCTCAGTGGGAAACCCTGGGGCTATGGATGGATATTGCGTCTATCCCGCCTTGTCTGAAATCTGTGGTCAAATATTTTTCTCAAAATATACATGCCAACCAACAATTTTCAATACCCATATCTAATGGAGGATGGGCTGCTACTACACCTATATAAATGGACAAGAAATATTTGCGGCATGAGAGGTTGCAACCTTCTCATCTGGTAGCCGCCTTTCGGAGACTACCTAAGTGACCTCAGTTGGCAAAATTGTTGCCACTCGCACAACAGTGGTTGCGTTCGCCGAACGGCCAGCGAACGGTTTGCGAACACGTTTGCGAACGTATCTCCCAATGGGTCGGATGCTCTCAGTGTCGCCTATTTCTAATTCTCAGTTCTTGTCCACAGGAGGATCGTCAACCTCAGCAACCTCCATCCGCACATCCCAAACTCATCTGTTCGCGCAACCGGGACCGTAATTGAGGCCAGGTTCACACTGAAAAAGTTCGCGCGCAAATTCTCCGAGTTGACAGAGTCTCTGTCGCCATCTTCTCCTGCATCATCCCCTCTCTCATCGCCTGCGGTCGACGCTGGTCAAGAAGATTCACTCTCGGGACTTTTCCCATGCCGATGCAGCTCCCTTTGGTGGATATGGCGGAAGCGACTCCTGCTGCGAGCTTGTATCCTCCAGAAATGCTGCAATTTTATTACAGCGGGCGCAGGGGGAATGGTATTAGAAGACGATCAAAGTGTTCTTGAGTGAGGACTATAAACTCGAGCACCGCCACACCGATTTTTCCTTTGGCTTGTTATTCTTATTCGTTTTATTTTCCAGAATTTTGGGAATGCCATCATATCTACTGTAGGAGACCCTGCATGTGTACATTTTTTCCATTCTTGTACAATTGAGCGACGAGCCGAATAACGAGTCCAGTGCCGAATCGGACAAGTCCCTCGTACCCAATCGAATGTTTTGCACAACGTTGTGACAGTGGTGAACTTGCGAAAATATTACAGAGTTACTTCACCAAAATCTCTCCATGTTTTCCTTAAGATGAACCTATATATATTGGAGTATGGTAGTAAATAAATTATGGGAGAGGAAATGAGGAAGCCGCGTCGCAGGTCCTTCCAAATACCCAGGAGCTCCTAGACGTCATATCGCCAGGTCCCAGCAAGAATCTTTAGAACCGACAGTTAGGTTTGCGGGCGTTCATTTCCGTCATCTACGGGGGTGTTGTCGTCTGCACCTGACACATAGTGCAGCCGTAGTTCATTAGCTGTCTGGTTGTCCGGAGGTGGTGATGCTCGTTCAGTTGGGGTGGCCCACAGATTGGCTTTTTTCTCCTTGTGGAATAGTAATGAGAAGGGGGGCTAACGGCATACCAAAATTGCCTCTATCCCACGCCGTTGCGGGTATCTAGGGGTTCCCCTGTCGTGGTGCTCAGGGTACCGCTTTGGCCGCTCCTGGTTTCTTGTCAACGCTGAACGAGAAGGAGGGTGGTTGGTTCTGCGACGTGACGGGTGCATGAGATGAGAGCGTGAGGTCGTGGGCATGAGCATGAGCATGGCTGGTGGTGGTGGTGAATAAAGAACGATGTGGCGAGTGATATTGGACTCGTCTCCGCCGGGAATGTTGAACGACACACTCAAAAGTGCGAAATAACGATGTGCGACACAGTTACCTGGTGTGTCAAATGTGTTTTGTGATCCTCACCTGTGTACGTCCTCTATCACCTGGAGCACTCTCGCCTACCGTTCTCGCCGGTTCCTTCGTTAACATCATCCACCATCCCTTCATGACATCTCTAGTTCTATTCTTGACTCAGAATACATATGACATATCATTACTCACCCACCTTCCCTTGACTATTGGTAGTGCACGGCCCCCGATCCGAAAGGTTCATCGGCCCATTGGGACATATCCCCACCAGCTTCACTTGCCCTTTACCCTGGAGACTACACGGCTCATTCCTCGAGCCATCCACTGATTCTACTCTCCGCCCAACCATGGCTAATCTACTACCTATTAAATGATGAGAGCACAATGAAAACGAACGAAATGCTGCCGAAAAGTGAGGTGCATTTGTTAGACCGATGGCCGTCTAAGGTGTCGATGGTCGATTATCATATTCAGGCTGGTCACGAGCCTACGCATAAGTATTTCTGGAAATTCTCTCCACGTGATATTCCCTTATATAGACGCATGTAATACATATATAGTAACTCGTGCCTGAAAGGCTAAAACAAGAAACCTTGCACTTCTCACTCATTCCTTGGAATCTGGTGACACTGATAAAGGATCTGACATGCTCCAGGCACGGCGGCTGGTTGACGCGTCGACGCGTATTGCGCGGCTGGGTTATGTCAGCCCAAGTGGAAAATCTGCTTAAAGCGCCTGACTCGACCGCTTTCAAGTTGTGTCAACACTCTTCCTACCATGTCAGAAACTGACGAGGGTCGTCCCAAGGTAGAACCATCCCGTTCTGAGGCCATCGCACAACTTTCCACCCCTAGTACCCAGCTGGAATCTTCCTCGTCCAATGAACATACCTTCGCAAAAGATGAAAAAGCGTCCATTAAAGATGCTGTAGAAAATGTCAAACCAGAAGACGAAGAGATCTTGTATCCTAGTGGCCTCGTCCTTGCCGCTGTCGTCCTCGCTCTCTGCCTCGCTGTATTTTTAGTTGCCCTGGATCAGACTATTATCGCAACCGCGATTCCTAGAATCACCGATAAATTTCACAGTGTTGAAGACATTGGTTGGTATGGCGCAGTACGTCCGTAATCTCTACATCTTTACTTTGTTACCTACCTTATCCCAGGCCTATTTCTTGACGTCTACTTCTCTACAACCTAGTTTCGGACGATTTTACAAAACTTTTAGTGTATGTTTTTCCTTTCGTCTTCCTTGTCTTTTATTGACATTTTACTTCAGGTCAAGGGAACATTCTTAGTCGCAATCGGCATTTTCGAAATCGGTTCCTTAATCTGCGCTCTGGCATCTAGCAGTGTTGTTCTCATCGTTGGCAGAGCCGTTGCTGGAATTGGTGTGGGAGGCTTATTTTCGGGCGCCCTCGTTATTATAGCGCATACCAGTCTGTACTATATGCTTTCTCCTCGTGCCATTATTTACCCTTAATCAGTGCCTCTTCAGAAGCGGCCCATCATCTTTGGACTATTGGGCGGCATGTTTGGTGTTGCTTCAGTTGCTGGTCCCCTACTGGGAGGTGTATTCACAGATCACGTCTCATGGCGCTGGTGTTTTTACATCAAGCAAGTATCTCTCTAATACAATTAATTGGCACTAGTACTAACAAGTTTCTAGTCTTCCCGTTGGTGCATTTTCGGTCGTTGTTATCGCTTTCGTTCTCAAGCTTCCGCACAAAGCGAATCCAAAGAATCTATCTATCAAGGAGCGTATATCAGATCTAGATTTCATTGGCGCTTCGATCCTCATCCCGGCCGTCATTTGCCTTATTCTGGCTCTTCAATGGGGAGGTTCCACTTATCCTTGGAATAACTCTCGCATCATTGGTTTATTCGTGGGGTCCGGCTGTCTAATAGTGGTGTTCGTCTACAGCCAAATAAAACTGGGCGAACGTGCCACCCTCCCCATTCGTATTCTCTCCCAACGCACCGTTGCCACAACATCCTTGTTTTCTGGATTGTTTGGCGGCGCATTCTTCGTCCTCATATTTTACCTTCCACTCTATTTCCAAAGTGTAAAAGGGGTCTCTGCAACAAAGTCAGGCGTTGACATTATCCCACTCATCCTGTCCAATGTCGTCGCCTCAATCGTAACCGGCGGGTTAATCACAGTCATCGGCTACTACACTCCTTTCATCATTTTTGGCAGCATTACTCTCGCCATCGGTTCCGGGCTTGTTTCTACCCTCGATGTCGATACATCCTTTTCTAAATGGTTTGGCTACCAGCTGCTCACCGGTATAGGGGCTGGTATGAGCATCCAAGTATCGCTTTTGGCTGTTCAAGCCGTCCTCGATATTGAAGACGTTCCCATTGGCACAGCTTGCATCATATTCTTTCAAACCCTTGGTGGTGCACTGTTCGTTGCTGTGGGCCAGACGGTCTTCCAAAATGGCGTTGTCCGCGCCGCAAAGGAACTTGTACCGGATATCGACCCGGCACTCGTTTTAGCCACAGGGGCAACGCAGTTGAGAGCCGCTTTAGCGAAGATCGGGAAGGAAGACGAATTACCTGAGGTGCTAAAAGTATACATGGTTGGCTTAAAGGATGCGTTTAGAGTTTCGGTTGGATTGGCTTCTGCTTCCGTGTTGGCGGCAATATTTGTGGAATGGAAGAGCATCAACTCAGAGAAAAGCAAGCGTAACAGGGAATTAAACGGTGGTATAGCGGCTTAAGCGACAGTACTGTACATTGTAAATACTAATGGTTATTTAAATAATGTAACGAGGCATTGAACGTTGATGTTCGAGACTCATGACCACTAACAGTGTCCGATTTCATGACATCTCCGGACCAACTACGGACTTGGAATTCCCGTGCAATAAGTATGGGCTTTGTTTGGTTCTCACCTCATCAACCCTATCTTCGACGTTCGTTATGCGCATGGTAGGTATGTGTCATACACGAGCTGCGAAGGACCTGGAGGCTTATTCTCGTTATCATTATCTCTTTAATTGCCACTACGACGTTCCCTATGATACATCTGTCCGACAACTCGACGCTACGTCTTTTTTGTGTATGTGCCCCCTTGCCCAGAGCCCTCCAGATGCTGTCGCGTTCGCGATCGATGTCAGAATCAGATTTCTTTTCCTCTCCGTTTCTCCATTTTTTGTGCTTTCCCTTCTCGTTATATCCCAATCCATCGACACCGTCCTCCTGCACGACCTCAAGTAGAGTACAGCAAGCTTGAGCCCCTCCTCCCGGCCGCCTGTCCACTCTTTCGACAGCAGGGGCGAAGAAAGCGCCATCGACCCCAATTTTTGCTCGGGACGCGGTGCATATTTTGCTTGCATTGATCAAAACGCCTGGGATGTTCCTGTGGGTTTTTGGTTCTTTGCCGTTTAGTTCATTCCACTCACGCTTTAGTCTACGTCCTCCTTTCATCTCAAGTTCTCATTCGTGTTCGCGGGATTTCAAACTCAAATTTACACCCACACCCAAATACAAACAGAGAACTCGACATACGACACCCAACCCCGAACATATCAAGAAGCTCCAGCACCAAATAACCGACTTCCCCCTCACCTCTTGTTTCGTTCACGTTCACCACCCGCACCTCCAGAGCCTGTGCGAAAGGCTGTGTGCTGATATAGATGGCTGCATTCGTCGACGTCCAAGACGATTTTGAGTCTCTTCGTGCGCATATACTGGTCACTGAATATACGGATGGGATGGGGGATGATTGGCGAGATACAGATGTCGATCTTGACCCACTCAAGGGAAGGAAGCGGGGGTTTATAACGGGGGAGAAGATCTCGATCAGTAGTGGAACGAGGCCGACGGGTGGGATGAAGATGGGGGGTTGAATCGGGGGGCTGAGGTTGGTCGGGAGGAGAGCGGCCGGCGCCCAGGTATTAAGAGGCGTCTCAAGCACAACAATATCTTGCGAATGAACGGAAGACCCCGCGCCCAACCGCTGCCAAGTATCTCTTCCTCAGGGTCGGCTACACCAACACCGACACGAGGAGGAAGAGCAAAGGCAGAGGCATGGACAGTAAGAAAGACGGAGAGATGCTTGACGAGGATGAGGACCTCCAAGAGCGATTGACGAAGGTTAAAAGCATGTTTTTCTCCCATCTCCTCTTTTTTATTTTGCCTTTTTAAAAATATAAACTCCCGGAACTGACTGTAATTCCTTCTCTAGCTCCCAACGCAGCACCACCGTCAAAAACGTCCTCTCTGCCCACTCAGGAACACAAAGCATATAAGTCACCCTCCCCGCTAGACTCACCAGATGGCGGTGGCGGTGGTGACGGGCACCAGGTAGATGTGTCGAGTACGAAGACCGCATGCTGCCCAGGATGTGCAAAGAGTGCACGCACTCCAAGCTGGAGGCTGGTTGACGAATTTGAGTCCTGCATATGGGTCGGGCGGGGGTGGGTATGACCTAAATAGGATTTTTTGAAGGTGCTACTTCTAGGAGACTGGGTCTTGGCATTCGGATCGAAGATGATCTGGCTTATCGATGTACGTTTCCCTTATGACGAGGCAAGTGAGCAATAAATCGGAATAATAGATGACGCTCAATCCCAGTGCGTGTCTTCCGTGACGATCAAAAACGCACCCAGCTTTTCACAATCTCTTCGACGCCTTCGCTGTCGTTACCTTCGTCGACGTCTCAGCCATTGCCAGCGACGGGCATGTCGCCGTTGGACTTGTTTGCCGATCTTTCGTTGCTGTCGCCTGCATGGATTTCTCAACCTCATGCACCGCAACGTCATTATCGACCTCTTCCTCAACGCCTACGACACCTTCTGTTTCAACGCACGAGTCGAAGCCAGCAGGGATCCCTTCTATTTCCCCTCCTGAAGCCACGTTTATTCTCGCAGTGTCAGCTCCAGCTCAACAACCAAAGATGCGTTAAAATGAGGATGGAACAATGATATGACGAGGAAGGCCGGGACCAACGTTGATAGCGTCTTGTGCACTGGCACGAGAACAGGATGAGGATGTCGAGACAGGGGTTGAAGCTCCTGTTGAGGTTGAGGGTGCAGAGGATCGGATATGCATGAGGAGCGAGTTGTCGTCGTCGCCATTGGCTGGTTGGTGCCACTGGCTCGATGAACCCTATGTCGGAAGGTGTTCCTCCGGGGAATCCGAACCTACGGCTGCTACCCCTTCACCAGAAGAAGTTGAAGCAGCAGCAGCACCGACTTTTTTATGACAATTCCTCGACTCAACACCCCATGGATAAGCATTGACGTAATTGGATCATCCTTGTCGCCTTTCTCCAACGGTACTGGCTCCAGCACACTTACGAGCACAGGCAGCACCGATGAAACTGAAATTGTCCCTGAGGAACTTGGCCTTCGGGAAGAAGCAGCGCGAGTAATTGGCACTGCAAAGACCCACCTGATCTTCTGAGTTTTGCGGTCAGCATTCTAGTCTTAATATGCACATCTTAACATTCTCCAAACATTCTCAAGAAATCAAGAATGCTTCACCGGCTGATATCAGGTAAGTCGCTCTTTCGTTAATTTATGTAAACGATCGATTAACTCTTTCATTCAGGGCATGCAAGAGCAAATCACAAAAGCCATTCTATCGCAGGCATTGCTTTTCATGTCAAAAGAGCAGTTCGAACACCTGGCAATCGCTATCATGATCTTCGCTGCTCGGCTTTCAAGCCAGCAGTGAATTTTTCAAGTAACTTACACACTTTTTAGAATTACATACTTGTACATAGATGCAGTGGCGGACATTGCAATATCATCGTCATCGTACAGTCATCGGAGCTTCGGTCCTTTCGATAAGTAATGATAATGTTCTATGCACGCTGACGAGTACATGTATAAGTTACAATTTTGAAGGTTTCTAGTACTTATTCCAAATGGCTTTCCATCAAAGGTGAGTTTTTGGCTCTCCCCGCCAGCCGGTTCATCAAACCAACTCCTCCGTGACCTCGAATATGAAATTGATTATTTCGCTTGTTGACAATTTTTTGAACTGGGTATCTGGGAGTTTGTTCAATGCATCCACAAGATCGTCATCGTCGTCTCGACCAGCGTCATAAACTTCAATTTTGAGAGAAACATCCTTGAGTCCCAGCCAGCCATCTTGCTTGGTGAGCACTTTATCGAGTAAACCCCATTCGTCACCCCTCTTACAGTCAGCGTCAGTTGAGACGGTAACATTGATCGATAGAGTTTCAATGATACTGCGTCCTGTTGCCGAGATCTTCTCTAGCTCATCGTAAAGGCCGGAAAGAGGATCTTCGCTTGGGTCGTCAATCAAGGCACTCAATTTCAAAACTTTGAGAGTTCGAATGGATTGGATGACCATCTCTGCAAGCCCGG
>Ga0307517_10007814_pt1 | contig 15501 bp, 19 predicted proteins | sample 23_EM_MG_FD_194515 | JGI IMG/M metagenome (GOLD analysis project Ga0307517, IMG submission 194515) | Populus trichocarpa ectomycorrhiza microbial communities from riparian zone in the Pacific Northwest, United States - 23_EM | ecosystem: Host-associated > Plants > Roots > Unclassified | place...
AACTAGTACATATAACTATAGAGGGTACTTAAGGGAACTCATCAGGAGACCTGCTGTTGAATTTAGATAATCAGCTTGGATAAGATTGTTTTAAAAAGAACATGGCTTTAGAAGTTCTACATGGGGATGCATAGGGGGAGATACATTGTTCTGTTAACAAATGTAGAATGAATCTATGATCCTGCGTAAACTAGTACACAAAACTATGGAGGGTACTTATGTGAGCTCATCCGGAGACCTCTTGTTGAATTTACATAATTAGTTTATGTAAGATGGTGAGAATGGACACCGACCTGTGGAGAGTGGGCTGTGGGGTGTGCAACATGAGAGAGTCTGTTGACACGACATAAGAAGCCCATATCTGATATGTGAAGTAACCTAGTATACATCTTGATAGCACACACAGATTGGAACCACTGCAGGAGGCCTCCAAATGTACTTGAAGTTACAACATCACAGGTGTAAGATTGTATGAAAAGGAACGGGACAGTGCAAGTGGGTAATCTGCTAGCCTAAATGGATATATTCTATTATGCTCACATATCTAGCAGCTATCTAAAAATATCTAGCAGGTATCTAAAATTAGGCATAACTTACTCCTTGTGTCCATAGGTTCGGCTTATGTCAGCTCATCAGGAGAGCTCCTATTAAATCTAGATTATCAGCATATGTAAGAAACTAAGAGTGTCCACTCATGTATAGGGGTTGTGCATAGCAGGGCCCAATACAAGAGGTTCTGTTGCCTTGATATAAGTAGCTTATATACAAGATATCTGTTAACCTTGTTCAAATCTCACGAGGCTGTACTGATATAACTGCAGCAGGACATCTCCTGCGGAATATACATCCTCTGATTATATAAGATTGCCTGGAAAAGCACCAGCCTCGGCAAGTTGCATATTGGAAGGCTGAACAGGGGCTGTTCTGTTCTGGAGATATATTTATCTGTATCTCCGATGTTGGGTAACCTCATACACATCCCCATAGGCTCTGCTTATGTGAGCTCACCAGGAGACCTCCTGTTGAATTTACATAATCAGAGTATATAAGAGGGTGGGAGTGTCCACACACTTACAGAGGTTGTGCATTACTGGGCCCAACACAACAGGTTCTGTTAACTTGACTGTGATATCAGTAGCTTATACACAAGATATCAGTTAACCTAGTTCAAATCTCACTAGGCTGTGCGTGTGTTACCTCAGCAGGACACCTCCTGATAAATTTACCTAGTCTGGTTATGTAAGATTGCGTGGAAAAGCACCAGCGTCTGCAAGTTGGATATTGTGACATTGAAAAGAAGCTGTTCTCTTGTGAGTACATATGTATCTGTATCTACAATGTTGGGTAACCTCATACACATCTCCATTGGCTCTGCTTATGTCAGCTCGGCAGGAGACCTCCAGTTGAATTTACATAATGATCTTATGTAAATCGGTTAGAGAGGGTTCACCAACTTAGAGAGATTGTGAATCACGGGTCCCAATATAATAGGGTTTCTTTTCCTTCACTGTGACACAAGTAGCTTATATACAAGATATCTGTGAACCTAGTTCAAATCTCATTAGGCTCTGCGGATCTCACATTAGGAGGACACCTCCTGCTGTATTTACATACGCTGGCTATGTAAGATTGCGTGGAAAAACACAAGCCACTGGAAGTTGCATATTGGGAGGCCGAAAAGAAGCAGTTCTGTTCGCGACACATATGTATCTGTATCTCCGATGTTGGGTAACCTCATACACATCCCCATAGGCTCTGCTTATGTCAGCTCAGCAGGAGACCTCCTGTTGAATTTACATAATCAGGGTATATAAGAGGGTGAGAGTGTCCATACACTTAGAGCGGTTGTGCATTACTGGGCCCAACACAACAGGTTCTTGACTTGACTGTAAAATCAGTAGCTTATAGACAAAATATCGGTTAACCTAGTTCAAATAGCACTAGGCTGTGCCTGTGTCACTTCAGCAGGACACTTCCTGCTGAATTTACATAGCCTGGTTATGTAAGATTGCGTGCAAAACTACCAGCGTCTGCCAGTTGGATATTGTGACGTCGCAAAGGAGCTGTTCTGTTGTCAGGACATATGTATCTATATCTGTGAGGTTGGGTAATCTCATACACATCTCCATAGGCTCTGCTTACGTCAGCTCAGCAGGAGACCTCCTGTTGAATTTAGATATTCAGCTTTTGTAAATCGGTGAGACTGTTCACCAACTTAGAAAGGTTGTGAATCACGGGGCCCAACACAACAGGTTTTCCTGACTTGACTGTGACACATGTAGCTTATATACAAGATATCTGTGAACCTGGTTCAAATCTCATTAGGCTCTGCGGATCTCATATTAGCAGGACACCTCCTGCTGGATTTACATACTCTGGTTATGTAAGATTGCGTGGAAAAACACAAGCCTCAGGAAGTTGGATATTGGGAGGCCGAAACGGAGCTGTTCTGTTTGCGAGACATATGTATCTGTATCTCCGATGTTGGGTAACCTTATACATATCTCCATAGGTTCTGCTTATGTCAGCTCAGCAGGAGACCTCCTGTTGAATTTACATAATGACCTTATGTAAAGCCCTAAGAGTATACACCCACTTACAGAGGTTGTGCGTCACTCGGCCCAACACAGCAAGTTCTGCTAACTTGACAGTGACATAAGTAGCTTATACACAAGATATCCGTTCACCTAGGTCAAATCTCACTACGCTGTGCCTGTGTCATCTCAGCAGGACACTTCCTGCTGAATTTACCTAGTCTGGTTTTGTAAGATTGCGTGGAAAAGAATCAGCCTCTGCAAGTTGGATATTGGAAGGACGAACAGGAGCTATTCTCTTCTCGGGACATGTGCATCTGTATCTATGATGTTGGGTAACCTCATACATATCTCCAGAGGTGGTGCTTATGTCAGCTCAGCAGGAGACCTCCTGTTGAATTTACATAATCAGCTTATGGAAAACGGTGAGAATGTGCACTCACTTAGAGAGATTGTGCACCACTGGGCCCAATACTACAAGTTCTGTTGACTTAAATGTGACATAATTGGCTCATATACAAGATATCTGTTAACCTAGTTCAAATCTCTCTAGGCTGTGCGGATGTCACCCCAGCAGGACACCTCTTGCCGAATTGACAGAGTCTGGTTATGTAAGATTGCGTGGAAAAGCACCAGCTTCTTCACCTTGGATATTGGGAGACCAAAAACAAGCTGTTCTGTTCTCGCGACATATCTATCTCTATCTACAATATTGAGTAACCTCATAGACATCTCCATAGGTTCTGCTTATGTCAGCTCAGCAGGAGACCTCCTGTTGAATTTACATAATCACCTTATTCAAGACGGTGAGAGTTTCCACCCACTTAGCGTGGGTGTGCATCACGCGACCCAACCTCTGAAGTTCTGTTGACTTAATATACCTAACTTATATACAAGATGTCTCTCAACCTAGTTTACATCTCAATAGTCTGTGCTGATGTCAGCTTAGTACATAACCTCCTGCTAAATTTACATAATTAGCATATACACAATACAAGCACTTAACCTATCTGTTTAAACTTTCCCTACTGTTTCTCTCCTTATATTTTCTTTTCTCAATTATCCACAATCACTCTGAATATGTTACCTTATAGTCACCTACCTTTTAGATACTTCCACTATAATCATTCACTCTCATAACTTAATCTCTTCAACCACTGGACTCTCTTTCCAACTCTTTCCACCTTGTACGAATATCAGTTACATTTCTTGAATACCCAAACCCCTTACTGCTTCTTTTCAAACCCCATAGTTCACAATATCCTTTCTCTCATTACTTGTATTCAAATTTCACTTTCCTATTTCCTATTCTCATTCCAATATTTAGTTATTAACTAGTAGCTTGTAAACTTGACTGTAACTTCACAATACTTTTCAATACTCTAGTTATACAGATATTATATCAGCTTTTAATAGTCACACTGATAAATACCCTCTGACCTTAAGTGCTATATACCTATTCCCAGTCACTTTCACAGTCACATACCTAATGCATGTGATTCCCACAGCCACACACTTTACTCTATTCCTTTAGTACACTCAAATCACCTCCTGTCTCCCTTCACAAACCTCTCCTCTCTCCTCTCATCCCCTCCATCCTCCTTTCTCTCCTTATTCACCACATCTTCCCTCCCTCTCCTCCTCCTCTCTTACACCTCTCCTGTCTCTCCTAGCCTCTGTCCGAGACATATCACATTCACTCATCCAATTCCAAATATCCCTTTCGACCTCCTCCTACCAGTTCGACCATCTGCCATCAGCACTCCTCTCCTCTCTCCCCTCCTGCATCTTCTTCCCTCCCCTCTCTTCCCACACGTCATATTCCTCCTTTTCTTACCCGCTTTACCTCAGCCACCATCGGCTTACTTCAGAATAATTGTCAGTCTTCAACCTGGTATTTGCCTTCCTTCACTGTGTTTCTGATGTTCTTTGCATAACACTAACTAATATATGTTGGCTATTTTACATAGGTCAAGATGGCTGAATCAGCCTTGGATCTCATTTCTGCTCTTGTAGAGCATGAAAATTTGGCTGATATTTCACGTCATCCTTCAGTAAGTTTATTATATTCAGTTTCCTGATAACTAACATTTTACTAATCAATTGTTAACAGGTTCTTAATATGGTTAATACCATTATGGGTTTCTGGACCCCCCACGAAGTTGAGAGCTTCATAGCCCAACTTAGGTCTAGTACTAGAGAGGTGACCTTGACCCACACCCCTCCAACTGGGCTCCAAGCCCCTACTACCCTGTCTGGTAAGTAATGAAAATCAAGCTCCCCTTTATTAATACCCAAGTGCAACCTAATTTAATATTTGTTGTAGACGAAATGGTGCTTGATGGCGATGACCCTGGTGGACCCTCGTCCCTACCATCCCGTAAGTCACAAGAGTTCATATCATGTATATTAAAAGCATCCAGGACAAAAGATAAGCTAACAGCAGGAACAGGCATCATCCCTCCGGCTTCTGGCAGCAGTGTGAATGTTCCGGAACTCCCCTCCGTGCAGTTAGTTCCTCCGGCCCACGGTTCCTCTCTGCCTATATCTGGTAAAGTACCCCCCATTCTCAAACCGCATCTTAGTCATCCGATTATTATTATATATTTTATTAATACAGCAGGTGACTTACAGACAATTCCGCCTCCGTCATCGAAGGACTGCAGGACGAAACCCCGACAAGTGCCCATACCTCCCCGTCAGCCAGTCCAAATCCTGAACCCGCCGCAGTTTCGCCAGCGTTCCATGAGCTTGTAGCGAACCATGCAAATGGCCAATATCAAGCCATTGATCGATTTGTTTGTGATTATGCGAGTATCACGAACTCCATTCAAGCAAGCGAGGCTATCGCGAATCCGAATACCATCGAGGAGCTCTATAATGCCCTGATCAGTCATCGCAATATTATCCAACTCGGGAACCTGCTCGAGGCTCTGTCTACCCCTGGCCCTGATGGAACAGGGCTGTCGTCGGTTAGTCAGCTCGCATTCAAGCCTCTCGGAAATACACCCTTAAACGAGACCCCGGTGGCTGTGCGGCTAGAGGCCATGCTTCAGGTTGCTGGTAGAGGGCACCAGTATTTGGGAGCTAACATCAGTGGAGAAGCCATGGTAAAGCTGAAACTGATGCTCTCATATCTGACCCTCTATCTCACCCTGGAGCATGGAGTTGTTCCTGCTCTGCGTGCCTTGCACCCTCTGGCTACTCCACGCGCAATTGATGGCTGTAAGCTTGAGCAGTTGAAAGCAAGCCTGATTTTGCAAAACCTCACCATCAGTATACCTACCTTGAAGGAGCAAATTCGGTACGGGAAGGTATTGTGGGAGGTAGTAAACAACCTTGGTGTTCTTGGGTTACCAATGCTTGCAATTGGCGGTCCAGGCGTAACCAGTCTTTGTCGCCAAAATGGTCCGAGTACGAACCACCTCTCCGTCCTTGGATCACGTCTGTCCTCCCACCAAACCTGGATGGCTCTCTGTCAAGCCTGGTCGCCGATCGCCATTGAACTGATATTCACCAAGTCCTCCCGTATGTACACTCAGCACCACCTCCTCGCCATACTTCTTGGACAGCCGCACCCTGCCGATAGCATCTATGGTCTTTCCAAGTACTACCTCGAAGATGTTCAAAATGTTCCGCCTATCCGCGGAATTGGTAGCCAAGTAGACCCCCCATCGCTCAACCACCGACAGGCTCGAGATATCTTTCGCAACATGGGCATAGAACTACCGCTATTTCCACAAAACATCTATCCAAATCCCAGCACACATCGGGTTGCCCTGGTAGCTTGGCTCTTGGAACAAGACGAGGATGAGGAGTTGGTCATTAGCCAAGATCCTGCCAAGGATCCCATGAAAAAGCTCACCACGATTGGTCTCAAGGCGTTTAGTACCCTACTTGCTCCGCAATTGATAACCGATGAGCTGGTTGGCTTCTTAAGCACAATTTGGAATGGCCGCGCACTTCCAGGGTTTGGCCTAGTTACTTCAATTCAAGGGCAAGCAGTTCTGGCGGGGGAACTTGGCGGAGATCCCGTCCAAAGTCTTACTATTGCAGTTGGAGGCCGTCGCTATGACCTGGACTACGAGAATATCATCCTGCCTGTTATGATGGATGGTAGGCCTATCCCTTTGCACATCTCCCTTCAGCAAAGATCGGCAACGCTGTACAAAGTAGAGGATACTGAGTTACATACCGAGAGCTATCAGAACCAAATAACTGTAGGCCTTCTACCTTGTGTTTTTATGTTCAAATCAATTGACTAATTTGGAAAATAGGTTCTAGGAGGTTGTGCAATCTTTGACCAATGGACTTTGAATATAAAAAGCATTGGGATGACTAATGACCAAGAGCCACTAACCCACAACCAAGCCTATCTTCGATATCTCCACTTTGCGTATGCGGTTAGTACTGGCAGTCGCTTCTATAATGAGGAACTCCATGAGCACGGGATTCCTTCCTATGAAAGTATAATTGCTGCATGTTTGTTGGAGGCGTATGAACTGGTTGGGGCAGGTGATGATGTAATGGATACCAGGTGTTATGGGTTCGAACTATGACCATAAAGGCTGTTTGTTGTGTGTATGTCTACCATAGCATCATAGTTTAAACTCAATACCATCTCTTTTTCCCTGATAATATTTACAAAATTTGATTTTCAATATATAAAAGATTGATTGTGACATTCGTGTTGAATTCCCCACCCCAGCTCAGTCAACATAATGCCCTCTGTGCTATTAGCCATAGTACCCTAGGCTATACTACTACTAGCTGAATGTACAATTTGAACCCTGCCAATGTTATTTCGTGAGACATTCTGCCATATTAGACTATTAATTGCACTCTAAGTATAAGCCTGGTCCTTATTCACTCTGCCAAATGGAAAGAATCAAGTGAGCAGGCAAGCTAGCCGATCACTACACCATTTGTATTATTATTTTAAAATCGCAGAGGTTACATTATGTCAGCTTAGCAGGACATATCCTTCTCTGCTGCGATAATAATATCCTCAGACCTGAATCTCTATACTTGTCCCATTACCCAGAACTCTCTTCAGATATCTAGATGAATCTTTCAAAGTGCGTTCATGATATTAGCTCTGGAGCCTGTCAAATTCAATTAGTCATAAGAGCAAAGAAATAAGCCACACTATCCCCCTAAGGGATATCTAGGAAAGTAATTAGAAGAATAATTGGCTAGGGGAAGTTGAAACTATTACCAAATCATGCAACCAGTCAACAGGTTTGGGGGAATCATTCAAGGTTAATCTCTACCCGATATCCTTACTTACTATAGGACAAAATGGTATCACTCACCTTGAATTGGACTTGGAACGAGACCGTGATGTTACCAGACCGTACCGGGTCTGCATATAACTTTGGGTTTGGTCTTCAATGTGCTATCCTTACCTCATCCCAGTGCTCGTGTACGGCATGGTCATCTCACTCGTCCCCACTTAGCATCACGTCTAGCTAGCGAGTATCATGCGTGTGTAAGAGAGGGAATGAGCTGTAATGCATACAAACCTGATATATTCATAACTATGAATAGATTATCATATTAGTGGGCATAGTGTGGAGTGCTGAGCGCAAAAGATAAGAGTCTCCCTTCAGCCCACTTCTGGGGAAGGCTCCGGATGATGGTATGTTTATATACGGATTCCAGGCCCTGCCCACGCCCCACCCGTGAGACGGATGGTCCTCCATCAAACAATAGGTTAGAGGAAATTAACTGTGTCAGAGAATCAGCAGAAACTCATGGTAGGGAGGTGTACGTCTGGAGTCATATCACAACAAGTCTCGGGAGCTGGTGTACATGGGTGGCATTGCAAGTGTAAACCCACATGTCTGTGCCCTGTAACAACCTCTAGTTTTAATACATTTTCAATATATAGGAAGATTGTGAACTTATTTTTATATCTACGGAAGTGCAAGACTCAAGCAGAATGGCGTCAGTTTTGTTATGTTGGCACGGCATGAGGTACTCTGTTGAGATCATGTAATTTAATTGAGAATACTCTAAAGTGCTATCCACTAACTATAAAAGTATAGTACACAAAGCTAATCCTATTGAATACCAACCTATGACCTATTCAATCGTTAATGTTATGTGTTATATGTCATAACTGTTCGTATTCTATTCTTAGCAGGTCTACTAAGAGTTCTCCTGATCTCTATATAAAGCTCCCATATTCCCCACTTCCTACGTCCTTGCCACCTCCTCTCTCTACCAGTATCATCCCGCATTCGTACAACTCCCTGTTGTACGAATTATTGGCCTCTGCCCTCTGCTTCTGCAACCACCACCACCACTATCAACACTACTATCACCACTGCATCCAGTTCAATTACCACTTCCACCATCATCTACACTGTACTATCCCTTCCCCCCTTCTCCTCCTTCGATCCTATTCCCGTACAACATTATCTTCCCGTGGAACTCAAACCTAATCCTCCACATTGTCTTCGCTCAGCCTCCTCATACTCTCTCTGCCCGCTTGTTCTGACTAGCCTCTCTACCATCTACCACCATAGTAATCCCCTTCGTCTGCTGTCAGCGGTATCGCCCTCCACGCATCCTCCTACTATCACCCCTACCATTCCAACTACAATTACCTCTACAACAACCGCGGTATACCTATTACTAATACCACTATTACAGGATTCTACAATTGCGCTCCTGATGGCTGAGCCGGTTTTAAACCAGGTTTTGAACCTACTTCAGAGCCCTGAACTTGGTAGTATCGCTCGTGAGCCGTTGGTAAGTTGTTCTCCCTGAATATATATATTCCTCTTTTTACCTTCCCATTGGTAATTCATATTAACAAGTTCCCACCAGGTGGTGGAAATGGTGCGTCAGATCATGGACTCGTGGACAAAGGACCAGATCTTTGAATTTACACAGCAGCTTGGATCCACAGTCCCTACCTCAGCGGGTGAAGCCCAACCAGAACTCCGTATAGGTTCTGCTGTTTCAGGTGCTGGTAAGTGCTAGTACCAACGTGTTTCCCACTTCTGCTATCAAGATAAAGAAAGCATAAATATTCTAATCTAGAGAGCAATAGGACTAGAGGATGATATAATGGCAGTTGACAGCGATCATGTTAGGCGACAAGAAGCCGTGGCAGAACAAGATCAACATGTCGAGGGTACTCTACATGGAAGAGGTATGAGATATGAATCCCAACCATGATATTGCAGAGAAATGTGATATGTCGAGGACTCACTGACCGAACAAAAGTGGCAGATCAACTGACACTGGGGGGCCAAATACAGCGCACAGGAGACATTGTTACCCCAGTTGCACACATGGTTGCTGCTCAAGCCTCGTTGGGGTCTTCCCTAGTACAACAGCCATTAGCGATAGTCGAACCTGATCCGCCCAACCAAGCCTCTTCCGACCATCCTATTAGTAGCTCACCACTAGTTACCATGCGCACCTCACCAATTACAGCTCATGCTCGGGCCACTACCCCAACCACCCATCAGCCTCCGGTACGAATGGCGGCACCCCTTACGAGCAACAGTATCGTAGTCACAAATTTAGATTGTGGTAAGCTTTACCTCTTCCACCTGCAAGCACCATTGCGATCCCCTAACTCATTGAAATAAATTTATTCAACACTTAAATCTACGGGTTGATCTCATCATATGTAATCTCCTTACTGATATACAATATGATTTGCAGATGGAGAAGACACAGACAGTGATGAGGACAGCAACATGATGGATGCGGATGGTACACCGGACGATGAAAATCCTTCTGAAGAAGAGGGACCTTCACGAGCACTCTCAGCAACTCTGCCAGCAATATTCGCAAATCATCTTGCTGGCGGCTATAAAGACATCGATAGCATGCCTTGCCAGTATACCAGTGTCAAAAACACGCTTCGAAGTCATGAGAAGATACTTAACCAAGCGCGAGTTGATAACCTGTATAATGGGCTGGTCTCACATCACAACATTGTCCAACTTGCAAGCCTACTTTCTGATCTTTCAGCACACACTCATGACAAGACTGGCCAGTACTCTGTTGATCAGCTAGCGTTCAAGGGTCTAAGCCCTGGGACCACCACGGGTGGCAATGTTACTGTGGAAATGCGCTTAGAGGCGATGCTCAAAGTGGCAAGAAGAGGACAGGAATATGCTGCAGGGAATATAAACGTGGAGGCTATTGTGAAGCTAAAGCTAATGCTCTCCTATCTGACACTATACCTGACTCTAGACTATGGAATTGCACCTAGCATGCGTGCGAATGAGGGGATGCTAGTTAGTGCGCGGTCGATTGATTCACGTAAGCTTGCGGAGCTTCAAACTCACTTGGTACACCAGGGAAGACACCTGAAGCTGGGTACTCTAAAGGACAATGTTCGGTATGGAAAGGTACTATGGAATGTGGTCACGATGCTAGGTATTCTAGGTATACCAATGCTTGCTATCAGTGGTCCCGCGGTCACTCAACTCTGCAAGGAGAATGGTACAAACAGCAACCACTTTGAGGTGCTGGGATCACGTCTCTCATCGAATACGACATGGATGTGCCTATGCCAGGCATGGGCCCCTATCGCAATTGAGACCATCTTTACCAACTCGCCTCGTATGTACTCAACCAACCAACTCTTCCGACTCCTGCTGGCGCAGCCCCTTCCGCCGAGCAGCATATACCGCCTCTCATCCTACTACCTAGTTTGCTCTAGGAAAGCCCCACCTGTGAGGGAAATTGGATTCAGCACCCCGCAGGTTACACTCACCCATAAAGCAGCAGCCAGTATATTTGGGCATATGGGCATGGATTTACCAGTACAACTCTTCCCGCAAAACAACTATCGTAATGCTGCAACCAGACGTGTCCGGTTGGTAGATTGGTTGCTTGCGCAGGATGGAGAGGAAGTGCTGGTAATGGAAGAGGACGAGGCCAAGCAGGAAGCAGCGAGGAAGGTTACGAGCATTGCACTCAAGGCTTTTGGAACACTCTTGGAACCGGATAAAATTGGCAAGGAGTTGGTGGGATTCCTGGGAGCAATCTGGAATACACGAGCACTTCCGGGATGGGGCATGATCTCACCACAGGATGCGCGGAGCTTACTACTAGGCGAGCATGGGGGAGACCCTGATCTAGCAATCAAGGTAATTCTTGGTGGACGGCGGTATCAGGTTGAATATGAAAACATAATGGTTCCCGTGATGGTCAATGGAGTCAGCCTGCCATTGCATGTGTCACTCAAGGAGCGGTGTGCGACCCTCTACCAAACATACGACACGCGTGCTCCGACAGAGGCCTCCCAGGCAAAGATGAGGGTAAGTCTGCTCCCCTACCTTGTTGATATTAAATATATGTTATAACATTTATATTTTCAACGTCGGCGTGGACACAGAGTGAATACATTGCTAATAAAAAGAATGTTATTAGGAATTAATGAAGTGTGCGATCTTTGACCAGTGGACGGCGAACATTGTGAGCGTGGAGGGACTCACAGATGATTGTGAACAAATCTCGTACAATCTAGCATATCTTAGGTATATGCACTTTTGTTATACATGTATTACTGGTGGGCGGATGTACACAGTCCAGGGTGATGAGAAGGGATTTCCAAACGAGGCGAGTATAATTGCAGCGTGCCTTCGGGAGGCATATGAGTTGGCGGACGAGGGGGCAGGGGAGGACAGGCTAGATAGTGGCTGCTATGGCTTTGAGATGTAAGGCAGAGAGTATGGTTATGTGAAATTGTTGGTAGATAAGTAAAGCCGAGAGAAGAGGAAGAGAATAAGAAGATTGAGTTGCAAAGTGCCTAAGTTGAATAAAGTAGGAAAGTATAGGAAGTAGATGAGTAATAAGGTGGGGGGTCACTTCTGAGAAAGATAACAGAGGATTCTTTAGGTATGATGCATGCGGTCCTTCTAACCGGCATCAATAGGCAAGAGATAATTGTGTGGTTGGGTGAGGTCCTATATACGACCTATATCTCTGGTATACAATACTTGTCCTCCAGAACGCAATAGAAAGTAGGGAACACATCGAACAATACATATAAGGTAACAGGATCCAGCATGAAGTCTTCTGAATATGCTGCAGCAGCCGGCAGTGTCACTGAGAGCAGCAAGTACTGCGCCCTTGCCGTTGTAATAACAGAGGTAGTAAAAGAAATGGCATATATAAACTATTTGTAACATATGACCTATTGTAATATGTATAATTCCAGATGAATAGGAGGTTTTCTGGATATGAGATCTGCCAGGTAGCTAGCCAAAATTCCAAATATTAGAAAATTAATGGACAACAAACTATTTGTGGCATAGCAGTGGTCTCTGCCTTAGTGATCCTGCAAGGGGTCAGCGCCATGGTCAGGGCGACTGGCACGCTTCCACTTTAACTGTAGGGTAACTGCTCGGCGCAAGCCCATGGTTGCCTTTGTGGCCTGTTCATCTGGCAGTGGGACATTGGTGGCTGGATGCCAGGATTGGAAGGGTTTTCTTTAAGTAAGGGCTTTCCACCTGCTGGCTTTGTGCCCCAGGGGATATCCAGCTTGATCACCCTGTTGTGCCAGAGGAGCTGGTGCTGACTTTGTCCTGTGACAGGCTCTCATGCTAGTAGATTCTTTTGTAGTTTCTATATATATTACAGGTGAATGTATCAACCTGTAAGGAGAGGAGTTGAGAGGTAGGAAATGGCCAGAGGGGTTTAGGAGGAGGAAAGGTGAATGGAGGTTAATTGTAGGTGAGTGGTTTAGGTAGCGCGAGGTGGTGGGAATGTGAAGGTGAAATGAATATGCCAGAGGAGTTGAAACAGTGGATAAATAGGCAGCAAGCAACTTGTGTTGAGAAGACTAATAAAGGCGATAGGAAAAGGTTAAAGGAGGATGTAGTGAAATAAATGGGAGAGTCAAGCAGGGGTAGGTTGAGGTGTGATAAGGCCTAAGGGATGTCATACCTGATAGCACAGCCAACAATGACCAAAATCTGTGTGTGCTATGAGGGCTGATAAGTACTGGTGGAAAAATGACAGGTTTATAGGGATTGCTGGTAGGAAGAGCAAATGTTCAACAGACTTGGTGAATAGAGGGCAGAATATTTAGGAAGGTGGAGGAAAGTGTAAGAGTTGATAATTAAGGTTCACGAGAGGAATGGATGAAGGAAAATATGGATGTAGAAAGGAGAATAAAGAACAGAAATAGAGATAAAGAAAATGGAGGTAGGAGAAATAATGAAGAAAGAAGTAGAGTAAATTATAATACAAGTAGAGGATTGTTGAATGAGTAGTGTTTGGGACAATTGTGAAATTGGACAAGGCAGATAAAAAGATAGGGGAAAAAGAAGGTATGGTAATATTAGTAGGTGGGTTCAGAGGGTAAAGATATTAATTAGTGGGTAAAAAAGTGGTAAGAATGGGCAGGGATATAAGGAAGGAAGATATGAAGGATTTGGGGAAATAAGAAAAAGGCAAAAGTAAGGGGGTGAGAGTTGGTGGAAGGAGTTGAGAAAAGGATGAAATATAGGAAGATTTGAGGGAAGAATAAATAGTGAAAGAAGTAGTAGGGAGCGGGGAAAAATTGGGTGAAAAGAGAGGTTTTAAAAAGGGGAGATGGTGTAAGGAAGAAGAAGGTAGAGGGGATAAGTAGAAATTAGGAAAGTTGAGGAAATGGAAGGCAAAGGGAGTAATATTTGAAAATTAGTTAAATGAGAAGAGATATTTAGGGTAGGGGTGGGAAAAGCCAATAGGAGAGAAAAAGAAGGATAGGAGAGATGGTAGGAGATTGAGGAGTGAATTAATGGAGAAGAAGCAGGATGTATAATAGGTGAGCTAGGGAAAGAAGTATGTTAAATAGGTGAGATATACAGGGAAAGAAGTGGAGGGAAAAGGGGGAGTATGGCGAGCAATGGTGAAAAAAAAAGAAGGAAGTGGAAGGGAAATATATGATGGGGGAAAGAGATTGAGAGAGTTGATAAAGAGGGAGTGAAAATGATGATAAAGGGTGGAATAATAGAGGGATGAGTGAAAAACGGGTAGCTTTATTGTAGGAGAAGCGAAGGATCAAGTAGTGAAAGAAAGGGAGGGAGAAAAGAAAATGTAGAATAGGATAAGGAGTAAGAGAAAGAGAGTGCAGGGAGTGGATTGAGAGAAGTGGGGGAGATGGGGTGTGAGGAGTAGGAGGGTGGAAAGAAATAGAGGCGGTTTAAAAGTGAAAGGGAAGGTGAGTGGAAAGAAAGAAAAAAAAGGAGATAAGAGTGGGTGAATGGGGAGTAGTAGTGGGCAAAGGTTGAGTCAGGAAAGAGGTGGAGGACAAGAGAATGAAGAGAGAGGGAGAAAGAATGATAAAGGGGAATGAGAAAAGGGAATGATGAAAGGAGGATTGTTGAGTAATGGGAGGGGAAGAAAGTGAAAAATGAATTTGGAAGGAAAGAGGGGAAAAAAAAGAAAGAAAGAAAGTAAGAAGGGGGAGATGTTAGTTGAAATAAAGAGGGGAGTAGGTGGGAGAGGGTGTGCAGAGTGAAATAGGGAGAATTGTGGAAGGAAATGTGTGTATTGGAAGTAGAAAAAAGAAGAAAATGGGAAGAGATAAAAAGGGGTGGAATAATAAGTAATTAGTGAGTCAGTGAAGAGGTTGGAGATGATGACTAAGCAGAGGAGGTTTGATGACTAAGCGAACAATTGATGACTGAGTAGGGAGTGGATGACTAAGCAGAGTAAAGAATGAGATGAGAAAAAAAAAAAAAGGATATAGAGGGGGAGAGGGGGAGGGATATTGCTGTAGGATGAGGGAACTGTGCAAAGGGAGGGGTAGTCCAGCTGATGCATGAGATTGTAGTTCAATAGGTGAACATAACCATAACCATAACCCTAACCATTCTATAGCCAAACTCAGGGTCAGAAATCCGGACATGTCACACAAAGATAAGAGATAATACCACAACTCAACTAACATCAGAATTTTTGAAAAAAGGTTTTTGAAAAAAGAAATCTATGATTAAGA
>Ga0307517_10007816_pt1 | contig 15498 bp, 21 predicted proteins | sample 23_EM_MG_FD_194515 | JGI IMG/M metagenome (GOLD analysis project Ga0307517, IMG submission 194515) | Populus trichocarpa ectomycorrhiza microbial communities from riparian zone in the Pacific Northwest, United States - 23_EM | ecosystem: Host-associated > Plants > Roots > Unclassified | place...
GGGCGGCTAAATTCTGATGTTCGTCAATTATTCGATGATGAAATTATTCAAGCTGTCAAGATAGATGGTTGATTGGTCGTACTGGTGTGTACGAGCTTCACCTTACGTTCAACCAATACTTCCGATGTCAATGGTCCTTTGATCTCGGACTGGGTGCCTCGAATTATGGATATAATGATATTTGGGCAAGGGCTCTCCACGGAAATAATTCCAGTAATAGTAAGGGACGACGACGGGTCATCTTATTACCCTGGCTTCCGACCAGTCCGAAATGTCATGTCGGACGATTAGACAATAATGTACAGTCCTTTTGTGCAGTCAAAATCTTGCCGACATGCCAGAGTCATGACGAATGGGGACAGATGTGTGTCGAACTTGAAAATCTGTCTGCCAGTGCGCATTACGAGCATTGGAAGCCCAAATGATAGTTATAATTACTGGTCGTCCGACCTATAACCATGAGGCTGCTGCGCGCTTATTCACATCTGTTGGGGATCAGCTTGGGAAATCCACGATCAAGGGCAAAAAGCGAGCGGGCCGCAAGCGCTCTGCTATTGATTCGACGAACAGCAGCCTGAGGGAATGTTATGCAGACCTTTTGTAGTGTAGTCGAGCAAGATTGATGATGGTTCTGAGCTTGACGATGTGCAAGTGCAGTAAAGTGTGCTGCAACGGGGAGGCGTGCCGAATCTTTTCTTAATGTAGCGTGGAAGTCGTCATACATGATACACACAAGTCATGGTCCGTGACAACACACAAAGCCGAAATGGCTATGGAATGGGAATTCCGACAGATGCCGGTCCGTTCAGAGACTCGCAACGAACAAAAATATAATCGTGTTATGCAGTTAAGCGCTGGAAGGTGAAGAACTCGTGGGAATATTGGGCGCCAATTGATCGGATGATGGAACTCTCAAATTTGAAAAATTAGAAAGATCACCGAGTAAGAGGAAGGGAAGGGAACACGGGTTCACCTCGTTGTACCGGCATGCGTGCCAGATCCGTATCTCAGGAATATATTGTCGGAGTTTTACGGTGCAATGTATGGTTGCCATGTATGGTCATCGGCAACGGAGTCCGCAGGTGTCGGGATTGCAGAAATTGGCACTGGGGCCCACAACGTCGCGTCCGGCGTCTAAACTGCAGGCGCATGGCGACGAGCGTCTAATTTATTGCCCAGTTCGAATGTGGGTGCTGATAGACGCCGAGACAGGGGCTCTTGTATTCAGGGTCCTGCGGTGTTTACGTCAACCTAATTTAGCGCCGTACTCTCCTTCTGCACGTGTCACACAGCCTCCTTGCCTTGAATGCATGGTACATTTCTTCCGACTTCGCCATCACAGACAGCAAGCGCCCGCCTTCTTCTTCAACCAACTTTGTCTCCGAAGACGCCCATGTCCCATCCCAGACAGATTCTGCCACCCAAGGGTCGCTCTGACCTCGTTACCACCACCGGCAGGAGAGGTAAGCACACCAACCCCTCACTACCACTGTCGTATGAATCTCGTCTCAATAAGGTGCAGATATTCTCGAACGGAGGATCGCCCCAGGAGCGTTCTATGACTCTGGCCGCAGATATGATCCTCCCAAGTGCCAGCCCAGGACAAGGGCCGCAATCATTGACTCCATTATCACTTGGGCCACCACCGATCCCACAGATTGTGGCATGCTCTGGCTTTATGGCCCCACAGGCTGCGGCAAATCTTACATTGCCCAAACCGTCTCTCAGCTGTGCTCCGAACGTGGTTTTCTTGCTGCTTCTTTCTTCTTCACAAAAGGAACGACCGGTTTGAATACCGAAAAGCACCTCATGCCAACCCTGGCCCACCAGATTTCTCTTTCCATTCCTGAAACACGCCGCTACATTGCGCAGGCCGTCGAAAGTGATCCTTCCATCTTTTCCGGTCCGCTTGACGCCCAATTGCAGACTCTGATCGTGAATCCGCTTCTACAGGCCCAACAGCAACATTTTGGAGACAGACGAAACGGTTCAAGTAAGCGCTGGCCCCGCCTCATAGTCATCGACGGACTTGACGAATGCCAGAATGCGAATAGTCAGCGTTATATCGTTCGTATTCTCTCCACCGCCCTCATCCATCAACGCGTGCCACTTTACATTCTCATATCCAGTCGTCCTGAGCTGTCGATTCGTGACTCTTTTAATTCTTACGACTTGCGTGATATTATTCGCACTCTCGTCCTTGACGACCATTACCTCCCCGATGCCGACATTCGAAGACACTTCTGGAGCAGATTCGAGAACATCAAGCAAACGCACCCCCTCCGGACGTATATTCCAACCAATTGGCCTTCATCACAGATCATACAATCCCTTGTCCAACGCTCAGCTGGTCAATATATTTATGCTAGCACAGTCATCAAATTTGTCGATTCACCTCAGCATCGGCCCGTGGAAAGGCTAGATGCTGTATTACGGCTCCACAATCCAGTCGGCGACATCCCATTCGCTGAACTCGACTGTCTGTACCGACACGTCTTCTCATCTGTACACAATTTCAGGAATGTCACACGGATATTAGGCGCCCTCTTGTTTGCTTCCCGTTTATTTTCGAAACGCCTGCCTTCTGGCGCTGGTGAACTTCCTATCCCCGTTTCGGATCCTCGATTTCTCGAGGAACTTCTTTCCTTGAATCGTGGGGACGTTTCCTTCATCCTGGGTGATCTACATTCTATCATCAATGTTCCTGATACCAGAAGGACCGCCCCTCCTGTGTCTGCCAGCCCACGGGCAGCTGAAAGCGGCATACGTATCATCCACCCTTCTCTCGTCGATTTCCTTACGGATCGATCCCGGGCTGGAAAGTACTTTATCAACTCCGTCAAATCCCATGCTGATCTGGCACGAGCTTGTTGCCGTAACTTGACTTCTGGTAGGAATGTTTATTTTTAAATGTTGGCTTATGTCGAACTCAATGTTCTCTTCCACTTTTGTTCAGGTCACAAGTTCGTTCATCAATATGCCGGACAGGGACTCGTGACTCACTGCCGGTATTCCGTATTGACAAATGAACTTTTGGCAGATATGTTTGATTTCAATCTGTCGCTGTGGATGACAACTTGCAAAACGTGGAGTGACGGGGGCGGGCCATATGAGCAGGCTTGGATGGAGCTTCCCTTGCTATTACAGTGGCTACGAAGCCAGGTATGACGAGACCATGGTTCTATTCATTGTGCTAACTTCAACCTAGACTTACCCCGATCCTCGACGGAATCTTTACAATCACCATATGACGTCTATGGACCAATATCATCGTGCGAGCTTGCCGAGCTATCTGGAGGACGAATACCTGACCGATCTTCTCACTTTCGTAACCTTCCCGACCCCTCTTTGGGACTGGATTCATGTATGGCCTTTACTTGGACTTCCGCAGATTCAGGCTACTGCGCGGGAAGAGACGGATCGAAAACGACTGCATTTGATGGGTCTCAAAGCACAACATGACCAATATCGACATATTCTGTCGGGTTTCTTGACCGACCAGGAGAGAGCGGGACAGTATATGTTGACCAAGGAACACTACACGCGGGTTGCATTAAAAATCGCGAAATACTTATTTGAACCAAAAAAGCCGTAAGGATCACTTTTTTGAACGAATGTTTTGGTTTATTATTTCTCATGACCCTTTCCTAGTGGAAAACTGTTTGAGTACAAGCTTCCTTCAGAATGGATTTGGTATCGAGAAGGACTCGAGGACAAAATCTTTCGAGAGAAGAGGACCAAAGAGACTTTCCAGGCGGGTCTACAGTACCTCCCGTTTTATCTGGAAAACGCAATGCCAAATGAGGAATTGGCGGTGTATTTGGAAAAAAATAGACTGGACTCCGTTCGTGCGCAGGAGCTTCCTCGGTTGGCATGGGCAGAAGATAAGCCAAAGGTAGAGCAAGAGGTTGCCGCATACCTGAAAGTAAGACTTGTGGAATGTTCTACTGTTTAATCTTTAACTCACCCGTGTCACAGCGATGTAGGGAGCGGTCGCCGCCTCCACCTTTGGATTCTCCCAAAAGCATCACAAACGGCCACCACCACCTGAACGGACAGAAGCACACTGAAATTGAGTTGCGAGCATAATATTTTTCTTTCGACGAAGAACTCCAAAGCTGGCCTTTAAGGATCTCCAATTTTACCCGTTTCTTATTGCCTGTTATTTTGTTTTGACAGACACAAGTCGCGGATGTTTTTAAAGGCCACCTTTGGAACTCTTCGTTCAAAGGTAATTTATTCATTATGTTCATGCCACATACACACAGTACACACACACACTCACGACATAACGTATACGACTTGACCTCCTCAAAGGAGAATTTCCCCCTCCATCACGCCAATTAGAGAATACTTTATCTATCTATGCAATTTTGTGTATTTGGTTCTTCCTACTCATACGCTATTCAGCTGAGTAATTGACAACTCCGGGTCTGCATTGTCGCTTGCTAATGTCGTCTTCCCTTTTTTTTTGGTATTTTTTTACCTCGGTTACAACCGGGATAGAAAACCCTTTTCAGAGATGGCAGAGTTGTAGACAATTTTTTTTTTATTTCCTGACGATGTAGCCTTTTTCGTAAACTCTGTATTTTTAATTTTACCTCACCATTGTAATATGAACCCATCGGCGTCTATTGATCATACTTTTTTATTTCAACGAGGCGCCCGAAGTGAGGCCTCAATATGGGCGCGTCCTGGGCAATTTAATAATCCTTTTTGATTTCGTCCTACCTTGCGCCCCCTTGACCGTGACTCGGTTCCACTTGGCATTCTGTCCAAACATAAAGTTGAGAACTCGGGAATGAGAGGACGACGTATTCGGAGGCCAAGGAAACAAGGGGCCCCAGGTTGGGCATGTGCGAAGTGGGAGTTGTACATTAGGTCCTTTCAATTGGAGAGTAAGAACGTTCTAGTACTGACCGCCGTAAGATTTCAAGTTTGCCTCCGTAGTTAAACGATTAATGTCTGGGGACTAACAAATCAGTTGATCTGGAAGTGCTTGTGTGGGTGAGAGTGAACCCGGAGCATGGGGGCCTGAGCGAAAACCACTCTGCTCTGTCATGAAGTAGGAGCCCGCCCGTCAATTTGAATTTTTAAGACACCCGGTTTTCAGAAATTTTCACATCTAAAGACCCATTCTATTCTCTACCTGGCATTACATTTAGCAGTCCGATTGAACTCTGACAGAAGTCAAATACTTTACCTGACTGCTCGCTTTTTTAATTTAATGGCCATGACAAAGTTCGTTTTCGGCTTGCTACCATAGTTCCCAAGTATCCAAAAGTCCCAAACCCGAACTTGTGGTTCCGTACTTTGAACAAGCCTAAAATTGGCCAGTAAAGCACAGACCGAAGTCCAGGTTACGTCGGAAGACGGGAGTGTGGATGGCATTGGACATGTGAGGCTGAAACAACAGGGAGTGTGTACTCACTCGTCGCCGTAAGCAAACAGATCTCCTAATAGTGGGCCGTCCAATCCTCAAAACATTCCGATCGACTCCAAAATATCGAGACCTCATTTCCCTGTAACTGAATCGAGTCTAAGAAGTTTGAACTTGGAGTGGTTTGATTATAATTTTTATTACAAGGAAATAATTATGCCTCGTCCTCGTCCCAAAGTTTACCTGGCAGACGACTTGCCAAAAAAATGGCGCCAACGGAGATCATTAAGAAGAAGGCGTAAACCCCGAATCCTCCTAGAATATTATGTTGGACAGAGAATGCAAACAACGAAGTGGAAAATGCGGGACCAAGAGCCCTCGCGAACGAAACCGTTGTTTGCGCAAGGCCATTAGTGGCACCGAGAGACCTCTTATTCGGAGCTGACGCAGTGACGAACATAAATATTATTCCTAGGAGGAATCAGAAAGTGAAGAGATGAGCAAACTAGGACACACCATATCCGAAGTCAAAAAAAATCATGCAGCAGATGAGGGTGGCGATGAGTGCCCAGACCAAGGGCGATTGTGTCCCAAACGCCACGGCAGCAGTGTTGATTGTAGGGAACAGCAGAATGATAGGGACCAAGGTGGACATCGAATTGAGAAACGCCTTCCCCGCGCCAAAATAACGGACGATCCGAGCGAAAAACAGAGCTTGAAAAATGACACTTGCAGCTCCGTAAGCACCGATAATGTAACCGATTTTGGGCGGGTCGAGGTCGAGCCCGCCGACTTCTATCGGCATCGAGAAAAATAATGGCAGTAACGCATACAAGGCAATAGACAGGAATGAAAGGATGACGTAGTTGGAGACTGAGATAGCTAGGGGATAGTGAACAAGGAGTTTGCGAAATGGAATGGATTCTTCGTTGTTCTCTGGACCCCCGCAAACGTCTTGGGACTGCTGGCGCTTTTTTAGAGTCTATAACATAATCAGTCTATCGTGGAACAGTAGCCAATATGTGAGATTCCTACTTCTTTGAAAAAGAACAGAGTTATCAGGAAAGCTAGTAAAACATAGCTTGCAGTGACAAGACACGGAAGGAAGTACGGATACTCCTTCCAAAAAGTCCCTCCAAAAATGCTCGGGAAACGTTCGTGGGGACGAGATAAAGAGCCTCCCAACAAGGGCCTGCATGTAGATTTCGTTATAACTGGTGATGTTAATCTGTATTATTATTACATACCCCACCGTCGCCCCAAAGCACCATGTGATGGGCAACAGCGCAAATCCATCCGCTCTGTTAGTGGGGTCCGTTAGCTCGCCCATCACACTTTTCATGACGCCTAGATTTAGAATTAAATTACAAGTTGCATCGCCCAAGTTGCGTCACGTACCAACATTTCCGTTCAGCAGTCCAACCAAACAACGGCTTTCGACCAGGCATGATGAGCACGACACTCTCTCAGAGAAGTCAAAGACTTTACCTGACTACTAATGCCCAAAATGTCCTAGACATTCCGAAGGACAGTATAGATATTACAGTCCCGAAAAGGCCAAAGAGAATTACGGGTTTACGACCTATATGATCTGATATTCTACTCCATTGAAATACTGTCAATGCTTCGGTGGCAAAGAAAAGAGATTCCTGAAATGCAAATTAACCTCGAAGGTGTTGAAAGAAGATGTACCCACAATCAGGCCTGCATAATAACCAACTTTCTTTTTATCCCCTCCAATAATGTCGAGCTCACTTATCAGCTGAAAAGGCGATCAGCTTGAAGCAGGTTATAAATATATTCCTCACCTGGTTGATGTAAGGATATATTGATTGGCTAGTAATGGGTTCACATATTTGAAGGAGCAGGACAATTGCCAGCTGGAATTTCGGCAAGGGTGTGGGCGCCTTTTTGGTCTCTTCTGTTTGAGCACAGTCATTCAGCAAAGGCGTGCGTTCGTCGGGGTGGCTGTTGTCCATTCCAGGGGAAGTGAGGTGAGTAGCAATGGAACTGGGCAACTAAATAGTACCTACAACGCGTTTTCGGAGATGGGACACAAATGAGCCGAAGTACCTGCGAGAGCCGCATTTGACTATTTTTGTATGTTATGACGCGTGTGTCCAAATATGGATATGTTGTGCCGAATAACATTCCTCGAATTGTTACACCCACCCATCGTTGCCGCAACGCAATTAATTGTATTCGAGCACGAATTTGTAGGGGGAGTCTCAACCAGCACCGTGACGTTCAACGTTGAACTTGCAATTGATTTCGGAGTGCGTTCACAAATTCAACTGAGTTTCGACTGGAGTTGTTCTGTGCGTTGCAACTTGAATCACCTCAGGCTTTGCTGGAATGATATGATGCCCCTCAGCCCGTTTACAGGACTGACAATGGAGACTGACTTTGGTGATCGAGCCGAAAGAAAGGACATCCGACACTCATTATTATAATGCAATGTTCGCCTGGGTGGGTGCAAACGAGGTTGCCTCTCGGTGATCATCGGACCGATTCGGCGGTTGTTTTCTATCCGGAAAAATGATTGTCACAACACAGACCATTGTCATGCGGATTGAAATTCAGTATGGACTTTCAAGGTTGTTGCAAAGGGTTTTTGGACCTGTAAAGAAGATTACTCTGAGGTCACAGCATTTATCCAAGCTGATGTCATTTTTTTCATCCTTTGGTAGTGCCTACTGCAAGATGTGAAAAGAATATTAATATGATCTTGTACTTTCTACATTGATTCATCCCATAAGTGGTTGCGTGGACAATGTTCCATTTTTGAATCTCCTTGAAACGCTGATACAAAAATCGTGTGAAGGTATAGATTAGATGACCCGGTTTGTTATTTCCTTCGTGCACTTTCATGTCGTCTACTCACACCCACTCCCGAAGGCCGTCATCCCTTCCTTCTGCTACACTCCCCGTACAAAATAGTCCCCATGATGATTCGAAAACAGGGTCTGTCGGCGACGCAGACATGAGTGATCCCGGTGTTGGCAGCAGAATTCAGAGTTGTGCCCACCCAATGGTCGGTTTGCATCAACAGCTAGGCTTAGGCTCATCCGTACAGCCCTCAAGCCTGAGCTGTCTGGACATGACTCCCTCTGAAACGACTCCGCTCTTGACCAATCCCCCCGATCATCCCTCTGAGGAACAACAAGACAATAACGCAGAAGAAAATCTCGCAATTACTTGGATGTTTTGGGAGGAGTCCCAAATCCTTGCCAAGTATTCCCTTTCGGTTTTTGGGTAATATCTATTTTGCCGATGTCCCGCCATCTCACCATTTAGTAGAACGGGCATTCTTGAGTATTCTTTCGTTATCGTCTCGGTTGGATCGATTGGCCATATATCTACCACTGCACTAGCTGCTGTTGCCCTCGGCTCCATGACTGCAAACGTGACTGGTTTTAGTGTTATCCAAGGCATGGCCAGCGCTCTTGATACCCTCCTCCCATCAGCATGGACCTCCCAACCTCAGCTTGTCGGCCTTTGGTGTCAGCGGATGAGTACGTGATCTGTGTCATTAGTTTGTAATATTTAACAGGCATTGTAGCTATTGTCATGCTCGCTTGCTTAATTGTATGTAGAATCCAGTTCCTTGCTTTCGTACTGACATGAATATCTAGCCGACACTGCTGATCTGGCTTAACGCTGAATCTGTCTTCCTTTTCCTAAGACAGGATCCTGAAGTGGCGCACCTAGCTGCAATTTATCTTCGATGGGTATCGCTTGGATTACCAGGTTCGTTCCTGATGGCATCTTTGAGCTAAATGCATGACGTCGGCAATTAGCGGACACTTTCAATTGCATAAGTCGGTAAGTTCCTAACATAAGGCATCCTTCTATTCACTAACCATGGGTGAGAATGCAGACGTTATTTCCAATCCCAGGGTGCGCAAATGATAAGAACATTTCATTCTATTTTAATTTCATAATAGGTCTTTTTACCATCCCAACGCAAATATATGTGATTGTGGCACCCATAAATGTCTTGGTTAATTACTTCCTTGGTCCTTTCTTCTTCCCTCTCCCCGACCCCAACGTTGACGTTTCAACCAGTTTGGGGCCCTGAACCAATTCGCCTCGGCTTCATAGGTGCACCTATCGCAACCGTGTTTTCGTTTCACCTGGTCTCTCTCCTCTCTCTCATATATGGTGTTTTCTTTGTCCCACGTACCGCATGGTGTCCCATTTCCCGGAGGTCATTCACAGGTTTTGGATCACTCCTACAGCTCGGACTGAGCGGGGTCGGTCAGACCGCCTCGGAATGGTGGGCCTGGGAGATGATTACACTGGCTGCCTCTTTGTACGTCTCCTGAACGCGAAACTAATTTTTGACCCTTTTAAATTTTTGAATCACGCATAGTTTTGGCCCTGTGGCAATGGCCGCACAATCTGTACTGTTTGTTTCGGGTTTAACAGCAAGTCAAGCATATTTCGCCTTGGGAGTCGCCACTGCTGTTCGGTGCGTCTATTCCTGAATCGTCACTTCCCTCACCCGTCTCTAATTCAAAACTCCAGAATCGGGAATCTCCTCGGTGAACAAAATGCTAATCGAGCGAGGCTATCGGCGAGAACATCGATTATCCTCGCCCTCTTGCTCTCTTTTTTCATCAGGTTTTTCTGCTCCTCACTTGAACACATTTAGCGGGATTTGATTTAAATTCAAATTAGCGCTCTCCTCCTCGTCTCTCGGTCTTCTTGGGGGTATTTATTCAACAACGACCCAAAAGTTGTCGCCTTTGTAGCTTCTTTGTTGCCACTCATATCCTTATGCCAAGTCGCCGACGCCACAGCAGCGGTAGCAGGTGGTGTTCTTCGCGCCCTTGGAAAGCAAGTAAGCCTGATCCTGTTCTTAAAATTTCGCATCAGACTAAATGATGCATGAATTCCAAAGTTTTTAGGTGCTATGCTCAGCATATGTGCATACTATATTCTCGGCCTGCCGTTGGGTGTCTTTTTGGCATTCAAACTTCAGTATGGGTTGCGTGGCATGTGGATGAGCCTCACTTTTGCGTTAGCCTGCTGTGGGGTAATTGGAACGTGGATATCTCTGCGGGCAGATTGGAACGTGGAAGTACAGAAGGTTCAAGATAGGTTGAAAGAGGAGGACAAAAGACACAGGAGCTTGGAAAGCTCTGCGGTTTAGATAGCACACAATTAAATCTTTGTTTTCGATTGGTTTTGTTGTTTTGCTTTCGTAGTGCTTTGGTATATCTGCATAGACTCGGAGGTCTCTAACATCTTGGGTGTCCTATGAACATACTTATACCTGGAGCAAATATAAATGTGATGATTCCATCACATCAAAAACGGGGATATCTTTCATGCCTCATCCTCGTCCCAAAGTTTGGATGGCAGACGAGTTGCCAAAAATAATGCACCTATTGAGAACACCAAGAGAAGGGCATAAACCCCATATCCCCCAAGAATGTTCTTCTCGAGAGAGAATGAAAACAAGGAAGTGGAGAACGCGGGACCAATTGCCCTCGCAATCGAGGCCGTTGTTTGCGCAAGGCCATTAGTAGCGCCAAGAGACCTCTTATTCGGAGCTGACGCAGTGACATACATGAAGATCGTGCCTTGGACCCAAGAAAAAAAAAATCAGGAAACGAAGAGTTGAGCAATCGTATGCCACACCGTAGGCAATGTCCAATAAAGCCAAAGAGGATAGAAGAATCAGAATCAGAACCCATACTAAGGGCGATTTCCTTCCGAATGCCACAGCGGCAATGTTGATTGCAGGAAAAGACAGAAAGATGGGGATCAAGGTGGACATGGACAGAACAAAAACCTTCTTTACGCCGAAATGACGTATAATACGAGAAAAATAAATCGCTTGGAAGATGGCACTTGCAGCTCCATAGGAACCAATGATGTAACCAATTTTGGGAGGGTCGAAACCGAGTCCGCCGATTTCTAGTGGCATTGCAAGAAATAATGGCAGTAATGCAGATATGGCGATATTTAGGAAAGCAAGGGCGGCGTAGTTGGAGATCGAGAGGACGACGGGGTAGACGAAGATCTTGCGAAGTGGAAGGGGCTTTTCATTATATTTTGGGTCATTGCAAACCTCTTGAGAATCCTGTTGCTTCTTCAGATCTACCGTCTGTGACAGACCAGTTATTGGATAAAAAAACAAAAACAAGATGAATTTTCTTACTTCTCGGAAAAAGAAAAGAGTGATCAGGAAAGCAAACAGAACATAGCTTGCAGTGACCAGACATGGAAGGAAGTATGGGTATTCCTTCCAAAATGTACCTCCAAAAATCTTCGGGAAGTGCTCTTGTGGGTGGGATAAAGGGCCTCCTAATAAAGGCCTGTATAAATTTCGTAAGTTAGAACGCTGCTTACGCTGCTTCTGCACACTACATACCCCATCGTCGCCCCTAATCCCCATGTGGTGGACAACAATGCAAATCCCTCCGCTCTGTTGGTGGGGTCAGTGAGTTCGCCCATTGCACTTTTCATGACACCTGGATTCAAAATTAACATCGAAGTCGAATAATCCATACTACTTCACATGCCGATGTTTCCGTTTAGAAGTCCAGTTAAGCAGCGGCTGTGAAGCAGACGTGAGTTTCAGTATTTTCTGAGAAACCAAACTATTACCTGACCACTAATGCCAAAAATGTACGAGACAGTCCGAAAGATAACATGGAAATTACGGTTCCGAAAAGGCCCACGAGAATTATGGGTTTACGACCGATATGATCTGATACTCTACTCCATTGGAGTACGGTTAATGCTTCAGTGGCAAAAAAAAGTGATTCCTAAAGGACTACGGATCAGCTCTGGTCATGTAACAAAATTATGTACCCACAATCAGCCCGGCGTAATACCCAACTTTCTTTTCATCCCCCCCGGTAATGTCGAGCCCACTTATTAGCTGAATTAATGAGGTTGAGTCAGAAAACAAGTGATGTATTTCCACTCCTCACTCTGTTGATATACGGATAAATTGATTGGCTAGTAATGGGTTCGCATATTTGAAGGAGCAGAACAATCGCTATCTGGAATTTCGGCAAGGGGGTGGGGGCCTTTATTGTGTCCTTTGTGCGAGCACAACGGCTCAACAAAGGAATTCCGTCGTCGGAGTGAGTGGCGTCCATTTTAGGGAAAGAAGGGATGAGTGGCGAATATAAATGTATTCAGGAAATGTGTGAGTCGACGAAAAAGGGACCGCAAGCCATCCTTGAAGGAATGTTAGAACTACATGTAAATGATTCAGACACTATACCTTGGTCCTATTGTCCGTCTGACCTTATCGACTGGAATTTGAAATCCGCGATCAGCAGCGATGTGCATTGGAAACCTAATATCCCCGCAAAGGTTGTTTTTCTGACCAGTCTGAGGCTGCAAGGGTGGAGAGACGGTGGACTTTGGTCGAACGGGCAGGATCCGACCTTCCATTCGTATAATTACTAACTGGAATTGCACTATAAACCCAGAGTCGGGCCCAAGAAGCAGAGCCGCAAGGATGGTGATCGAACTTCCCCCAAGTTGAACGTGGACCAGAGTTAACAATCTGGAAAAATGAACTCGTCCTTGAACTGGATGACTTGGTATGGGTGTGAGACTCGGAACCGACATGTTTGAAAACGGTTATGACAGTTGACTTGGAGTCTCCAAAATCAGAAATTGGACAGCCATTCTGTCGGATTATTAGCAATTTCGATATAGGTGTGAGTAGTAAATATGAAAATGCGGTGGTCGTGGTGTTCCTGGTGTGTTCCAATTATCAAATGATACGACAAAGAAAGACCTCCGCTCATTGATCGATCGCCATAAACGGATTTGCAGATGGGAGTGTTGGATCGTCCCAAGATCGTCCGATTCGTTCCAGTTAGGAAAACATAGGGTTATGTAAAAGAATTCCTGGATATCCTGCGAGTCTACAGTAGTACATTTGACCAAACGGCACACTGGTTTTCTTTGTTCCGATCATAATACCTTCACTTCTGAGCTCGAAGGAAGGGTTGATTCAACATCTTTCTTGTCCCGGTCCTCAACGTCGTCCTTCATTGCTGTAGATACCTCTTTTGCCACTTTGTGTGCCATAGCGACAGCTGTGTTCAGCGCAGGTGCACCAGGCACATCAACTGGTCCTTCAGACTGTAGATCCTCCTTCTTCTCGTCACTCACAGAAAGTTTAGCGAGAAGGGTGTCGACAGCTTCCAAAGTTGCTTGACCCTTTTCTGTGGCAAGTTTTCCTTCCTTTGTATCTTTTACGTCTTCGGTTCCTTTTTCTTTCGGTTGGTCTGTCAGCGGCTCGGTTATGACGCTTGCCTCCGTTGCATTCCATAACGCATCCAATTCCTCTTCCCAACCCAGCTCCCGACAGAGGTCTCGTATGATGTCATCACAGTTTCCAAGCAGCACCACATCGTCTGACCTCGATCCAAAGTCACCAACCTTCTCAAGGTTAATCAAGACTCGGGGACAAGACGATTCAACCATCTCTGTAAGCGATGCAAAAGGGTGAACAGTTAAAGAAGTGCCCATCACAATGAGCAGATCGGCATAACAGAGGTTCGGGACAGCACGGCCAAAGCTAGGAGGGAGCTAAAGAAGCATATTTAGCATGTAGAAACGACGGGAGGAGTTACAACGTACACCTTCGCCGAAGAAGACAATATCCGGCTTTATATAACCGCCACAGGCTTCACATTTTGCGACCTCTTTCCTCTTCACGTGGTCTCGCATTTTTTCGTGTTCATATTCCTCTTTGCAGGTTTCGCATCGCTGATTCGCAAAGCTTCCGTGAGCCTCGATAATTTTGTGCTCAGGGACACCTGCCCGACGCTCGAGTGTGTCGATATTCTGAGTGAAGCAAGTGTGGAGGCGATTCTTTTGAGAGAGGAGACGGATGAATGAGTGCGTCAGTGTGGGGCGGAATTTCCCCGGATATAGTTCGTGTGCGAGAGTATAAACTACAGGGAAGAAATATGAATCACTGGAGAACAAAGCGTTATCGTATAAAAGGGACGCACAAGGGACAGGATTTCGACGAAAGTAATTGATTTCAAAGACGGCTTCGGGGTAAGGAAGCTTCAATCTTGCCAAGTTCGCCTTGAATGGACAACGATCGATTGCTTTCGCCAGTCAAAATCAAGGAACTTACGTATAAGCCTAGCAACCATAAAAACATCAGACAAAGGACAGTAAGCGAAAATGCGGAATGACTTGACCTGTGTCTGGCGATCTAAAATCCGGAATCCCAGCAGATGTGCTAACACCTTATATGACGATTAGTGAGAACTGACGCTGTCGCCCACCAGCAGACACGCTAACCTGCACCCAACTAGGGTGGAAATAATGAGCACAAATGCAGTTTCATTGAACATGAGTGCAATTCACCATGAGCATAACGGTCTTGCACTGATCAGACTTGATATACTCAGCAAGGGACTTGGTGTCCGCCCCTTTGAGCACCTTGGGTTTCTGTGGTTTGGACGTCTGACGATTGCGAACTGAGAACATTCAATAGGTCGTTGTAGTAGAATACTTCAATGAGGTGTTAGGAGAGTCACAGAAAGTGAGCCGGTCACGACCGCCGTGATCGATTTATGATCTCATTCGCAATTTCGCAAATCAAATTGTCGTCCTGCATGCCTTTTTTCCCAAGTCAACGGCCTGTCAAGTTCACGACTCCTTGAACAGCTTATCAATGAAGTTGTCACAAAATCGTTAACCACTTGCTATACACCGTTTCGGTATATGTCAGACAAAGATTCGACGGCAGAACCTACCAGGAAAACTATTTCAAAACCCTTACGGCGCGATATTCAAAGAAAGAAGGTCATGGAATAGAAGATATTTCATCTCAATGGTTCGATGACATCCTTGAGGAGACAGTTGCTCTCTATACAGTGGCATGCGGTATGTTCACCTTTCTCGGATCATGAATGAATTATTGCACATGCCGACACTACCAGATTATCGAGTAAACCCGCATCAGCTCCCCAGATGTCACTGACCATTGCCTTTTATGCATCCTGATAATATTTTTCGCCTGATGTTTGCACCCCACAAATTAATAGGCTGCTCACGCGTACCAGGACCGAGTGTGCTGTGAGGTCTCCCCACTCCATCGAATACGATGGCGC
>Ga0307517_10007817_pt1 | contig 15497 bp, 22 predicted proteins | sample 23_EM_MG_FD_194515 | JGI IMG/M metagenome (GOLD analysis project Ga0307517, IMG submission 194515) | Populus trichocarpa ectomycorrhiza microbial communities from riparian zone in the Pacific Northwest, United States - 23_EM | ecosystem: Host-associated > Plants > Roots > Unclassified | place...
GCGGATGCGCGGGAGCAGGTTGGAGAAAGTGACCGAGAGGACTTGGGGGATTGTGTTATAACTACACTATGATCATAATATTATGTATGCATAGTAGAGGAGTAATAGAATAGATAATACACATAGGAAAGGCGCCTGGAAGCCTGGAAGCCCGGAAGTAACAAAACTGTAATAGTGTAGTGGCCCTGAGAGGGTGGTCGGCGGGAGATGATATGCGGCTACCACGTCATGATGTGTCGGGCGGGTGATTCGAAGATGCGCAGCTATGGGCAGGTCTTCTGGTGGCTAATTGTAGGTTCTGTAGGTTCAGAAGGCGTGGAAATGTGTCAGGCGGACGTGATAAATTGTAGGGGCACCCGGCCGACTAGATGGGTTGCAGGGGGCGTCCGGCCGACGAGATGGGTTGTTGAGAGCGTCCGCAGGACACCCGGGAATAAACATCAGGATCTGGAGGTGGTGAGGGAAAAGGTCAAGGGCTGGAGCACGCCCGGTGGATGCGGGGAGATACACGATGGGATTGAGAGGTAGAGAGCGAAAAGGAGTGTATCTGGGGGGGTGCGGGACAGAGAGCGGATAGGGAGGAGAACTCAGGACGGAATCCGGAGGGAGCACAGTAACATAGGAGGAAACCCGGTGGGGGGGGGGTTGTAGGGCTTGTTAGGGAGAAGGAGATTGGGGTCGCAGGACGTCAGGAAAGGGGTAGCATGCAGGGGGGTGCATGGGGTGTAACGGGACGGTAGGGTTGTCCGCAGGGCGCAGGGTTGCTGGGGGGGGACAGCTTCTGGTTGCGTCCGGTGCGTCCAGACGGACGCCTACCACGTCCGGACAATGCGGACGGGAGCGTCCGCACCAGAACTGGAGTTTACATTATATGCGCCCGCAACGTCCGGTGCACAGGGAGGGCAGGACGCAGCAGGGCGCAGGTTGATTTTTTTGCTGATGCAGGAAGCTGAGTGGGAACGCTGAATGGCTGTGGACGGACCTGCAGAAAGTAGCCTTTGAAGGGGTCAAGCGAGCTGCCGGTAAGCACGAAGTCCTTGGACCGATTGACTATAATAAGCCAGATATGATATAGCTTTTTACCGATGCATCTCCTACTAGTAGAGGCGCTTGGATAGGCCAAGGACCGACCCGAGATGCAGCCTGACCTGCAGCGTTCCACAGCAGAAAGCTGATGCCATCACAAAGCAACTACCCCACACACCAACACGAAACACTCGCAATCATTGAGGCTATGAAAGCATTCGCTTTCCATTTGCTACACAGACAATTTACAGTGGTTACAGACCACCAGAGTTTCACTAAACTCATGAAAGAGAAGAATCTCAATAGACGACAGCAGAGATGGCTAACGCACATCAGTGGCTTTAATTTTAAAATAGAATACCAGCCAGAGGCGAAGAATTTCCTAGCAGACTACCTATCGGGAATCCATGAGGGAACTCCAGGGCCGCTAGATATAAGTCTCAACGACTCCACTATCGATTATGATAGCCTTGAGCTACCAGACCCTACCCAACCCCTACAGATCAATACAAGCTACGCCTCCCTCTACTAAGTGTAGCATTGAATCAGACGACGTCCTGTATCACGCAGGCGATGCCCAAACCTCGCCCACTCTTACGAGTAGTGACTGGATCAATCGTTGCAGCCCTGAATACCCTATGGACAAAATTACAAACAATGCTCACCCATTCCCAGAAGCGGAGGGCTTCTGCCTCTTCACCACCTACATCAAGCGCACCCACCCGGGCCAACGATAGTAGAATATTGATTGGATACTCTTGGGGTGACAATAGAACTCTCCCAATCTCCAGTGAGATGGAACGACAGCACTCAGAAATGAGTTGGATGTCATGCACTGATGATGGTTGCGGAATATATAAGAATGAAAAAGAAGGCGCAGGCTATTGGCCAAAGGACCTCAAGATCCAGAAGCAGAGCAAGAAGACAAAGAGAAAAGAGCAGGATAGGACTTCAACATCAAATGTGGCCCGTGAGGCCAGGCCTCACTCCCCGATCTCCAAATCTCTCAGGGAGCCTCCCACTCTTCCGCATGAACGATACCATCCTAGCTGCACCGCGTGTGGCCTCACCAGCCTTCAGCCCCCTCTACTGCCAAGGGGCCTATGACGCCGATGAGGCTACCAATGCCAACCAATTCCTAAACACTCACTACTCTAGACTTATGAGTATCCTCACCTAGCGAGTCAGAGAAGCCCTCGAAACTGACGCCCTCTACACTAGAGTCAAGCAAACTAACAATACATTGCACTATTCCATCCGCAATGGGCTTCTCCTTGCTCAGAACACCAATGGGTACGAGAACCTTTATATACCGGTGGGAGCTCCTGAGAACGGAGTATCCCTAAGGGATTTCATCCTCAAGACTGTCCATGAAGGCCTTGGACATTTCTCAGCCTACAAATACTACTCCTATGCCACTTGCTTCTTCTGGTGGCCACAGATGTGCCAGGACTTTGTCCTATACTGCGGGTCATGCGAAAAGTGCCAGATTAACAACTAGCATACCACCCTACCCTATAGATGATCCCTTACCCTCTCTGAGCCCGACCAAGCCTACCAATCCTCAGCCATAGACTTCGCCCGCCCTTTCAACAAATCTGATCGCTATACATCCATCATGGTCATTATAGACCACTTTACCACCTACACACATCTCATCCCCGTCAACGACGTGGCTATAACATGTATACATGTTCTGGTAAGAGTATATCGGAGTGGGCAGTGCAGGATCTCCTATGTTTAGTTGATTGCTATTTGGTTTATTTGATTTGATTTCAGCTCCGCCACTGTTTCTGAGTCAGATAGGCTATGCTATTGTATTGAAATGTTTAGTTTACTTAGCTGGGAGTTTGTATTTAGGATTCCGGGCATGGAATGGTCATGTAACACTAGTGAAGGCTGAGCTATGTTTCTTTCTTTGGTCTTGCAGGATTACAGGATTCTGGTATGTGCACAGCTAGTGGTAATGATCATGACTGCAGGAACGCTATCACTCTCAGGTTTTGTATTTAAACCAGTCTTCTGGGTAGCAGGAGACAGCCAACTTCGACAGACCATCGGTCTAAGAATACCCTTGGTTGAACGGCGATCCCTGAGTCCAATTTGTCCTTCAACTATTATCTCTTGGGCTACCGGTCCCTGGAAGACTTCCTTAGCTGCAGCGCTAGCAGGTCTATTGCCGGTCCTATTGTATTTTCGTTAGACAGGAATAAACCTGTTACAGCAGCTACCTCTGAGAAGACCTTCAAGAAACTTAACAGTACTATCTTCAACATCCATGACCTCCCACTGAGCATTGTCCTCAACCAAGAGTCGCACTTTACCTCTAAGTTCTGCTCACAAATGATGAAGTTCCTTGGTATCCAGGTCTAGATGGCAACACAATACCACAACCAAACCAATGGCCAGATTGAGCGAAGAATTCGCACCCTCAAACAGCTAATGAGGAACTTCGTTAACCGCAGACAGAACAACGGGTCCGATGCCCGCCTAGTGTAACGACCCTACAGATAGGTAGCTACAGTGGACTAGACTCAAGCCCGTATGGTATACTATGTGGTAACCATATTGAGGATAGGCCAGTATACTTAGTATACTACCGGTAGACATGAGTTGGTACAAGTTTCTAAAAAGTGACTTGGTGACATAGGGTTAGACAGGGTAACCTAGGTAGGCCAAAGTTACCCTACTAGGCAGGGTAACCATCGGAGGGTATGTTCGCATAAAGCTAAGGACCCATAGTAAACGTTGCATGGGTCTCTGGGGCAACATTATATGTGGTTGCGCGGACTCCCGAAGGAAATAAAGGCATAACAGGGTGAAGTTACCCTACCTTAGAAACATGATTACCCTACCTTGGGACCCCAGTTACCCTACCTTCACCGACAAATTCATCTGTGGACTTAGGGGAAAGTTATCCCACTATGGTGGGGCTCTTAGATGTTCATAGGGCCACTTTGTATGGTACGAAATGGACCACTGACGGAGCAGGGGTGGTCCGAACCTCCTGTAACTTTCAGAGGATATTCCTAATACCCCCGTGCGGCCCCACCGTTGGTACGGCGCAACAGCACTCTACAGCTGTGTAGTTGTGTGCTTCCTAGTAAAGTAAGATCCATAGGAACGCTCTCACAACACCGTATGAGTTGTGGCCGTCCAACTTACCAGAAGCTGTTCGCAGGATATATAAGGGGTGTGTGGGTGACTGCCTCCTCACGCTCTGCGCCCTCAACACCTCCAGTCATTGAAATCACAACTTCACCTCGTTCAGTGCACGATCCCCCCACACCTCTTGCTTCTGCCCCCTTTTCAGGCCTCGCGTCCCTGATCCCCCGTCCCCACGATGGACAATCTTCCAGACATTCCCGCGATGTTGCCCTCCCTTCCCTCCTCGAGAGCTTCATCCATAGTGGAAGAACCCTCTCAGAATCTGCCTCTCCTCCACCATTTCCTTCGTGAAACACGCGACAGACTACGCTTCTCCCCTGAACAGATCCCCATCCGGGACGACAGGCAGCTCAACGACCTGTCCGACGGCGAGTCCATCCTCATCCCGTTCATGTGTTCCTCGCTCAACCCGCTTGCGTCCATGACCAAACAACTTGACACTGTCACCACCCAGCTCACCACAGTACACTCGATTGTGGCGACTCTCCCTACCTCCTCAGCTCTAGACAGCAGGCTTTCCCCGATCAGTGCCGCTCTTTGTGACCTGTCACAAAGAGTGAACTCAGCCCCCCCTGCCCCCCGGGCCCCACCTCGGCCCAATATTTCCCCGACTGGTGTGGTCACACGCCCTTTGGCTCCACCTCCTGCTCCCAGAGCCCGTGCCCCCCCACCAAAAACTAACAACAATAGTACTGCCTTTGACCCGGACATCCCGGGCTATCACCCCGTCAGGCGCGTTTTCTATGGGAACCCCCGCGCTTATGCAGACAAGTTCCCCAATTCTTGGGAAGCCAACCCGTTCCGTGATGGCAAATACCCTGACCCTACATCCTTCGTCTCGGGCCATCTTCACCCAGACTGTCCCAAACCCCAGCAAACCTACACTCAGGCCACCACGGCTGTCGCCCCCAAGAAGGGTAATAAGAAGAAGAGCCCCTCCACGGCTGCACAAGTCGCGTCCGTTAGCAACTTAGAGCCCAAGATCTTAGCCCCCAAGTCGCTCTGGAAGGCAGAAAGAAGGTTCTACGCTCCTCGTTCTTCCCCCTCTGGGCACGACCAAGCCGCCCTGATAGCAGCCACTTTCCCAGACATAGCAGCACGCGTCCTCAGGGATGCCAACTGTACCCTCCCCCTCGCAGTCACCACAAAGGTCAATGAGAGAGGCTCTATCACCCTCATGCTCACCGACACTACCATCCCCACTGCCACTTTTGCTCCCTACTTCGATGCACTCATGAGACAACTCAACCGCTCTTTCCTGGTGCGAGACTCCCTCTGGCTGCCCTTCCATCTCGCCCCCAACGAGATCCAGCTCGCCATTTATTCCCTTCCGCTTGCCTTCCTCCCTGAGGACCCCGAGGAACCTTTCCCAAGCCTCGCTGACTCCATCTACATCTCTAAGAACTTCCGTATCCTTGCGGCCAGGTTCCTCGACCCCAACGCAGAGTCCACGGCAGGCAAAACCGCGACCTCGGTCATCATCTGAGTTCACCCAGGGGACGTCCCCACAATGGGTACATCGATCAGACTTTTCTCCCGGTCCCCCACAGTTGAGCGAGCCTACTCATCCAACCGCTATACCCAGTGCTGAAACTGTTGGGGCTTCGGCCACGTTGCACCACGGTGCGAGTCCAAAGACCCCGTCTGCCCCCTATGCTCCCACAACCACACCCAATCCCACCACGGCTGCCCGAACCCTACCTGCCCCGGCACCGGCAACCTTAAGCCTATTCTTAACTGTTGTTCTTCCTCCCCGGCTAGCTGCGTCAACTGCGGAGATGACCACTCTGCCCTTTATAGAGACTGTAGTAAACGTCTAGTCCCCCCCACTCTCAGGCGTTCCCCCCTTGAGGCCGAGATCGTTCCTCCGTCCAATGAGGACGAGATGGACACTGCCACTGATGGAGTGGTCCAGCAGGCCTCCCTTCTCCCACCCGTTCCCTCCAGCAGGGGTTTGAAATAGCGACGCCTCGTGCTCGAAGATCGTCAACCATACTGGCCCCTCAGAGGCCCCTAGTCCCTCGCCTGGCCCTCGCACCGGTTCGGGCTTGGCCCGCTAATGCAGTTCAACCCCCTACCTAGAGGGGGGGAGGGGGTTTCCTCTCCTCCTGCCTCGCGGACATTCACACTCATTCAACACAACTGCCTCGGGAGCTGGGATGTGTTTCTTTCCTTATTTGGTTCATTTTTGCAACTGGCACACGCACCTTCAGTGGTTGCCCTCCAGGACCCTGCGGTTTACAGGGGCAACCTTCCTTCATTTCAATTTTATTCTAGTTTTTCACCTCCGAGCAGTGGTAACAAGAAACTCCGCATTGCTTGTTATGTTTTTACTTCCTTTTTATTCACGATTACTTTACTACCGCAGTTTTTTGACAGGGGAGACATCATGGCTCTTGATCTCTTCACCCCCGACGGCTTCTTCAACCCCTCTATGACTAGGTTCACCATCCTGAACTCCTATAGTACCAAGGGTCTGTCGAACAACACTCGATCTGTGCCCCCCGCCCTTATCTTCCCGGCCATGCCGGGCCCGACACTCACATTGGGTGACCTCAACATCCACCACCCAACTGTGGATCCTCTGAGATGCCTCAAAGAAGACGAGCTCGCTACCTCCGTCCTCTACTTCGACAGAGCCACAGAACTTGGGTTCTCCCTCCTCAACACCGCCGGGGTTTACACCCGATTATCGATGTCCCTAGTGGAAAGGCCGCAGGTTATAGACCTGGCCTTTGCCTGCCCCCTGCTCGGGCCCTATTTCGCGGAATGGTCCGACCCCCTGCCCTCCACGGGCACTGATCATATCCCTATTTCCCTTTGTTTTGACCCACCTTTGTTTCGTGCCCCTCCTCCCCAGCCTAACTGGGCCTTGACCGACTGGCCCCTGGTTGACGAGGCCCTTAAGTCAATCAAAATCCCTCCCCGTCCCCCCCTCCCAACCTCCCGCTCACTAGGGGTCTGGTTCGACACCAATCTCAACAAAGTTTCTGCCACCTTCGCAAACCACACCCCCCTCAAACGAGTCACCCACAGGTCTAAACCGTGGTCGTCCACAACGCTATCGGCGCTCCGAAAGGCCTACAACTCCACTCTCCGGGCGTCCAGGAAAGAACGCCATGATTCCTCCCTCTCAATGTCAGCCAGGGCTGCCCGATCTTCCTACTTCCAGGCAATAAAATGGCAAAGCGACATCAGTGGTGCGAGTTCCTGACTACATCAGCAAACAGATCATCTTGTGCCCCATCTCTCCCCGGTCACTCGGTGCGCTGGACGTTCCAGGCGCTTATAACGTAAACTCGAGTTCTGGGTGCGTCCGCCCGGCGTTATTCTGTCCAGAAGTGAAAGGGCAGCCTCCAATGCGTCTGGATGCCACAGGCAGCATCTGGATGTATTGGACGCGGCCCTTTTGCGTACAGAAGCCTTAGACCCCCCCCCCCCAGAAACCCTCCCTCCAGCACCCAACCTCTTCCACCCTTCGCGCCTAAAGTCCACGTTCCCAAGCTGCCGTTCTGCGGACGCCTTTCAACCGCAACCTCTGACATCCCGGCCCCCCCCCCAGACACGCCGGCCCGCCAGCTTTCCTCCCATGATACTCTCTCTCCTTTAACTTCGTCACTAGCCTCTCTCTGAATCCGTTTCTCACCCGGAACCCGTCCAATATCACGTTTGTTTCTCCCCCACCGCTGGATTCCCTCCGTCTTCTCACATATCCGGCAGACGTTTTCCAGTCTTCATTTTTTCACCTTATTTCCTCCCAAAGCCCTCAGGCCTTGCTCCTCCCTCTGATCACACCCTGTATTCTCCCATATCCGGCGGACGTCCCCCACCCCCTTGCCCTTTCGCTAGGCTCTTTCCTCAGCTCTCCACATTGTATCTTGTTCGCCCCGCTCCTCTCGCCGTCCGCCCCTGGACTCTTGCTGTCCGCTCGCGGGCTCCCACCGTCTTCCCTGGCTTCTAACAGTCCTCCAGACACATTCCCCTACCTCTTTACCCACAACTGCCCGCTAGAATACTTAACTAGGCCTGCCCAGTTTATGACCATCCCCCGACACATTCCCATGCCTACCGAACCGCCAATTGCCCGGTAGATGACTTACTCATGCCTGCACAGCTTATAACAATCAGCCCAGTTCATTCTCATTCCTTTCCTGCACACCGGCCTGGCCCGTACCCTACTATTGTTTGATCATTCCTGCCCCTTTTAGCACGCGTAATCCAACTTGATTTTATTACATATATATACGCGATCAGCGAGTGGTGATAAAACCATTCTCCCTATCCTCTCGATCGGTTTCTTCAACCTGCGATTCCGTGTCTCTAGGTTCTCGGAACCGCACTGCACCAACCAGTGCTCCCGGATTCGCCCCATGTTGTCGCTGCGGCTCGCACTGACTGTGTCTTCAAGGAATCCGAGTGGCCGCCAGCCCTCTGTAATTCATCGAACTCCGTATCACAGCCAAACTCCTGCCTCAATGCGTCCTCATCATTGTCATATGCCACTGTCCTCTGAAACCGCTTTCCCCGCTCCTTCGCGATTGTACCCTGGAATGTTGTTCTTATCTGCCGGATTATTCGACTCTGCCAAGCTCTTCCTGTTTTGCCCCACGATCGTGTCTGACATTCAAGCAGGGCTATCTATCCATTAGCTGACCGTTCACACCATTCCAGTACAGGGGGTTTTCAAAAGTATCCCGATGCTGGGGCAGTCAGGGGATCCGGCCACTTTTGAAACCTGCCAGTACGCATAGTTTATCTTACCCCCAGGACTGGCCCCCGTGAAAGCAACATTATCGATGAATATGCCGGTCTGCCAACATCTCAGTGAATGACATAATATGGCTGCTGTAAGACAGCTCAATGGGCCATCGATCTTATCTAGGCAACCCTCATTTGTTATGCCTTTCCTTTTCTGGCCGAGGTAATATTGAGCAAATATCATACCCGGAATCTGCGGTGCTACGAATCTAAGAGAGATTCGCTGTCCGCCAAATCAGATTGATTTAGTCTTACTGAGATTAGAAACAATCCCGACAAATGTGAAAAAGATAGCTCATAGCTGTCTGTCGGGCAAATGAACCTATCCTCCTCTAGTAGGTATTCCACTTTTCGTGCGCAGGCTGGAGGATCCTCACTATTGAGCTTATAGAGTTCTGTTATAGCCTTCTTTACTGTATGCAGATACTGCGATCGGCATCCGCTGGGCTTTGCCCGCATCGGCAAATCAGTGACCAGCTGACACTCTATTTAGTCTGGAATGGGATGCCAGTTATCGATTAAGGGTAACTTACCTTGTCATTCAAGGCCGGAGTAGCATCAGCAAAGGCGGGAAAGCTAATTGAGTCCGGGCCTTGATCCAACATGTGGGGACTTCTTCGGTCAGGGTAATTGGGTCCGGAAAGGGATTGGCAAAGATCGTCCAGTCCCACATCAGCAAAAAAACCGTTTTCTCCAGACGGACAGAGCCCGCTGCCGGACGAATAGCTTCCGCTCTTTGCGTCCGCTCCTCCCGGATCTCCCGTGCCTTCTTTGCCTTTCATTTCTTGCGTCTGGTGCACCCGGACGGCCCACTTTGCGTCCACAGCATCCGACGCGCTTGTTGCGGCCCCACACCCTCCTCGTACCTCCCCCTTATATCCGCCCCATTATCCTCACATCTACTGGCCTCCTGCTTACTCCTTGCGGTTGCGTGCGTCTGGTGACCATCTCTGGTACCCTCACACCTCTGGCGACCTAGATCTGTCCGCTTCCATCCGCTTCCGTCTGCTGCCATTCTACGTAGCTTTTTTCTTCGTCAGCACCCTACTGTCATTTCCATAATTCCCTTACTGTTCACAAGAAGCCCGGCGCGGCCGCCATGCAGACCCCCTACTTTGGTTGGCTTCCCTTCCCACAGGGGAGCATAGTTTCGCATTAATCATGCGCAGAACTCAGGCGGCCGAGTTGAAGCCGGACACTTTCTACAGGAATCGCTCCCTTAAGTCGCCGGCTTCAACTTGGCCGCCTATTCAATTCAATTTATTTAAAACATTCCCTTAAACGCCCAGGGATCATGTAGTACTCCTGCGGCCGAGTGGAAGCCGGACACTCAATATGGGCACTGCCACCATAATTGTACGGCTTCAACTTGGCCATATATTCATAAGGAACAATTCTCCCATTTAAAACATTCCCTTCAATACCCGCGAATCATGTATGACTCCCGCGGCCAAGTTCAAGCCGGACACTCAATATCGGAACCGCCACCTCCAGTGTCCAGCTTCAACCCGGCCGGATATTCGTGTGGAACAATTCAACCTATTTAAAACATTGCCTTAAACGCCCACAGAGCGTGTAGTACTCCCCCGGCCGAGTTGAAGCCGGACACTGAATATGAGCACTGCCACCTTAAGCGTACGGCTTCAACTTGGCCGTATATTCATGCAGAACAATTCAACCTATTTAAAACATTCCCTTAAATGCCCGCGGATCGTGTAGTACTCCCCCGGCCAAGTTGAAGCCGGACACTCAATACACGAACTGCCACCTTAAGTGCCCAGTTTCAACTCAGCCGAATAAATACTGTACATAATTGGATAGAATAATTTAATATATTTGATTAAACGTCCACAGATCAATCCTGTGATTCACTATCCATTGCTTCTCACCGCTAGGAATTACCTGCGCCTGTCCAATCACTGCCTCTATACTGACTATTCGCATGTCTCGACCATTGATCGGGTTGCCGACTCGAATATGTCCTGTCAGAATGTGAAATCTGCCACCATTGATCGGATCGAGTATGCGAACTAATGTCAGGCAATGGACAGCTGCGGCCTCACTTAGAATAGTTCTTATCTTGAAAAGTGCTTGCAACTGAGCCACCACGCGTCCCCGTAAATCTCCATAGTTCGCTTCCCCACCCGTCTGGACCAACAGTCAATCGTTTCTAGAGCCACCGTTGCGGAATGCTCTTGTTCCAGTGCAGCGGGCCGGGTGGATCTGGAACCTGTCAGTTTCCTGAAAGTCGGGCACTGGGATTTCAAGCTTAGCAAATACTTCTACAGGAAGTAACACGAGTTCGGCGGGGTCCACAGGCAACCGCCGGTCATCCGCAGCGGTCTTCCTGATAAAACGCAGTTTCTCCTCCATCATGTTGGAATAATGGATATTGAGGGCTGTGCATAATTCGGTCAGCATGCTGGAGTTCTTCATACAGGCTTTAAGCACCCGGCGGGGTATGCTGCGACTTGGAACAGTCGGCATTTCCATCCCACTATCTTCTACCACGATCACACCTTCAACTTTCAAAAGTGCTTCTATTGTCTGCAACCTTATTCCTAGGGCGTGCTGGCAGCCATAGTGCTAGAAGATCTGTCGGGCGGCTTCATTCTTGTTTGACCTGCGTTAGCCATCTTTAATCTGATCCTTATGTGCTAGTTCACCGATCTCGGATGAATACATCGAGATGGATCCAAAACGCTGTACGTGGGAGGCAAAGTGAGTCAGGTAGTGCATCTTGATGAAGTTGAAGTGGTTCTCACGCTATATCAAGTCTGCCCGCCGGTCAGACCTTTCAACCCTCTCGTGATCAGCCAGCCGACGGCGATTAGCGACGGTTCTATGGCGGACTTCTTTAGCACACTGATCTGCCATTAGTTTCCTTAGCTCCCGATCCTGGCGATTTGCTTGCGCGCGGGTAGCCTTCGAGGTACAGAACTCAAGAAAAGTGACCTTTGTGCGGTGGAATATCTGCAGGTAGCTTTCCATGAAGCAAAGTGTGTCTGGTGTATGACTCCGATATTGAGCCATGAGAGTGAAGTCCACCAGCGCGCTAACACACTTCAAAGCGCTCTTGAAATCCTGATACTGAGAACTGTCCGGATTTCGCAATGCGGACACCAATACGGCTGAAATACAACGGCCAAGATTGCGCATCTCATTTCCTTGCCATTGTGTGATTTCGCTATAGGCCTTTTTCGGTACACTGAATCCGGGGTAAGGAGGAATTTCTTTCCAAGCATCGTCGAAGGCCTGCTGCCGTTTATGCTTTTTCAGGAAACCTTCCACCCATTCCATCATTTGTTTGAATAAGCCAAGGTAGATGTTGTGCAAGAGGTCCGGCTTGTGTAGGTCCGCGGGGCTTACTCAGCCGAGTCCGGTGAATACATTCTTTCCACTTTTCACGCCCAACTGCTGAAAGTATTCTGCAATGCCGGCCGCTTCTGCGGGCTCATCCCTCAAGGCTTTCTCTCTATATAGCATGTAGTCGCAGGTCTCATACATCCGCCGCGGATCCCCACCGCGCTCCTCGCACGGAACCTCAAACTTTGGGCATGACTTACTGCCTATTCCTTGCAAGGCTGCATGTTCAGCATGATCCACGATCCAGGCCGACAAAATGGGAAAACAAAGGCGTGTTTTGCCGTCTGCACAATCCATTACCATTCCTTCTCGGGCAATCTGCTGTAATGGTGCCAGGATAAGATCGAAGACAGCCCGGAGGACATCCGCGTTGGTCTGCCGGTGGGCTTCGTTGGCACGGGCTGATTCGCCAGTGAACTTTGACGGTACTGGAAGCAATGCCAGAAGCAGGATTGGCATCTTGGCAGGGCTGCTTCTTGTCCTGGAAAGGATATTGCCGATCGTCATGTATACCGGCCAGGCTTGCTTATCTCCGGAGAAATTGGTAAGGTGCATCTGGTCAGACAATCCTATAATGGGCACCACTCTCGACCCGGCGGGCAACACTTTCTACCAAGGAACGGAATTGGCTGTTAGCACTGGAAACACCACTCCAAGAACTTGTCAGGACCTATCTCATACCTGCATATCCCCCCACCAGTCCGCCGTATGCATCTCTGAATATAATCGCTCCCCACTTGAATCATATTCTCGAATAGGTACTTAAATCATATCTGAGCTATACGCGACCTGACGGATCAAGTAGCGGACACAGTCAATAATATTTCGATAATAGAAAGTTGTTGCATGTCGACCATCATCAATACTTGCTTCCGCCCACACCAATTATTCACGAAATTGGTCCAGTATGTCGAGGTGTTGGGGCAAGGGATAGGCGGACAAGAATGATCTGCTATCCGTACCGCCTGAACCTTCCACAAAGTACGAGTCGATCTGCCACTTGGGTACCTTGCTCCGGACAAACCAGCTTGCCAAATTAAAGTCGTTTTCCGATGAGAAAGGCCTCCACGGGTCATCAGTCATGGCCTTGTTAAGCTCTGTATAGCCAGCAACTTCGCCAAGTGGTCTGCCGGCACTGGGAATAGTTTCTTGACCCGAAGGGCGCACGCGGCCCGGTGGGTGGGAAACGTCTTCCGTGCCTGAATCGTTCTGCATATCGTCTATCTCACCACTCGCTGTATCGAAATCTTGGATCTCGAGCCTGCAATCAGAGTCGTAGTCTGAGTCGGTCAGGTTTTCAAGTTCATCACGAACAAAAGTAGCTCCCATGGAAGCCGCGTCCGCAATCGCGCTGAGGGAAAGAACGATATCAAGATACATTATCTGAAGATGTTTTTCGTATGCAGCGGCTTGTTGATAACGTCGCCTGCAATAAGGACACTTTGTTGTCTTTGAGGTCATCGTGTGTGGTGTTTCTCTTTCAAGTAGTCTGGCGGATACGTAAGCGGATGGTCGAAGCGGCTGCAGAGGACTCTTTCAAAGTGAAGGGTAGGTTTCTTTCAAGGGGTAAATAGGGAAAATTTCAAGGTTATTTAGTTGGATGACGAACGGGTCCAGACATTCAAGCTGCCACCCATTATTCACGGTGTAACTAGTAAAACCTGTTCTTGGTTGAGAGTATGAGAGGGCCATGACTCATGGGTTGCGGCTCCCATGCGGCTCCGTTGCGGCTTAAAACCTTATCTGAAACCTATCGTCATTGTAGGTGGGTGACGTGACTTTTCAAGATATTCAAGTTTGTACAGGGTACAATCCTGCGAACCCCACTAAAACAGTCCTCGTGCGGCCTATATAAGCTCTCTCTTCCCCCCCTTCCATCTTCTCTCCATCATCCTTTCCCCAATCACAATTACATCCTCGATCCGCCAGCCCATCCTAACAGGACCCACGAAGCTTAGCACAACCTCTCACTCGTCCGCAGTATCACCAGTGTATCCTCAGCTCATTTCAGATTACCTATCTACGTTTCCCTAGCCAATAACCTTTTTACAGCCATTACCATCCGCAGAACTCCCTTTACCGTCCGCCAGGCCCGCTTTATTATTTTCGGATCTTTCACAATCCTTCATCCTGAAAAGGACCAGCATCTACTAGCGGCCATCCAGGCACATGCTCTTACCCTCCGGCCTGTTAGCCAAAGGTCGGGACTCTGGCAGGCTAATAACCCCCGTGGCGAATGTTTTACCGAATGCCTCGACTTTTTGCTAAAGGACATAGCAAAAAAACATCAGGGTATCTTAAGAGACATGTTGAGAACACCCGTTGCCGCTGTTCGGGTTGTGGACCCCACCCCCGCCAGAAATGATCATAAGTTATCCCCAAGCGTCCGCAATCAAGATGTACCATATATGCTAATACAGCTCCTGCAGGTGGCTCGCCGGTCCGCGGTCTGTCCGTCTCTGGATAGATGAGCCATCCGTAGTCCGCGCAAGCAGCCCACTTCCTGTCGGGATGGACAAGATCCAGTGGCAAAGTCGTGGACATGTGTACTGGATGGAGCTAACTGAGCCCACCTTGCCGAACCCGCTAGAGGGGCATAGACAAAACCATGGCACCGGGTGTCAGATTTCGTATACCTAATGGTACAAGGAGACATAGTACACGTCTGCTGCAGGACGATCCAGAGGAGCCGCTGCAGCTTGCGGAAATGATCCGAATCACAAATAGCTGACTTGGGCGGATATCGTGGTCTTTGAATCCGGCAAGCGAACCAATGGATCTGCTCTTCTGCTGCCATCGAAGGAATGATACAGAGGATAGCACTCCTCCTCCCAATGAGATCAGGTTTGCTCCACGTGATAACCGGGGCCCCCCTCCAGACGCCTCGGATGACGGGTCCGCCGGTAGCCATGATAGACAGCGCTCAGATGGCCACCAGCCAGAGTCATCCGCTGTGGCCCCAAAGCGAACCACCTCAACAAGGACCACCAGGAGCGGTAATACCACAAAAAAGACTGGGCGAACACACCGCATCAATTGGGCGGACGTTGGCAAATCAGAGCCAGAGTCTTCTGGTACGCAAGCTTCTGTCCCTCGTGCTAACTTAGGCACTCGTGTTTTGAGGTCTAGTAGACAAGGAGAACGGGAGACTGACCTAAAGAAAGCATCCCGGACGCCAG
>Ga0307517_10007818_pt1 | contig 15495 bp, 17 predicted proteins | sample 23_EM_MG_FD_194515 | JGI IMG/M metagenome (GOLD analysis project Ga0307517, IMG submission 194515) | Populus trichocarpa ectomycorrhiza microbial communities from riparian zone in the Pacific Northwest, United States - 23_EM | ecosystem: Host-associated > Plants > Roots > Unclassified | place...
CCCCCCCCCCCCCCAGTGGACTTTTGGATCTCCGGCCCTTGGATCCTTGTATACTTATCACGAGGTGAGCAATGATCTTGAATCTGAGCGCCAAAGTCGGCTACGGGTTCCACCAGAAGCAGGTCGGGCCTGAGCCAAGCCACATTTTCCGGAACGAGAGGCTTTATTTGATGATTTATGTCTGTGCTGGGCCCTGGATAGTTGGCATCTCAATTTTACTTGATACTAAACAAATTAGGGTCATCTCGTGTTAAGCGCACCATTTGCCATAAATATTGTCGACTGAAAAAAAATGTAAGAACTCGACCCCCGACTGCGAGAATAGACATACATATGAACAATGAGCAGTGTCACCCCGCTTTTCTCCATTGCGAATCCCTCAAGGCCGTTGTACCCCTCTCGGTGGTTGTCAGCTTGACAGCACTAATGACGGAAAACATACCAAAGATCTGATGAAAAACTACAATGCGCTTTGACCCCACCTCTATCGGTTGCAAAATTGCCAGGCACTGACCGCCACACCGGTTCACAATGACTTTCTCTGGCTATATCTCCTCAGCCTGTGTGATGGCTGACTCATAACTAGCGGACTTAAAAAAATGTGCATATCGGGTGTTGGGCAAGATAGATATCCCAATTTGGATTTGGCGGGAGACAAAAACTTGAAAGGGATTGGATTTGGTCGCAGGCATGTCTAAATAAGCGCTGAAACACTGGAGATATGTTGCCTACCTCCGCATCCTCAAATGTTGTGAAGAAGAGAAACCTAGCTAGTAGTTGATGATTCGGAATGCAGCACCGGGTTTGATTTTTTTTTTTTTTTGGTGAATGCTATATATGTCTGCTCACACACAACAAAAATAGGTAAACTTGCAGGGAGCGTAGTATTTTGTCTTCGCTACTGACATATGCAAAAATATTTGAGAGCTCCTGTGTGTGAGATCAGCAAAGGCCTTCCGTTTGCCCCGAGTTCCGGGGTTTGGTACAATCACAGGCGCCAATTTTAAATGCCTCAACTAAAAGGAGCGAATAAATTCCTAAATAATCTTCCCGAGTTCGCCAGTTCGCCAGTTGAAAGCCTGATCATTTCACCGGTACGAATTGTATAACATTTCAAGAAATTAAATTAGATGATTTTGGCAAATGCAATGCAACATGCACTGCCGGAAGTACAAGTCCGATGCCGAAAGGATAATCGGCTGGCCATTCCTTTGGCCTTGAAAAAGTGAATTGCCACAATTCGGGAATGAAGATGCGTATTGACCTTCTTCTGCGATGGCAGTTCCTCGGGTATAAATGTTTCAATGGCGGAATGCTTTTCAGACAGCAAGGACGAATTGCTTGGAAGGAAAATAGGTCACGATCAACGGCTCTTAAACTTCATACATACTTGACACACTCTGGATTTAATCTGGTGAATTGTTTCACATTAACTTCGCTTAGAAATAAGAAAAAGGGAGGGCTGGTTTTAGATTGATTTTATATTGTCGTTTTGTAAAAAAATAATGATCTTGTGTCCTGGGTCAGAAACGATCACGATTTTTAATTGTCGACAAGGCCAGAAAGAATATTTGGAACGGTGCGAAGTTGGAAGTACTTGGATAAAATCGAGTTTTTCTCGTTCATTGACAATGCCAAGTGAAGCCAATCATTGAGGTGGAGGTTGGAATCTGTGTTGAATAGTTATACAAAGAAACGCTAAAGGAAGAAGGCGGACTTACCCAGGAGGGGGTCCCCCAAAGCCGGGAGGAGGAGGTGGGAAGGGCATCCCAGGAGGGAAACCTGGCGGCCTGAAACCTGGCGGTCCTGCCATACCAGGAGGGAAGGGCATCGGCGGCCGCGCTAGCGAAGGAGGGCCCACTAATTTTACTGCATCAGAAAATAGATACAACTTCAAGAGAAGAAACATACTTGGGGGCATCATGCCCATACCGCGTCCTGCAGGCATACCACGCCCAGGTCCGATTGGCAGCTAATACGAATTAAACTCTCTTTTGCCACATTTTAATGTGATTTTATACTCACCGCATTTTTTTTATCTTCATCCACAATTGGAGGCGGTCCTTCAATGCTAATGCTTACCACAGTCTCCCCACGTAGAATCACCAAGCCTAGAGCTCGTTTCACCTCCTGCTCTTGGGCTGATTCCTCTCCAGGCTTTTTTTTGGGTCGTATTCTTCGGAATTCCTCGCATTCGGCCAAGACAAGATTCATGTGTCGATCAAATGCAAGCATCTGGCCAATAAAAGCTCGTCCATCGTTTATCGTAATTTTCAATCTCCAGTTGATAAGACCGAGCATTTTCCCGCCTTTAGATTTCGGAGGAGCCTACAGATAATTCATAAGTATTCATTCGCATTACTAGATCCACAACCTTACCATGGTGGATGGTCGTGATGAAGAATCTGAAATGCTATTCTGCCATTGCCAAACATGAATAAACTCGTTGTGACCGTCACGGAGAGATATATGTCACTCGTCACGGATCAACTCCCGAACCCTTTCCAGAATTATAATGGCTGAGATTCAAACATCGCTGACCACTCTATTTGGTAGATTGTCTTTGGAAACACTTAAAGTTAATGCTTGAACTAATTGTCATCAGGGATAAAATGCCCTATTTTTTGTGCGCCAATGGCAGGGGGTAGTGGTGGTATATCATAGTCTTTGAATCACATTTTTCTGTGTAGCTCAGAGGGTTGTTTAGGTGCACTTGCCGCTCAGACAACTCTGGGTGGAGGTTTCGGTTTCGCGTCTGGTACACTATTTCGGAATCGCAGTCCACCCGCCAAACTTTTCTGACATTCTGCTAGGCAATGAAGGCCCTGAGAACCTCCGGTTGGAGCTCAATATTGCTCGGAGTCTCCTGCAGGCAGCCGAACACGAACCCTTACGAATTGGGGTCGGTTTCTTAGTCTGGCGACTTGAAAAGGACCCGAGCGTGGCGGAGAAACTCGTTTCCATTGTCATTGGTCAGCATGTACAAGCAATTTGGCTCGCATTTGGTGAAGATCTCGGTCAATGGATAAGATTCATCCGTGCACACGATCCGAATGCAGGAAACGAAAAAGCTATCAAAATATTTGTCCAAATTTCGACTGTCGAACAAGCAGTACAGGCAATCCAAGAGTGGAAAGCTGATGTCATTGTTGTTCAAGGTCCGCAGCTGAATGAGCTTATCGTTGAAACATCTCAATTCTGCCATTCAGGGAATGAAGCAGGAGGGCACGGTATTAGGAACAGCCTTCCACTTCTAACCCTGTTTCCTCTCCTTCTAGAAAAAATAACAGCTGTTTCAGATGGTCATCCACCTCCCTTGGTAGGTGCAGGTGGTCTGGCAACTGGGGCGCAAGTCGCCGCCCTTCTCACCCTTGGCGCGTCCGGAGCGGTCCTAGGAACACGATTCCTACTTTCTTCGGAGAGTCTCTATACCGATCGTCAGCGCCAGGCTCTGCTTGAGGCGCAGTCTTCAGATTCTGTGCGCACAATGGCTTTCGATTACGTCAGGAATATCCTGAGTTGGCCTAAAGACGTTGACGGAAGGGGATTGCGCAATGGTAAGAGGAATGTGCCCTAAAAATCGGACTGATCGGTCTTGTCGTCATCTTTAGACACCGTCATCGACTTCGAAAATGGAGTTGATGTGGATATAATCCGCAAGAGATTTGCAGACGGTGTTCAGGCTGATGAGAAGTCTCGTATCGTCATCTGGGCTGGCAGTGGAGTTGGTCTCATGAAGGACACCCTCCCTGCTCAGGTTTGTCCCCACAATTAATTTATGTTCCTATATCTCATCTCAACGCAGGAAATCGTCAAACAACTTCTTGAAGAATGTCTACTATGTTTACGACAGGCTCAGTCGCTGGTTCAGTAGGTGATAAGCCACAGTGGTTAATATAACTCAATATAAATTATTCTTGACACTCACCATACTGGATATCGTATGTCATCATCCAGCATGAAACTTATCGTCATCACTTTATCACGATAAACTGATACATATGTAAGAAATGGTAATTGCGTAGGTTGTAATCGTGTTATACACGTGTGAACAACTCAATTCTATTGCGTTCTAAATCCAGGGATACAATTGTTACGTAGGGATGATAAAGCTGGGTTTTTAATGGACGATTTCCACAGTTAAATCTCCCTGATTAATAGAGTCACCTGCCAAATGCGATCAGCTCAATACGAATTGATAGTCCCAATTCCAACACACCTTCATGGACAACAACGCGCTTGATATGACCCGAGACTGGTGCGGTAATGACGGATTCCATCTGATGAGATACCAATGAATATAACGGAAGAAAAGTGAAAAGAATGGCCTTGCCTTCATGGCGCTTAGAACTGAAGGTTTTATCAATTAGCTTGACGTTATGCAGAAATTTCTTTCAACACTTACCGCAAAGGGGGTCACCCATCAGGATTTCCTGCCCTTCTTTGACTCTTACTTCAACCACTACGCCGGACATGGGAGCCCCAACGGATCCAGGGTCCGAACTAGCCTTCTCACGAGATACAGTTTCCACAGCGGAGTTCTTATCTTCAATTGCAATGGCACGAAGCTGAGGAGAAAACACTTCAACAAAATTTTGGACTAGAGTGGCAGTAAGATGCCTGACCTCTCCGTTGACTTCAAACCATACTTCTCGCTGAGCACGGCCTTCAAGAAGAGGGCCTACGGCCATGAGAGTGATGATCAACATTTTGCCCTTCTCAATTGAGATATGCATTTCCTCTCCAGTTGCCGGACGTCCAAGGAAGTAACGGGTAGGCACAACGCTGTTGACCATCAGTACAACGAAGAAAAATTACATACCAAGAGACGCACCTGAGATCTCCATACTTCTCGATAAAGGTTTGATACTCTTCGAAGACCTACTGAGGTTAAATACCTATTGTTGGGCTAAACGGGGCGAGAAACTTGCCTTTGGATACATGACATAGGAGGTGACATCGGTATCTGCGATGTGTTTCCCAAACTTGCTGCGCAATTCTGATTTGATTTTCTTGAGGTCTAATGGTTCCATGGTCGTACCTGGACGGCCATCAATTCTGGGCTTGTTACGAATGACTTTTGAACGCAGTGGCTCTGGAAAACCACCGAAAGGTTGACCGAGATATCCTTGGAAGAACTCAACTACAGACGACGGGAAATCAAGAGTTTCCCCGCGTTCGAGCACGTCTGCTTTCGTGAAGGAATTGGATGTCATCCACTGGGCGAAATCTCCAACCACTTTCGATGACGGAGTAACCTGTCAAGAAGAGATATAGTTTCATAAGTATCTCATCACACTTGTCCTCACCTTGACAATATTTCCGCACTTAAAAAGATTAATGTAAGTAAGGTGTTATGTTAGACGTTGGACTTGACTTACTAATTCGTTCGCTTCGACATACTTCTGTTTGATGGCTAGAGATTTATATGAGAATCGGAGGTAGAACAAAAACACATGTCATACTGTGCCATTGTGTGCCTAGGCCAAGTTGCGAGGCTTGGAACTTGGGTATTCTTAGCTCTGTTGAGAAACGAGTAAAGTAAATAGCGGCCATACCATCAGATTCGTATACTGTCCCCCAGGCATTTCATGTTCGAATACGGAAGAGTCGGAAGCGCGGACATTAGCCTCGAAGCAGCTGTACAGCAAGCGTACTTGGGTCCAGTAGGCGTTAAGGGCCTGGATATCCTGATAACGAATTCCCGTTCCTAGTTTGGTCTGCTCTAGTGCCATGCAAACCGCACCCATCGAGGGCTGCGAAGTCAATCCGGACATGCCTGCGAAGAAAACAGTTACATGTGGGTTTCTAATTTGTGAACCACAAGACCCACTGTCAATTGCAACATCCACGACATCAGCACCGGCTGCAGCGGCAGCTAGCATACTAGCCGTTGCAATTCCTGCAGTATCATGTGAATGAACATGAATGGGAGTATCAGGATGCGCTTTTCTAATCGCCCCAATCAACCTTTAGAATTTGAGCAGAATGGGAAAGTAACAAATTCAGGAGACGCAAGAACCTACAATGTCGCAGCCTGGGGTTTCAGTAGACCAGCCATGTCCTTTACGCCGATAACGTGAATGCCCTCTCGCACAAGCTGATCGACAAAATCAAGATAGTACTGCAAAGTGTACTTCTTCTCACTGGGGTTTGCAACATCACCAGTGTAGCAAACAACGGCCTCCACCACACCGCCAGCCTTCTTCGCGGCGTCAATGCCCAGTTTCATCTGTTTTCTGTTTTCAATAATTCAGCTCGTGTGAACACAATTAAGAACCAACATTCTCTGGATGGGAATAAGTATCGGGTATGAAAGCACACACTCAACGACATACCGAAGTAGTTTAAAGAATCAAATACGCGGAAAATGTCAAGACCGTTTGCAACAGCTTTCTTGGAAAAGTCGTAAATGGCATTGTCACTAACGCGTTGTGAGATCAAGTCATCTGCTAGATCAAAGGGGCCTCACGGATAGCTGGTGTACCCAACGCCATTAGCTCCGCGCACAAGAGCTTGGAATGGAATGTTGGGAACCAGCCTACGCAACGTGCGCTATCCAACGTAAGAAAGGTTGTCGAATATTATTGCTTTGAAAGAACTTACCAGTCGCTCCCAAGGGTCTTCATATAAGAACCGCATGGCGACATCGAAGGTTGCACCACCCCAACACTCAATGCTATAAGCGTTGGCTAATGCGTAGCTTGTTTCCTTTGCGATATTAACCATGTCGATGGTACGCAGCCGAGTGGCAAGCAGAGACTGGTGTGCATCACGCCAGGTGGTGTCCATGATAAGGCACCCTGGATATTCGCGAACAGCTTTGGCAAAGGCCTCTGGACCTTGTTCAACGATGATGTTGCGCCAACCGAGTTGACACGGGAAAGTAGTGTCAATAGGAGGTCCATTTGTGTCTTCAGGATTTTTGAGAACTGGGATAACAATGTCAGTTGTAAGACCAGGCTCGCCCTAAAATTTACAAGGTAAGAATAAAATCCAACAATCATATGAAACCCACAGTTTGGCCTTTGATGGAGCTGCCGTTTACAGCAACGTCTCCGAGGTAAGCTAACAACTTCGTTGCCCGGTTCTGACTCTGCACCAGCTTGAACAGATCGGGTGTATCGTCGATGAACTAAAACAACACATGAGCAAGGAGAAGGGAAGTTATAGTATCACATACCGTTGTCCATGTCTTTCCGCCAATGAAAATGTCATGCGTCAAAAGACGGAAAAGGAACGGGATGTTCGTCTGAATAAGAGTATACGGATTAGGACATTTAAATGGTGTGCATTGAACTCACCTTGACACCACGAATGCGGAACTCAACCAGAGCTCGAAGCATCTTACGGCGAGCCACCTCGTATGTCGTGCCGCTAACAGTACACTTGACGAGGAGACTGTCGTAGTGAGGCTACAGAGTGGATTAGCTGGTATGACCAGGAAATTTGTCTCTTAATGCTTACAGTAATTTGTGCACCAGCAAAGCCAGAGCTGGAGTCCAGACGGACACCATTACCACCAGCACTGCGATACACTTCAATTTTCCCTGTATCCGGTTGGAACCCAGCAGCTGCGTCCTCAGTGGTAATACGACATTGTATTGCAAATCCACGTTTCGTGATGGCTTCCTGGGTGAGACCTAATTGAGGTAGAGTGGCACCAGCTGCAATCTGGATCTGGGCCGCGACAATGTCAATACCAGTAATTTCCTCTGTTGGATAAAATGAATCGAGTGCTTCGAATCCAGCTTTCGCACGTACGTACCAGTGATGGTGTGCTCCACTTGAATACGCGGGTTGATCTCAATAAAATAGTGCCTTCCCATCTGGTCGACCAGGAACTCTGCGGTACCAGCGTTTCTATAGCCTACGCTCTTTGCCAATTTGATGGCGTCGTTCAATATAGCCTGACGAACTTCCTCGGGAAGATGAGTGGCAGGCGCGACTTCAACCACCTTCTGGTGGCGCCGCTGAACTGAACAATCGCGCTCGAAAAGGTGGATGGTGTTTCCTTCAGCATCGGCAAGTATCTGTACTTCAATATGCCTTGGACGTTCAAGGAATCGTTCAATGAAAACTGTTCCATCACCAAAAGCAGCTTTGGCCTCGCTGACGGCACGTTCAAAGGATGCCTTGAAATCACTCTGGTCTCGAACGACACGCATGCCGCGGCCTCCGCCGCCCATAGCAGCTTTGATGATAATTGGGAAACCATACTCTTGGATGAAGGCCTCTCCATCCTTGTAGCTTTCAACTGGACCGGGCGTCCCGGGGACGACGGGAACATCAACTTTCATAGCTATATGCCAGAAGAAAACATCAAGTTATGAATGACTCAGATCGAACATCTTACTGACCCAGAGTCCTCGCCTTCGTCTTGTCCCCCAGTCCATCGATAACTCCAGGAGATGGTCCAACGAAAGCGATACCAGCCTGCTCAACCTTGCGTGCAAATTCTGCATTCTCTGATAAAAATCCGTAACTTTAGGGAAGGCATGTCAAACAGCACTTGAATCACTACTTGTACATCACTTACCCAGGGTGAATCATATCTACACCATGTTCGAGGGCGATCCTGATAATGTCATCTTGGGCAAGGTAGGCACCAACAGGAGTGAGTCCTTTGCCAACCTGGTATGCTTCATCGGCCTGGTTCAATGTGTTATTAGTCGATGCAAGATCAGCAAAGTTAGTTGCAGACCTTTTGACGATGGGCCGATAAGCGATCTTCAAACGAATATATAGCAACGGTATGCATCGCGAGCTCGTGAGCAGTGCGGAAAACTCGGATGGCGATTTCCTGTCATGATCTCAGGAGGGGGACATCTAAAAATGTGTCGGACAACTTACACCTCGATTAGCAACCAGGATTTTCGTCAGAGGTCCATTGTGACCTGCTGCCTTCCTCCTCATCGTGTGGATGGAGTGGACTGGGGTGCCAGGGACACTAGGTGTTCCCGCCAGCATGGGCGCAAGCCTTGCAGGATGGAGTGTGTTCGACGATGCCATGGTGATGATAAGGAGCTAAAGATACTGCAACCTTCTTTGACTCAAAATTTCTTTCCTCAAACATATCAAAATCAAGCCTGTTCAGATTGCCATTGAAACAAGTTCCGCTTTATGTTTGTTGCTGGATGGAAATTTGACAAAACATCTAATCGACTTGTGCTATGGTTAATTACTGTCTGATAACATGTACATGCACACTCTTGTTAATTTACCCCAATCTCTAGGAACTATCGGGTAACCTGTTGTTCATCAAATGTCCTTGGTCGTCATAAACGATTACGTTCTACGATTCATTGGCAGGATTGTGTCAGCTTGTTGCCGGGCCTCGCTTTTCTTCTGATTATTCTTTGCCACTGCATATAGAGTGCCAGCAAAAAATCCAACACCAATTGCAGAGACAGATCCCAATGTGACCGCGTCCCCGAAGAATAGCATCCCCGAAGCGGCAACAGGTAGCTTGTTCAAGGCACCAACCATGCTGAGTTGAATCATCTTCATGTGGTTCAAAGGACTTATTTGGTACTAACCTGTATGTTGTGCTGCTGGTCACGCGGACGCACCATGCGGTTGTGTAAGAGATGCCAACAGCAGCGGCGCCGGAGAATGCAATAGCTGTTAACAGAAACGTGCGATTGTCGCTTGGGCTGATCGGTTATCCGAAGTCAATCAGTGATACCGCAACGCGCTTAACTGTTTACTCACAAATTTCGATTTAGGCTCGCACCACTCCAGTCTTCGAAGAAAAGCGAAAATACAACCAGAACGGGAATGCTAAGCAGATTGTTGTAGAACATGGAGTCCCAGTCAGAAAACCCAGTCAACTTTATCCTCTTGCGCATGGAAAGAACCTATAACAATGTTCAGTGATTGGAAGGTTTGCTGCATTGGAGACAATTACATAGGCAGCACTAGTCAAGCAGTTGGTGAACATCCATAGATAACCTGCGTTTAGCCCACGAAGTGCACCAGCAGCAGATTGGAGAGAGATCAGGCTAATTCCCGAGCTAGTGGCGGGAATCGACCCAGAAAGTGCACTAGAAACGTCAGACCATGCCGCGACTACGGAGGATATAACCTGTTCGCTAAGATCAGAACATGGCAACAATCTTTATGTAAAATGTTCTTACCATGAAAATGAATGAAACAAAGGTCAAGGTCGTTACACGGCCTCCAAACCAAATCATTTCTCCGTAGGCCTATAACATCCTAGAATAACGAGCTATTCATCACAGAGGGGATTACTCACGATGAGAATAATGGTCAGATTCTTGAAAATTGTGTACACGGGTATACTTAGATGTTGCTGCAACACATTAGAGCAGAAAATGGAGCAAATTGTAAGATTCGCTCACCAGGCTCTTGGATCCTGTGTAGATCACGCTGACAAGTAGAAAACTGATCGGTAACCATTCTTTGGCGTCTTTCATGTCGAATTCCCGAAACGAGATCACTCCGACCTTCTTTGCTAGGATGACGCACGCCACGCAAACGACGGATTGTATGCATAGTAGTAAGAAATTCATTGAGAAGTGGGCCCCTGATACGACGAACTACAGGCAATGTCAGGACGCAGTAAACAAGGAGGATGGTGAGCATGCACTTTGTTGACGACTGTCATCAGAATTGAGGCGAGGCAGTAGCACACAATGGGGGGGACTTTAGAAGAAGTAAGATACCAGTCGAGGTAGGACACCGTAACTCACTGGGTGAGGTCGTTGGGTCTTTTTCTTGTCCGGTTGCCAGAGCCTTCTTGACTTCTGCCACATCCCTCTCATCTGAGGAGCCTTTTCCATTGAGGTGTGAGGCCATTCTCTTGCGGGGTGCACGGAAACAGGGATTCCGAAATATGCGTGAATATTTGAATGCGTGGACGAAATTCACTGGAAATGTAATAAGCTGGGGATGTCAGAACTAGGCTAAACGCCTTTCCACGAAGATTTTGTCTCGCTGGATGCAGAAGGGGAATGACACGTCGTAAATGAGCGAGGAGGCCTTTGTAAAGTTTGAGGGTAATGTGTATCATGTGATGTAAATGGAGAACGGGCTTGGACAGTGTCCTGGGACTGTAGCACTGTAGCACACCCGCCACAAATTGAGACTACAACTAGCAAGCGCATTTTGGAAGGGCGTTTCCCATTTTGTTATACTTAGTATCGTGTTCCGAACTACAGCCTTAAGTAAGGCCTTCAGCTAAACAGTCCCGGCCCGGCTTTACTAAGCAGCTGTTCGTTGCGCGGTTACTCTTTCTTTCCTCATATTAATCCAAGTATCCATGGAACTGACTGCCTCAAGCTCATGGTTGTCGACGGCAGCCTCAATAGGCATGGCTGTCGTTCCTCCGTTGGTCAAGCCATTTTTGACCGGACAATGCACATTACTGAAACCATCATCAGGTATATGCCGACCAAACGTATTCAATTTTGAAAAAGAAGTGAGTCTTTATTCTGGCAATGTCCGTCATAATTGATACTGATAAAATCTTAGAGATGCTACAGGTTTCTCGCGCGATGTTTGTTGCATATTGTGAATGTTTAACGTTTAATGGAAATGAAGCATCTGACGGCTTTACTCAAGACTTGTCGCCAACATTACGCGATGCTTCTTTTGGCTTGGGTATGTGGCAACCCATTCTGATCAGCATATTTTATTTACTTTCTGTGCCGCAGGAATCACTTTGAAATCGCTCTCCTTGTCCAATCGGTATTGATGATACTGTCACAGGTTCGAGTCGCAATCCGTCATTTCTGAATAAACGTCAATACCGTGTTAGCTTGCCCTTTTGTACATTTGCGTTATCTATCGACCTCGCCTCAGTACAGAGGCCCTCGTCAGCTCCATGAGGCCCTTCTCCTTCTGGCAGTGGCCAACTTATTCACAGTACATGGAGTTTTTGGCCGCGCTCATGTATGCCTTGTTCAAGTTTCTCCAATCGGGCTGACAACTGTTTCAGTCTGTGTCATACAATTGCATTTTTAATATTTAGTCGCTCCGAGCTTTTTGTCGGCCTCCTAGGATTCGTCGCTCTGGGTTTGGAGAGTACCCTTCCTATTCCTCAATTTATCAGGTAACACCATACTTTTCTTGATTCTGTTGGTCAAAATCAAACATTTCCGACAGCAATTACCGCCAACGTTCACTATATGGGTTTCGCACGTCCACCCTACTTGGTTGGTTAGGCGGTGACGCATTCAAGTAAGACATTTAACGATGGCCATTGCCAGAAACTCAGTTTTCATACAGAACCGTCTACTTCTTCCTTCAAAATTCTCCTTTGCAATTCAAAGTCTGCGCTATATTTCAACTCTCGATCGACGTTGGTAAGCCTGCGAATTTTCATTTCAATGCAGTGATTTTATTCGTCGACTCAGCCATTGTTGTACAACGAGTTATGTACGGGAACTCTCCTCCATTAAATGCAGCTTTAGAACATGAAGATGAACTGGAACAAGCGTTAGCATTAGCTGAAGATTAAGGATCTACTGCCATTTGTGTTCTACATAGAGCTCTAGAATTTTTGTTGAGTGGTGTACGTAAACTTTAGCTATGGTGATCGAGTGACAACACACTGCAAAACAACGCCGTTTCTCAACCACTTCGTCACCCAGCACCCAAATCCCATGGCTGTCGCAGATACTTCAAAGCCCATCGCTTTCTGCGAACATCTTCAACTATCTAGTCTCGGAGTCCAACCTGCTTCCATATCCTTCCAGGTTCGTGGGCGTGACCTTGTCAGTGTATTGCGTGGCTAATGACATTGCTTTTTTCACCTTTCTAAGGTATTTCCATTACACTTTCGATTCACGAATGAGCTAACAATTCTTTATTTTGAAGAATTTGACATTGGAATCAGACCATTTTATATGTGTACGGGAAAAGGTCAATGAGCAAGGTCAGGTCGTCATCATCGACCTGGCCGATGCAAATAACATTCTACGGCGGCCTATATCTGCTGACTCAACTATCATGCACCCGAAACAAAAGATTCTGGCGTTGAGAGGTTCGTCCCCTGACTCTTGTTCATCTTCCTGTACTCATTTGCCATCTACAAAGCTGGCCGAACACTCCAGATTTTCAATATCGAAACAAAGCAGAAAGTCAAGTCCCACATCAACACCGAGGACATTGTGTTTTGGAAATGGGTTTCGGATACCACCATTGGCCTCGTCTCGGAAACTTCTGTATACCACTGGTCCATCTCCGACCCAACCACTCCCCCACAGAAAGTCTTTGACCGACACGCGACTCTCGCAGGTGCTCAAATAATTAACTACCGCGTCACTCCAGATGAGAAATGGCTCGTTCTCATTGGAATATCCGGGAATACGACCAACCCCTCTGCCTTCAAGATTAAGGGTTCCATGCAGCTTTACAGCAAAGAACGAGGTGTTAGTCAGCCCATCGAAGGCCATGCTGCCTCATTCGCCGAGGTGAAGCAGGATGGGCACCAACAGGTCACGAAACTGTTTACGTTTGCCGTACGAACGGCAACTGGAGCAAAGGTCAGATAATTGATTTGTTGCTCGCTTGTATCTCTCACAAATTTCCATTCCAGTTGCACATTGTTGAAATTGATCACCAGGCACCCGACCTGCCTTTTACCAAAAAGAATGTCGATGTGTATTTCCCTCCTGAGGCCACGAACGACTTCCCTGTGGCCATGCAAGTGTCAAAGAAGCACGGAATCATCTTCCTCGTGACTAAATATGGCTTTATCCACCTCTACGACCTCGAATCCGGTACATGTGTATACATGAACCGCATTTCGGGTGAAACGATATTTGTCACTGCAGAACATGAGGCGACCAACGGCATAATCGGGGTCAACAAGAAGGGTCAGGTCCTAAGTGTTAGCGTTGACGAACAGACTATAATCCCATATATTCTCACCACCCTGAATAATACCGAGCTTGCTTTCAAACTTGCAAGTCGTGCGAACCTTCCTGGCGCTGACGACCTATATGTCAAACAATATCAACAACTCTTCTCAAGTGGACAATATGGTGAAGCTGCAAAGGTTGCCGCTAACTCTCCCAGAGTATGCCCTGGTTTTTTAAATTCTCTCTCATTTGTCAGACTAATCGTCCGTAGGGAATTCTGCGGACATCCCAAGTTATTGAGTCCTTCAAGCAGGCACCTGCCCCTCCAGGCGGCCTTTCCCCGATTCTTCAGTATTTTGGCATTTTATTGGAGAAGGGCGAACTCAACCACTCGGAGTCCCTTGAACTCGCACGGCCAGTCCTGCAGCAGGGCAGGAAACAACTCCTCGAAAAATGGTTGAAAGAAAACAAGGTGGGAATCACATTTATTTTGACATACCCAAAAACTCAATGCACGACAGTTGACTTGCAGTGAAGAACTTGGTGACATCGTTCGGCTGCATGACATGACCTTGGCACTGAGCGTTTACCTCCGTGCTAATGTTCCCAATAAAGTCGTTGCGTGCTTCGCAGAGACCGGCCAAACTGACAAAATTATCCTTTACGCGAAGAAGGTTGGTTATACGGCTGACTACGTCGCTCTTTTGCAACACATCATGCGTACCAACCCCGATAAGGGTGCTGAGTTTGCCGCTCAGCTCGCAAACGACGAGAACGGGGCTCTAGTCGATATTGAACGTGTCGTCGATATCTTCATGTCTCAAAATATGATTCAGCCGGCGACTTCGTTCTTACTGGACGCTCTGAAAGACAACAAGCCGGAGCAAGGCCACCTACAAACTCGGCTTCTGGAGCTCAACCTCATCCATGCACCCCAGGTCGCCGATGCCATATTGGGCAACGAGATGTTCTCTCATTATGATCGCCCAAGAATTGCTAATTTGTGTGAGAAGGCGGGCTTACTGCAACGCGTGCGTTAAGCTTCGTATCTTGTCTGTATTAAAGAATCTGAATTTATTTCTAGGCTCTCGAACACTACGAGGATATTGCGGACATCAAGCGTGCCATCGTTCACACTTCTGGTTTGGCCAGTGACGTGAGTGATCATGTATCTGGATAAAACTCTTGTAACCTCCTTTTAGTGGCTCATCAATTATTTCAGCCGTCTGACAACGGAACAGTCCCTGACTTGCCTGCAAGAAATGCTGCGAGTGAATATCCGTCAAAACCTGCAGGCCGTTATTCAGATTGCCACAAAATATTCGGATATTCTTGGACCCCTCAAGCTGATCGAGATGTTCGAGAGCTTCAAAACCTTTGAAGGCCTATACTACTATCTTGGATCTATTGTCAATCTGAGCGAAGACCCTGAGGTCCACTTCAAATACATCCAGGCCGCAACACGTACTGGTCAAATCCGTGAAGTCGAGCGTATCTGTCGCGAAAGCAATTCTTACAATCCGGAGAAGGTTAAAAACTTTTTGAAGGAAGCGAAGCTAGCCGACCCACTGCCGCTGATCATCGTTTGCGATCGATTTGATTTCGTGCATGACCTTATCCTCTACTTGTATCAGAACTCACTGGTCAAGTTCATTGAGGTCTATGT
>Ga0307517_10007819_pt1 | contig 15494 bp, 22 predicted proteins | sample 23_EM_MG_FD_194515 | JGI IMG/M metagenome (GOLD analysis project Ga0307517, IMG submission 194515) | Populus trichocarpa ectomycorrhiza microbial communities from riparian zone in the Pacific Northwest, United States - 23_EM | ecosystem: Host-associated > Plants > Roots > Unclassified | place...
GGGGGAGCTCAGTGACGGCAACGTCAGAAGCAGCCTTGTAGGCCTCCAATGACTTGTCAGCGCTATCCTTACGCTTATCGCCAGTGGCGAACTCAGCAAGGTATCGGTGGTAATCACCCATCCTAAAGGAACGATCAATCGGGTGAATTGTACTCAGAGAGGTGACTCTCACATCTTGTGATAGAAAACTTTTGACTCTCCTGAGGCGGCTGAGGGGATGAGGTGCTTGTCGAGGACGTCGAGGATATCCTCGCAGATTTTAGCTAGTTCGCTCTCGATCTTCTCTCTATAGCCCTTGATCATGGAAACCTGAGCTTCGTTGCCTTTAGATTCCTCTTTCTGTTCGATTGAGGACACGATTCTCCACGACGCGCGACGGGCACCGATAACGTTCTTGTAAGCAACAGAGAGGAGATTTCGCTCCTCGACAGTGAGTTCCTGGTCAGACGAGGCAACACGCTTCATATTCTCGACCATTTCTGAGATGCATCCATTAGGCTGGTAAAATGTGAGACACAAGAAGCTCGAGCACCTTCATATCGCTCAGCCTGCTCAGCGAGCTTGGCGAGGTAGACAGAGTCTTCACGGGATTCGGACATCTACCGGGCGGTCAATAAGGGGTAACAAACGCGTAGAGACGCGTCAGACACGCACATTAAAAGGATAGAGTGGGTGGACGCTGGGGAGAAAGACGATGAGCTGGCGTGGCGGGAAGGACGACGGAGACTCACGAGGGTGCTGAGATTAGAATGGGGATGATGATGGGGCTGAAAAACGCAAGAAAAGGCAAGCTGAAATAAAGCCCCTTGGGCAGAGGGTTGGGCCAGGTCATGTGATTAGATCTCTTGGGCAAAGGGTTTGGGTTGCTCACGTGTGGGTTCTATTGGAAACTTCTTGTTATCTTGACAACGTCACATTGTACTTCCCGATTCCTGCTCCGTCTCTTTGCTTATCGCCATCAACATTTGTTTCAACTCAATTATAGTGTTAGTGAATGGAGAAAGGTTCCCTTTACGCACACTCTCTTAATCCCTTTGCGATTACCGATGATGGTAGAGATGTATTCATCTTGGTGTCCACGTTGATCGGTAACCGTGACCTTGGCCTGATACTCGATTCCGGGGTGCGGCCGTACTTCATTTCGGTTAGTAAATCTCTTGAACAAAGGAAAAGTTCAGAACCTACAGTAGCTATACAAACCAATAAATAAAAACCTTGAGCGTAAATGTGTATATATCCGCGCCACAATCTCTCTATAACGTTAGGCAATATGTTATCAAATTATGCCCACATGAGCGCTTAAATATACCGCGCTTAACTTCTTTTTCTGTTCCCAACGGTCAACATTTGTTCACGTATTGACCTCGACCTCCGTCGGATACAAAAAAAAAAATCTTGGCTCAACAACCATATCCTGAGTCTTCCTGAATGTCAGCTTGAACCTGCTGCCAAGCCTGGTGGAACCTGAGAAGTTGGGTGGTAAGTACTTGACTAGATTGCCCACTTGACAAGGTAAAAATTTCCCACATACATAATTCCGTCTACAAAATGTTTAAAGCGTTGACTACTTTAACCTTAGTGACGTTCCGTTGCTCAAGTGTGAGGTGACCCCGTCCGCATGTGTTAGGTCGCTTGGCCAGGTGGTGTATGATTCGTCAGTGGCAACTGGTTCCTCTCTAGTACTCAGAATACACCAACCCAACGGACATGGGCTAATGTGAAGGAGAATCTGATGCTGCCGATTGGGTCAACTGAAGGCTGCAAAGCAAAAGAGATGCACTATTTGGATGAGAAGACGGTGGCGCCAGGGCCTCGTCCAAGTTCAATAATTCTTTCACCTTTAGTACAATTACAGGTAAATTTTTTATCTTATCTTGTCTCATGTTTCCAGATGCATGGAAGGGAAGACCGCCTTGTGCGGCTCGGGAGTCGGATGCCCAGCAGGTCGGACAGTTCTACTTACCAGCAGTGCAGAAAAATCATTGAACATCATCAGTACTTGTATCTACAAATAAGGAACGGAATTGATAACTGCTAAAAGTACTTACGTATTTTTGAAATAAGTACCTCATGAACAACCTGAGATACTTGACTCGGAAGTTGGCCTGAAGTTCGCTCGTCGCCCCCTATTTGTCACGTGGCCTCAACTCATGTCGCGTATATTTTCCTGCCTCAATATACCTGTCGACGGGTTCTCATTAGGTTTCCATATTACCATCACCATTATCATACCTTACGATGCCTGCCACCACAGCTGCCACCACAGCTACCAAGAAACGCAAGGGCGACGCGACTGCACCGGCAGCTGCTAAAAAGGCCAAACTTGCCGCGGTTGCTCATGCGGAGACCGTTGAAAGCATCCTTTCCGACGCGAAAAATTTCGAACTACCCGAATCTCCCACAGCGACGCGTAAAATGATCCTTGAACTTGCAAAATACGCGCGTACTCTTGAAGAAGAGGTCGACGCGACCAAGCCCAAGGCTCTGTCACGAGCCGAGTTGGAAGCTGCCGCAGAGAAGTTGGCCAATGCAGCGAAGAGTGGCATCCGGAAACAACTTACGGTAGGCTTTCTTTTTAAGGTAGCGTCCGGTGCAATTCATGATATCTCTTCGCTATATAGTGGAAACCTTCGGCGAAAACGGGTACTGCGAGGTGGACGTACGATGGCGTGTGTCCCGACCCCGAAGTATTTGGTGTTATGCTTAACCTTGGTGGTCCGCCCAAATTCAAGACGACCAAGATGGCGGTAGATGACTTCCAAAACCTCATTGGTGATTTACATGTTTCAATTCGGTATGTCTTTTTCGTAGCCACTTACCGTTCTCGTTGATGACCCCTTGTTCAATGAAAAAGGTACGACGTACTTCATCTCACCTCGGATGTGAATATCCAATGGAAGCCAGACCAGGGCACCTTTAAGTTCAGTGGTTCCTACGGAAAATAGGGTCCTAATCACTGAATGAATCCTGGCGGGTTGGCGCGTTTGCGAGAATAATAACACCACCTATAACATATTGATTTTATAGACCAAGCTTTTACAATGAATGTATACGTAGTTTAAACCTCTTTATTATACTATACTTTCTACTTTCTATTATCGACAAGAACATTTTGACTCCCCTGTCAAGGCCGGGCCGTGAGGCGTTCATATCCAGATGCAATCACAAGAAGGTTTGGTCTCCTCCGTGTCATTTGTTGTTTTCTTCACAACATCTGGGTCATTTCTCTGGTTCTCTGATAATACTTCTCCGACACAATGCCCGAGCCTGCGGCTGCACCAGCTCAAGGCGAACAGGAGGAGTCAAACACTCAAAAATGGATTAGAATTGGTCAGGTGTGTTCGAGGGTCAAATTTCATCGAAATGGAATTAATGGCAAAACTTCCTTCTCGTAGCAAATATTGTTAATATGGACACTCACCCAGCTCGGTATGGCATGGCTTAGCTGTATAAGTTCTTTCCGAAAACAAAACTGATCCCTCGTCTTGCTTTTCGTCACCGATAGCCACCAAATTCTTCGGTTCCAGTGACAAACCGGCCAATCCTGTGTCGGATGTGAAAGACGGCTCAGGCAAACCTGTACAGGTCGCCGTTGACCCATGGTCATTACCTCCAACTCAAGCCGACCCGTACTGGCCCCTCGGCCTCAGCCTCGACATGCACGTGCACCTATCAACGTCACCCAACGGCGAAGTGGACCGAGAAGACAGTGATGAAAGCCTCCCGCACTTTGTGTGGGAGAACATCACATATGGAGACTATAATGACCACCGGGTCCTCAATTTTGAGGTCAAGTTTCCTGATGTGAGTGTTCGGTTGGCATCAGCTTTTTTGATGCTAATTCTTTGGCCGGTATTGAAGGTCGTAACATTGAGGAATGGTTCGTTATGGGCTGACATATTCCTCACGAGGGATAATGTGAATCCTGACCCGCGGAGCCCCTCGTTCGATCCCGCTCGCATCCACCATGTTCGAAAACGTACGTTCAGTATTGCTAGCACCGTATCAAAATATTACTAACGGCTCTAACATAGTCTTGACGCCTTATCTCCCACGAATCAAAGCCAGGAAGGAAAAGAACCTTCTCAAGGGACATGACGAAGACGAGGTTGAAGAGGTCGAAGAGGTTCTTCTGGTTTTCTCCCCATCTTCAAAAACCCAGCAGTGTTAATATTGCATTTTTCAGCCTGACATCATCGCTCCTCATTGGCATCAGGTATTTTTATCTGAACCTCCTCAACTCCTGCCAAGGTTTCTGAGATTATTTCACAGAATATAACTTTGGCCCTAGTTTCCGACAGATCCGCCATTCCCTATAACACTCTGGCTCCTCCTGTGGCGGAATGTAAAAAATTTCTATCCCCCTTTTTTCTATTAAAGCTCATTTTTTTTTACATTTAAGATGTGCATCTGGTCCCGAACAAACGCGATCAAACTGGCACCAGAGGATATTACAAGCCAATTGTCTTTCCCAATGAATTCTGGCACCTTCGCTCTCACTACATCCAAATCAACGAAACGACCCCCTCTCTACCTGTCCAGATCACGTTCCAGCCTATGTCGTACATGAAATTTCAGATTTTCGCATCCATGACACACGGTTTCAACGAGGCTGCCAAGCAGCAGGGACAATCGTCGGGTGCTGAGATTGATGAAGTCAAACGCATGTTGCTGGAGACAAATCCCTGGTTCTTAGGATTGACCGCATTCGTTAGCGTTTTGCATGTTTTGTGGGTCTTGGGCTTTTCGAAAACTAGATTCTCCGGTTCTAACATCCCATCGAAGATTTGAGATGTTGGCTTTCAAGTCAGATGTCTCTCATTGGAGGCAAAAGAAGGAGATGGTCGGTGTATCGGTTCGGTGGGCATCTCCAGTTTTTGTGATGTTATGATGTAGGACTGATCCATTTTTACCACCAGGACGGTAAGTAATAATGCTTGTCCCTTTTTTTTTTTGCCCGCTCAATGACCTACCAGATCATCACAAATGTTTTCGTTCAAACAGTCATCTTACTCTACCTAATTGATAACAATGAGAACACTAGTTGGATGATTCTCATGGGTTCGGGAATGGGCGTCCTCATCGAAGCATGGAAGGTACGTTCGGAATCTTTGTTCCGGCCTTGTCATTATCGGGGACATCGCTCACTAAAATTCAATAGATCACCAAAGCTGTGGATATCTCTATTGCCGCCGCTCCAGCGGGGTCGCGTCTTCCGTACAGGCTCGATATCAAAGGTATGAATTCTTCTGTCCTCCAAAAGCAAATATGAACGATGTGATTTGCTGGTAGACAAACACGTTCTCAGCGAAGACGAGAAGAAAACGCAAGAGTATGGTTTCGACACTCGTCGTGTTTCGGAGCCGTGAAATTTACCTATTTGACAGATACGATAAACTGGCGTTCCGCTATGTTTCTTACGTGGCAATTCCGTTGTTAGCTGGTTACACCATCTACTCGCTCATTTATGAGTCCCACCGAGGGTGGTATAGTTTCGTGATATCGACACTAACTTCGTTTGTCTACATGTTTGGTTTCGTGAGTACCGCCATGATACACTGGGTAACAATTGACTAGATTTCCCGATCAACTGTGCAGGCACAACTCATTCCCCAGTTAATCATCAATTATAAACTCAAGGTTCGTGAAATCCTGCTATCTCATGCCATGAGGTATTTATATGACGTATTTTATGACAGAGTGTGGCGCATATGCCTATGAAGGCAATGGTCTATAAGACCTTGTCGACAGTTGTCGATGACTTCTTTGCGTATGACGTTTTCATCGGTTACACGAGATATGAAGGATCCTCATGTGACCCTCTCTGTGATAGGTTTTGCATCAAGATGCCGTTCTTGCATCGCTTGGCTTGTTTCCGGTACAGTGATCTCTCCGGGTGAATAGGTAATTGTGCGACTAACAAGTACCGGACTTCCGTTGCATGGAAATGTAGTGACGATGTCGTGTTTCTCATCTTCCTGTATCAGGTGCGTCGTGTTGGAATAATTCAAGTGACAACGGCCGTTGACCGGCTGCACACAGCGCTGGATTTATCGAATTGACCCAAAGCGGGTGAACGAGTACGGACAGGTTCTCGCTTCGGATGTGGACGGTGCTGAAGGGGAGAGTAAGAAAGATAAGTAGACGTTTCCTCAGGGAACCATATGTACATAGTCCAGGTTATGAGAACACAAGGTTATTCTAATCATATGTACAACCGCAGCGCGCCCGGGATGGCCAGAGAGGGACCACGATTTGAGCGATTTGGTGAACAATGGTTATGTTCTGTAATTTCACTCCCAGTTTCAATACCCGCTTTGAGGTCCGGGACCGCGATCCGAAAGCGAGAGTTCACGTCTGACGCTCACAACCGACGCCATCCCCTGTTCGTTGCCTGGAACGGCCGCAGTCCCATGGCCAGTGGCAAGAACACACCGTATGCCTGCAGGTGTCTTAATGTCCGCATAGCATCATCGTTGCCCCCATCTGCGCCCCCACAATATCCGCGCGACCCTAATTATACCCCAGTTTTCGTCAAGGACGATGGGATATCAGTGGTGGGTTTTTTTTCGCGAAAAGAGTGCTTTTATTCTCCCTAATTTTTTTCCGGTGCTGGTAGATCCACCCCCAGGTCACTGTCAGGCTGCCCTCCAAGAGTGTGCCCATACCTGGTACCTCAAAACATTCACGGTTCACAACCGTCTGCTGTCTTTTTTGTCAATTGAATATTTATCGGGTGCATCAAACTATCTCGTCGGACGTGGTCGGTGGCGAAGCTACACTCCTGCCCACTGAGGAATGGGTCGAGCATGAGGTCATGAAAAGCGCCAGCGGTTGGATTGAGGTACACAAACAGAGCATCGTGAGTATCGTTCTTGGTTTTTTTCAGATTTAACTGTAGGCAGGAGAGATCGCTCTTTTTTTTTTGGCCTGTTATCGACTAGAACCAATAGGCGGAGCTATCCCTCGGGTTCATTCTGACTGATGGGGTTCATTTGACTTCATTTGACTCACTCCCTCTACGTTAGGTTGGAGATGATATTTTCACAACGGAGAATTCTTCCTCGTTCGCGCCAATTTTTTCTCTGCTTTTGCCTTCGATGTCGTCTCCACCCTCTTCACCAAACCTGATTGAAGAAGAGGACTCATCCCAAAAACCAGAGCCATCGTCCGAAGCTACTCCGGAATACCTCGCCGACATGCGACCAGTATTTCTACCTCCCCCTTTCACTCCGTCAAATCCAGTCTTCGTTCATCTCGCGGCCATAGCAGGCAAAGAATCAGGGCAATTACGTGCAACTGCTGAAGGACGCATCAAAGATTTCATAAGTGCCGAAAGGGCCGGAATCGAGGTGAAAGAATTGGAACTGAGATGTCAAGTCGAAGTCTTGTGGAAGCATTTCCGGCGACATCTGAGCACCCTTGAACAGGAGCGAAGCACTAACGCGGTGAATTCCCTTCGCTCTCCCATTCGGGTCAAGGAAGGCGAGAATTTTCTTGTCAATGGATCGGCTAGCCCCTCTCAACTGTCCTCATCGGTGACGATCAGAAGCTTCATCCCGCAACCAGTTTCTCCTGCGCCACTCGCTCCATCTACATCTGCTCCACGTGTGTCTGCGCTTTCGGTGTCATTAGCTACCACCCGTTTTCACCATCCAAGGCATGAGCAACAAAGGTCTTCTGGCGGTGGCTCGTCAAGCTCTAACACGAGCAAAAGAGACTCAGGTCTACAGTCAGCGTCGGCCCAATTCCCTCAGGAATTCAACCAAAACCTCAACGATTACCGCAACGCTCAAACCAGCTATAGGGTTCTCGTCAACGAAGACATGGCCCGGGCCAAACGTGGCCAAGCAGTGACAATGACCAAGCCGGATGGCGAGGCAGCCAACCCCAAGAAGGCAGGACCTTCGCATGCGGGCCCAGGTTTCAAACCAGCCGCCAATGGAAACCAAAAGCCTGGCACGGCCCAGGTTGCGGAATCGCAACATTCCATAGGAGAATGTTCGGAACCTGGCGAGACTACGCCATCACGTGGTCGAGATAAAGGCAAAAGAAAAGTAACCTTTGATGTCGCAGCAGACGTAGTTGCTATCCCTAGCAGGAGGGACATCAATTCGGGAGAGGCTACCGCTCCTGAAGACCCTCGAGGTCTGTCACCTTTGTCCTGTTTTAGAGTTCGTATTGAATTATTTGTACTTTTTCTGCAGATATGATCTTCGCACTTGAGGATCTGGATGGTGTCGAAACCGAAGCTCAACAGGGCTCTCTGCCCTTCATCGATCAGCCTTTGGTTCGGCCAACAAAAGCAAGACGCCCCCGACCTCCGATCAATGGTCCACACGAAGCATTTTCATCTCTCCGCCCAGCCTCCCTGCCTAACCCTTCCCATATGCGCCCCATGCGGAGCCAACCAGGTGTCGATTCCTCGTCTCAGGGAATAATGATCAATCTCCCCAGAGCATCTGGTTCTATTGACAATACCAATATACTTCCCCGGACAGCCCCTACTTCAACCCCACTGACTGAGAACGATGCTACTCTCCTGAAACTCGTTGCTGCAGATACCCCGAGTCATCGAGGAGCCTGGACACCAGAGAGCAGAGCCTGGCAGATGTTCACGCGTCGACAGGACTCGAAGGAGAACGTGATGTACTCCAATATACCAGAGAACAGCGAAGTTGGCCGAATAGCTCAACCTTCGACGGGTATAGCGGCCAAGCAGGTAACATCAAGGATGAACCTTGTTTTCAGTGCCGAACTTGATGACGACGACGGTAAGGTTTTTTTTCTTCTTCATTTCTGTTGTTTATGGTCCCGCGCTAATACCCTTTCACTTCGTGTTAGATGAAGATTATATTGACACTGTACCTGGATCTTTGCCTATCCAATTCCATAGTCGGATGCAGCGACCAGAGCTTTCCCTAGCTTCTTACAAACCAACGACAGTATTTGAGGAACCTTCATCACCCACACCTGTGCCCTCCAACAAACCCCTTTCATCGGCGGCTATACGCAAGGCGGCTTACCTCGCCCGAGATCGTAACCGTTCAATGGATCCAGGTACTCTTGATTTTGCCGTGGAGGAAGAAGACGAGGACGAGAAGAGCGAAGAAAGCGAGCCGGAGCAGGGCAAAGCTGAAGCTTCGGATACAGGCGGGAAGGGCCGCAAACATGCATTGAAAATCTTGCAAGCCCGAAGTGAACTCCCCGCCGACGGGATGTGGAGAAGCCTGGCATAATTGGAAATCAAAACTCACTCATTATACTGCCACAGCAGAATTTGAAGTGGGTACGGATAATTGTCTCCATTCTCGAACGCGTATTCCACCGCCATTTGACATTTTCGCCTTTAATTTTCAGTCTAATAAGGGAGTTGGGAGATCACTTTTCATGATCTGTCGTCGATATCGTTACCTCCCAAACTTCACTAATTGTTGTGTCTTTATCACCAAACCGTCTACTGCATTGCATATTCATTGGTATATTATTATCTTCCAATCCTGCATATATCTTTTTCCTCGATTGTTTTTTTGCTTTGTATAGTCGTATCTCCTTTTTCTTACTCGTTTTCCATCAAACACCCACCTACCCATTCCATTTTCCATCATCATCATCATCCACCATATTTTCTCTCCAGTCAATTCGATTTGTACGCTTTATCAATTTGGTTAGTTACCTCTATCGTACTTGTATGTTCATAATAGTGGTGATTGTACATATTTTTATTATTTCCTTTGCAATCACACATTTTCGTAGCAGTAAGTTGAAGAGGGAGGATTGTGTTTAGCGTCCAATTCTAAAGGTGATGATGGATGCCACAGAAGATTTAATTAGTGAGAGGATCTGATGTACGTAGAATTGAAAAGCACAAGATTACTGAGCAAATTCATGATGTAATAGCCAACTATGCTCGGTGCATCCAATGTTGACATCGATCAGTCGACACCAGCAGACTGCTCAGACGTCTGGGCCTGAGCATAACTCTTGACCGAGTCCTCCAACTTGGACTCGTCTTTTTGCTCATCCTTTGCCTTGGCCTTTTCCTCGGAAGACATGTCTTTGCCTTCTTCGACGCACCGCTCGCAGCCGCAGGAGAACCGCCAACCCCGAGCGATCTCATATCGCCGCCTGCGCCTACACTCAACGACAGTCTCGTTCGCTTGCTGATTGACGTCGACAAATGCGATAGTGAGTATGTCACTTTTCTTGATATCTTTGTTGGCAATGACAGACATCTCAGCGGTTCCTGAGCCGAACGAGGGTCGGGCAGAAGGTACGCATGAGTGGGTTAGATACGAGGATACTGTATAGAGGGCGCTGCCGACTTGTGCTTGAGTACCGTAGGGTGTGCGTGTTTTCTCGACGTCTTCAGGACGACCCTTTGGTTCGGGCTGGATCATGTCAGTATAGCCAATGAAATGGAAAAAGGCAGATACACACCCTATCAGTGCGACCTCCACCAAAGCAAACACCAAACGCATTGTAGGCCATCTTACCCGAGAACGTGGCATGCTTTTCCTCCGTGATGAATTCCTCCAGGCCAGGAAGGGCGGTCGAAAGCACCCCTTTAATCAGCTCGGCCTCTTTTTTGTTCGGAGGGACCTCCAGATATCTCAAACGTTCCAAATGATCGGCGAGAACGTATTTCTCCGCTACATCCTCCGAGTCCGTGAAATCATTTTCCGAATTACCAGCATTGGCGGCCGTAGCAGGGGAAGTGGCCCGAACCAATTTCTGTGTTTCTCCAGCGACCTGTCTGGCAATGAATCGAGCGACAAGCAATGGGGAAAGGCGACTTTCATTCTTGATGTATTCAGCGAATTTGGCTTGGGCCTCACGGCGAGCTTCCTGGGCTGCAGCAGGGATGGGCTGGGTCTGGATTTCTTGGGGAAGAGGTGGGTCGAGCGTGAAGAGGAGGCTGTGGGACTGGTTTTTGGAAGCAAGCATACATGCTTTTGAGCAGTATGTTAGATGGAAAGGGCTGGAGCTGGAATCTGAAGGCGTTTGCAGGGACATTCCGGGCAGAATCGGACGGAGACAGTGTCCGCAGTGTGTACCTTTGGCCTGGAGATCTGGGTCGAGCGCAGTGACAACTGGAAATTCCTGTGAAATGGTTAAACGTCAATTTTCTGCACTGTAACGCAGTATTGTTTGAACCTTATAGATGACTTCTCCAGCAGCAAAGTCCTTATTAGCAACGAGAACTTGTCGAGGGAGTGCCCCTGAGTTTGTTGGGCGGACTTCAACAGAAACATTCGACCGTTTTGGTGGGAAGAAATCATAATAGGCTGAAGGTCAAACGCAGCAGATGGACTAAGTTGATGTTGTGATCTTGAATAAGTCTTTCGCAGCTCACCTTCAATGCGGTATTTCACCTAGACGAAGAAAAGATCGAAACACGGATATGCAACAAATATATTAGAACACGTGTTGCAATGGTGGTGAGAAGAGTAGAAGTGGTCATCGAAGGGACGTAGAAGGATTATTTGTAGATTGTCCTACAGGCGCACAGATTTCCTTGACCTCCGCCCCCTCAGTCGATAGCGAACGAGGCTCGTAAATATAGCAGCACGAGTATCCCAACAAACACCCTCCTTATAGGTTAGGCGGGTGTGTGGGAACCGTCATCTGTGACTTTATCCCATTCTTGCGACGAAGTCTCAGAGGGGGGGCCTCTCGTTGGACTTGTCTCCTCATCGATACCATCGGCCAACGGCGAAGTGGGATGACTTACATCCAGCTGAGTCAACTCCATGATCAACTGTGGGGGGTGATTAGGATACGATCATTGATAGGGATCAAAGAAAACATGCCTTGAAAACGGGTTCGATGATGGTTTTCTCATAGATTACGATGAGCTCAACGGGTGCAGGGTAAACACGGAGGGCGCGGAAGAATGCTATTGCAGAAGGTAGGTAAAATTTAGGTCCTTCATAAGGGTTCATGGTCAATACTCGCTCAATGAAAACAAAAAAGCGATACACACCTTGGAGGGCAAGCTGCTCGCCGGCGTTAACTTGGGTCATGAAGTAGTTTTCCTTTTCCTCGGGCGTCTTAGGTCCCTCCTCGGTTTTAACCTGTTTGAGGGCTTCACGGAGGGCGGCAGGGGTGATGTCGCTGGTTGAGGCGGCCAGCTCAGTCTCCTTGCTCTGAGCTACGACCTTTTCGACGCGTTTTTTCTCCTTTTCTTCAGCGAGAAGTCAGTGACATGAAGAAAAATGAAGAAGAAAAAAAAAACAGACTGAGTTTTTTGCGGAATTCAACATCATTCCTACGTCTATAGTCAAAGTAGACAGCATAGGCAGCGAAGCCTGCCGCAATAGTGACAACCGCAACCGTAATGTAGGACTTGTTGTCCATGATGGGTGTCTGGTTCAACAAGAGCCGTCATCGGAGCACTGGATTTTTCTCATGCTTATGTAATGGTTAAGATGAATACCTCCGTTCCTTACCGCGTTGTTGAACTAATTTTAAAATATGAAGGGCAATCTATCTTCGTTGTTTGTATAAGGATATTACAGTATTTGATGAAAAGAAAATCAAGTGCCAGCTCTGAGAGAAATTGTCAAGGCGTTCGGGCCGGTGGTTTATTTGGCGGAAAAGTTACCCACGCCCCGTTGAACCGGAGCGACCCTTCTGACACTGTCCGTTCATTTTCCAGGCCCGTATTTCTCGTCCTCTCCGTCGCTGGCCATGAACGGCCTAGCCAGCGCGTCATCACTCTCACAGTCTCTCCTTCAACCTTCCGAGAATTTCGCCGCTGGCCCCGTTGATACCATTGGTGCTGGTTCCACCACCATTTCTGACCCACAGCCATCACTCCAAGATTCGTCGTCATCCATAGATCGACAACTCGATTCAACAGCCGCCACCAATATAATACCGAATGGCCTTTCCGTTTCAGCCACACAAAAACCTGCGACATACTCACAGCCGGAGGGAGGATTGGTTCAACCTGCGGAAGTAATTGATGACCGGCAAGACAAAGGCGGAGCAGCGGACGAGGAAGGCGCACAAACCGAACCTCTCATCGTTAAGGAAGACCCTCTAGAGGCAGCTGTCAATGGTCAGATTAAGCTGCTCGAACGCACGCCAGAATCTGGCGTTGGCACAGGAGTAGGAGTGGGGCTAATTGTGAATGAGGAGGGCCAGTGGGTACCTGACGGCGATTATGAATTCAAACGGGTGAAGGTGCGTAAAGCTTGTTCATTTGATTTCCCATCCTTCAATGCGCGCCCTTCACAATATCTGAAGCACATCTCGTAATTGAGCAATCTCGAGTCATTGGTGTTTGGGACTGTATTCCCCGTCGCCAATCCTGTATCCATTACCCAGCTTCGATGCTCATACACTTTCCAGGTTTATGAACTCGTCGGTTCTCAATGGGTGGATCAAGGGACAGCCTTTTGTTTCGGTCAATTCTCAGACGACAACACCGATGCCCTGCTAATCGCCCGTTCGGAGAGGAATTACTACGATGTTATTCTATCAACAACCATTCGCTCAAACGACGTGTATCAACGACAGCAAGGTGGGTAGTGATTTCATTTGATGGCATACCCTTTCGTTCCTTCCGCTTCTCTGTGCACACGACCAGTGCAAACCCTTGATTGCGGCAGGACTTGCCTACTTCGGTTCGGTTCCTGGTTTCCGAGCGATGCTTATTTTAGGATATCTACAGATACCCTCATCGTGTGGACAGAACCAGACGGCGCGGACTATGCGCTCAGCTTTCAAGACCCAGAAGGCTGCCTAGAAGTATGGAATTTCATCCAAGAAGTACAACGACACATGATTACATCTGGTAGGTAGACCTCAAATTGCCTTCTGGATCCTTTCTAATGCCAATGCTCGAAGGCGACCCAACCACCATCACCTCCCCACTCCTGGGATCCGAAACCTCCGTTACGACAACCAGTATCATTCGTTCAGGACATCTTCCAACACCACAGCTAGGCATCATCACCGAGATTGAGAGAGCGATCAAGACATTGGCTCGAACACAAGCCGTGAAAGAGAGAATTTGTGAATATATTCAACAAGAGGTAGGTACACCCATACCCTTTTCTTACCTTCGTCGTTGCATGTTCGACGATAAAAGCAGCTGTGAAGCTATAGACCAATTATTAATTGGAATTTTGCATACCTCTTTCTCGTAGGATTACATCAAGTCCTTGATTGAAGTGATGCATATGGCCGAAGATCTGGAGAGCCTCGAGAACTTGCATGCACTGTGTAGTCTAATGCAAACAATACGTGGGTTCTTCTTTCCTTCCGCGATTATCTCTTGCTAATTCCGATTCCCAGTGATGTTAAATGACCATACAATGTACGAACACATTCTGGAGGACGATATATTTTTTGGCGTCGTCGGCATGTTAGAATGTGAGTATTATACCAGATTTTCATGTGATATGCCACTAATATGTCATATGGCTTGCAGACGATCCAGATTTCCCGGGCCACAAAGCCAACTATCGCGACTTCCTACATAACATTTCTCAATTTCACCAACCTATCCCTATGCGCGACATTGCAATTCAACGCAAAATCCACCATACTTACCGCCTCCAATTCCTGAAAGACGTCGTCCTTGCCCGCGCCCTCGATGATTCCACCTTCAACGTCCTCAATTCAAGCATCATCTTCAACCAAATTGACATAATTACACATATCCAGCAAGATCAATTCTTCTTGAGAGATGTGGTACGGTTATTCGTCGACGAGGAGGTACTAGCAGGTGGCGCACGGAGAATAATGTTTCAAGGCCAACAAATCCAACCCTCAATAAACCCCCAGCCCCTCGCATCATCTCAACACATGGTTATCAACCTCAACGGCAACGGCGACAACATGAACAATAAACCCGATCTAGCTTCAATGGAAGTTGACCAAAACCCAACAACTTCAAGTCCGAAGCCAGTAAATGGTATAGGAACAGTGGCTGCTGTTAATGCCCGTGGAGGTGGACGGTCGAGTTCATCTGGGTTTTCACTGCCTGACGAACTCACGGCTGAAGATATCGCATTGCGAAGAGAAGTCATCGTGCTACTACAACAGCTGTGCATCATGGGCAAAAATGTACAAATGCCTGCAAGAATGGCGCTTTTCCGAACGCTGGTCGACCGTGGAGTCTTGTTCGCCACGCAATGGGCATTGAGCCTCTCAGAGAAGGACGATGCGAACAAGCCGATGATCAGTGCTGCTAGTGAAGTGCTCTCGGCTCTGCTGGATCACGACCTAAATGGGGTCAGGGGCCATGTCTTGAAGCAAGTCAATGGAATCGAGAAGGAGCGGGAAGCGGGGAAGAAGGGCGCGGACAAGGCTGAATCGGTGCTCGAGATGGCGTGTCGGATCTTGGCGACGAGCAAGGATTTAACGGTGCAGAGTCAAATGGGAGATGCACTGAAGGTGTGGATGGATGTTCCTTCTTTGGATTCCATCCCTACTGGTGCTTCTGAAGTGAGTGGTTTAGCCAAAACCTTTTTTTTTTT
>Ga0307517_10007820_pt1 | contig 15492 bp, 7 predicted proteins | sample 23_EM_MG_FD_194515 | JGI IMG/M metagenome (GOLD analysis project Ga0307517, IMG submission 194515) | Populus trichocarpa ectomycorrhiza microbial communities from riparian zone in the Pacific Northwest, United States - 23_EM | ecosystem: Host-associated > Plants > Roots > Unclassified | place...
TATTAAAATAATGTTTTTTTTATTTTTTAAAATTTATTTTTAATGAAAATATTAAAATAATATTAATTTAAAAAAATAAAAAAATTTAATTTTTTTCAAAAATATTTTTAAATTAAAAAAAAAAAACAGGAACTAAATACTTTATCAATCAAATTATAAAAAATAAGGTTGGATGCACTGTTATAGAGAGAGTTTAATTCAATATTCCGTCCAATTCAATTAAAAATCTGATCCCCGTCCAGGTTCAAATCCCAAATTTCTTGGATTAAACTAGCCAATCGAATCGGTTTCATTACTACACTACCAAGTCTCAAACGTAAAGAAAACTCAGAAATCAGAATACAGTTAAAAGCACTACTACTTCCACGTCATTTTTGCAATTTCAGTTCCCGTGATTGTAACAAGCCAGCAAGAATGACAAGCACCGGATTCCTCTACAGCAACGGCATGATTTTCTACCCGCCAGACACACCTCCCATCTCCACCTTCCTCGAATCCAATCCAGGAGCTTACACCACCACACGGACACACAACAATACAGCATCTCTCTTATTCTGGGACCGACACTTACAACGACTTTCAAACTCTGTCAAAATCCTATTAACCTCAAACCCACAATTTCTCTTCAAATCCTTAAACTCCACAATAAACCCACTATTGACCCCTCCTCCACCGCCAAACCCCATGTGGGAATCGACAATTAAGTCTCTCGTCAACGAGACGGTAAATAAAGTGTTGCCAGTTGCGTTGAGGGAGACGAGAAATGAAGGAGAGGAACTGGCAGTTACTGCTCTTGTTACTGGAAATACAGAGAATCTGAGTGAAGTTAAGGGAAATGTTTATGAGGCACTTGATGTTCATGTTCATGTTGGAAGCCATGTGCCTCACGTGTTTGGTGTTAAAGGAAATGGAGCAAGAGTAGCTGTGGTCGGTCCTGGGAGGGATATTGCAGAAGCTAAGTATTCTGATTGGGTTAGGTAAGAAAATTAAGCAAAGCAAAGTTTTTTTTTTTCAATATTATTTTTTCTTCTTTTTTTGGTGTTATTTTCGAGATGGGTTTTGTGAATTGTGATTTTTGAGGATGTGTGCAGGTTAAGGAAGTCTTTGGAAAAGTTGAGGCCTCCTTCTGTAACTGAGCTGTTGTTGTCTAAAGATGGTGATCGAATACTTGAAGGTTGTGTCACTAATTTTTTTGTTGTTTGTCGCAAGGTGAGTGATTGAGAATGTTAGAACAATGTTCAAGACTTTCATGCTAGGTGGTTACTATTTTTTTTGGGGGGGGGGTATGTGAATTGTGCTCTTTTGCATTTTGTTGATTTTCTAACTATGATTTGTCTTATGAGCTTTCAGGATGACCGAAACGAGAAATACTTAGGTGTTAATGAAAACACATTTCCTTATGAAGTACAGACAGCTCCTATTGGTGACGGGGTCCTTCCAGGAGTCATACGCCAATTAGTAATTGAGTAAGTTTTTCCTTGCTTAATACATCTGTACCTATATGCAGAAGAGGTAGATGGCCTTTTCGCACAACAGAGTATACTTTGGCTATGTCATATGAGCGTTTGCTGTTGATTATAAAGGAGAAGTCTTTATAGCTCTGTAAGGTTAATGTCGAAGACTGGAAATATATTATTAAGGTGACCTTCATTGTTACAAAGCTTCTGTTCCTGGTGTGTGTTGAGCATTCATGATTTCATACTAATGTAATTAAAATTGTGGTTGCAAAATTTTATCTTAAAAAATCCTTGTAAAAAGCATGTCCTCATAAAGTCAGGGACTGAACACTTGGGCAATACAAGTTTCTGCATGGCCATGCTATTCGACTACATCCAAGTTTAGCACCGTTAAGCAATGCATTTGATTTTGATGAACTGAGAGTAATAATCATCTGACCTAGTATTTTGTTTCAGAGTGTGCTTGAGCAAGGGAATTCCATTTCGAGAAGTTGCTCCATCATGGTCGGAGCATGAATTTTGGCAAGAAGCATTCATTACAAGTAAACCTTTTGGTTTTTACACATCCTCTTTGCTTTTAGCTTCTGTAGCTTTTGACTAGAACTCTCCAAATGCCATAAACACTTGATTAGTGTAGTTCGAGAATCCGGTTTTGTGATTTGATAACGATAAATTTGAGTCCTAGCATTTGACAAGAAGCTTGGCATTGGCTGGTGGTCAGACCTTAGATGGCAACAGTTTAAGTAGCACAGTTGTACCCATGTATGTAGCTCTGAAGTTTTATTGAGTTATGAAATGAAGTGTGAGGATCTTCAGATTGCCACTATCCTTTCTCTTTCTTATTTTCTAGTCATGGTTTCGGAATATGATTCCAGCTCCACTTATTTCTCAGCTTCTCTTCCCGTAAACATTTGTTTTACCTGCAGTTGACCCAGTCAAGTGATGTTGCAGGTAGCCTAAGAATAATACAGCGAGTGGAGAAAATTCAAGCTCCAAGTTCGTGGCAGTCATTGGAACTAAAAGCCCTTAAGGAGATCTCATGGGAGGAAAAGCAGTTCGAGGTGTGTGAATATATGGAATTTGTAAAACTGTGGCTTTCAGTTGCAGAAGCTATCTTTTCTCTTAACTACAACTATTTTGCTATTTTTATTAGGAGGATCCTGGGATGATCACAGCATTGATCCAGGTACACCATCCATTTAAACTTCTTTCATGTGTAAGACTGCAAGCTCATGCATGTGTAGACGGAACAAACTAGTTATAAGTAGCAACCATTGCAAATATTAATCATGCAATATCATTTTGAACTATTTACCCTAATTTATCAATTCATATTATTGTGTTCTCATTCACTTTTTACCAGAAAGAGATCATGGAGAAGGCAGGCCTCTAAAGGGTATCCGTTCTAGTGAAGGCCCCACGCTGCATGTCATTTAATTTGGGAAGTTCGGAAAAGTGCATGCCACGCAATTGATCATGAAAAAGACCTGACGATATGTTTGTTTTATCACTTTCTGCGACAACAATTGTCAAAAATGTTATCCTCTGTCTGTTTTTCTCTGGAGAGGAGTTAGAATTTCTTTTCTTTCCAATGACTTTTAGCTTCTCTGTTTCCGTTGGCTCTTTACACATGATCGTGAAAAGTCATTAGCTATATATTTGTAGTGATAGTATTTGCCAAATTTTACCCCTTGTTGTTCTGGGTGCTGATTGTTAGAACTCAATTCCAATGATTCTGGTCCAAGATTGATACTCTTGTTCATTATCTTAGATAAATGATACCCTTTGTATATTGCCATGCCCAATATGCTTGCTTTCTGGCAAACTTTCGTTTCATTTCTTCTCCTAAACCAAACCCACTCCACTTTTTTTTTAACTCAACACGCCATGGTCATGGCCTGTAACAAATTTAAACGTTGCGATCCATTTCCCGGAATTACAAATCTTGTTGTTGTACCTACCATGTTCTGTTTGGTTTTGCCTTCTAAAGGAAATCCGCGGCACAGTATTGTTCCATATTTGCAGATTGAAGGAAACTATCACGGATACTTGAGTAATAACTAAACCAAGTCAAAGTATAGCCATTGTAACCTATAAACCTTCTGCAAATCTACCTGCTCCAGTTGGTTTCCTTCACGAGTGTGGTAAAATTTGAGGATTTGATGCCTGAGTTGAATCCATGTTCTCGCAGAGGAATTGAGTGAATACCTGACTATCGAAAGGCACCTGCCCTGATAAATGGCAGAGATTTTGAATTATGATCCAGGCTTGTAGGTTTGGTGACTGAAATGCTGTTCTAGCCTAATTACCTGGCCAGTCCATATCTTCGGAGACAGCAATATGTTCACCTCAAATGCTAACCATGAGACGCAGATCCTCACCAAGAATTTCTCTTCAATCTCGGGATATCTTCCATGATCAACGCGAAGGTTTTGTGGGTGGCCTGTTCCTCCTGTTCTGGAATTATTCGGCAGCAATTTTTTTCTCCCTTTTTCTTTAATTAGTAATTCTATATTGCTGTAAAAATTAAAACATATATTGGGCCTTTAGACATTGGGTGTTAGAGCCCAAATCTAGAACTAAACTGAACCCAAGGCCCATGGAACTTGGTCCAATAATAGCTACAAGTACCCAACCTAAAGTTACCTAACCCAGCCCACATGACAAGCACAGCATTTTCATGGAGAAGGCAACAAATACCAGATTTGGCAGAATAATTGGTCACCTTTACACTACCCAGCAGTGGATTACAGATCGTCAATGCTTTTATCAAACAATGAAAGACTTCCATTTCAGAATCTCGGAGGTATTACTCAGCAATTATTCAAAGCCCCTACTATATTAAATAATTTATGAAAAAAAATTCAAGATATGAGATAGAAAAAACTTGGTTTAGCTTTAGCACGCCCAAAATCTGAGCGTTAAAACAAAATAAAATAAAAAAACGTCAAATTGGTTAGAAATGAGATGAATTAAATAATAATAATAATAATAATAATAATAACTACACTAGCTTTTTGTCATTTTAAAAGAATTTTTTAAAAAATAATAAATTTTTTTATTCTTTATTTTAAATTATTTTTTTATGTTTTTAGATTATTTTAATGTTATAATATCAAAATTAAATTTTAAAAAATAAAAAATATATAACTTTAATGTATTACTAAATAAAAAATAACTTTTATTTTACTTAATCGATGAGAGCCAAAAAGGAACCAACGGTGTTGATAAACATAAAGCCAAACCAATAAAAGAAGGAAAATAAAATCCAGCAAATCACAAACTACTATCTCCTTCCCCTCTCTTCCCTCTCCTCTTTTCTCCATCGTCAGATCTAAAAACTTTTCATTCTTTCTTTCTCTGTTTCTCCCTCTCTCCCTCCAACTCTCGCGCCAAATACAAAACCACCCTCTCCTCTCCCTCTTTCTTTCTCCAGGTAATACCTAACAACCTCCTCCTCTCTCTCTAAAACCATCTCACCTAGGGTTTTGATCTCCTTCAATTCCACTCTCTTCTCTACTTTCCGTCTCAACATACGTATACTTGTCCGTTTCTGTAGGTGTATACGTATAGAAACGTGTCGTGTCGTGTTGTATTTGAATTTGTATTATACGTGTTATTTAGGGTTTAGTTTAATTAGAATTGAATTAGAATAATTTGTTTTGGTTTGTGATTAGCATATAATTGCTTTGAATTTTGAATTAATGCGGTGTGTTTTTCTGATCAATGTGGAGGTTTTCTTAGTGAGATGGCGGATAATCCGACGAGTCCGGCGGCGGGGAGCCACGAGAGTGGTGGTGAACAGAGCCCGCGGTCAGGGGTGAGAGAGCAGGATAGATACCTGCCAATTGCTAATATAAGTAGGATCATGAAGAAGGCGTTGCCAGCTAATGGAAAAATTGCCAAGGATGCTAAGGATACTGTTCAGGAATGTGTTTCTGAGTTTATTAGCTTCGTTACCAGCGAGTAAGTAAAAGTGATGATGATGTATCTCTTTTGTGATTGATATTGGTTTTTGATTATTGAAAATTGTTTGCTCTTTTTGGTGGATTTTAATTCCAGGGGTAGTGGGATTCTGTGGGGAACTGTTTTTGGAGGTTTCGGGAAAATGGGATGTTTATTGCTATTTGGAAATGCAGTTGGGACTTTTGAAGTATATCTTTTGTTTATCTGTTTGGTGTGTTTGGAATTAATGGTTTTCTTATTTATATAATTGTCGGTTAAGGTTTTAGTTTGTGCAGTGAAATTTTGCTGCTTTGGGAAATTTAGGGTTCTTGGACTGAGAGTCTGGGTTTGTGAAATGTGATTGGATGTTGTTTTCTTTAGGGCGAGTGATAAGTGTCAGAAGGAGAAGAGAAAGACAATCAACGGGGATGATTTGTTGTGGGCAATGGCAACATTAGGATTCGAGGAGTATATTGATCCACTTAAGGTGTACCTGGCTAGGTACCGGGAGGTAATTAGTCTTTGATTTTTAGGTCGTCTGTGCTCTAGTTTATGATTGATTTTGTTTTAATTTATAGGTTGTTTTGGAATCTAATCTTCTGACTCTTCTTTTTTCTCTGGTTTTATTGGATGATGCAATGCCACAGCTGGAGGTAAATAACATTTTTTTAATTAAAACATTGTTTCCTTCTCTCCTGGCTTAAGCAACTTCTATATAAATGTTCTTATAAGAAATATGTTCTGTAAAGTTGGGAGTTATGTTTCAGCAACTTTGGCAGGGTGATGCAAAGGGATCTGCTAGAGGTGGAGATGGATCTTCTAAAAGGGAAGCAGTTGGAGGTCTGCCTGCTCAAAATGCACAGGTGAATTTTTGTAAACATGCTTTAGAGGTTGATTATTCTGTCCTTGTTGAAGTTTAATCAGCTCACCGAATTGTTTTTTTCCTGCATTTGTGATGAACAACCACATCAGTTTGCTCTTCAAGGATCCATGAATTATATAAGCCCACAAGTAATACTCTCTCTCTTTCTCTCTCTCTTTCTCTCTCTCTATCTCTCTCTTACACACACACACACACACAGAAAGATTTTTAAACCAATGGAATATAGAGTCAAATGTTAAACATTTAAACTAATAGTATTAGAGAATTATAAATCTTCATTTATTGAATTATTTTTTTAAATAGTCATGCAAATTCCTTTTCTCTTGGATTCAGAACTGTTGTCATTGGGTCAAATATAAATGACACATACTATGCAAGAATAATCAGTTCTTTTCTTTCTTCACAAAAAGAATATGTAGGAGCACCCTCCGCCCTTGTTCCCAGAGTGTCTTCATTTTTAATCCTGGATTGACAGGAAAACAAATTGGACTAAATTCTTGACAAAAATCAACATTGTAGATAGGTTAAAAAGTCACAGATGTTATACAGAAAAATGTAAGGCTAACTAATAATCGCAGAGGAAAATACAGAGAAAAGGGAGGGCGACCAATGTTTTGATGACTAAAAGCTTAGATGATTGAGTGAAAGTGAAAAGTCTGTAAAAAAATATACATCTATTCTCTCACAATCATATTGATAAGTGGAGTAGATAGGGGTTCAAAAGGAAGAAAAAGAAATGTCTTTTACTATATTGGTCCAAACCAACCATAGTTGGGTAGTTATATAATCACCATAACTTTGTGACTTGTATACATGTTCAAACAAGTAAATTCTCAACCATCTGATTGTTAATGAAGTGAAAGAATGCATTTCTACTGGACTCAGGCTGTATGTGATTGTTGGGGATCCTGGTTTTTTAGATCTCATGAGAAATATCTATCAGACAATCACTACATTTGCAGTTTTATGTCGCGTCTCGGAATTGAAGCAAATTATGGATTTTATTTTGGTTTTTTGAGATGAGCTTTACCTATTTTTTCTGAACTTCATACTAGAAGGTTCTGTATGTGTAGAAGGTGGGGCTTCTTGTCCTAAATCCCAGTACTATATACCAGAATTGGTTTGGTGCCTCTAATTATATGCTAGTAGCTTTCCCATGATCCTTGTAATTATCTCCTTTGAACACCCATTCTTGGAGAAAACATGTGTTGTCTGAAGTTATCATTGCTGATAAAGGCAGTTTCAAATTACTTGTCTTTAATTGTCCCATGAAACTACTCTCTGTTTTCAGAGTCTCTGGAAGCAAAATAATCACCTTCAATAATCTATATGTCTGCTCTAATATGTGGGAAGTTTGTTGGATAGTGAACCTTGCAACCAGTCAACAATAATATTCTGCTAGTAAACACTTGATATGTTGTTGAAGAGCCCCTGGCAGCCTAAATTAAATCCTTCCCTTTTCCCATTTTGCTCAGACCTCAAATGATCAACATTCTTATAGTAGCATCATTTTTCAGTGCGCTCCAGCATGCTGGAATGACTTATGGTTGACTATGAGTTTGTTTGGGACAGGGCTACTATCTCAGGACATCCTACTATTGAAACAAAGACTTTTTTTTCGGTCATTTATAATGTAGACAGCATCATTTATGTAAAGGAAAAAAGAAATCTTGATAGGCATATGTTATTGCATGAAACCCAAGTGAAAACTTGATAGGCATAAAGGGAGGGCCAAACTTTGCCGTCCCTTCTTCCTGACCAATTCTGACTACATTATTCCTACACCTCTTTGCAAACTTCTTGCAGGGAACTTGAGCCTGTATTGTACATGTTGCCTCTTATGATGATTCTGACATGATTGGTCATTGATCCAATGCTCGGTTTAATCCAAGTATGGTTTGGTAATTGTATCGTAGACCTGGTTTAGATATGTGGGAAATCATATTTGACTTGGTGATTGAATTTTTTGACACTCTGTTAGTCTTAAGATGGTCTGGATGTTGCTCTTGAATGATCTTCTCTTAAACAGAGTGACACTGTACATCCTAATGATTTGACATTAACAGTCGTCTTCTTCTTATTGAAAGGTTTATCCTTTCAAGAGTACTTGTGAACAAAGCAAAGCAGTTGATATTTTCAAGTTAACTCTGCTTCTGATACTTAGCACGTGAAATATTTGCATGATTGTATTGGGATGAAAATATGAGGCTTGGAAGAATACTCAAATTCTCTTTTTGTGCAGATTAAATTAAATAAGCTAACTAAATTCGGGCATGTTATTGATTTATGTATGTAGTTCTTTTCATTTGCAGATGACATTCTTTGATGGTCTTGTTGACATCATACATTCATATTGTCTTCGATGCATACATGCAGTAATGGGATCATGTTAGGATTTAATTACATGTAGGGATGTAGCTGGTTTAGCGCCAGGTTCATTCTTTATTATCTTGCTCTGTTCCTTGTAGATAGGTGTGTCAGCAACATGGAAGATGAAATAAGATGCTTTTTTTAATTTCTGTTTTCCCGTTCTTTTAAGGGAATTAGGGGGTTTGATGAAATTGTACCTGCGGCCTGTATTCTCATGGGCTTCTTGCCATCTTGCAGGGACAGGGACAGCATATGATCCTTCCTTCCATGCAAGGCAATGAGTAGGATTTGGCTTTGCTTTTGTCAATTCAATGAATTCTAGTGCTGGCAGAACTTTTTAGTTTCAACACTTGTAGAGTCTTTTGCATTAGTTGATCTGATTGAAACCAAAGCGCTATGCATTTTGGCGGCTTTGGTATTTGGTTATTGTTGGAGGTGGTTTAAATGTGGTTGGTGCCGTCATCAGCAGAGCAGCTTACTGGTCAGATTAAGTTATGTAAATTTGCCCTTTATCTAATATATACTCTTCCGAGTATTGCTAGGATGGTTTCTTGGAGCATCTGAAAGCATACCTCATAGGCCTGTCGATGTTAGCCTCTGATTTTTCGGAATGTTAACATGTTATATGCTTATCAATTGTCAAATTAATGGACCTATGCTGAAATATAACGATCAGAAAGGGGGGGATTGTTTTGCTCAAGAAATTCATTTCCTGTAGTCGCATATTCCCTTTATAATTGATCTCGTTTGCAAGCTCTTGGGTCCCAATCAGATTGGGTAACCCAAACTTTTTCCAACAAGAAGGCCAAATTGTGCATTTATTTATGGTGTTGAAAGTAAATGCCTACATGTAACCTACCAAATGCACGTCAGTTGAAACATACAAGCATGAAGTGCCAGACACTTTTGTACCAACGAACTTGCTGCCACCTAGAAGAAGCACACATAGTAGCACGTGACATGGATAGTGACACGTTACTTTCAGGTGAGTGCTGATAATACAAGCTTACAGTGAAAGAGAGTCATGATCATCATGCCATGCTTTTGTTGCTGTCGAATCGAAAAACTTGGATATGAAACCACCCGGTGCTCGAAACAAGACATAGCAGCATGGCAATGCTTGTGATATCCAGTGTCTCCATCTCCCACTCCTTCCCACGACGTCACCATCATTTCTTGCTTGCACGAGCATGCCAGCTCACCCCCCATCATTGCCCACTTGCCCACTGTGTAGGCGTTCAATCTCCCTCTCCTATGACTGTACCGTACCGTGCCTCTAATTCCTATCGATTATGAATTTAACTTATTAAATAATATCCATTACAATTTGATAGATTCAGATTAAAAAAAAAAAACTAATTGCTTATCGCTATTCTGGGATGGATAGCACTGTAATGTAAAGGGATTTGAGTTTGAATCCTGTAAAAAAAAACTGTGATGGATTGATTTGTAAAGAAGATACTTGAGCCTAAACCTCACTTATTCATTAAAAATAAACTTGACAAGGACTAAATATATAATAAGATGACATGATTATATGTAATTTTGTACTCTTTTTTTTTTTTCATCTGAATAAAGTTTGGGGTATCTAATAGTACTATAAATATAGATATTATTCCCATCTATCATCTGCGTGGCGTAGAACCATGTTAGTAGAAGGGGCAAGAGTCGCGATGTCTGCTCTTTGCCAACTCACACACACAGAAAGTTCCAGCTCACACCACTAGCACCCCTTGCTGGGCCGTCGCCATTTATTGTTTATAATATCTCTCTCTTTCGTTGAAACAATAGGAGTCCACTCCTGGCGTTCCTTCCTAATTCCATTTAGTCCCAAAAGTGATCCTCGTCGAACTCACTGTCTACTGATCTTTTGTTTCCATGGTCAAACCAAGCTTACAGACCCTTTTGCTCTACAGCTGGCCACGTTATATATAATCCAGCACAGGGAAGTGAGAGAGAGTGAGAGAGATTCATGAGTTAATTAACATCTAGCAAATCCTCACATGGCCTCGTGCTGGTTAAACCCTAGCTAGCTGCATTTGCATTTTGCAAGCACAGACAATATTAGGGTATCAACCATCAAGATCAGACCAGACCCTTTTATTCTCTTGTTTTCATTTCATTACATCATGGCCGCGACTAGCCAGCAGCCACGCTCTTGTTATAAAAGCTGTCAGGAAGTAAACTGGAAGCCAAATGGTTGTAAACTGGCCTTCGGATTAATTAATTCATTATACAACTACTTGTGTTACTTTATATTATTATTATTATTATTATTATTATATATACAAACAAGTAGGAAAATAAAATCGATCAGTTCAACAGATATGAACAACAGAAGATACTTACCAACTTTCAAATCCTTGATGTGAGTAAGATTATCTATTTCAGATAATAATATAAATTATATTTTAGATTTTCATTTAAAAATTTAAACTTTTTAATTAAAATAATTATTTGACATGCTATCAGAATCTTTTTTTATTTAAAAATAACAAGTTTGAATCTCATTAATTTTTTTTTTATATTTGATATAATTATAATAGCACAACTTAGTTTGAACATGTTTGATTTCAAGTTTAAAATTTTTTTATACGAGAGTGTATCTAGAAAATAATATAAATTATATTATTTTTTAATCAAGACAGTTATTTGAATACATTTAGGATTTTACAAGGGTGTCAAAATGAAATTGCTAGTACATATTAGAGAATAATATTTTTTTTATTGATCATAAAAGAAATATTTAATCATTCATCATTCAAAACTCATTAATTTGGTAGTTGCCATCAAATTTTTCAACAGAAGTAGAAACAGTTGAGTAAAAAAAATTATTGTGTCAATCATTCCCATAATAATAAAATAATTAACACTTCCGTGATTTAAAAAGTTTGTTGTCGTGGAAAAACTGCTGTAATTATTAATAAATATTATAATAGAAAAAAAATTAGAAAGAACATAAGATTTGATTTGGCAATCTATCTACACACCCACAAGAGCAAGGGCCAAAGAATTTTTATTTTTTACCATATAAAAAAAATTCATTATATGTATTTATATTAGATCCTTTTTTCCTGGGGACATTCTCTCCAGCCTATTTATCATTCCTCGTCTGCCCTATCAGCCACAAACTAAACGGTTGCCAAAATACTCGAATTAATATATAATTAAGATGCAATTTTTCTTGTTTTGTGAAATGTACAGATAAAATTTATTTTCAAGCTGTAAAATACTAAAACACAGTATGTAATATAGAGTCCGTGATATAAAAAGAATATTTTTAATTTAAATAATACTAAAATATCTCCATGAAAACAAAAACAAACAAATAAACCATCGAATTTTTTCAAAGGCACTTATCATGGAGGCCATTTAGAAGGTGTTTAGCACGATTTCTGTTTTTACTCTAAAATATTTTTTTAAAAGTTTTTTTGGATTGGAAAATATTAAATTAATATTATTTTTAGTTATATTAATGTATAAATAAATAAAAAATCTAAAATATATATTTAAAAAACCCCCCTCGGCACTCAAGCACCCCCCCGTTAACGGTTAATGAAGACGACAACAAATGCGACAGCTAATGAAATGGCTTCATTGCTACCTGTTATGGCATGGTTTCATTTATCTTACTGTTTGGTTCATCTCACCAAAACCTTTGAATCCATTCAATTACAAACCCTCGCTTTCAGTACTGTGTATGGTTCGTGGAAAACCAAGAGAAACTGCGCTTGCTGGTGTGGACCAAACTACATCAACAGGCTTGAGTAATGTTTGGTGGTTGGATTATTATCAAATTTATTAAAGGAGATTAATGGTTAGGTTTATATATTGTCTTTAACGTCCGTCTACTTCTGTAGCTCATCGAATATTTTTATTTTGTTACAAAAATGATTGAAAACTCTTATTATATATGTTAATTACATGGATATCCAAACTAGCTAGTTTATCTCAAATTTAACACAAGAAATTCATATTTTTCACTTACAAATCTATAGAAAAACTTAATTTTAATATATTTATATCGGGTCAAATTAAACTTAGATATTTTTATTTGCAAGATTAATCGGACATGGATATATATTTCAATAACAATATTTGCACTTAAGCTTTATAAGATATTAAATTAAAGAGTTTCTCTTTATAATTTCATCGAGCTCTTTTCGCAGGCAAACACATAAATATATATATTACCCTGGTTCTAAACAATTAAGTTTTGTTTGTGATATGTTCGGACTATGTTTAGAATGTATTTGGTGTTTTTAAATTTATTCATTATAAAAACATTAAAATTATCAAATATAAATAGAACATTTTAAATTATAAAAATATTTTAAAAAATTATTAATTTAAATAAATGTTTTATTTCATCACACCACAACACGGGTATTCTAATTAAAATGGAAGCTCAAGTAAAAACTAGAAAACATACAAGTTGAGATTATAAACATGTTGTAAATAACAATATACGTACAATGATAAACATGCAATTAAATATTGAAAACATATAGACATATAAAACATTGAGGGTTACGAGGTTCTCTAAAATACATCTATCGAGAATTTATTGAGATCAATATTTTATTTACATATAATTTATTTAAATTATGTTAGTGCATGTTTCACGATGAATAACAAGAATAAGTGGACTCTGTTAATTGAATCTTAAATATCATACACATTAATTAACCATTTTTAAACAAAATCTTCCAACGGGAAAACCCCTCAATCAGCGGCTTAACTTTTCATAGAAACCACCCGTTGATCACGTACGCGGGGAAGAAAAACAAAGTGCTCGGCCATGTACCTAACAAGTTAAATTTTCCAACTACGTGCATCCAATCACCTCCATTCTTCCTAGATTCGTCAAGCGATTGACAAATGACAACAACATGCCAAACACTTCAGCACAACCTCCTCAACATCAAAGGCATCTGTCGTGGGACCCCATGATCATCATGAACCCAGCAAATCAAGCGTCAGCCAGTCAATGCTTGAGCAGGGAGAAAAATAAGGATTAATTAGGGTATTGATTAACATTTTTTAGAACTCTGAATCTATCTATATGTAATCCACAAACAAAATCTGCAATGCTATAAAAATAATAAACTACATGGTTGTCACGTGATTGCATCTTATTAGTTCATGCATCTACACCCTCTAAAGTTTATATCTCTGCTAGTGAATGCTTTTATATATTTAATTATCAGGACGCTCTTCACCTCTTCTGAAGGAACAAGAAATTTATATATAAATAGGAAGAGAAATGCATGCAAAAATTGCATATACACGTCCAAGTGGGGCGTAATATATATATATAAGATGTAAATTAGCACAATGAAATTACTAATTACTGATCACACCGTCCCAGACACAAGAATCAGACATGATTTGTGGATGAAATGAAAGATCGTGGTGTGAATTTAGTTGATTGAGAATCCGTGCTTTTCCACGTCTCAAATATCTTGGATATATACACGCTCTTGTAGCCATTTTTCGAGGTGGTTTACGCAATATATAAGGGAAGGGATGCATAATTCACTTGTAATTATGTATTAAATTCGAACCTCGACACTGAAAAAATAATAGATCTTAGTTTTATTTACAGGCATTTTAAATTTCAACTTAATATCGAAATGATGGGGCTAGTATATAAATGTGCATGTACGAGCATGAACAACACAATGATCCTGTTATATGTATGATTAGTCTTTATTTACACATGTTTTATAATAAATTAAAAAATAAAGTATTTACTTTAGTACCTCATGTCCTATTAAGATAAACATTTATCATTGCCCCATTATATTACTAATTGCAAGAATTATTTTTCAAGAAAAGATTCGAATTTGAAATATATCCAGAAAGGACATGGATATACCACTTAATTAGCTACAAGCTGGAACATATTTTGTGTCGATAGAGTGGAGGAGGCAATTCAATGGGTGTTTGGGATATTTTCTGCTTCTATTTTTTAGGGTTTTTTAAAAATATTTTTGGTTCGAGTCAAATAAAAAAAATGATTAAAAGGTGAAATTGTATTTTTTTTTTAATTTGAGGAACAAAAAAAACATAAAAAATTAATAATAGTCCAAACATAGTAGATTAACCAATTAAACATGTGACTCAACTAATGGACTCAATTGGGTTCATTATTTGTTTTATCAAAAAAATTTAAGCCAAATATAAAATAGCAAAAAAAAATCAAATTAATTTGTGGGTGCATGAACATTAAAGAAAACAACTCAGAAGTGTGGGCCTTCTAGCCCAACCTGCACGCCTGGGCTCGACCCACTTTTTATTTTTCCTTAAAGAGGTTATATTCTGTCTCATCATCGTCAACAATGACTCTCTCTCTTTACATCAAAATCTGATGATTCTCTCTTTCTTATTTAATCAAGAAATGACTAAAAATAAAGAAAATAAATTTTAATATCAAAATTGATTTTTAAAAAATTACATGGACCAATGATTTAATAACTAAAAAATATGGATGGCTAAAATAAATTTTTAATATAAAATTAAAATCATCATCTATTTTAACCGTTTTACTCGCTTAAGTCTTTTTTTTTATTCAACAATTTCTTCTAAAAAATATACAATTGAGTACTAATTTGGTGGCTCAATCATGAAAAAAAAAATATGGATTAAATTACAAAATTAAAAAAAAAAATCACTACTACAGTTCAGAATAAAAATGAGATGATGAATAGTAAAAAATACTACAGCATTTCCATTTTTTGTTAATTGCCTAGTAGGAGCTTACTGCACAACAGATTTGGTACTTTTCGCTGTCCGTGCTTCCCCACCATGGAGTGCCTAGTCACTGACACCTCA
>Ga0307517_10007821_pt1 | contig 15492 bp, 8 predicted proteins | sample 23_EM_MG_FD_194515 | JGI IMG/M metagenome (GOLD analysis project Ga0307517, IMG submission 194515) | Populus trichocarpa ectomycorrhiza microbial communities from riparian zone in the Pacific Northwest, United States - 23_EM | ecosystem: Host-associated > Plants > Roots > Unclassified | place...
ATTTGATTAATTTTTCTTAAGATCCTGAGGGTAAAATTAATATAAATAACAAAAAAAAAATAAAGTGGCCACGCAATAAATTGATAATAGAAAAACCCACGCCAATTAGTAAAGTAAAAAAAAAAAAAAGAATTAAAGAAAAAGCCCACAATTCCTTATCTGCGTTGACGATTTTAATTGAAGATATTAGTATCTCAGAGAATAATATAAATCATATCCTGGGATCTCACCTAACAGTTTAAGCTATTAGGTTGAGATGGTTCTTTGACATGGTATCAGAGTCTTGATGACCAAGTGGTCTCGAGTTCAAATCTCACCATCCCCATTTATTTGATAAAAATTAAGTACAAGATAATGTGGGTCCGTGCAAGTTTCAAGCCCAAAGGGCTTTCACTTGAGGGGGTGTGTTAGAGAATAATATAAATCATATCCTGGGACCTCACCTAACAGCTTAAACTATTGGGTTGAGATGGTTCTTTGACATAGTCTAACTCCAACACAAAATTCACACCATAAAAAGTACAAATTAAAATGGTCTGATCTCGAATTTTTTAATTATGAGAAAACAGACCAAATATTTATCTGTAGCAATACAATTGATAAAACCAAAAACAAACTTCATGGATTGCTACCTTGATGAATCTGCATTTAATTAATACGAAAACATTAATATTGGAAAATTAGAAGGATCTCATTGTATTGTATGAATCTTAATCAGCTTCAACTTCTTATTGCATGCTACCTCCTTATTTCCCAGCATGGACGCTCCTTTCTGCATTTCAACGTCCACCTCCAGCATGGACACTCCTTTCTGACATTTCAACATCCACCTCAAACCTCACGGAGCACTTTCGGCACTTGAAGAATACATAAACGACGATAGTAAGGAGCATGACGAGGACAACAGCAAGTCCTCCTTTAGCAGCTGGGGAGTAGCCTTCTGTGGCCGAGTCTTGTGCAGGGGGGTGTGGGGTGAAACCATCCATGGCTTAAACCTACAAAAAGGAATGCTTAATTAGAAGAAAATAAAAGCAGTAATTTCTCAAGTGAGATTAGAAAGAGATCGCATTGATAACATTACCAAATTTGAGGAGGAAACACAGGAGGAGACAAGTTAGCAGAGCAAGAGTGGATGATTAATTTTGTGAATAAGGAGATGTAAGTATGTGTGACAAGGAGAAAGTTTGTGTGCTCTTAAATAGAACTGGTTGTCTGTAGGCACTGTAGCCTTTGTACTGGTGCGGGGCGAGAAGGTGAGGGACGGGGGCCTTTTTTAATTTTCAATTTCTCCCTCTATTTGCATCACAAATCCTAGAAGAAGAGAAGAGGAGGAAAAGGATAGCAGAAGAAACAAGACCATCACCTATTACTGCGGCGCCAACCCCTGACAAGGATGCACTTGGTGGCCAGTCTTGATTACTCTAACAATTTATGACCAGCATTCCGTTTTAACACTTAGGATTCGTTTAATTTCAGAAAAATATTTTTTTAAAAAAAAAATTAATTTTATTAAAATATAAATTTTGAAAAGGTAAATTATTTTTCAATAGTGTCATGAAAAATAAATTGAAAAATATTTTTCAGTATTTAATTATGTTATGAAAAATAAACTGAAAAATAGCTTATTAATGTTTTATTTTTTTCAAATTTATTAAAATAAAAAAAAAAATCTTATAAATTAAAAAGTTGAATGAGAATGAAATTAAAAAATATATAATTTCATAAATTATCTCAAATAAAATAAATAATAATAAAAATAATAGAGATCAAATCTAATAGATAAAAAAATTAAATTAATAATAATTACAATTTCATAAATTATTTTAAATAAAATAAGTAACAATCAAAATAATAATGATCAAATTTGATAGATAAAAAATTTCAATTAAAAAAAGATAAGAGAAAAGTAAATAATAATTATAAAAATAAGGACTAAAGTTAATATAAAAATAAAATTAAATCAAATTTTAAGAGATGAATTTGAAAAAAAAAATTCAAACAAAATATATAACAATCAAAAGTTTGAGGATCAAATTTCACATATTCAGTAAATAATATGAGATTTTTAAATTTTTCACAACTTCTAAAAAATGTTTTCCGTCCAAAATAAAAGAAAAATACTTTTCTAGAAATTAAGTCAAATTTTTGACAAAAAATATTTTTTATTAACTAATTTTTCTAATAGTAAACGAACATAAAAAAAATAAAAAATTATACCTTAAAAATTATTTTTAAAGAAACAAATGCACCCTTAAGGAATAGATAACGAATGTAATTTAAGGACGCCGGTTTCGTTTTGTCATGTCATACTTCCCTTTAAAAAAAGCTAAATTTTTAGTCTATTATGTTAGAATTAGGTCTTGCCTCTGCCACATGTTTTTCAACCATTTTCTTTCTTTCATCACTGGTTCTTTCGAGAATCTTTTTTATTTCTTAAAATGGTTTTTTTTATTGAATTGCATATAAAAAAATCATATATACATTATTAAAAAAAAAACATAAAAAGATGCTCATAAACAACCAAACATAGCTCTTTGCATCCTCTTTTGAAAGTAAACCACACCCAAATAACAGATGTAGCCAAAGGCACGTCCTCCGCAGGGTAACTATGATAGTGATGCTTATGCTTACGCAGGGTAACTATGATAGTGATGCTTATGCATACGCTTTACGCAGGGTAACTATCACGTGATAACTATCATAGCATCACTATCATAGTTACCCTGCGTAAGCATAAGCATCAGCATCAGCATGGTGGCCTAAAAGACATGACGACGCGTGATAGTCACCCTGCGTAAACCGAGCTTATGCTTTTCTCCCTATTTCATCTTGTGATATTTCAATTTTGATTAATTTTTAAATTAAAAATATTTTAAAAAACAATTATAACTATACTTTCACAAATACACCGTGATTGGTTTGTTTTAATCTAAAAATTGAAATGTTGAAATGTTCATCTAACCACCACGCTCCATATAACGCGTGATAGTCACCCTGAGTAGCCACAGGCATGCCCTACAAACTGGCTAAGGACGTACCCAACTAGATTTTTTGTCGGGACGCTAAAAAATCAAAATGTTTTTTTTTTCCTTTTATAGAACATGAGCGGGGTTGGGACCAAGGTTCGTGTGACCATCTCGGATCACAACTGGTCCCACAGACGTCGTGATCCCGTAGCCAAAAAGACAAATCTCATTTGCCAAAAATTCAAAGCCACCATCAAAATGAATAAGCAAATAGTAACGCGGTGGTTTATTATACTATATAGTAAAAGAGATAGGTTTTCAGTTTACACTGATCACTGTTTTTTATTTTTATTTTTCATTTTGATCTTCAGATTTTGTTTTTAAACGATTAAATCTTATTAAAAAAGTAAATAATTTTAAATTATTATAAAAAAGTGAAATTAAAAGAGAAAAAACTAAAATAAATACACAGCAAACATGAATGACATAACATAAATTTTGAAAAATTTCATTTTGATATAGGGGTTTATTTTTATTATTTTTTGTTTCTAATTGAGAAAGAAAAAAAAGAGTTTGTTGGATTTCGACAATAAAAAAACTTGTTGTTGTCATCGATTTAGGCCACTTAAATCAAGAAATTTTGTTTCAAATTATTTTATTTGATGAGGAGAGTTCATATTAGGTGTTCTTGTACCTTAAACGTTCGTGAATAAACAAATCTAAGCTTGGGTTGAATTTTTTATTTTAGGTTGAGTTCGGTTTCTATGGTGTTTTTTTTTGGATTTTTTGAGGTCATATATGAATTTTTCATAATTTCTAGAGTGTTTTTATAAGTATTTTGGATAAAAAAAAACAAGATGCAAAATAAATTTTTGGATAAAAAAAATATAGATCAAATCCAAATAAATTTAATAAACTCGGTTAATTTAATAATATGAGTTAACAAAACAGGAACAACTATTGATAAGCTGAACTAAACAAAATAATTGTCGATCATTAATTGCAAATAATAAACACTTGACAATATTATGGACAAATATCTTCTAATATTCTTAAAAAATATTTATGATTTTATTTGATAATAAAACAAAAATCAAATGAAAATGGGATAACTTCATATTAAAAAAAAATAAAAATCAAATTCAAATAAATTAAATGTTGAAGGATAAAATTAAATTTTTATTTTTTAAATCAACTTGAGTTCACATGAGTCAAATCAACAAACTAGTTGCGGGACTAAGATAACTATGTGGATTTGAAGTTAAAACAATACTTCATGATTTTATGATTAATGAATAAAGATTTAGTTTTTCTTAAGCCTCAATTCAATTTTTGTTAAATTGGTAAAAAAAATCAAATAGGATCATGTATTTGTTAGATATCTACCGCAGTGAAAATACGAGGTGGGGGTAGACTATGAAGGTGTTTGGAACTGTGAACGTGATTGCTTTTTAAAATGTTTTTCACTTAAAAATATATAAAAATAATATATTTTTATTTTTAAAAAATTATTTTTAACATCAACATATTAAAATGATCTAAAAACACTAAAAAAATATTAATTTAAAAAAATAAAAAAAAAACTTGAAATTTTTTTATTTCAAAAAAAATAAAAAACAAACAGTGTATAGACATTGTTAAAAGGCCATTCTCTAGCTGATGAAACGCTTGAAAGAAGTAGAAAGAATTTTGATCAAATGATGGTGTAAATTTTACTTTAAATTTTGAATGAGGCCAGCCCTTTTTAGGGTTAGCAGTTTCGGCAATCTTATGATACCTTGATGAAAAGGACATCACTATTTTAGAGGGGTGATTTCTATTTTCCCACCCATACAAAAAAACGTATCGAGATATATCCCAGTGATGAATTAAATATTAATCTCAGATTTAATATCGCGACAAATATATTGCTTTCCAATCAAATTTTAGGATCCCCGAGTTCAAACTATAATTAAAGAGATGGAATTGAGATCTATTTTTATAACACTTTTTTTTGTCAGAGAAAAAGGCCCAGTAGAAGAAAGAAATGTCCTTGTAATATATTTTCATCTGTTTTTTTAATAATAAAAATCAGTGTTTATATCAAAAACAACAATTTATTAAATTCTAAAATAAAAAGTATTTTTTGCCAGAAGAACTATTCTTTTCTTACTTGATATTTGAGCACTATTCAAACACGGCAACACCCAACGAATCCTATCCAAAGTAAAAAGTCAACGCGACACTGGATCGGCGGGGTTCAGCATTTTTCCTGCCCAAATAAAAATATAGTTATCCTTTTAAGTTACGAGCACTCAGAGTAAGAGTATGTTTTATATTGCAGAAGTTATTTTTGTTGCGGTTTAAAAAAAATTATTTTATAAAAAATTATTTTAGTTAAGAGTAGTTTGGAAAAATATATGTTTGTTTAAAATTATGATTAAAGTTGAGGTTGAATAAAAAATAATTTAATGTATTTGGTTAAGAAAGCTTTTAAAATTGAGGTTATAAAATAATTTAATATATATATATATATATATATATATATTGATGATTTTTAATTTAAATATTATAGATTTAACTATTATTATTACGTCATGGAATAAATAATACTTTATAAAAATATTTTTTATTATTCCATTAAATATATCCGATAAAGACTACAGTTTTCATAAATTTCTTAAGAGCGCAACAACATGAGGTAAAATATAATCAGGAACAAAATTAGGTTTGCGATCAAATTCTGCAAATGCTACGTCATCAAACGATCTCCGTTTAATTTATTTAGTGTCATTGAATAATGTTTAACACTAGTTTTTCGAATAAAAAACAATTAAAAATATTTTTTTTTTTATTTTGCTGGGTCGGACCCAGTTTAATACATTTTTAACTTTGGACCGAACCCGGTCCAATCAGAATAATGAAGAATGTCTCCACTGTTCACATGAACAGTGAAGGCATACTCCATTCTTCACGTGAACAGTGAAGCATGACTGCACTGTTCATGTGATTTCTCCACATATAAAGCAGCAATGCTTCTTGTGATTTTGGTAAACATGCGGTACAGCCACAGTTTATAGTAGATCCTATCAATAAATAATTGTATTTTTTATAATATCAAACAATAATATTTATGACGGTCTGTGAACTACACCCGCAAATACAGTAACAAACGGCACTAAGTTGGAAATCCCAAAAACTAGCATATGCCAATATCGGGAAAACAAATTTCGCAGAATAAATAATAAGAAAGAAAGAAAAGTAACAGTTAAAATTCCTATGATCACCTTGATGAAATATATAGTTATTTTATATTACTTGTAGATATAAAATTAGTTGAATTTTATAATTCAAAATTTCTGGGATGGACACGTTCCTTGTAACTGGAACACAAGTTCAGACAATCATATTATAAGCTGAAAGCGCCTTTTTTTTTCTTGAGTAAATTCACACGATCGTATTATAAGCTGAAATCTCATTTTTTCCTTTATTGAATGAAGTCGATTTTAACACTACTATATTTAATAGTTTTATCTGAATTATTTTATTGATATTTATTCTTTTATTTTATTAGCACAAATTTTACCAGCTAATTTACAAATAAAAAAATAAATATAGTTGATAACTTCTTTTCTTATAATATTTTTTATCAATAAATACAAAATAAAAAACTTAATGGTTTTACAAATAAAAAATATGTTTCAAAAAACATTTACCTGGTGAAATATATCAATAAATTGAGTCTGTTGGTAACGTTGTTCTGTAATAATTAAAAAATTTATTTTTTAAAAAAATCTATTGAACAAAAAAAGAAAATAATTAAAATTAAATTAAATTATATAAATTAAAGTATATAAAAATAAATTATCTTAACAATCCTAGCAGCCACCTGATTGTAAACTTTTGAGGAAAACTACATTCCATAACCAGTGTTTGATGAAACTTCTCTAAAGATTAAAGTACCCCTATTTCCTCTTCTAAAGACTAAAATACCCTTAAATCAAATGCGAATGAGCATCATTTTTCTATGAGTCTGTTTGTTTTCGTGATTGTTTCTGCATTTCAAGCAAACCACAAAAAATACATGTCTCGTAAAAAATGAAATGCTATTTACTAAATGTGGTTTCTAATTAATTTTGCGTTGAAAATATAGGTGAATTAGGATCCACATTCGGTAAACAACATTTCATCTTTTACCAAACATGTATTTTCCGTGGTTGCTTCTACGTTTGAAGCAAACCACGGAAAATACATGTGTGGTAAAAGATGAAATGATGTTTACTGAATGTGGATCCTAATTAATTTTGCGTTGAAGTCGTAGGTGAATTAAAAGCAACTCAAAGCTGTTTAACGGGAAGTGCAGAGTGAATTATAATTCACTCTGCACTTCATGTGAACAGTCTTCACTGTTCATGGTCTGACCGAGTCTGGTCCGAACCTAAATGTATTGAACCGGGTCCGACTTAGTAAAAAAAATCTAATTTTTTTAATTATGTTTTATTCAAAAAATTAGTGTTTAACATTATTAAATGACACTATATAAATTAGAAAGAAATCGTATGATGACGTAGTATTTACAAAATTTTCATAAGATTAGAACATGCTGCTTGTGGATAGGCATGCATTCACCGGTGATTGTTGCTTTAGGAGATTGACCTTACGTGACATGTATTTTAATTATGTCTTAGACCTGTTTGTTTGCTGGAAAATAGTTTATTTTTGGAAAGTGAATTATTTTTTGATGTTTAATAGTATAATGAAAAATAAGTTGGAAAACACTTTCCAGTATTTGGTTATGTTATGGAAAATGAGCTGAAAAATAACTTATTAATGTTTTATTTTTTTCAAGTTTATTAAAATAATAAGAAATAAATCTTATAAATTAAAAGGTTGAATGAGAATGAAATTGAAAAAAATAAATTCATAAATTATCTTAAATAAAATAAATAATAATCAAAATAATAGAGATCAAATCTAACAAATAAAAAAAATTAAAAGATGAAGAAATTAAAATAATAATAATTACCATTTCATAAATTATTTCAAAAAAATAGATTAAAAATTTCAATTAAAAAATAATAACGGAAAAGCAAATAACAATTATAAAAATGAGAAGCAAAGTTAATATAAAAATCAAATTCTAAGGGATGAAATTGAAGAAAAAATTCAAAATAATATATATATATATATATATAATCAAAATTTTAAGGACAAAATTTGATATAATTAGCAAATAATATGACTTTTCTAATTTTTTTACAACTTTCAAAAAATATTTTCTGTCCAAAAAAAAAAAATACTTTTCTAGAAATCAAGTCAAATTTTTCTTTAACTAAAAAATATTTTTTATTAACTAATTTTTTTAATAATAAACAAACACAAAAAAAAATTTTAAAATTTATTTTTCATGGAACAAATCAAACAAACGAAGTCTTAATCTACTAAATACAGCTTTTCGCTTCCTCTTTTGAAACAAATCAAACCACATCCAAATAGGACCCACGCATGGGTCCATTATTTTCAGCTCCCTCTGAAAAAGTTTCCAGGTTCCGTCCCTCCATAAAACTCCATGAAACCCTTTATTTATTTATTTATTTTCCTTCTTTTCTTTCTTTTGGATTGATTGCAAAGTAAATTGAATGTTCCTCCTTGTATGCTAAATAAACCCTCCCTTTCCTGAACTTTCCCACCGATAGGCTGCCTCTGCCTCCATCACTGTTAGGATATTAGTTAAGATCCTAGTCTAAGGAGGCATTAATGTTAAAAACTAAATATACAGATATTTAACATCAATTATGGCTCCTGTTTCTTTGAAAATAAACTGTAAGTAATTTACTATTAGGAATATTGGTAACTAGAACCAGAATACTAGCTAGGAGCTTATGATTATGGAATGGAAATTTTTTTCATTTTCTTTTAATTAAAAAAATTAAAAGCAAAATAAAAGATATCAAATGAATAAATATTAAATTTGATAAAAAAAATCAAATATCAATGGATAAAAAAAATAATAAATCAAATTCAATACAATTAAATAATTGAGAATCAATTTGCAACTTTGTAAAGCCATCATATCTTTTGAGAAGGAGAAGAAAAATTTGTTGGAAAAGCTTCTCCGTGTCATGGAGCTGGTCATTTTCAAAAATAATCTATGTTATATTTTCAAACATCCTCTCTCTCTCTCTATATATATATATATATATATATATATAGTCACAACTCTACATAGTAGTAATCGTTTTTAGGTTGTGGTTGGGATCATTCAATGCAGAGTAAACCTCAATTTTTTTTTTTAAAAAAATATGCATCTCTCTTTTTTTGAATTTTCCACATTTTATTTTCCCCATGCATTGGGCTTGGTGGGGACTTTTTTCTCCTTTCCCATTTCTTTTTCTCTCTCTCTTTATCTTCCCCTTTTCTTTTTTTTTCTCCTCCCTCCTCCCAGTTTGGCTTCCTTTGACTTTTGAGAAATCAGCGCCAGTCTTATGAATCGGCACCAGGGCCACAAACATCCTTCGCGATCGTAGCACAATATAGATTGCCTCCGATCCCGCTACACGACCGATTTCACGTTGGATTTTGATGGCATAGAACTCACAGACGTTTTTGATATTTGAGAGCCTTTTCCAAATGTCGTGACATTACTGAAAAGATATGAAGTGGTGCTAAACAGCCAGGCTAACCCCCTTTGATCGTGGCGCTGATCGGAGGGGTTTAACATAGCTAGAAAATCAAAATATAGTTATTCTTTATTTTTTTAATTACTTGCAATCCTTCGATCATTTTTTTTTTAATGAAAATATGAAAAGAAATATTTGTAAGAGAATATGTATTATTTACGTGAACCGAAAAGAAAGAAAGAAAAGTAACGGTTAATTAAATTTCTTTTATCGCTTTATGAAATGTTATATATATATATATTACATGTAGATATATAATAATTAATTAGTTGAAGTATATAATGTAAAATTGTTGAGTTGGAGACATTAGTTGTACTCCAACACAAAATTTAGACATGTTATAAGCTTTTCCTTTAATGAATTCACACAAAGTATATAATGTTATAAGCTATTCTTTAAATGGAAAAGGCTAAAGTAAAATAGTATTATGATAAGGAAGTTAAACTGCACTAAGCATAGATTAAGGGTTTATTAACATTCCTTGCAGAGTTACCTGATTCAATTTTATATCGTTTTTCTTTTCTTTTAGGCATTAAACAAACATTTTTAAAGAGATCGACCTGACGTGACATGCATTTTAATCATGTCTTAAACTACCACATACAGCTCTTCGCATCAAAATCAAAAAGCGAAACAACTAATCAGTTTTATGAGTTGCTCCAGATCCTTTAAAGCAATTACATGTCTCCCACACAGAAAAACGAAGAGGTTGTCTGGATCCAAAGTAAACCTCCTTGATCCTTGTCACAAAAATTAAGTGGTTTGATCCATCTCCATAACAGTAGCCGCCAAAAAGTTGATGAACACCACCACCGCTGCATCCACAATTTGGATTTGGGGTGGCAGTGCAGTCCTCCAGCAAAATTTGGGAGAGCGCACGTGCACATGTTGCTTGAAGGGAAGTAGAAACGCACGTGGGCCATGCAAAAATTGTGGGTTGTTTTGTTTGAAGATTAAAAAAAAAAAACCATTTCAAAAATTTGGAAAAATATATACTTTAACTTACATACCTTATAAAATATTATTTATTTTAATTTTTTTTTCTAATTATTAACATTAAATTAAAAGAGTTAATTAGTGTTGTACTGTACACCACATCACAAAACCCTATTTATTTTAATACTATTCTTTTTTCTTTTTTCTTTCTAAATATATATTTCCATCCCTAATTTCATATTATTGCTCCACAATTTGGATTTGGGGTGGCAGTGCAGTTCTCCAGCAGCTTTAGTTTCCATGCAAAAGGAAGGTCAGGTTATTCATGGTGATAAATGACGGGAGCAACGGAAGATAGTTCTTTGGGAAAAAAATTGTGATCTATCTTGAAAATAGAAGCGCATGCACCAGCGAATATCTCCGTCAACCAACTAAGCTCTCAATAAAGTTTAAAAACATTAAATCATAGATTGCTGGGAAAAGGATATCAATATACTAAAAAACAAATCTGGATATCAAAACAATATGAATACGTAAAAAAAATACAAATCAAATGATATTTTAATTATATTTTATATTTATTAAAATACAAGATTATTTTATTGTAACCAATAAAAACATAATGAAAAAATTAAAGAAAAAGCCCACAATTCCTTATCTGCTTTGACCATTTTAGTTGAAGATATTAGTTGAACTCCGACACAATATTCACACAATTATTTATATATACTTATATATAAAGTAAAAATTAAATTGGTCTGATCTTGAAATTTTTATTATGAGAAAAAAGATCAAATATTTATCTGCAGCAATAAAGTGGATATAACCAAAAACAAACAGTCGAGGCGCGTATCCATGCTGCTACAGTAGACTAAAACAGAGAATTAACAAACGTAATGTCCACGCGTACTTCATGGATGGCTACCTTGACGAAGAAGAAGACCTGCAACTGCAATTAATACGAAAACAATGTTATAAAATTTTAAGAACCTCATTTGTATGAATCTTAATCAGCTTCAACGTCTTATTACATGCTTATTTCTGAACATGGAAGTGCATGGCTTTCAGAGTCCCTCTATTGGCTTGGAATCACCAACAACAACATTGCACTCAGATTTCCAGGTGCAAGGAGGAGCGAGAGGAGACCATCTCCTCGATCCTTTAGCAGCTAAGGAGTAATATGTGTTCTCACTTCCTTTTCTTTAAATCATAGGTGATAAGTATTTGCACCAATTGGTTCCGGACAAACTTTAATCCGCCCTTCCGGGCCACTAAAATGTCATTGAAAGTGAAACCTCAGGAGGTTACTGCTATCATGAAACAAGTTCGGTGATCAAATACATCCTCAGTGAATGAATATGATTTGCCTCTCTTTGAAAAGTTTATCGGCACCGACCTCGATCTGTGCAGCTACCAACATCTTAATATCCTTTGTGGAAGAAAGCAGTGGAGAAGGTACGTGGGGGAAGAAACAGGAAAGAGAAGGTGGGTGATGAGAAAAAAAAACCCATAGAATTCTCACTCAAAAGCCCGAGATGCACTCTGAACACACCTCACCTCACATCTCCTGACTGGGAAAAAAAATGGAGTTCAAGGAAACAAAAATCATAAAAACATTTTTTGTATTAGAAAAAAAGGAATTCGGTTTTTCACCAAAAGATGGAACAAAAAATCAAATCTTGTTTTCCAACAGAAGATTAATGCCTACGCACTCAAAAAAGCCAAAACCCGCGGACCACCACCGCAACCCATCTCCCATTGCAGTTCTCACCTCTCTCTCTCTCTCGAGAGAGAGGAAAAAAAAAAACAAAAACACAACCATTCAACCAGTTACCAATAAAACCACCAAACCACGGCATATATAGCCGTCAACAACGAAACGATCCAGCTTCCAGGAGCAGGAAAAAAAAAAAGAACACGAAAAGCGAAAACTCCGGCAGACTCAAGCGATCACGACAGCCAACGCAACCGTCCAGGCCCACACTGCTAGTAACTCCACCAGAGCCGGAAGGCCCGCGAAAACAAAAGTGAAAGCAAAAGAAGGCAGAAAGACTGGATAGCGGCGAGAAAGACCGCCCTCGATCGTCAACGTGCAGAGGAGATGGAATGATCAGTTGGCACCGATCTGACACTCAACGCACCGAAACACCATCGGTTTAAAAAAGAGTCGGTTTAAACACAACGTGCAGAGGAGGGCCTTTTTTTTTTTTTTTTTCTTTTGGATTGATTTCTAAATAAATTGTATGTTTATATTTGAATGCTAAATTAGATAGATGGCATGTGATTTGCTGTGGATTGGTTTGATTTTTTTTCTTTCTATAGAAGTGTTATTATTGAATTTTAAAAAATAAAAAAAAATCATAACTTAGTATCATAAAAAAAACTAAAAAAGTAATTATCATTTATTATTAGGCTGTCTTAGAAATAGAAAATTCTTTTAAGAAAGACATTAGTCATTATGAGAAAGGGCAATGTTAGAAGATATTTTTATATTTTCTTTGCACAATATAATTATTTAATTGTCCTTGAAAGACAACAAATCTGACTGCACCCTGTTTATTTTTGCGTTTCAAAAATATTTTTAAAAAACTTTAAAATTTTTTTATTTTTTTTTTGTTTTAAGTTAATATTTTTGATTTTTTTAGATCATTTTGATGTGCTGATATTAAAAATAATTTTAAAAAAATAAAAAAAAACATTATTTTAATTTATTTCTAAGTGAAAAGTACTTTGAAAAGCAAACGCAATCACATTCACAAACAAGCTTTAAATTTTTTTAAAAGTAAGTTGCTTCACTACCCTCGGCCATGGTTGCCTTTGATTTAAGATTTTTTTTTGTCATTTATATTTGATAGTTATTGGGGGCAGTAGGATAATTTGCTGGTAGGCAAATCTAGGCGTTGTTGCATAGTTGTGACCGGTGTGGCGCATGTTAATGCTTTTTATTTTTTTTAATGTTGCCTTGAAAAATATGAGTCATTGAAAATGAAAATGTAAGTATTTAGGTCTGTTTGTTGTAGATGAAACTCGCTGGATTTAGGTCTTCCTTTAGGAGCCATCCCCAAAAGAATGTCAGACTGGAAACCTGTAATTTTTTAGATTCGTTTTACTTTAGGAAGATGGAAAGGAAAGTTGTTAAGCCTTGCAAGGCACATATAAAGTGTTTTGAACTCTCTGCCATTATAGTATATGTCGATTTTCTTATGCCAAAAGGGGTGGTGAGAGCTATAAATTTTGTTCCGAAAAGGTTTTTATGGTCTAGTGTTTTTTTTAGGAGTAGGATCTTGCCCCAAGGTATAAATAAAACTTTGCTTTTCAAATAGTTATGGAGATTGGATGATCAAAATATATAAAGGAGGGTGACAGAATATTGTTTCTCAAAAGTATCATCCCCTTTAGGAGAATGGACCGCCTATCCACCTATCTTTAATCAATCTCTCTCATATACATGGAATGATATTTATTCAATCATCCACAATGAGGATCAAGTTTCGACAGCCTTGAAGAATAATTAATTGCTGTTATAATATTGGGAATGGGAAAATGGTGAGTTTTTGGTCAAATTTTTGGCTTGAAATGGTCCTCTGCAGACTCAATTTCCTCGGCAACCTCATGTTGCAAATATGGGGTACTAGAGCAATGGCTCTTGAATTTCGTTTACACATATTTTTCATTGCTATTACCAAAAAGAATATGTTTCTTATCTAATATGAGGCAACTTACCAAAAAGAAATCCTTTGAATTATAAGAAACATTTCTTTGCGCACATGCAAGAATTTGACCTGAAAAAATATTGCAAGGCTTAGCAATTTCAATTGCAACTAGGGTTTGAAGTGAAACTGTCACCATAATTTGTTTAAGAACATGGAGATAACTTGAGGGAACTCGAGTTTTCTTGCATTTTACTTGGACAATAATATTTCTTAATTTCTTGTGATGAAAGATTGACAACAATCTATCTTCAGTAATTTTATTAAAACAAAAAACAAAAAAAAAACCTATCTTTTTCATATGGTTAGAGCAAGGTTGGAAAGCGAAGCAACATACCAGTTTTATGAGTTGCTTCAGATCCTTCAAAGCAATTACAAGTCTCATACACAGAAAAACCAAAAGGTTGTCTGGATCCGAAGTAAACCTACTTGGTCCTTGTCACAAAAATTTGAAAAGCCATTTGCTTCAGATCCTTTAAAGCAATTACAAGTCTATATGAGCATATATACTAAATAGAATTTGTGATGAGATGCAAGTATGTATAACAAGGAGAAAGTTTGTGTGCTCTTAAATAGGGCTGGTGATGCCTTTATGTTTTTGTGTGCTCTTAAATAGAACTGGTGATGCCTTGGTGTTGTTGGTGCTTTTTTTTTATGGACATATTAGTAAAAGAGGTGGAAATAGAATCCCATAGGTTGCCGAGTATGCTGACAGGGAAAATATGCTTCCATTTTTCCCTTAGGTATTGCCGAGTGCGCACATGAATTGAGGTAAACTTGAGTAAATTGAATGTTCATACCCTTAGGTATGCTAAATAAACCCTCTCTTTCCTGAACTTTTCCACCGATAGGCTGCCTCTGCCTCAATTCATCACTGTTAGGATATTAGTTGAGATCCTAGTCCAAGGAGGCATTAATGTTAAAAACTAAATATACAGATATTTAACATTAATTATGGCTCCTGTTTCTTCGAAAATAAACTGTAAGTAATTTACTATTAAGAATATTGGTAACTAGAACCAGAATACTAGGAGCTTATGGTTATGGAGTGGAAATTTTTTTCAAAGCAAAATAAATAGGAATCAAAAGAATAAATATTAAATTTAATAAAAAAATTAAATATCAATAGATAAAATTAAAAAACAAATAAATCAAATTCAATACAATTAAATAATTGAGAATCAATTTGCATCTTTATAAAGTCAGCACATCTTTTGAGGG
>Ga0307517_10007822_pt1 | contig 15490 bp, 10 predicted proteins | sample 23_EM_MG_FD_194515 | JGI IMG/M metagenome (GOLD analysis project Ga0307517, IMG submission 194515) | Populus trichocarpa ectomycorrhiza microbial communities from riparian zone in the Pacific Northwest, United States - 23_EM | ecosystem: Host-associated > Plants > Roots > Unclassified | place...
AATGTTTTTTATTTTATTTTACTGGGAAAAGTGTTATAGTTTTCCTCCCAAAACATTGTCAATTGCTACAACGTTTTTTCTCATGGGTTTTTTTCCTTCCAAAATTATCTTTGTTGGTTTTTTTTTAATATTAAATTGATAGAGAATTTAGCTTTGTAATTTTTTCTTTTTATTAACTGAAAAGCTAAATTATGTGGCGAAAGCACTATATCTTTCATCACAAAACACTGTAAATTGCTATAAATCATTTTATTCAGTCTCTAAGTTTTGGATCGCCAACACAACTTTTTTTTCGTCATGAAATATTTTCTACATCATACCTTTAATTGCTATTACTTATCTAGCGCTGGTTCACAATTATAACACTATCAAATGCATTTGTTTTATAAACCCGCGGCAGCGCGCGGGCATATCATCTCGTAAAAACTAATTTATGATTAATCAATAAATTTATTTGTGATAATTTCTTCCGATGCACGGGGTGTCAAAAGGTTCATGCCTAGTTGTGATGACAGGAAATTATTATCTTTCGCCCTCTATCATGCACCAAAAGCAAGAAGAAAATAAAAAATACTATAATTTGAGCAGACAGTTTCCCCCCCTAAAATGGCAAAAGTGCCAAGTACATGATTTACTTACTTTGCAAAGTTTTATGATTGGTTGAAAATTATATTTCTAGTGTATGTGCATAAGATGTTGTGTGGTTTAATGGTATCATGGGAGTGTATGGTATTGTAGTGTAGATTGATTTTTAAAAATATTTTTAATTAAAAATTTATCAAAATAATGTTTTTTTTTTAATTTTGACACATTAAAACCATCCAAAAAATCAATTTGATGCTTTTTTTAATAGTTTTTAAACCCGGCCCGGTCCAAGGCCCGGGTTCCGGGTTTTGACTGGGTCATCGGGTTGCTCGGGTCAATTTTTTTTAATCAAAACTACGTCGTTTTAGTAAAAAAAAAAACAAAAGTCAACGGGTTGCAACCGAGTTTTTAACCGGATCATCCCAGGTCATCTAGGTCCTTGGATCAACCCGCCGGGTCACCCCTAAGTTTTTCCTATCCTTATTTTTTCTTAAACCTGACTCGGTTCCAGCCACGGATCGGCTGGGTCCCAGGTCGACCCGCCAGGCCGGGACAAGTTTCAAAACTATGTTTTTTTTAGATTAAAAACATTTTGAAAGGTAAGTTGTAATGTAAAAACAAACACTCACTAAACCATTAAAAAACCGACACCATATAATATGAATAGACCATGATGTCCCTCATAATATTCATGTTTTTTTTATTTAATTATAAGGTACTAGATATAATTGTCAAACTTGATTTAAGGTATGAATCATCGGATTTACTCGTATGTTATCAGATTAATTTAAATTAATTATTTTAATTAAAATAATATTTTTTTAATTTTTTTTTTTTGGAGTTGACACAAACAAATCTTAATGTATTTATCAAAGTAAACCATATTATTATAGTTTGTTAAAATCTATATATCTGGATCAATCCGCTAGATTCAATAATTATAATGATAAATCAACAAAATAATGATATAATTCAATGATACCATTATTTAACATCTATTTAAAGTTAATTGATAAATATGACCCTTTAAGATAATTTATTTTTGATAATATAATTTTATTACTTAACATTATGCCAAAAAAATATATCCAAGGATAGACATATTAGTTAAAAACTTATTTTTTATAATTTTTTTAAATCCAGTTTTAAATTGATATTTTTAAAAAATCTTTTTTAAAATATATCGAGTCCATGAAAAATTATAAATTTGTTCGAATTAAAAAGTTGAAACAATTATATAAAAGCCCAACAATGAAAACGAAAAAGCCCATGTTGTCGTCTTCTTCTTCATGTGACGTAAAACCGAAGCCCAGTACTACGCGCAGAGGGAGAGAGGGAGAGGTCTCGCATAGTACCCCCTTCGATTTCGAAAAGAAAAAAAACAAGCACACACATAAATACGAAGAAAAAAATAAAAAATTAAACCGAGAAAAAAACAGCAGAGAGAACAGATTTATAGACAGAGAGATTCTTGAAGCAGAATCGCTCGCTCTCATGGCTAACATTTCCAACGAGTTGTTATCTTTTAGGGCAAATTTCATTTCCTTTTTGTGATTTCCAAAAAAAAAAAAAAACCCTAGGAGAGAGAGTGTGCAATTAGGTCGTCACTAATTGTCTCAAAGCCGTGTCCTAGCTTATTAATTTCGTAATTCAGGTGATTATTACTTTACCTTTTGAGTTATTCTGCTTCTACTCTGGAAACCCTAGAAGTGGGGTGCAATGTTGAGTTTTTGAAAATTATGCGTGATTGAAGCGAAATTAGGGTTTGTTTGTTTGGGGCAATTCTTTTTTGGTCTGCATTTTGATTAAATGTTTAAGGATTTATCAAGGTAAGTCATGTTTGTATGCGTAAGCATGGGGAATTAATGCAGTAACGTGGTTTGGTCGAGTCTTTTATTGGTAAGCTAGTGTTTTTAAGGTTTTTGAGAAGCTGCTTGTGTGCGAATTTGAAACAACGTTGGCGCTAATGTATTTCCCCACTTCTGCCTCTGCTGTTTATCTGCGTCGACGTGAATGTTGTGGAAAGTCTGTTTGTTTGGTTGTTAGGTGATCATTAATTAGGTTGTTCTCCACACTTATGTTTCGTTGTGGATTTAGAAACCTAACCTGTTTGAACCGGATTGCTTGCCTTATGGTGCTTGATGCATGTTTGCTTGTGCAAGTATGGTGAGGCTATGTGATGCTTCTAAAGGAGAATAGCATAGTAGCTCTGCTGTATAGCTGGGTTGTTTAAAAACGATGTCTTAGGGTTTATGGGTTGAATGGGAATGTCTTTAAGCTTCAGGATTTGTGTCAGAACAGAGAAAAAATGTACAATAGTGAAGAATTTATATGAGAATAAGAGCGTTTGTTGAAATTTGATGTATCCACACTTTATTTCTCGTGTCTTTAAGTGGAAGGGAGATTGTTTAAAAAAATCGAATTTTATGTTATGGATTTTCCACCATAACCTTTTGAGCTCTCTTTTATACTGGCGTTGGCATTCATTAAATATCTGTTTTGGACACCAAGGGGGCTAGCTAGCATATTTTTTCAGCACTCATGCTTCCATGGCATGAGGCTTTGCTGTAAAGTTGCTCTAAATGCATGTTCTTTTGTTCCTTTTTCTATTTTGAAGTTGCTGTAAAATTGCTCTAAATGCATGTTCACTCATTTCTTTTTCTATTTTGGAGAAATTATTTTGAAGCTGCTGCATAAATTTAATTTCTTGCATATCCAATACTTGTTTGCTGGGTCAGTTCATGGACACAAGGATGTTAATGTCATAATGTCTCCGTAGCTCATCGTGCTTGCGGAGCAAAGGTGGAACATATAGTATTAAGACATCTTAATTTTTCGTGATGAGATGTTGATGTTTGATAGCTTTTTTGTGATTACATTACCTTTCTGATATAGATGTCTTCATCTGATGCATTTACATTTTGCTTTCGCTACCTTGATTGCACCTTGATTGCTAGGCCATAGCAAGTGTTCTAGATCAGTTAATTTTTAATACATTCAGGCAAATTCCCAATTCTTCAATTGTTTGGACTTGAAAGGACTGATACAAATGATCTATCCATCATGCATTTGCTGAAGGGAAAGCTCCTTTTCATTCTTGGAAGCTCTTTACTTCATTCTAATGTCTTTGTTATGTCTAATTGTAGAATTTGACAGTTTGTTAAATTGATGGGAGGAGGGAAAGGCTTCTAGCCACCAAAGTAGGAATGCATGGATGTGGTTCAGGATATGCTCTCCTAGTAAATGCTGAGGTTGATTCCATGGGTGGGGTTGTTGATGGTGGAGTTGGTATTGCTACCAAAACCTCTCCGCGGCGAGCAGCAATTGAGAAGGCCCAGGTGGAACTTAGGTAACACTTACATTTTTTTTCGAGTTTTACCCTCAGTGTAATTTCTGCATTTCCTTTCTGCATGAGAAAAATGGCATTATTGTCTTGATAATGACAACTACAATTTGATGTTAACAGACAAGAGTATGATGTTCGTGAGGAACGGAGAAGGGAGCTAGAATTTCTTGAGAAAGTATGGCAATTTGAGCCTTTAAATGCAATTTTGAACCCTTTTATGTTTTTACTTCCCTTTAAATTCTTCCTTACTTGCAGGGCGGCAATCCTTTGGATTTTAAATTTGTAAATGCAACTTCGGTCAGTGTCCAGTCTACTTCACTCACAGATCATCACGTTGAACAGTTTGTTACTAGGTATATTATTTTTGCTGTGTTTGACTAACTTATAGCTTGCTAGTTGGCTAATGCTCCTCCTGCTTCCATTTTCCCTTCTCCTCATTGTATTACAGTGAAGCAAAAGGCAGTTTTCCACTGACTGCATCACCTCATGGGGATTCTGTAGAAAGTAGTGGCAGACCAGGGGCTACTCCAGTTTGTGAGCCCAATAGTGCTGACAATTTTGATGGTGAAAATGAGTTACTTGAAGTTGAAAGGAAACGTAAACATCCTAGTAGGAGGAATAATGTCACTCAATCAGAGCAGTCTTCACAGATGGATGGAATTCACAATGCCAAGGAATCAGAAGATTCTGCTATTTTTCGGCCATATGCTCGAAGGAATAGGTCCAGACCAAATCGTGACGGCGCGCGATCAAGTTCAACTGATATTGTTCAGAGTTCAGTTGGCCATGGATCCTCTTTACCGGCTCGTGGGGAAGCAAGGGATGTGAAAGGGTTGGTAACTGAAACAGACGATCATAAAGCCCAGATTATTACTTCCATCTCTAATCCAAAGTCCACCACTTCAAACGGTGACCTGTTTTTTCAGATTGACACTTCCAATACACAGTCAAACACGGAGCTTGATTGTGTGCAGGCTCTGAAAACAGTAGTCAACCTGCCTGATGATAGGTTGGATGTTACAGAGTCCATTGTCTTGAGGGATAACCAACATGACCAACCTTCAGAAGCTGATGCTGAGAAAGCACCCAATGATATTGCTTCCAGGGAATGCGATCATGGTGGAGGAAAAGAGCTGGTTATTTCAGCTGGTCCTGAATGTCCCCCTTGTGCTGAATCAGCCAAGACTGAGAATGAAACTGGTCCTGCTCTGCTCAATGGCTTGGAAAAAGATGGAAATGAAGGTCAAAATGGTAATGCAGCAATGGGAACGGAACGATTCAATTCAGAGTCCTCTTGCACCCAAAATAGCTTAAGCCTGGATGCAAACAATGGCTGTGATCCATGTGATAATCGTAGAAATGATGACACCAATGAAATTCTTTTGAAAGAATCATCAGAATTTGAAGGAACACGAAGTTTACCATCGGGTAATATAGGAAATGAAAAGAAAGAGACTAACTCGATCTCTGCAATCAATGATGGTTCTGTGCATGAAAACTACTCTGGCAATGATTCTACTGTCAAAAATGAGGAAGAAAGGAGAACAACTTTTCACTCTCAGGTGAAGTGTACTAATCTTGAAGGAGTGGAACAAAATGACCATGTTGCCTCTGAGGCTGATACAAAGGCGGGCAACATGTTGGCTGATAGTTCTAATTCCAACAGGGAAATAATTTACCCCAGTGGTCCCCAGGGCTCTTTGGATCCTCCTGTTCAAGAGCTTCCCCAGCCTATTTTGTTAGAGAAAAACTCTTTTGTTGCCACTGATCCTCAATCTTGTTCGAATACACATGTTAAAGTGGTAGACAAGTCTCATGAAGATTCTATTTTGGAAGAGGCACGGGTTATAGAGGTTGTTTCTTCATACTGTATCTTAAACATGCTGCATTTCTTCCTTCACAAGTCTTTAAAAGGATGTTAACATAGTTTGACATGCAGGCTAAGCGCAAGAGGATTGCAGAATTATCTGTTGCATCTGTGCATTCAGAGAATCGCCGGAGATCTCACTGGGATTTTGTCCTTGAAGAAATGGCATGGCTGGCAAATGATGTTGCACAGGTCTGACTTTTTAAATAAGTAATTTATTGTGCAATTGTTTTGCTTTCCGCTGAAGAATTTATTTTTTATATTAAAGAACTCACAATTAGCTGCTATATTCAATTTTATCTCTATTTAAGCTTTGTTATTTATTTTATTTCCTTGTAGGAGCGTCTCTGGAAGATGACTGCTGCTGCTCAAATATGTCGACGAATTGCTTTTACTTCTCGATTGAGAGTTGAAGAGCAGAATCATCATTTGAAGCTAAAAAACGTCGCTTACAGTCTTGCTAAGGCTGTCATGCAGTTCTGGCATTCAGCAAAGGTGTATCTAAGTAACAATTGTCACAGTGTTGGTTCAAAGAATGGGAAGCATGAGGTGGGGATGTTTGTTGGGAATGAATTTTCTGTCAACAAGTTTGGAGATATTGATAAGGTGCTTGTTATGTTCGAAACCACTGTTTCTTTTCTTGTGTATTTAATCCTGGAAGTTGTCTTTTCCTTCACTGTTTGCTTTTAATCTATAGAATTCGTACTTTCTAGAACAATTTTCTAAATTCAAATGTATTTTATCTGATAAGTGGAGTATCATTAATTCCACACACACACAAAAAAAAAAGACAGCTCTGGGTCAAGAGTATTTTTCTCTGGATATTGATAGCATATAATGAATATGCTTTTACTGGAATTCATGACTGCATTACTTTTCTGAAATTGTTTGATATTTATCTATTTGTATCTAGTACTGACCCATTCTGGACATCTTGTTCAGGAGCAGGTGGCATGCAAAGAGTTAGAGAAACAAAATCGTGCCAAAAACATTGCGCATTCCATTCATGGATATGCTGTAAGGTTTTTGAAATATAACAGTTCTCCATTTCCTTCCTTTCAAGCAGAAGCACCAGCAACTCCTGATAGAATAGCTGATTTGGGCATTGTGGACACTTCATGGGATGATCGCCTTACTGAAGTATGCTCCTACCTCCCTTTTGTTCTTTATATTTTTTGTCTTGCTTAAATTCACCAAAGCCATCTCCTTTTGATCTTTTAAGATGCATGCCTAGGGGTTTTACTCTAACTTTTGCCGCACATAAATCACTCATTGTGCATTGAACTTCTATTTGCAGGAAAGCCTGTTCTACGCAGTTCCCTCAGGTGCCATGGCAATGTACAGATTGTCCATTGAATCTCATATTGCGCAGAGTGAGGTAATTTAAATATTTTGAAACCTTTGGCACATGATCTTGGTTTTCTCTATGCTTGAAAGACATGCAGTTCGACAAAATTTAGAAGAAAGGATACCGGAGAATGACTTCTAGTGGGCTAAGTTGACTTGATACCTGATGTTCATAAACTATAATAACTATTTGATTTCTTCCCTCACTAGGTTGTTTTTAAGTTCCTCTCATATTGGTAATCTTGCTTATTTATTGATTTCTTTCTTCAGAAAACTCGCAGTAGCATGCAGGAGGAAGTCGATACATCCATGTATGACACTCCAGCAGGTAATGCTGAAACTAGCTTATCTACTGGCTCCTTGTTCATTGAATTTGTTCTCTTTCACAAGTGCATTTCCAAACTTCAGATTTTGGATATCATGATACTGCTGCATACGATGAGGAGGAAGGAGAAACAAGTGCTTACTATATGCATGGAGTCTTTGAAGGTAGCAAGTCAGCAAAACATGACCAAAAGAAACGGAAAAGCTTAACAAAGTCACCCTCTGCAAGATCTTATGATCTGGGAACTGATTCACCTTATGGACACTGCACCACTGGGCCACAACAAAATGTATTGATGGGGAAAAGACCTGCTAGTAATCTTAATGCTGGCTCAATCCCAACAAAACGCATGCGTACTGCTTCTAGACAGAGGTTTACAAGTCCTTTTACTGCTGGAACTGCTGGGGTTTTACTCCAGGCTCCAGTGAAGACAGATGCATCGAGTGGAGATACCAATTCTTTTCAGGATGATCAGAGTATTTTGCATGGTGGGTCACAAATTCAGAAAAGTGTGGAGGTTGAGTCCGCTGCGCATTTCGAAAGGCAGTTACCATATGACTACGCAGAGACATCAACAAAACCGAAGAAGAAGAAGAAGGCAAAGCACCTGGTACATAGGAATTTTTATAGTTCAACTAATGCTGGGGGCTTATTTTATTTTAATAATGTCTGGATACTTTCTGAAATGTTCTTCTATGTAGTGCTCGTTAAGTTGACTGACTCCATTTGGTTGCAGGGTTCTGCTTATGAGCAGGGGTGGCAGTTGGATTCTACTGGTCATAATGAACAGGTGATTTAACTTCTTTTGGTTCAGATGTTAGCTATAATGTACTTTTTTTTTCTTAAGCATAAAAGATGCTGAGCTCCAATTAATTGTAAAGGTCATGTTGTAGTGTTAGTAATCATACAGCTTCTAGTGCTCGGGAGCTGTGTAATCACCATTTTAATAAACTTGTCCAAAGAAAAGCAGACACTAGTTATAATTGACCCAAAATACAACAGAGAACCTTGAGGTGATTTGGCAAAACATGATTATTCACTCAATGATGGTTGCTTTTCAGATGTAAAACAGTCTTTGCAAGAATCTTTTTTAAAATGGGGAATCATATGTTGTTTGTTGACAGCAAAATTCCCTGGTAAACTGAAGTTCAGACAAATTATACAAGTATGTGTTTGCTAGTCAAAGTATGCATCCAGTCCACAGATAACAATGTTGGTCAATATCACTCTAAAAGGATCAACAATTCTCCTAAATTTTCCATTTCTGCTGGGTATTGGATGGGGGAGTAGTTCTGATAAGTCTTTTGATAGAAAAACTGGTAGAGGGCACCATGTTGACTGGTACTTTCCATTATATAGATGAGATGAACAATGTTGTTATGAGTTTGCATGGCTTTTCTGGTATATTGTTAGTGCATTTATTTATGTAGTGTAAACACTTGAGTGATCAATGTTTCCTTTTGTTTGTTGTGTAACCTTCCGCCAACCAAATGTGCATTCTAAAAGCTATTTTCTAAATACATATTAATTTTTATACCGGTGCTTTTCTACTTGCAGAGGGATAATTTCAAAAAGAGATCGGAGAGTCATCATTTGGACTCTAATGGAACCAGTGGTAAAATCCTGTTCCATCGCTTGTTTCTTTAACAGGGATTTGACAGGTATACATAGCTTTTCATGTTCCTCTTCATTCTTGACACTTTTAAATATCTTCTTTTAAGGTTTATATGGGCAACATACCACAAAGAAGCCAAAGATATCTAAGCAATTGCTAGATAATACTTTTGACAACATGGTTCAAATGACCGGGTCCATCCCATCTCCAGCTGCTTCCCAGATGAGTAATATGTCAAACACAAATAGATTCATCAAATTGATTGGTGGCAGGGAACGAGGCAGAAAAAATAAATCAATGAAGGTACTCCCTGGTGAAGTCGTAGCTGATCATGTGGCATGTACTCTCAACTTGTCACTGTTTTCTTAGATATATCTCTTTATGTGAATTTGAGAATGTGAAATCCACTGCAGATGTCTGTTGGGCAGCCAGGTTCTGGAAGTCCCTGGTCACTTTTTGAAGACCAGGTTGGTTTTCCTTCAGCTTTTTTTTTTTTTTTGAACCTGCTCTTTCTTTGGTTTTCAAAACTCTGATCAAATACTTGAGACTTTTTTTTCTGCTTCCTCAGGCTCTTGTTGTTCTTGTGCATGACATGGGTCCTAATTGGGAGCTTATAAGTGATGCTATCAACAGCACTGTTCAATTCAAGGTAAATAAGATAATTTCATCTATCGACAACCTTCTTGTTTGAGATGGATACCAGGTCACTGTACAAAACATTGTCTACTGTCTACAATGTTTCATAGCTGGTAAAAATCAATTTCAGTTCCCTTTTCTCTACAGTAGTAGTTTTCACTTGTCAGATGGTGAAGCCTCTCTCTCTCTCTGGTTTTTTTTTTTCCTGGAAATTTCATTTATTGGCACTTGCCCAACTTGTTCAGTGTATATTCCGCAAGCCTAAAGAATGCAAAGATCGTCACAAAATCTTAATGGATAAGGGTGCTGGTGATGGGGCTGATAGTGCTGAGGATTCAGGATCTTCTCAATCCTACCCATCAACTTTGCCTGGCATTCCAAAGGTAAGGTTGCTAATGTTGTGTTGTTTTCTGACCGAAACCTGATGCTTGCTCCTATAAATTTAGCCCGTGTACCATTGAGCTTAAGCTTTTCTGCTCTGATAGTCTGACTACTTTGCATTGCTGGCATTTTAAGCAGGGCAGTGCCAGACAGTTGTTTCAACATTTGCAAGGGCCGATGCAAGAGGATACCCTGAAGTCTCATTTTGAGAAAATCATCATTATTGGGAAGAAACATCATTACAAAAGGAGTCAGGTTTGTTATTCATTCAAAGCGTACCTGTATCTGCAGATCATGTCTTGTTGCTTGTGAGAAGCCTAACCTGATAATGGTTTTATACCCTCCATTTAAATAAATCCAAATCTATTTATCAGTGTTTATGTCAGAGTTTATTCATTAGCTGGTTGACTGATAGACCATATTCGTCTTCTTAATTCTCTACAATGGTTTTTTCCCTTGACCATTCTTATGAGATTGTTACTGAATTTTGAGGGCATGCACCTTGTGGAAGCTGGATAAAGTAGAACTCTAACCTAAAGTGGGAAAAAATCTCTGATTGGACTTTTTTGGATCTAAAAGCATTACACAATCATGCTTTGTTTATGGTCTTCTTTTTGCAAAATTCTTTCTGACTGATTAATGGCTCTGTACCTTGTGAAGAATGAAAACCAGGATCCCAAGCAAATAGCAGCAACTCACAATTCTCATTTTATTGCTCTTTCCCAAGTTTGCCCAAACAACTTAAATGGAGGTGTCCTAACGTAAGTTTTCATTCTTTGATGCATATCTACAGTTTGTCTGATAGCGCTCAGCTTATCACCTGTTCATTCAACTTCATTGCTTTGCAACATCTATGTTTTTACCTTTCCTGAATTTATTTCATGCCTTTTGTCTTGTGCAAGCAATTGAATATTACTTTACTTTGTTGTCTGGATGAAGGCCCCTTGATCTCTGTGATTCAAGCACTTCAAATCCAGATGTTCTTCCCATTGTGTATCAAGGTTCTCATGCTAGCAATTTGGTAATGCCAAACCAAGGTGCTGTTGCATCAACGCTTCCCACTTCTGGTGCAATCTCTTCTCTGCAAGGATCTTCTGGCGTGGTTCTTGGCAATAACTCATCATCACCATCTGGTCCCCTCAATGCACCTCATAGGTAGTGTGCTATTTTATACTTGGAGATTGTCATTGTATTTTCAATCCATTTCTGATTCTTCTTACTGTTATTTTGGGGGGTTGTATTTATTCTCAGAGATGGTAGATACAATGTTCCAAGGACATCTTTACCAGTTGACGAGCATCAAAGAATGCAACCCTATCAAATGTTACCTAGTAGAAACTTGCAGCAGTCTAACATGTCGGTTTCTGGGGCTGTCTCTGGAGCTGATCGTGGTGTTCGCATGTTATCGAGTGGAAATGGTATGGGCATGATGCCAGGGATGAACAGAAGCATGCCACTGCCACGGTCAGGATTTCAAGGAACAGCCTCTTCATCAATGCTGAATTCTGGAAGTATGCTTTCTAACAATGTGGTTGGGATGTCAAGCCCTGTGAATATGCACACTGGTTCTGGTCAAGGGAACTTGATGAGACCTCGCGAGGCTTTGCATATGTTGAGGGTAAATACTAAAATCCTCCTCTACATATGTATTTTCTCTCTCCCTCCCTCTCTCTTTCTTGCTGCGTGTGTGTGGGCAGGTGGGGGCACGCATGCGGGTGCTCATGCATGCGATTGTATTGCTATTGACTGATGCTGTTTCATCAATTTTTGCACTATACATGTCTTTCTAAGGTTGCCAAGTGTTCCATGTAGTGGCATTGACATTTAGACCATGGATCATTACAACTCTGATCTGGTGTAATAGCTTTCTGGTTGCTGGTATTTACAATTTTTTGTTGCTTTTCCTGCAGAATTTTACATTTTGAAGTTATGGAACAATTTCTTTACATGTTTCATCGGCATCACTTCATTATAGTGCATCAGTACTTTCTAATATTATATGGCAATGTATTTTATTTTTGCAATAGCTTGGCCATAATCATGAGCATCAAAGACAAATGATGGTACCAGAGCTTCAGATGCAGCCAACACAAGGGAACAACCAAGGAATTTCTGCTTTCAACGGGGTGCCTACTGCTTTTGCTAATCAGACAACTACTTCACCTGTGCAGACATATCCAGGCCATCCCCAGCAGCAGCATCAAATGCCTGCACAACAGTCCAATATGCTTAGCAATCCTCATCATCCTAATCTCCGTGGCCCCAATCAGGCTACAGGTTCACAGCATCCAGCATATGCTATGCACCTGCCTAAAGGAAGGCAAATGCAGCAGCGGCTTCTCCAGCAGCAGCAGCAGCAGCAGCAGCAGCAGCACTTTTCTGCATCTAGTGCTTTGATGCCCCATGTCCAACATCAATCCCAACTTCCCATATCATCGTCTATGCAAAATAGTTCTCAAATCTCACCACCATCTGCATCGCAGCCGGTGTCACTACCTGCTATAACTCCCCCTTCCCCAATGACTCCCATTTCAATGCAGCAGCAACAGCAGCAGAAACACAACTTGCCACATCATGCGGTCAGTCGGAGCCCCCAAAGTGGTTCCAGTGGGTTGACCAATCAGATGGGAAAGCAGCGACAACGGCAACCACAGCAGTTTCAACAATCTGGCAGACATCACCCTCAACAACGACAACACTCACAGTCTCCACAGCAGGCTAAACTTTTGAAGGGAATGGGGAGAGGGAACATGGTGGTGCACCAGAACCTTCCCAATGATCACTCTCCTTTGAATGGCCTTTCTGTGCCTCCAGGAAACCATGGTGTAGAGAAAGGAGAGCAAATCATGCACTTGATGCAGGGTCAAGGCTTGTATTCTGGGACTGGGTTGAGTCCAATTCATACATCTAAACCATTGGGTCCTTCACAATCTCCAAACCATTCTCAGCCACAGCAAAAGCTATATTCGGGCCCTACAACCCCTTCATCAAAGCCACTCCAGCAAATGCCTTCTCATTTGGAAAGTAGTACTCAAGGCCAGGTCCAACCAGTACCCTCTGGTCAAACACTAACAGCTACTCACCAGAACACTCCAGTTATGGTTCCCAGTCATCAGCATCTTCAACAACATCCACAGCCACATCAGAAGCAGGTTAGTCAACCTCAACCAACTGTTCAGAGAATGCTTCAACAGAGTCGTCTGTTGAATTCTGATCTGCCAACAAAGCCTCAAACTGATCAGGGCCATGCTGATCAGCAAACTTCAAACAACAGCTCCCAGGCAGGAACAAGTACATCCACAGGGATGCCTTTGGCCTGTAATGATACATCTAATGTGGCACCAGTTGTTTCTTCTGTTTCTGAGACGCAGTGGAAATCATCAGAACCATCCTTGCTTGATTCTGGCATGGCAGATACAGCTTCTAAGGTAGGTCCTATTGGTAGCCCCCCCCTTACGAGTGCAGCTGGGAGTGAGCAAGTGGTGCCTGTCAGCCAAGGTTCAGTCCACAGGCAGTTATCAGGAGGCTTGCCCCTGCATTGCCATAATGGTGGGACACGGTGGCAGCACCAACAACCACATCAATCAACAGCATCGCCTTCCCCATGCCAGCAACTTTTGCAGTCACAAGAGCCACAACTACAGCAAGAACGACAACAATCACCTCAACAGCTGCCACCACAGCAGCCGACTCAGAAGCAGACACAGCATCTTCAATCAGGACAAGGCAATTTATACATCACGCCAAGCAATTCTGGTCTGGAATGAAGCAATTTGGTGGATTGAGCAGTTCCGGAAGCAGTCAGTACTTCTGGGGTTGGGTTTGCATGCCCTAATGGCAGCTGTGTACAGGTAGATTTAGCTTCTCTGTTTCTGTTTCCCACTCTATAATCAAGCTGCAAATGCTGATGGAATCTGTCAAGTTACCATTGCTTGCACATGAACCTTTTTGGTTGTCACCATCAAGCAAAAGTATCTGATTCTACCAGTGTATCATATGATGCAGGCAATTCAGTTACTTTAGTTAAGATGAGCACAATCTAATGCTGCCGTGGGTTTCATGCAGATGAAGCTTGGTTGCTTCATAGGGGCAATGAAAAATGGAAAGAGGTGGTTTTTTGCTCGCAGATTCTGTTGGTAAAGAGATCTTTACGGGCGTTTTTTTTTCCTTTTGATTTATTGGGTTATTTGGGGGAAATCTTGTAAATTATCACCGGTTTAGAGCTTTGGGAAGATGGAGACAGATATAGAGGTATGTGTACAGGGTCTCATCTCGCCATTTCTTGTACCTCCCCCCCTCCCTCCTTTGTCTGGTTATGTGCAGAAGGGCCCGTTTCTTTTTGTTTGTGCCCCAGTAGATTAGTCAGTGCATGTATTATCACACTCTTTCAGATTAAGTTAGTAGCTCTCATTGTTATGGGCAAAGCCTTCAGAAATTTTGTGAATACAAAGTCTCTGGTGTATACCCCCTAGTAGTCCATGCTGCTCTGCTCTGCTCTGCTGTTAGAATGGTAAAATCTCTTTCTATCAAAATATTGTAACTGACTTGTATTTTGCAGCAAACCTAGATATCTGATCCCCCTCCTGCTCTTCATGTTAAACTGCAGAAACTTTGAAACCATGCATCATTTTAATCCCCGTCTCCATTTTTTATTTCTCCAATGCCTGTCGGGTCACCCGAAGGCTTGGCTCTTGCACCTCTTTGTGATCCATTGCTTCAATTCGGATCTCAGATGGATGGATATGCAAGCTTATGTGGTTTGCATTAAGAAATACTAATCTCTTGTTATTTCTCTATAGATCGTGCCACTGTACAAATATTTTGTGTGGATATTATTATCCTTTAATTTAGTCATTCGTAAAACCATCAAAAAATAATACATGAAAATTAAGAAAAAAAATCTTACGAGTAAAATATTCTCTTTCCTAAACTTAACGAGTTTTTGTGAGGAAAGGCATTGGTTTTTTGGAGTTTTTTTTTTTTTTTTTTTTTGCCATTTTCTGGCTCAATGGTAATAGGAAGAGAGCGAGGGGAATTGGCAGCAATTGAAGACGGATGTTTGGCAGCATACATGTTTTTTATATGATTTGAATACCTCAGCTTATAAATTTTTTTAAAAAAATTTATCCAAACATTGTGAATTTCAAACAACTATGATTTGAATACCTCAGCTTATGTATTTGATGTAGAACGTAAAGGATCCGCTGCTGCCAAGACCCAAGACCAGTGCCATCACTATTCACTACGTTTGATAAGTAGTTGTTTTTAAATGTTTTTTGTTTTAAAATATTTTGAAATAATTGTTTTTAGTTTTTAAATTTTATTTTTCACATTAGCACATCAAAACAATCATAAAATATCATAAAATAATTTGAATGAAAAATGTTC
>Ga0307517_10007823_pt1 | contig 15488 bp, 16 predicted proteins | sample 23_EM_MG_FD_194515 | JGI IMG/M metagenome (GOLD analysis project Ga0307517, IMG submission 194515) | Populus trichocarpa ectomycorrhiza microbial communities from riparian zone in the Pacific Northwest, United States - 23_EM | ecosystem: Host-associated > Plants > Roots > Unclassified | place...
CTGGTGGAGTGGGGACACCCTCAGAAGAAATAGCAGTCGGGAGATTCTCAGAGTCAAGCTGGGCAAGATTCAGGGTCAAACAGTGTTCGCACTTTGTTCTGACGAACTGAATTCTTGGAAAGATACGTCTTTACTAGAGAAGTCAAAGTAGCGTGAACATTAGTATAAATAGTAGGGCTCTCCCCGATGGTTGAGAACATCATCAAGCAACGGAGAAGAGACCTTAACAATATTATAACTTATTACGATATTCTTCTATTACTTTATTGAACAATTCTTCTTGAGCCTTCCTGACCTATATTCCGTTGTCTCGAAATATTCTCAGCCTAGTTAGCCGGGAATCCTACCGTGTTAGCTACCCTGTAACACCATGGCCAACCTGGTGAGTTTTGAGTTGAATAACTTTGTCTACATATACTAACTAGCAGTGATTTAGTTTACCGAACATGCGATTGGAGGGGTTGGGAGCCGCCAGCAGACAATTACCAACAAACATTTCTATTCATACTCTTTGGTAAGTTATGAGTATGCCAGTGGAGATTAGAATCCTGCATGGAGATTCTCAATTTTCGACTTAATGTGGTACTAGAGTACATAAACGAACTAGTAGGCGGGTTAGGCTAAAGGAGATACTACTGGTAGCAATATTAAGGATGAAGGGAAAACCTCCAAGTTTCCAACACCAGACAGCGTGGCCAATAGAATACTGAACAAAGAAAAAGTATGGAACAATGCATGGAGATACTCAATTTTCGAGTTAATATAGTACTGGTGTACATAATCAAACTAGCATGTGGGTTAGGCCAAAGGAGATACTACTGGTAGCAATGTCAAGGATGAAGGGAAAACCTCTGGGTTCCCGCCACCAGGCAGCGTGGTCGATAGAATTCTAAACCAAGAAAATGTAAGAATATACAATCTTTGATCAGGGAAACAGGTACTAACAGATATATAGGAAATGGCGTGTAATAAAATATGAATAGTCAGGATTGGGGAGGCGATCGAGAGGGGGTTTGCCTCTATCAACCAACGGTTAGAATTACTCAGTAAATCTTTCCAATGAATTGATAAACACTTTGAACGCAGCGACCAACACTTTGAAGGCATCGAAAGATGGCTACGCTATATCATAAACTTTGGGGTCAGACTTGTTGGATTCAATACACTTGGTGTAAGTTCCCAAGTTTCAACCAATCTCCTCTTTGCCGAGATACTAATATGTTCTATAGGTTTCATCGAAAACTCTTTATTATGATAGGAGAACTCAGGATTGTTTCCTCACAGTAGCAAAACAGCAATCTGATGCTTTGGCGTTAGCGGTACAAAATCTTCTCCTGGGTCAAGCCATAGAACATCCCGAGACCCAACCCGTCCAACAGCAGAAGTAGATAGATGTAAGTGCTAGGGGACATGTTTTCGTACAGGGTGGCGCCCCTGTACGAAAACAAGGGATCATGATTTTCGCGGGTTTTGCGCTTTTGGCTCCCTCATCTTACTTTTTCTAATCTTATTTAGGGCAAGGGGTTCATCTTGCCCTCCCCGTATTGGCATGGAACTGGGGAATGGGGTGGGCCGCCAAATCTTATTTTACACGAGATAAACCATCTTCAAGTGCTGTCCGTATCTGCACAGCAACACGGGGTGAGTCCAAGTAATGGCAAAACGTTAACTTATCGTCTCGTGTGCTGTTTCCCCTCTCTCACCCGTCACCGCTCATTGCTTAAACCTCCTTCCTTCGTTTCCCGCTGTACCAGTGCATGCTGTGCTGTGCAACTCGGGTTCAGGATCGGAGTACTTCATCAGCAAAAAGGATCAGTTCGCATCCTGAGCATTCTGAGTGCATCCCAGCTGCATCCTGTGCATCCTGAAAAATGAGATTCACTCTAAATGGCCAACTAAAAAATTTAAAAATACACCATGATTAGTTTTATCAACTTTTTTGAAATTCTGAATCATCACAGTGGATTGGCGAGACATAATAGTGATTAAATATAAATGTCTCAGATTTATGCACTCAGTTCCCTAGCAGTTGATTTTGAACCAACTGCACTTAATGCCAATTTTTTCAAACTACTATTTTCGGTACATACAAGGATTCAAAGTCAAGAGTTCATTTTTCAGTATAAAAAATGAATTCCTCTATTATCCAATAGTCTGACACCCGACAAGCTTCAAAATCTTTTTCAACCATGATATTGCTTTAATGAATCTTTTCATGTAACGCGTTTGTGCATCCTACTACTTTTTTCTGTCAGGATGCAAACCACCTTTTCAGGATGCTCAGGATGCGCTCAGAATGCACCAGGATGCTCAGAATGTGAACCTATTCTTTTTGCTGATGATTTGTACCAGTACCGGTATGGCACTGTATCATACTCATAGTACTGGGTACTCAAGTACCGAAAAATGTGCGCAAACCCACTAAGTCCGGACTAGGATTTGTAATATCCGAGCCAGTGGTAGAGAAGCTTGGCTATGTAGTATGACTAAACATGATTAGTGAAAGTGATTAACAAGGATACGGAGAAAGTACTCGAGTACTCAGATACTTGTTTTAATCATTTTGGTGGCAACCATGTCACTCCCGTCCAAGATTGCTTCCGTCAATGGTTGCTGCTATTCACCAGTTTCCCTGCCCATGATTACTACCTTCCACGATTACCATTCCCTACTGCATTAATGTCTGAACTTGTCAATTCTACTAGCCAGGTTCTTACTAAACAGAAAAGAGGTTCTAAACCAAAGAAAATATCTGAGCGCTATTTTAATAGCAGCAAAATTAAGCCAAAAATGCGGCAACAACATTCCTGGGGCCAAGCACAGAAAATCAGAGTTCTCTCTTACCTTCATCATTATCAAATACCTACCTTCCCAACCATTCACTCTCCTCTTTCCAGTACCTCTTCCTTCCACCTTCCTTCCCAAGCTGAAGCATTCAAGCAGTTTGGAGTACCCCAGTGCACTATTTCAGAGTGGGTCAAAAATAAGGAAAATATTGAGAGTCTAGGGGATGGAAGTCATAAATATTTTTGTACTTCAAGGACTAAGGTTCATTGTAAATGGCCTAAACTGGAATCTAAATTGTATGAAAGGTTTTTGGCAGGAAGAGAAAAAGGTCAACCTATTAGGAAAGAGTGGTTTAAAAGACATTCTATGGAAATATTTCTATCAGTTTATCTTAATACAGAAAGATCTGATTTTATATTTTCCAATGGATGGTTTCATGGATTTTTAGAAACCAATAGAATAAGCTTGAGAGCTATTACCAAGAAGGCACAAAAGGTAAGCTTTATATCATTATTATAATATACACCTTCTATGTTTATAAAATTTTAACAGATATAATAGGTACCAGAAGATTATAGAAACATTGTGATCAACTGGCTGAGATTTAACAGAAGAAATAGTCAACCACTTTCTATTACTTCTGTTAGTCAAAGGTTCCTTCCTGGAGATGGTTTCATTACCTCTCATAATAGATTTGCTGCTAGCAATATCTTTAATGTTGATGAAACCCCTCTTCCTTTTGAGTACCTTAATGGCTTTACCTACAATACTATAGGAGACAAGACTATTTGGGTTAAAGAAAGCAGGAGTGGATGGGATAAGAGAATGGCAAGTCTAGTTTTATGTGTTTTTGCAGATGGTTTTAATAGAGTTCCCCCTCTGGTCATCTTCCATGGGAAAGGGAAAGTATATTAAATGGAAAAAGATTTATCCCATCCTGGTATACTTGTGGAGTTAAATGAAATGGTATATATGAATGGGAAACTCTTTTATAAGTATATTCAAGAACTTATAATTCCAGTACTAGGAGGAAGACTTAGTCTCTTTGCTTTAGACCTTTGCAGTGCTCACAAAACAGAACCTATTCTTCAGTTACTTCACTCTAATCATATTATCCCTTCCCTTATACCACCTGGTTGTACTAGTTTGGTACAGCCTTTGGATGTTTCAATTAATAAACCATTAAAGGGAATGATTAGCGACTTAACTGATGAAGCAATTATGGATTGTGAGAGTGTTGAAAGCTTTGAGAAATGGTCAGTTGGTCAAAGAAGGGTATTGACAACAAATTGTGTTGGAGATGCTTGATATAGGTTTTGTATAGAGAAGAAAGAGTTAGTAGAAAGAGTATTTAGAAAGCTTGGATTATCCTTACCAGCTGATGGATGTAGTGATCAGGAGTTTGATATTAAGGGATTTCAAGATATCAAGGTAGGTAACTGGAGGATTGAAGCAAATTTGGTACAATCATTATCATCACTACCTATTGAAATAGCAGATGATAATGATAATGAGAATGAGTACATTTTAAATGATGAATGATTTGTTTTTTAATTCTCAATCCCGCCCTTCATTTATATTTATATGTTGGTTGTGGTTCTACAGTTTATAGTTCTTGTTTATTGTGGTGTTGAATCGCCATCGCCAGGCGGTCGTGATGCTCGCGCGAGCGTTCACTTAACATAAACCACAATCCACCCGGTAAACTCCCCATTCACTCAACTGCTCCTATTATAATTAATATTTGCCTACCTGCAACTTACTATTTATTATGAAAAAGCTTTACTAAATTATCAAGAAAAATAAAATCAGGTAGAAGAAATACACTACTGATTTTAGTACGAGTAGCGGTACTGGTACTTCCCTAGTGTGCTACTGATAAAGATTTCCCTCAGCAAAGAGCCCTTTGCCAAGCTGCTCTCCAACTGGCTCGGATCTAACAGATCCTGGTCCGGACTTAGTGAGTTTCCGCAGATTTTTCGGTACTAGATTCGAGCACAGGATGGAATTGTACGAGTACGGGCAAGACGGGCAGTCGAGCCCACATGGCTGTCCACAGGTAACTTCCCTCTCCCACACGGCAGTTTCTTCAGCGTTGCTACTGCGCTTGAGTTTCATTCTAACTCAAAGTGACTCGCAGCACGGTACGGTTATCTCCGCATGGTGGGAACAGTACTCGAGCCCTCGTGCAGTGTCGTGTTGATGGGTTCTACAACCACTCGCAGATATTGTTTGACATTTGTGTTCTTGCGGACACAGCGAAAGCCACAGCTCTGATTTCTCACTCCCTCTGAAGCAGGTTTCACTCCTTTTTTTTTCTAAGCTCTCGCTTCGCGTGGATTAAACTTGAGCTGGTTAGGCTGGGTTGGTACTTGTATCGGAGCCCCTTTAGCCTCACGCTTGGCTATCTGGTGGCGCTCTGGCTCTGAATACAAATATGACACCATATCCAACCCCCCCTAGATTTGACAGTTGTGTTGGAGGAAAGGTGTTCATACAAGTGCAGTACGAGTGCTTACCTTGAGCACGGTACCGTACTCTAAAGGACTACCATGACGATGGAGAGAATTGTGAGAAAGATAAGCTCGCTGTCGTACTTGATCAATAGACCAGCAGCTCAACGACCACCCCCTGTACCGACAGCAGCGGAACCGCCAGTGGCCCCAGCACAAGAGGCACGAAGAGCATCGCCAGCACTGCTACCATTACAACCAGCGCCAGAGATATCAAAAGCGCCCGTGTCACCACCACCGTGGCTCCCACCAGCACCACCGGGGCCACCGGGGCCACCAGGCACAGGTCCTATCACTCAACTCCCGACCGAAATTCTCCTCCAGATATTCGGTTACTTGCTCGCGGCAAAAGACATTGGCGTCGCAACACGCGTTTGCCGAAGGTGGTACGTGACCGCGCTGCAAATCCTCTACCGGGACGTAGAAATTGGGCGTTTCGGGCTCGACAGCGCAGTCGAACATAAGCTTTTTATTCAAGTGGCCAGTCATACATTCCAGTAAGCTGCCTAGTCGTGCTCGCCTAAATGTGTAACTCTGCGCATGCTAACCGTTGGTCGGGAATATCAAGGAATCCAGAATTATGCACCAGTATCAAAGCCCTCACGCTGAGGTCTCGGTCCTTCATCAACTCGACATATGTATTCCTTGCGCAGCCTTTGTCAAATTTAACCTCACTGGAGGAGTTAACCTGGCTGGCGGTGGACCTGGTGCTTGATTCTTGCCCGAGCTGGCAGAAGCCCTTGTCTGGACTTATCGACGGGTTGAAGTTGCCGCAGTCGATTCGGAAGCTACATATTGGGCTAAGGCACTCTATGAACGCGGAGAGATATCTCGGACATATCTCCTGTGAGGATTTGAAAGGGAGATTGCCGCATCTGGAGGAGTTTAGGTATTCGAGGATCAGGCTTTGGTCTGAATTAGTTGGCAAGCAAAAACTTGTTGAGGAGGAGGCGCAAGGGAAGATCGTTGCCGTGAATGATGATGCGGCCGGGGAGTCGGATAAGCTTGGAGAGATGGATAAGTCGCCGGCGTTATTTGTATTCTCCTCACCAATCAATTCCAGATGGCAATAAGCTAACAAAAGGCACACTTTCTAGCAAGCTATAATAGCAAATCTCTCACCCCTCACAACCCTAAAGACCCTGACCCTGGATTGCCCCCTCAATCCCGCCTCCTTTACCTACAACCTAACCCCCGCCTTGCAGCAGGAAATGCGCGTAAACTTCCTTACCATAAATTCCTTCCTCTTCCCCCCAAACTCAACGTCACTTTTCGGCCCTCTGGATCGCAGGGCTACCCAATCCTCCATGCGCTCTCGCTCCAAGCTCTCGCGCCTGTCGATACCACAACTGCATGAACTCTCAGTCGATGTCTCAGACGAGGCAGCGCGCAGGATCGCAATAGCAGGTGATGAGAGTGCCACGGACATGCCCCAATACCTCCCTAACGTCCCGACCTTCCATCCGCGCCGGAACCAAGCCAGGGAGAAAATGGCCACGCTCGTAAAAAAGCGTTTCTCGATGCTGCTGACCGACGTGGTGACTGAGATCCGGGCGAGGTATCCAAGGGTATGCACGCTACCGGAGTTCGTCCACGCCCCCGAGTTTCCGGGGAGTGAGAAGTGTGATGGTAGCAAGGCGCATAAGTATGTTGTCGAAAGGATTTACGAGACACTGGAGGATGCTGGACTGCGCAATGTTGCGTGCCTCAAGGCACGCATGGGGACTGGTGATGCGGAGTGGGTGAAGGTGGATGTGTGGAGGGCGGATGCGGGAAGGGTTGAAGTCGCCTCGCTGGTGCCCGAGACTGGTGCCAAGGTTTTGAATGAGGGGATTAAAGTTACCTATTCTCACGGGAGTGTGGAGAGCGTTAGGCGCGGAGTCTTGGAGGAGGTTGGAGGGGGGAGATGGAGGATTGCGGAGGCTTTAGAGTTGTAGGTTAGCGGTTAGTGATTGCGCTTGTTGCCAGGTGTATAAATAGTTGTTGGGCGTTTTGGGTCAGGAGAGCGTTCATATTAGTACATTTGTCTCCTACTTGAAAAAGGGGCTTCAGCTGTGGTGCCTTGGTAGGTTGCGTGGTCTTGGAGCCAAATCAGGGAAGCCCATCAACAAAGTGTCTGAAAACTTATCTTGATAGCACAATAGATCTCTTACAATAGCCCTAGACCGACATAGTACAATGCACATGATGCAAATCTCAAGTTGCATGAGAATAGTTTGGTAAGCAAGATAGCGGGCAACCGATAAATGGTGATGAAAAAGCGGCATACTATGACTGAATAATGCATGATTGCAAAGTTGGGAGGAGCGGAGGAGAGATAGGAGAAGAAAATGATACGGCTCTCCATGCCGGGTGCTAGGTTTTGGGGAGGAATCTTATAGAGGCCTCCGGCCTCCTCCCAAAAACTACTGGCTCTGGTAATCCCCACCTTATGTGGCGTCAATTTAGGCCTAAATTGCATGCTTAGAAGGTCCGTGGCTGACTGTGCCAGGGCTAGGTTTTTGGGAACATCTGTAGTGGAAATGGAGCTAACACTGGAGGAGTAAATGAAGCGAGTTCGCCACCTTGGTGGCGCAGTTAGAGCACGGTAATTTTCGGAATACTCATGGTTAATTGAACCTCACTGAACTTAAAGTTCCTATAGGTAATGAAAAAAGAAACCTCCCTCCAATGAGGAGTGTTCCATAATTCCAGTGAGTGGACCAGAAGTGAGCCATTAAGAGTATTTCAAAGCATATCCCATCACTCACCTCTCCTCTGATATTCGGCTAAGTTGCCACCCCCTATTGTTGCGCCATATGCCCATCACCCTCACTTAGCGCCATTTCCAATAAGACCAGATTTTGCGGTACGTCGCCAAGCAAATATTGCCCATTTTCGACAGCCAAGGGATTTTCAACCACCAGTCCAATGAGAATTATGGCTCTATTAGCTGGTAGGGCAGGTAAACCGCTACACAATGATAGAGAGAAAATAGAAATATCGCAAGTTTTCGTAATGAGAATGTTCAGGATAGTTTAATTACTGTTAATTTCTTTAACCATGACTGTTAATAGATATTTGTCAAGATATTAAGCTTGAAAAAGGCCAGTCTTGGCAAATTAATCTAGTATTAACAAACTAGAATAGAGAGTTTGCGTTCACGGACCTAGGTCGAAGTTAACGGAAAATAGACCTAGGTGCAAAGATGAGTTTGTGCATCAGGTTCAGGTATCTTGGCAGTCGGGTAACTGTATGATAGGTAGATCGTGAAAGATGATTTCTGTAACCAATAGTCCTCAACCAACTACCCGAGTGCAATGCTTGCAGCCAGACATCGATACAATCAGAAAGTTCGGTCGCTGAGAATCCGCTATCGATTGCGGCATACGTCGGTTCAGAATAATCAGCGAAAGAGAGATGCGCTGCGAGAGGGGGGCAAGATTGACCTGGAAAGACTAGAGGAAGGAGAATGGCAAAACCTGTTTCGGTAGGTGTCCGAATGTGATTCAAACAGAAAAGAGACAGTAAAAGAGTAAAAGAATGAGTGAATAAAGGCTTATAAAGGAAAAGGTTCAAACGAGATGAGGTGGAAGAGTTGGTACAGGCATTAAAACTTCCAGAAAAAGTCAGGGCCGATAATCAGATTATTGAGGACAGACGAACAGCCTTGTGTATGTTGCTAGGACGTTTGGCATATCCAAATCGACTGAGCGATATGGCAATGAAGTTTGGCTGGTCGGTTGAGCGCATTTCCCGAATTAGCACCACTATTCTGTCTATAATTCATGAAATGTGGAAACATCTTCTCAAATGGGATCATCAACGCTTGACCCCTGCCCGGTTATTGCAATATGCACAAACAATTGAAAGAAAAGACGCCCCTATAGGAACTGTATAGGGATTCGTCGATGGTACCATTCGTGCTATTGCTCGGCCAACTCGATGGCAGCGTACTTGTTACAATGGCTGGAAGAGGAAGCATTGTTTAAAGTACCATGCTATTGTAACTCCAGATGGCCTGATTAGCCATCTGTTTGGTCCAGCAGATGGGTGCAGAAATGATGCTTTTTTATGGAGGGAGTCAAATCTACCAAGGATTTTACAGTAGCATGTGCATGCCCCGGATAGTACCCCCCTCCAGGTCTATGGTGACCCAGCCTACAGTATCAGTAATGTTCTCCTTACTCCCTACCAGGGTGCCCAGATTATGCAAGACCAGCTGCTATGGAATCGTACGATGTCAAGGTTACGGATTGTGGCTGAGTGGGCATTTAAGGAAATGGTAAACTTGTTTGGCTTTCTTGACTATGTTAAAAATCAGAAACATTTGCTACAGCTTGTTGGAGTTCAGTTTAGGGTAGCAGCACTCCTCCATAATACACATGTATGTCTCCATAGGCCTCAGATAATACAGTATTTTGAGATTTTACATGATCAGGGCAACGAATTGGAAGGGGAGGAAATGATCGAGGAGCAACATTTGGAACCTCCAAGCTTATTGGAGTATTTTCATAACTGATTGTTATTCCTATTATTTGACATTTCTTAAAATGTTTTCTTACCAGAATGTACGACCACTAAATGATATTTGCAGACATCTGAGGCCCGGATAGCACCTGGTGGGGGACTGCCAAGAGCCCATGGTGAGATAGTACAGCAAAATGTAGTCAGTAATCGTCCTTTATTTCTACTTGTCTGGCAACTTTAGAAAATAACCGGGCTGAACAACAAAATGTAGGCTGTCATCTTTCTTGGATTCCACCGACAGCCGTGATTAGAAAGGATAACGGGTCCCATAACTTGAGACAACATCTCTCAGGGGATGGCAGATAACTATATAGAATTGCCCAAGATGGTGGGAGATAACAGATAACGGTGGTGGACAGCTGGGCACTACAGAAAACTGCAAAAGACTACGCGAGATGATTGCAGATGACACGAAATTCATGCGCAGTGTTCATAACAGTCAGGGGGCCCTAGTGGCCCGACCAGGGAACTGGGAGGAAGACTGTATTGGAAAAGCTGCACGGCATGTTGGTTTCTCTTGTTTCATCAAAGAACGGAGATTAAGAAAGATATTTTCATTGACGGATGGATAGGACAAGTGGAAAGCATGAAGGCTATGGGAATAAAGGAAGTTTTCTTTTGTCATATGTATCTTTTGTTCAGGGATAACAGAGTGTTTATTTCATTTATTTCTTTGAAGGATAAACAAGGCGATAAGAAGGCATTTGTAGAATAAAGTGGAAATGTGTAGTGATAGTTAGAAGACTGAGAATGGTGCTTTGCTTTTCATATATACTTCTGTCATTGCCGTCAGTTTAGCAAGTAACTCATCAACAAATATATCTCAAGTTACACGCTATCATGATCCTCTCTCCCACTGTTGCTCTTTTGGTGCCGTATTTGCGCTTATTTCGTTTGGGTTGGACCAGACAGGATGACAATTTTCACTCCGTTCTGTCCTGGGATATATTAGGACTGCAGGTTTGAGTGAGAACCAGAAGCTCAACAAGGTAAGACACTATTATGCCATCTTAATACAAGGACAATAGGAGATGGTGGTAGAATGTGGATCTCCTGACAAAGGTGGCAGGAATTTGTGAGAATCTGCGGAGACAAGCTGGGATCTCTCTGGCCTCATACTCTAAGATATTCTGAAAACTGGTTGTAGAACCGACCGTGACAGTGTTGCCCGTTCTATGGCTATTAGCCCAGGTCAAATTCTCTCCAGGATTAGAGCAGCTACAATCCATAGTTTGTACTCGTCAGGCCATCAGGATGGACAAACTACTTTATTACAAACACTTTGCGTGGATGGAGACACAGTACTTCAAGTCTATATAAAGTCAAGATGAAGACCATAATTGATTGTGATAAGTTGATAGACAGAACAGACTTGAAGAAAGTCATACGTTTAAAGAAAGATATGAAGCCTAAAGAAACATTCATAGAATAGTAAGTATATGTGAAGTATTTGATAGAAGGGGTATGAGGCAAGCAAGACGGAGAGAAAATACTTACACAACCTAAATCTCGCCATCCTTTCTTAAGGCTTCCAAAATCAAAACCAGCTCATCCTTCCTTGCTTCCCGCTCCAGATATGCATTATGCGATCGTCTCTCACTTTGCTCCCTAATCTCCTCCGCTAAGCTTAAAATCCCCTGCATAAGATCCTCATGCTTTTGATCTTGCTTTCTTTCAATTTCTTTCAATTCTTCCTTATCAGTTTTTATTTCTTCAGCAAACTCAAGTAGAATATGATCAATATTCTTTGCTGCCTGATTTTTTTGTTTTTTCTTTGCTTGCCCAGTTTCTTCCGTAGTTGAAATACCACTAGACCTACTGCTCTGACCAACCTCCTCCTCTCTTCGTCTAACCAAGCCTTGCATGAATCCTCTCGCACCTTTTTACCATCAAGCTCAAGTTGCAAGGCCTTTGCTTTCGCGATATTTCGAATGCCTGGATCATTACTACTTTGATTCCACCGTATGGATAGCTCAACCATGTTAAGCTCGAACTCGGTAAACTCTTCATCGGTTCTACTTTTGCGTAAGGAAGCGAGTTCTGCTTTCTGTATATAAATTCTTAGGTATTAGTTCAATTGTTTCTTGAATCTATCATACTTGAAACAATATACTTCGACTTAGGATGAACTCTAACTTGCCTTATAGATCTCGACAAGTTTTTTGACCCGTTGCCTGCATGATTCAGCACTGCGAGAGATTGGCTGGGGCTGCAGCTCCTCTAAAGAAAGAGAAACCTCGGACCATTTGGTGGCTTTGCTTCCCCGAATGCAGTTGAGTGGATCTGTGGCCAACACTTGCCGTACAAGTGCCTGATCCATTCAAGTCAGCCATTTTGGTGCTTTGCCCTTGACCGGTCCCCTAGTCTGGTGCTCATTGTCGGACATTACTATAGTTTGAGGGCTTGGATTCGGTAGGTTCAGTGGCTGACTCTCCTCTCTGTCCAGGTCGATTACTGTGAACCCAACTGGCATGTTGGTTGTCATTTTTCTTCTTTTGAACGAGATTTGGTGATATGTTGCGTACCCTCCACTTGGTTTTCTTTAAGTTCCCAGTGTGAGGTCACAAACTTATCAAACCCCACCAGGTCCTAAATTCTACGCTTTACATTTCCTTCAGGTCTCTCCGTCCACCTGGGTGTCCAAGACTTCTTGCTTAATATAAATTAACCTATTTTTCATGCACCTAGGTCCCCAAACGCAAACTCTCTAATGAATGTTGACCTGTTGCAGCTACAGAGATTCCCTATTATATAACTGGTAATTTGGATTGTAGTGTTACAAGGTGTGACTAAGTAGGAATATGGGTTCCTATGACTAATACTTATTAGTTATATGTATATTATCTATCATGCTATAATATCACTTAACTTATAGTTGTTGACAATCCAATAGCAGATTATGGTTAGGTTATGATTGGTTGATAGAAGAGAGAGAGCCTTGTAGTCTGCCTTGGAGTTGGCCTGGCAAGGGTAACTTTGATGAAATGACTTTTGCACATGACGTATATTTGGACTATGGGTTTTGTGCATGTGACCCTTTTGAGCACATAACTTGTTTTATGAGTTTTGATTGGTTAAAGGATGTTGCACAGTTGACTTATAAAAGTCAGCTGATATATTTTACAGGATAACTGGCTAGGAGTCATAAGGGTGGCGTGAGGTCAGGTGATGAGTCACCAGGGTTAGGGTTGTAGGAAGATGCCTATTTAGGACCAACCACAGATGAAGTAGATAGAATCTTCACACAAACATTTAAGTATTTGATATACTAAAAGTTGCAACATGATTGTTTATGTTCTATCTTATGATACCAAATAGTACCTATTGACCACTATATACTTGGGTAGTAAGACCTTGAGACTCAGACAATTGGGATAATTTTGAAGACAGGCTTGACAGAAGATAACTTTTGTGATAGTTTTCTTGCAGATAAGATTGTTGTATACTATTTGAGAAGATAGTACTTGTCATGAACTATTGAATTGATGAGTAAAAGCAAGAAGTAAGTGGGTTATTACCTCTTATACTAATAAGCCTATAATATAGGTTTGTTATATGTAGGGTAAGCAGGCCTCAACAAGGGTTGCATTTAACTAAGAGTTTTGGGTAGGTTGAACTTGAACCTTTATTTTTGATAACTAAAACTGAGAAATAGTATAAACATAGCATCTGCCCTATATCCAATTATGTTTAATGCTTTTAATGCTACTTATGTCTTTCCAGCCAAAGGGCTTTGCATTGGCGACCATGACAGAGACTTTTCAACTATCACCCTGGTGAGTTTTAAGTGGAGTAAGTCTGTTTATCTTATACTAACAGGCAATGTTTTGGTTTAACAAACATGCCTTAAGAAGGTTAAGGGTCAAATAGACATATTTGAGCAGACAAGTACTAATAGTCACTGCGTTTTCTTCTCTTAAGTGAGTTATAAGTATCCATTTTGCAGTTAATATAGTATTGGGAGATATAAACTATTTGGTAGAGGGGTTCGGCTAGAGGAAATATTAATACTCTAGCCGGAATAGCTTACCTCATCAGCAAAAAAAATACTTTGCGTTCTGTCTCTTCCTGCTCACCCTGTGCGCCGGACGTTCCAGGCTCTTATAACGTAAACTCCGGTTCTGGGTGTGTCTGCCCGGGTTCATTCTGTCTGGAAGTGAAAGGGCCGCGTCCTGACGCATTTGACTCCCCCTGGCCGGGCCACCCCCCTGATACTCTACCCCCAGCGCCCAGCCTCTTTATACCATCACTCCCAATACACACGTTCCCATTCTGCCCTTTTGCGGATGTCTTGCGGCCGCAACCTCTCTCCTCCCGGCCTCTTCCCACGATACCCCTGCCCGCCAGCTTTCTTTCCATGATACCCTCTGTCCTTTAACCCCGTCACTAACCTCTCCCTGAATCTATTTCTCATCTGGAACCCCACCCACATCACCTCCGCTTCTCCCACACTCCTGGATTCCCTCAGTCCTCTTGTGTATTCGGCAGACGTTTTCCCGTCATTACTTCCTCCTGTAACATGTGTACATGTTCCGGTAACAGTACACAGGAGCCGGCAGTGCAGGATCTCCTATGTTTAGTTGATTGGTATTTGGTTTATTTGATTTGATTTCAGCTCCGCCACTGTCTCTGAGTCAGATAGGCTATGCTATCGTATTGCTATGTTTAGTTTGCTTTGTTGGAAGTTTATATTTAGGATTCCGGGTATGGAATAGTAATGTAGCACTGGCGAAGGCTGAGCACTGTTTGTTTGTTTGTTTGTTTGTTTGTTTCTTTCTTTGGTCTTGCAGGATTACAGGATTCCGGTATGTGCGCAGCTACTGGTAATGATCGTGATTGCAGGAAGGCTATCGCTCTTGGGTTTTGTATTTAAACCAGTCTCCTGGCTAGCAGGAGACAGCAGACTTCGACAGACCTTCAGTCTAAGAATACACTTGGTTGAACGGCAATCCCTGAGTTCTATTTGTCCTTCAACTATTATCCTTCTAGCTACCAGTCCCTTGAAGCCTCCCTTAGCACCAGCGCTAGCAGGTGTATCGCCGGTCCTATTGTATTTTCGTTAGACAGGAATAAACCTGTTACACCTCCGCCCTCATCCCTCCCAACACGTTCAGTCCTTCCTGCTCCACCCTCTGATCCCAGCCCATCTCCTCCCACATTCGGCGGACGTACCCCCTCTCTTGCCCTTTCGTGTGGCTCTCTCCTGAGCTCTCCACATTCTATCTCGTCTACTCCATGCCTCTCGCCGCCTCCCCGGCCTCTTACAGTCCGCTCGCGGGCTCCCACCGTCGTCGCTGGCCTCTTACAGTCCCCTCGCGGGCTCCCACTGTCTTCCCCGGCTTCTAACAGCCCCTCAGACTCATTCCCGTGCCTGTCAACCTACAGCTGCCCACTAGACGACTTACCCAAGCCTGCGCAGTTTATAACCATCTGCCCAACACATTCCCATGCCTTCCGAACCTACAATTGCCCGCTAGATGCCTCACTCATACTTGCGAGCCTTATAACCATCCGTGCAATTCATTCTCATGCCTGTCCTGTCCACCGACTCGTACACTACTATTGTTTGACCATTCCTGACCCTTTTAGCACGCGTAATTTAATTTAATTTAATTACATATATATACACGATCAGCGAGTGGTGATAAAACCATTCTCCCTATCCTCTCGATCGGTTTC
>Ga0307517_10007824_pt1 | contig 15488 bp, 16 predicted proteins | sample 23_EM_MG_FD_194515 | JGI IMG/M metagenome (GOLD analysis project Ga0307517, IMG submission 194515) | Populus trichocarpa ectomycorrhiza microbial communities from riparian zone in the Pacific Northwest, United States - 23_EM | ecosystem: Host-associated > Plants > Roots > Unclassified | place...
GTCTGGCCACCTTGAAACATCACATCATTGACACCGATTGGACCATTGAAGATATTCATCTGGAGTTCCTCCTCGAACGCATAGCCACGGGCTACCCGTGTCGAGTGGAGAGGGTTCGGCGTCGTCCCACGACTGCAGAGGAAGAGGAGGAGAACTATGTTATTGATCTTCGCATCTCTCAGATTTGTCAGTTGAGGAAGCTGTATCACCTGTTTGAGCATGACCCTACAACGCGGAAGGAAGCAGTTGCTGTGGAGGTGGACGAAATGGACTTGTCGTCGGGAAGTTCGGGAGCATCCGTCTCATTCATGGACTTGGCGTGCGATTATCCATAGCGTGTACCTCCGTAATCACAAATTGGAACTCGAATTCGTGGTAGCTAGTTAAGTATCTCGTCGACTCGACCCTGCCTGCCCTCACACCCCATCACAACTACGGTGGAATTCCGGGTCTGATTCCGTTCTTTGTGTCTCTCGGGCTTGTCAGTCGAGGAGACTATCACCTATATGGGTATGATCCTGCGACGTGGGAGGCGGCCAGTGCGGAGGAGGCAGGCGCGGAAGTGGATGCGTCGTCGAGACCTGTGCCGTTCATGGATTGGGTGTGCGATTATCCGTAAGGTTTTAGTATGTACAATGTTTAGAATCATGCTCGAATTCATGCTTGTTGATTGAAGTTCTCTCTTTGTATCCCCGGGTGACACCCCTACCCCCGAATGCGCAGAATCCCCACGAGAGTCACCGAGTGAGCGTGGCCGGAAGGCGGCAGAGTTGGAACCGGGCGTGTGCCAGGGGATGTCTTATTGGAACAGGGGGCATGGTCCACGAGCGTGGGGAGATTCTGTCGTATTTAGTCGTTGGGAGAAATTGTCGGCCGTTCAGGCCGATTAATTGGCGGAGGGGTGAACGACGCGGTGGTGTAGCGAACGGATTCTGATTTGAAGGTTGAAATTTTGAAACGTTACACGATACCCGTAGGTGAAAATACCGTAGAGCGAGGTACAGCCCAAAGATGTGGAACAATAACCCACGGATATCTGGATGGTTGCCCTGCAGCCGCGACCATGGGATACACGCGACGGGTCGATCACTAACTGGCCCTTCCGGCACTCGTCTATTGTTCAGGCTGCCAGTCAGGGGCCAGCGTCCATTGTTACACGCCAGGTACGCCAACCCCAGTGGGTTCACTTCCACGCCATATCTGGTGTAATATTCCATCAGCACCTCATTCAGCAAACAGTAAGGGGATCAATCGTACATCAAATGCCCCCGAAAACAACATGGGATCGGTAGAAACTCCGTTCTCAGCCTGGTAGCGTATCTGTGTCAGTCACAGCCTTCAGTGCCAATCTGATTGCCCATGCTACCGGGGTGAATTGAAGGAGTATGGCGGTGACTCGAGCGGCCTCACACTTTCTACACCGTACCGATGGGAGAGGTACACCAGAGTTCCTGGAGGAAGTCGGGACGTGGCGACGTTGTCCTCGGCCCAGGAGACCACACCTGTGGATGGTTCAAGGAAGGGTATGGGGCAGTCCTTTTGTGAGAATTGATTGGGGCACGTTGCAGAAGATGGTGAAAGGGGAGGTGCTGCGATCGCGTCTATCTGAGATATCGGGGGTGGACCGTCCGTGAACGAGACAAGTCTCGACGACACGTCCGTTTCCTTGCCTACTCCTCAACAGTAACCTCTCTTCCAACATCGGAGGGTCTTGCAGACACACAAATCTAACGAACACAAATGATGAGACGAGAACCGCGGGAGGCACCTCGTGGAGTAACGAACCTTCTCTTCCCCGCCGATACCTGACACCCAGAGATACTCCCAGGTCACTCAAACATGCTTGTGTTTGATCCCGGTAGTTGAATTTACGTCGCTCGATGGTGTTGAGCGCCCCCGGAGGTTGAATGTATCCCGGAGATCAGCATCGTGGCCCTTTTGAAAGTCTGTTGAGACCGATTCTCAGGCGACTTTGTTGTAAACTTTCAGGGAGCTTAGCCGCCGTCGCAGCTAGTCGAAATCGTCTGGGGTCTTCGGCGTTGACACGTTCATATTTGTTGAAGAAGGTGGGGAGGAGGGAGAGAACGGGCGGTTTTTTGTGATCAACTTCGAGCAAAGCCAAACACGAGACGCAGAACAAAACGGTGACTCGGCAGATATTGATAAAACACCAGAGGATGGCCCAGTCAGGACGACCACGGGATGTGATCCGGTCTTTCCAAGGTGAGGTTGTCTTTCGTTCCCCGTCGAAACCGCTCGCAGCCGGTTCGCAATCCTGCTTCTCCCATTCACGCACACTGACCCATAGCGCGATCTAAGAGGTGTTTGAGATTATTTCTAGGCTAGAATGAGCCGCAGAGAAGGTGAGGGAGCGTACCGTCAGAGGTGCGTGTTGCGGCGTCTGTCAGCTCGGAGTGGGTTCCTGGCGCCTACCCGTGGTGAACGCGCAACCCGAGCGACGGACCCCGCCGATGGATCCCCCGGCAACCAAGCAGACTCGAGAGTCAGCGGAGAGTGGCGATTATGTAGAGTTATTAGGGAGGTGGGAGGTAGAATTTTGGGACAGCGCTCCGTCTGACCTGGCACCTCCATGCTATAAAGACGTCCGATATGGGCGCATCGAGGGTCCAACCTCTTACCCTCCCTCCACGCTCACCACGAATGGATTCGTCATTCCCTGAGGGCCCGATGCGAGAACAGCATCGACCGCAGGAACCAACGGTCGTCGGATAGATCCAGAATGGCACGCCAAATCCATTGAACTACTGTGACAACTAGACCACTGCTGACTCCCGGTCCAGCCTCCGATTTGCCCTCAAGGAGTTCTTTGAACCGCTGAGGACCAACGATCTTCGAACCGAATTTTTCGCTATATACCGCAGGGAATCCGCAGACTTTGATCGAGACTATGCAAGAAAGTACGATGAAGATCTGAACGCGTCTCTCATCTTCGTGAACGATCCAATCCACTCACCATTTATTCAACAAGGCATGCGGCTGTGCAGGTCGGATTGTTCTCTGCAGTTAGCTCAGCATTCATAATCGATGCCCGATCAAAACTCCAGCCAGATCCGAACGACACGGCCGCTGCCCACTGGAGATTCTCATCCACGTCGTGAATAACTCCCTCTTTCCCGATGCAAAGCCCATATTCGTCACTGTCCAATCTCCGCTTACGCAAGTCTTGCGCCTCAAGGCCACACTCCTCGCCGCATTTCTCACGACGTCTCCGGAACCACGGAAGTTCTGCTCCGGACGATTTGGCGGTGGAGCCGTGTACGAAGCCCTACCCAACTTCCCAATTTTGTCCTAATGGGCGTGATACGCAAAACCTTTACCGCAGGCAATGGTCAGATCCCCGCCATGGCAATCTCTCTGGAACTTCCAGTTGGCGTTTGTGATTTGTATGCCCCCCCACGACAAATGTATAATTCCACTATCCTTTCCACCGACCTCACTCATCGAGTGGCTGTGACACATTGAAGACGGTGATACGCCTTTTACATCGATGGCTCCAAGTGCTCGTTATGGAGGGGACGGCCGATCCAGACGTTCTAGACCCGCCCGTGTCCGCATTGGTTCACCTTGACCCACTACAGGCCATCCGAGGAGCTTTGCGATGTGAATCCACTGCGCGCAGCAGCCCAGGCGCGCTCGAGAGCAAGCCGGGCCGAACTGCACCGTATTTAATCGCCCCCGGGTCACGCAGTTCCCTACCAATAGTAGGATCCATCCTATAAATCCCCCAAAACTCGTCGCGCCACTGCACCCGGCCAGTCATGTTCCTCCTCTCACATCTGCTGACCGTCGTTCTCGGCTTCACATTGGTGCTTTCGAAACCGACCAGAAACTGCCGATGTACCTCTGGATCTGAGTGTTGGCCGTCCGATTCCGAATTCCAAGCTCTTGCGTCAGCAGTCTCTCAGCCATTGATCCACCCGGTCCCGCCAGCCACTCCTTGCTACGACTCTGCTGCAGGAAACTGCACTGATGTCATCGCTGGCTGGTACAATGGTATCTGGCGTTCTGACCAACCCGGGGCTGCTGAACACACTAACTGGGAGACGTACACCTTTCCCAAAGGGGCGATCCACGGCTGTTATCTCAACACCTCGCTCGGGATTCCGTGCCGACAAGGGAGCGTACCGGTCATTGGAGTCGACGCCAAGACGCCAGAAGACATCCAGGAAGCCGTCAAATTTGCCGGGAAGCACAATTTGCGCCTCGTGATCAAGAACACGGGGTAAACTTAGTTTTTCATTCAATTATTTCCCCCAAGTGCTAATTGGCGCTTTTTCCAGACACGACTACCTTGGAAGGAGCTCCGGCAGGGATTCGTTTTTGATATGGACTCACCACATGAAGGACATCACCTTTCATGAGTCATTCTCTCCCACGGATGCAACGGATTCAGCCGTATATGACAACGGTTTGTTTCTGATTCCTGCCAATCTCATTCAGCGCTGATGGGGTGACATGTGACGTCAGTGTTTACATTCGGAGCCGGTGTCCAATGGTTCGAGGCCTACGAGGCCGCCAAACAGCACAATCGGATTATCGTCGGGGGTGTTTGTCCAAGAGGAAGCATCGCCGTTGGTGGTGGCTGGCTTGCAGGTGGCGGTCATAGTATAATCGCTCCAAACTACGGCCTTGGTATGCAAAAAAACTCGCCCGATCCGATCGAGTCGCACTCACACCATGGTTTCGTAGGCGTAGACAACGTCTTGGAGATAACGATCGTCACTGCAGATGGTGACCACGTCATTGCCAACGCCTACCGCAACAAGGATTTGTTCTGGGCCCTTCGCGGTGGAGGTGGGGGTACCTGGGGGGTTGTCACCTCGGTGACTTACAAAACCCACCCCTCCACTCCATTCTCTGGTGCCTCCCTTGTAGTCAACTCCACCAACGCCGACTCAATGCAGAAATTGCTCACGGAGATCATTCGTCTCACTCCCTCGCTCGTCGAGCAAGGTTACGGAGGCTCCAGTTTCAGAATTAGCGACCAAATCCTGTTCTCGGTCATGTCACCCAACGTCACGGCGGAACAGACCCAAGCCACATTCTCCCCTCTGTTCGAATTCGCAATTTCCTTGCCAGGCGTCTCGGTCGAGAATTCCACTATCCTATACCAGGATTTCTGGGAGTTCTATGACCCAATTGGCGCCACCGACGGCCTGGTCGGGGTCCCGACCGAGGTTTCCACTTGGTTGCTACCCAAAGATGTCATTGAAACCGATCAACCCGAAGAGCTGGCCGGCGAATTGCTCAAGCTATCTCTCTTCGCATACGTGTGAGTTTTTTCTTCCTCCACAATCCCGGGAAACGAGAGTAGATCCTGAGAATTTCCTCCATAGCCTCGTGACTGGCGGACAGGTATCCCGTGTAGACCCCGATTCCACAGGTCTTAACCCTGTATGGCGAAAAAGCCTGGTCCTCGGGGCTGTCGGCACAACGTGGCAAGATGGTGCCAACTTGACTGAGATCCAAGCTGCTCGTCAGCTCCTCATTCAGGATATGAAGATCCTGGAAGGTATAGCCCCCGAATCCGGGGCGTACTTGAATGAGGTGAGAGAGTCACATGCTTTTCGTTCCCAGTCACTTCAACCTCACTTCTCTTTTTCATTCTTCAGGCTTCGAGATATGAATTCGACTGGAAGAAATCGTTCTTCGGGACTCACTACGACAAGCTGCGAGCCATCAAGCGGAAGTACGATCCGAAATCACTCTTCCTCATTTACAAAGGTGTTGGATCAGACGAGTGGGACGCAGATCTCGTCTGCCAAGTATGAAACCTCTTCTTCGAATCCCCCCATCGACATTAGCCTTGCGAGGACCATGGGGGGGGGGGGGGGTGCAGTTCTACACACCATCGTTCGCGATTCACGATATTGCATCGGGACCTTCTTGATTCCAAGTAATTAGCGTTCGTCATCAGTGTATCGCCGGCCCCTCTCAGTTATACCAATCGGAATCATTTATCCACAAACTTCTCTCAGAGGTATGGCCACAGGGTGTGATCGTTCAACCAACCCCAAGAACATCACTATCAATGTGTGGAGCTCAATCTGCCGGAGTAGTCCCCCATTTATGATGATGAGGTGGTTTGGAGTGGCGTGATAAACACACGGTACGCGGAGAGCTGACTTAGGCTACATAAATCGTTGATACTACGAGAAGTGGAATGAGGGGAGAAAAGGGTGACAAGAGGTAGTATGGCATGTGTGGGATTGTTGGCCTTGGAGTCATAGGTGTCGGTATAGGATGCGCGTATACGGTGTAACGTATGAGGAGGGGGAAGGTGAGAGCGAACATTTCAGGGGCCGTAGAAATCACGATCGAGAGGATTCAAGATGGGGGGGGGGCGTATGACGGGGCAAGAGAGGTGGTGCACCGCCACGCTCGAGGGAAAGCCAAGGCTGGGTCAGAGAAAGGCAATGAGACGATATGGAACAGACAACGGGAAGGTGAAATCCCGATGGGTGGGATTGGGAGGCGAAAGAAAATGAGGCATTTTTACAGAATGCGTCATGCGGAAGAGGCGGACGGGGCAGGCCTGAGGGATTTGCAAACGGAAATAGAGAGGAAGAGCATAGCACGGTGCGTGGGTTTGGCTCGAAGCACCACTAGCAACACAAATGGTGGCACGAGGACACAAGAGAGTGACGGGACGACGGAGAGGGATGTGGAGAGGAGGGGGAGCGGAAATTGCGAGACGAGTTGAAGACGAGAGAGTCGTGTCACTGATAGTAAAAAGCAGCGCTAGGAAAAGAGCAGCCGTGATAGACACAAAACAAGAGGAACAATCTGGACCATATAATGATACGAACTGCCAAAAGAACGCAGCCCGGCCGCATCCACGCCATCCGTTTATCCGGCGCCTTGGAGGGCTTCAGTGTTTGAACACCGCTGAAGTCGTGAGCATGGTGGAATAACAATCCTTCCTTCCTTCCCGCCGATACCTCGAGAACCCCTCAGGTTACTCAGACGTGCTTGCGTTTGGTCTGACGGCTGGGCTTGCGTCGCTTATTGGTGCTGGACGCCCTCGGAGGTTGAATGTAACCCGGAGATCTACATCGTGGCACTTTTCAAAGCTTGTTGAGGCTGATTCTCAGGTGACTTTGTTGTCGACTTTCAGAGGGCGTAGTGACCGTCGCAAATGGTCGATATCGTCTAGGGTATCCGGTGTTGACGCGTCTATCGTGGTCGAAGAAGGTGGGGATGAAAGAGAGGACGGGCGGTTTTTTTGTGATCAACCTCTTCGTGGGATTTAAGTGAGCAAAGCCGAAATGTGGGACGCAGGACAGAGCGTTGACTCGGCAGATATCGATAAGGCCTTAGAGGGTGGTCCAGTCGGGACGACTGTGAGACGTTAGCCGGTCTTTCCAAGGTGAGGCTGTCTTTCATTCCGCGCCGAAACCGCTCACAGCCAATTCACAATCCTGCTTTCCCCATTCACGCACACTGACCCATGACGCAATGTAAGAGGTGTTCGAGATTATTTCCGGACCAGGATGAGCCGCAGAGAAGGGCGACGAAACGTACTGTCGAGAGGTGTGTGTTGCGGCGTCTGTCGGGGAGTGGGTTCCTGGCGCCTACCTGTGATGAGCGCGTAATCCGAGCCACTTGTGGATCTTTCAGCAACTAAACAGACTCGAGAGTCAGCGGAGAGTGACAATCATGCCGAGTTATTATGTAGAGTAAATGGGAGGTAGAAACTTGGGATGGCGCTTCGTCTGACCTGGCACCTCCGTGCTATAAAGGCGTCCGATATGGGCGCATCAAGCGCCCAACCTCTTACCTCCCCCACGATCACTGACACGAATGGATTCGTCAGTCCCTGAGGGCCCCGTGCGAGAACAGCTTCGATCACAGGAGCCAGCGGTCGTCCGGATAGATCCAGAATGGTACGTGAATTACTGTGATAGCCAGCCCATTGCTGACATCCCGGTCTAGCCTCCGGTTTGCCCTCAAGGAGTTCTTTGAACCGCTGAGGACCAACGATCCCCGAACCGACTTTTTCGCTATATACCGCAGGGAATCCACAGACTTTGATCGAGATTATGCAGGGAAGTATGATGAAGATCTGAACACGTCTCTCATCTTCGTGAGCGATCCAATTCGAGTATGTCTGCTCACCGTTTATTCAACAAGCCACACAGGCCGGATTGTTTTCTGCAGTCAGCTCAGCATTCATAATCGATGTCCAATCAAAGTTGGAACCGGATCCGAACGAGATGACCGCGGCCTACATGCGAATCCTTATCCACACCATGAACAACTCGCTCTTCCCCGACGCCGACCCCAACTCCGTCACCTGGACTGGACCTCCTGCAGAAGTCGTCACCGTCCAATCTCTGCTTTACGCGAGTCTCGCCACCTCACTCTTCGCCGCGTTTCTGGCAATGCTCGGGAAACAATGGGTCAATCGATATCTCCGGAATCACGGGGGTTCCGCTGCCGACAAGAGCCGGGATAGACAGCGGAAACTGGACGGGCTAGAGAAATGGCGCTTCCGGCTTGCCATCGAGAGCCTCCCGGTGATGCTCCAATTCGCCTTGTTGTTGCTCGGGTGTGCCCTATCACTATATCTCTGGACCATCAGTCGCACCGTTTCTGGGGTCGTCATCGCTGTCACGCTCTTTTGGGTCTCCTCATACGTCTTCCTCGCTATCGCAGCAACACTCTACTATAACTGCCCATACCAGACACCTCCCTCCATTCTCACCCGAACGATCATCGGATACATAACCCGTAGCAACGCCACCCTCGCTCGCTCACTACGATCTCTTGTTGCATCCCTCCCTCCCATCACAAACCTCAGACGAATTATTGCACGTCTTGGTTCCGGAGTCCGCAACGCACTGAAGAGCTTTGACCGCGGTCCAGTCACAGCAATGGACGCAGAGCACATACCGCTAGCTGTTGTCGCAGCGCCACCCACCCGAATCTTCGAGGACATTTCGATCGACTGGGATATTTGCAATGCAGATGCCCGGCGTATCTCGTGGGTGCTCCATTCCACCACAGATGCCGACGTCATATTCTCCACCGTCCGGTTCGCTGCGGATATGATCTGGTATCCAGAGATTTCAGGAGCCCTGTCACCTTCTATTCTCGTGGACCTTTTCTTCGACTGCCTGTTGGATGGGCGAGTGATCCCTGGCAAGGAGGAGCAAGCGAGTTCAATAGGGATGGCACTGGCATCGGTTCTTAGCACTCACCTCAGCATAGAACGTGAGAACAACGTACACAAGGAACTCTGTAAACGTATTCTCGATCGCGCTGAGTTGGTACCATCGTCTGAGCCAATATTCTTCCTAGTAACCGCCACTCTCAAGTTTGCTGCGCATACCCCACCACCTCTGGGGGCTGGACTGTTCAAAAGTCTTGACCTTCTCAACAGCATACCCAATCATTTACCCACCACGCATCAGCTCTTGTTGAGTAGGGTAATACTCCAGACGGTTTGGCGGTGGAGCAATTCTCAGGACCCTACCATAGCTTTTAACCCCTTCGTGATATACTCGATCAGCAAGACCTTTACCGCGGGCGATGGCCGGATCCTTGCCGCTCTTAAAACGAACTGTTTCCTTACCATGGCAGTCTCCCTGGGGCTTAGAGTCGATGTTCGTGATCTGTATGCCCCCAACAATAAGTGTGTAATCTCCGATTCACCTCGCGAAATTCGCTCACAGAACAGCAGTGATGCGCTGGAGGCGGCAGTTGACCTTTTCGATCGACAGCTACAGACCTCCATCAGGGAGGGGAAGGTTGGCCAACGCGATCTAAGTGCGGTTCTATCCGTACTAGATCATCTTGACCCGTTCCAAGTCATGGGCACCGGAGAGTTTGGGTTTTTGTGGATCACAGAAATTCTCAACTCTGGATACGCAGAGCACGAGCGCTACGAGATGGCCAGCGGAGTAGTTCAGCTGTTGGGGAAATATTTCTACTCTAGGGACCTGAAGGATATACTCTATGTGCAACCAGCTTGGGTTCATCCCCTCTTAGGCTTCTTGTCGTTGGACGTGAAGTCCTACACCCCGCGCTCCCCACCATCTCCAGGATTCGTCGCCCTCCACATTCTATCAGCCAGTCCGGGATCTGCTGATTTTGGCGTAACAATTCTCCCCATCCTCTTATCGGCACTCCTACCAACCCACCCTTTACAATTACGAAGCCTGGCTCTGGAGGTATTTTATGTATTCATGTCAGGGTGGTTCTCTTCACAGATGGAGAACGTCCTGCACAAGGACCTCAATAGGCTTCTCCAGGCGGTCGGGGACCCGTTCAAATTCACCCCAAATCTTCCACTCCGGGATGGGAAACCTACCATAATAGTCGATTACAAGCCCATGAAGGTCGCGGTCGTCTTGATTGAGTTTGCATCGTCGGATTTGTGGCAGAGCCACCTCCGCCGTCCAAACTTCACCTCTTGCGAAGAGGTCCTGTCCACAGAAAAAGGCAGGAGGACTGCTCTCGACCATCTGTTTTCCACGGTGACTCGTTCCACCCGGCCAGCGTTCCTTCACACACCCACCAAGATCATCGCCGCCATCAGGCGCCTCGAAGAGCTTCGGTGTTTGAACACTGCTGAAATAGCAATTATGTGGGCGTGGACCGTTGGCGTTGTAAACCCGATGGATGATGATGCTTGGAAGTTGATCGGGAACAGTACACTTGAGTTCTATCAGACCCACGGAATAGGACGCCTGACAGCCTTGAAACGACATATCATCGACATGACCATGGAGGACATACACATCTGGTTTCTCATGCAACGCTACGAAGGCTCCCCGTATCGAGTGGGAAGCGTTCGGCGACTCGAACCTGTCTCATTCATTCCTGTCGTGTGGAAACCATCCAGCCACAGGGATCGGACCGATCTCCGTATCTCCCGGGCCTGTAAGTTGAGGAGGTTGTATCACCTATTTGGGTATGACTCTACGACATGGAACGAAGCGGTTTCAGTTCAGGTAGACGAGGGAACGGACATATCGTTGGGGCATTCTGCGACATCTGTTGGGTTTATGGACTGGACGTGCGATTATCCGTAGGGTTGTATCATGTGCCGTGTTTTACACCAGCCGTTACACTCAATTGGTAGTATTTGATTGAGGTCGTCTCCCCGGGTCTCCGCATCCCCTCCCAAACGCGCGGAACTTTCACCGGAGGAAGCGACATCCAATACATACGACGGAGTTCACCCCAAAGACCCAACGCGATATTGCGTAGTAGGAGTAACCGTGACACTTGCTGTCGGATGATCCAACTTGCGTCGCGCTGGAATCCGCCTCAAGTTCAGATCGGACCTTTGGGTCGAGCGCCAAACCTTCGTCTTCACCATACTACCAACCCGGATGGACCCGCCGTTCCACGGGGAGACCACACGAACAAGTCCAAGCTACGAGAGCCAGCGACGGTCCAGGTCCACCCAAAGTGGTGCGCCCGTCCATTCGATTGCCGCGACCGCCGAATTGTTGCTGACTCAACGGGTTTGATCCAGCCTCCACTCTGCCCTCGAATAATTCTTTGATCCATTGAGGTCCGATGGCCCCCGCGCCGACTTCTTGGCGGTCTATGCAAGGAATTCGATGAGTTTGACAGAGACTGCGAAGAGGTAGTACGACGGAGATATCAACACGTCCCTCATCCTCATGGGCGGTCCGGTCTGGGTGGGTCCGCTTAGTGGCGATTCTGGACGTCACTCATGCCGGTTCATTTTCTGCAGTTAGCTCAGCATTCATCATCGATGTCCAATCAAATTTCCAACCGAATGCGAATAACATGGCTGTTGCCTCCATGCATATTCTCGTCCACACCGTGAACAACTCCCTGTTTCCTGATGCAAACCCAACTCCGTCGACACCGTCCAGTCCATGCTCTACGCAAGGCTCGCGACCTCACTCTTCGCCGCGTTCATTGTGATGCTCGGGAAGCAGCGGGTCAATTGAGATCTCTGAAACCACGGAGGTTCTGCTCGGGAAGCCTATTTGGCGCCAGTGGAGCCGTGTCCAGAACCCTGCGCAACTTTCCGATTTTGTTCTATGAAATAGGCTTCGTACGCAACGCCCTTACCGTAAGCAACGGTCACATCCTCGTCATGATAACCTCTCTGGGACTTCGAGTTGGTGTCCGTGATTTGTATGCCCCCCATAACAAGTGTGTAATTCCCCTATTCTTCCCACCGACCTCACTCATCGAGTGGCAGCGACATATTGAAGACAGCGATACGCCATTTCCATCAACGGCTCCAAGTGCTCGTTAGGGAGGGGATGGCCGATCCAGACATTCCGGACTCAGCCGTATCCGCATTGATTCACCTTGACCCGTTACAAACCTTCTGTGGAACTTTTCTATGTGGGTCCGCCACGCACAGCAGCAAGGGCGCGCTCAAAAGCGAGCCGGGTCGATCGGCAGTGTGATTCATCGCCCTCGGGTCACGCAGCTCCCTACCACTAGTAGGATTCATCCTATAAATCCCCCAAAACTCGTCGCGCCACTGCACCCGGCCAGTCATGTTCCTCCTCTCACATCTGCTGACCGTCGCTCTCGGCTTGACATCGGTGCTTTCGAAACCAACCAGAAACTGCCGATGTATCTCTGGATCTGAGTGTTGGCCGTCCGATTCCGAGTTCCAGGCTCTCGCATCAACACTCTCTCAACCATTGGTCCACCCGGTCCCGCCAGCCACTCCTTGCTACGACTCAGCCACAGGAAACTGCTCTGATGTCCTCACTAGCTGGCCCAACGGCATCTGGCGTTCTGATCAACCCGGGGCTGCTGAACACCCCAATTGGGAGACGTACACATTTCCCAACGGGACGATTCATGGCTGCTATCTCAACACCTCGCTCGGGATTCCTTGCCGACAGGGGAGCGTGCCGGTCATCGGAGTCGACGCGAGGACGCCGGAGGACATCCAGGAAGCCGTCAAATTTGCCGGGAAGCACAATTTGCGCCTCGTGATCAAGAACACAGGGTGAACCTACTTTTCGTTCTATTTTTACCGAGTGCTGATTGGCGCTGTTTCAAGACACGACTACCTTGGAAGGAGCTCCGGCAGAAATTCATTTCTAATATGGACTCACCACATGAAGGACATCACTTTCCACGATTCATTCTCCCCCACGGATGCAACGGATTCAGTTGCATACGACAACGGTTTGTTTCCGATCTTTTCCTGAAAATCTCATTTCCCACTGATGGGGTCACACGTGACGTCAGTGTTTACGTTCGGAGCCGGTGTCCAATGGTTTGAGGCCTACGAGGCCGCCCAACAGCACAATCGGGTCATCGTCGGGGGTGTTTGTCCAAGGGGAAGCATCGCCGTCGGTGGTGGCTGGCTTGCAGGCGGCGGTCATAGTTTAATCGCTCCAAACTACGGCCTCGGTATGCAAAAAAACTCGCCCGATCCGATCGAGTCGCACTCACACCATGGTTCGTAGGCGTAGACAACGTCTTGGAGATAACGATCGTCACTGCAGATGGTGACCACGTCATTGCCAACGCCTACCGTAACAAGGATTTGTTCTGGGCCCTTCGTGGTGGAGGTGGAGGTACCTGGGGTGTTGTCACGTCGGTGACTTACAAAACCCACCCCTCCACTCCCTTCTCTGCTGCCTTCCTTTCAGTCAACTCCACCAACGTCGATTCAATCCAGAAATTGTTCACGGAGATCATCCGTCTCACTCCCTCGCTCGTCGAACAGGGTTATGGAGGCTACGGTGGCGGAACTAGTGAACAAATCCAGTTCTCGGTCATGTCACCCAACGTCACGGCGGAACAGACCCGGGCCACGTTCTCCCCTCTGTTCGAATTCGCGATTTCCCAGCCAGGCCTCTCGGTTGAGAATTCCACTATGGTGTACCAAGATTTCTGGGAGTTCTATGACCCAATCAGCGCCACCGACGGTCTGGTCGGGGCCCCAACCGAGATATCCTCTTGGTTACTGCCCAAAGATGTCATTGAGACCGATCATCCCGAAGAGCTGGCCGCTGAACTGCTCAAGATATCTTTCTTCGGGTACTCGTGAGTTCCTTTCCGCACAATCCCGGAAAGCGAGAATAGCTCCTGAGAATTTCTCCCATAGCCTCGTGACTGGCGGACAGGTATCCCGCGTAGACCCCGAGTCCACAAGCCTTAATCCTGCCTGGCGAAAAAGCCTGGCCTACATGACTATCGGCACGATATGGCAAGATGGTGCCAACTTGACTGAGATCCAAGCCGCTCGTCAGCTCCTCATTCAGGAAATGAAGATCCTGGAAGGTGTAGCCCCCGAATCCGGCGCATACTTGAACGAGGTGAGAGAATAGCATACCTTCCATCCTCACTCACTTCAACCTCACTTGTTTCAGGCTTCGAGATATGAATTCGACTGGAAGAAATCGTTCTTCGGGACCCACTACGACAAGCTTCGAGCCATCAAGCAGAAGTACGATCCGAGATCACTATTCCTCATTTACGAAGGTGTTGGGTCAGACGAGTGGGACGCAGATCTCGTCTGCCAAGTATGAAACCCCTCCTTCGAATCCCCCCGTCAGCATTAGCTTCGCGAGGACCATGAGGAGGGTGCGGTTCTCAAACATCACCATTCATGATCAATGATATTGCACCGGGACCTCCTTGATTCGAAGTATTTACCGTTTGTCATGACTGTATCGCTGACCCCTCAGTTATGCCAATCGGAATCATTTATCCACAAATTCTCTCAGAGGTATGACCACTGGATGTGATCGTTCAACCAACCTCAAGAACATCACTATCAATGTGTGGGGCTCAATCCGCCGGAGTAGTCCCCCATTTATGATGATTAGGCGGTTTGGAGTGGCATGATAAACACACAGTACGGGGAGGAGAGCTGAGTTAAGCTACATAAATCGTTGATACTACGAGATGTGGAACGAGAGGAGAAAAGGGTGCCGAGAGGCAGTATGGTATGTGTGGGATTGTTGGCGTAAGTGTCGGTCGGGGATGTGTGTATATTGCAACGTATGAAGAGGGGGAAGGTGGGAATGAACGTTTCGAGGGCCTTAGAAGTTATGATCGGGAGGAGTCAAGATCGGGGGGGGGGGCGTATGACGGGGCAAGAGAGGTGGTGCACTACCACGCTCGAGGGAAAGCCAAGGGTGGATCAGAGAAAGACAATGAGACGATATGGAATGGACAACGGGAAGGCGAAATCCCGATGGGAGGGATTGGGAGGCGACAGAAAATGAGGCATTTGTACAGAATGCGCCATGCGGAAGAGGCGGACGAAACAGGTCTGAGGGATGTGAAAACGGAAATAGAGAGAGAAATGGCGTAGCACGAGGCGTGGGCTCGGCTCGGAGCGACACTAGCAAGACAAGCGGCGGCACGAGGACACAAGAGAGAGACGGAGGACGACAGAGGGGGATGTGGAGAGGAGGGGAGCGGAAATCGCGAGACGAGTTGAAGACGAGAGAGTCGTGTCACTGATAGCAAAAAGCAGTATTAGGAAAAGA
>Ga0307517_10007826_pt1 | contig 15486 bp, 5 predicted proteins | sample 23_EM_MG_FD_194515 | JGI IMG/M metagenome (GOLD analysis project Ga0307517, IMG submission 194515) | Populus trichocarpa ectomycorrhiza microbial communities from riparian zone in the Pacific Northwest, United States - 23_EM | ecosystem: Host-associated > Plants > Roots > Unclassified | place...
CAATTAAATATATCGTTGTGTTAATATATCATCCAATATGTTTTAATTTTAATATTTATAAAGTGTTTTTGTTCAGGATGCATCAAATCTTAGACTTCTTAACATCTTAACATTTTTTAGTTAGGAAAAAAATGATATGACCAGCAATGTAAATGAACTTATTTTTTTTTCTAAAGTTAAAAAAAATGTTAAGAACAAATATGAAGATGGTGGCATGTTGGACAGTATATTTATTAAAAAAATAGAGCAACTAATTTAATTTGATTTAAAACCAAACTCTCTTTAAAAAAGATATAAATTTAACAAAAACAAAGAATTTAAAAATTTGATATAACCTTGGTTATTTTTAAAATTAGTAAAAAACAACGGAGCATAACCCCTCTCAAAAAAGGGTAAAAAACCAAGTGAATCTTCAAAACCTAGGTTAATCACTACGTTGTGGGTGGACAATCCTGAACGCAAAAAAAATCATATGACACTAGTGTTTTAAAGAACTCAAAGAAAATTTAAGACACAAGTCATCAAGCCAACTGGGGTTGAAAATTTTCAAGTAACTTTGATTGAATTTAAAATGTAAGAAATGAACACCTACCGATATAATGGATATATATAACAAATCCAACAACCAACTTGGGTCAACAAATCAAACACATGAAATTAGAATTATCCCATAAATAGAAAAGCAAAAAAAATACCGGCTACAAAAATATTTGAAAAAAGATGCTTTAAAAAAAACTGAAGTTGACTCGAGCTAATCTTTCAGATCTATACTCTAGGTCATGAGATCGGGGTGACATCATTAAAGCTAAAAAAAAAAAAACAAAGAAGCAAGATTCTTAAGCAAACAAATATTGAGGGATGAAATTGAAAAAAAAATCAATACAAAATACAAAACAAAACAAAACAAATAGTAATTAAAAAAATTAGGATTAAATTCAATATAAAAATTAACTGAAATTAAATGTTTAGGGATGTAATTGAAAAAAAATCAATTAATAAAAATGATTAAAAAAATAGCAATTAAAAGAATTAAGACCAAATTTAACATAAAAATTAAATGAAAATAAATGCTTAGAGAAGGAATTGAAAAAAGAATCAATCAAAAAAATGATTGAAAACAAAACAAATAACAATTAAAAGAATAAGAACCAAATTTGATAAAACAATTAAATGACTAGTTATGAAATCAAAAATAAAATCCAATTAGAAATAATCAATGTAATTAAAACAATTACAATTAAAAGAAAAGGGACCGAATCAAAAGATAAAATAAATTAAAGGGCTGATATAATTTTTTGCATGACCAACACACAATCTAAAAAGAAAAGGGAAGGAAAAGAAAGAAAGAAAAGCAAATTGATGCAAAACCAGATCGAACCATCATACAGGAGCTACCAAGAGAGGAAGAGGATACCAAGACGAATCAAATTATACGGCATAAGTACTATTACAACTACCCTAGTCAGCCTCACGCATCGACCGAAGGCTATGAAGCGGTCGACATGTGCGAGACTCGTGTCAATAACTTTTTTTTTTATTATTATTTGTACAAAAACAAAAATATCCTTAGAAATATATAATAATAACAAAAAAACCATTATAAAATTACAACAAATCCCCTGAAGTCAAGGCTAAATTTTTTTAATGTTAAAGATAATGGAATAATTAAATTGTTCATTGTAAAATACAATTACTACAAGTCCCCTGAATTAAAGGTTTTGATCTTAACTTTTAAGATTACTATTATAAAAAAATAATATTATTATCTCTGAATAAATAAAGAATAATAAATTGATTTCATGTATAGATCCCTTACTTCTCAATGCAAAATTCAACTGATTTTAATCTTGAGGGATGTAACTCAATTGGCCAGGCTCTAGATTTGCTCTTTAAAGATCACCAGTTCGAGTCCCACAAACCTCAAGGCCATTGGAGGCTTACATGGTCGTTAACTTTAAGATCCGTGAGATTAATCGAGGTGCGCACAAGCTGATCTGAACACCCACGTTAATAAATAAAAAAAAAAACTCAACTGATTTTTCAGTCAAAAGCAAAGGAGTAATTCCAATATTATAATCCAATGCATACCTCCAATAGTTTTCCCATGAGGTTGAAGTTCTATTAATTTTTTGCCTTTTTCTTTCCTGTAAAGGTAACAACTTTTGAATTTTGTTTACAATTTTCGAACATTTGGTTATCAAATGCAACACTTGATAGGGATTTTTGCCACAGCCAAAAATTGGATGGCACTTTAAATTTTACCCTCTTCAGTGAAAAAGAATGTCAAAATTGGCCTCAATTTGGCTTCGTGGGGAAGAGGATATTTCATATTTGAAGTGACAGCAGCCTATAATTATGTGACAAATTGTCCTTCTACTTGTTGTTACAAAAGCTGAAACAAAACAAGACAAAACCCTTTTAGAAAAAGTAACAAAAAAATAAAAATATAAACTTGCAGTTAGTGGAACAAAACCACTAAAAAAACAACAGAATCTTGAACTCCACAAAAAGCTGCATCTGAATATTTTGTATACAGTTTCCAAAGATTCAAACTTGAGTCACTCTTCAAAAGCTAAAAAGCTAAAAAAGAAAGGAAAAAACCCAAAACCCCATTTTGTCCTAGTGTCAAGACTCCGAAAACCCACCTCAGGAATTTGACACATGCCTCATCCACTGTTGTAACACACACTAGGACGACTACTCGGGGCTCCTTGTCTGCTGCTACTCTTGAAAAATTGAGGTTTTTTTTCTTTTGGCTGCTGAAATGTGTGTGACTAGGAATAAAGGGGTGAATTATGAGAAATTCATCGAGCATTTTCAAGGTAAGACTAGAAAGTTTGAAAGGCTTAGCTTAGCTTTAGCTGTGTTTGTGTTTTTGGGCTCTGTTTTTTGTTGCTTTTGTATTGAGGTTGCTATGGTATCAGTGCCTCTTGGTTTTGAGATTTCAGGGTTTGATAGAAGTAGAACTTGGGTGTCTCAAAATGGGGTCTTTGCATTTGGGTTCTTAGAGAGTTGTTCAAAAGAAGATGAAGTTGATAGCTTTGTTGTGGGAATTAGGTATAATTTAGGAGATAATGAAGCTGTAAATGTTCCTGTATGGAGTGTTGGTGGTGGTCTTAGGGTCTCTATGAACTCCACGATTAGGCTTTCCATGGACGGGAGGCTAATTTTGTTAGATAACCCTAGTGGTGTGATTGTTTGGAGTAGTGATACTTCTAGTTTAGGTATTAGAAAGGCCAGTCTTTTGAATAATGGGAACTTAGTTCTTGTGGGTATTGAAGATAATGTGCTTTGGCAAAGTTTTAATAGCCCAACTAGCACTCTCCTTCCTGGTCAGTCTTTGCATTTTCCTCAAACCCTAAGAGCCCCTTCCAAAAAATCAACATCTAGTTACTACAGTTTTGTGATTCGGCACTCCGGAGAGCTTGCTCTTGTTTGGGAGAATAATGTGACCTATTGGAGTAATCATGTGAACCTTCTTGGGAGTGTTAAGGAAGCAATACTCGATGGTAATGGTCTTTTGGGGCTTATTGATACCAGTAATAAAACCATGTGGTCCATAACAAGCAAGGATTTTGATGAACCTTCTCCGACATTGAGGCGTCTTAAGATGGATTCTGATGGGAATTTGAGAATCTACTCATGGAACCATGTGCTCCATGAATGGAAGGTTGGGTGGCAAGCAGTTGAAAACCAATGTGATGTATTTGGTTCATGTGGTCTTTATAGTTTATGCGGGCTTAATTCCTCTGGAGCTGTCTGTGATTGTCTTTACCAGGATTCGGTAAATTGGGGAACTGGCCTATCCACAGTGGATTCAGGTAGTTCCGGGTGCAAGAAGATGGTGGATTTGGGGAACTGCAAGATGAATACAAGCATGATGGTTATGAGACAGACATTTTTGTATGGTCTTTATCCTCCCCAGGATGTTGATATCATGCTGAGCGAGAAAGCTTGTAAAGAATACTGCTCTAATGACACGACCTGCATTGCAGCAACTTCAAAAAATGATGGTACGGGTATTTGCACAATCAAGCGAACCAGTTTCATTAGTGGGTACGGGAATCCTTCTGTTTCTGCTACTTCATTCTTAAAAGTGTGTCTAGTCCCTCAGGCTGTTTCTGCTCGAGGAGCTAATCCTCATGTTACTGCGAAGCCAATTCCCACAACCAGAGGAGGTGACGGCAAGAACTTCACTGCAGCTATTGCTTTGATAGTTTTGGTAACAGCATCAGGTTTTCTGGCCATTGAGATGTTTGTTTTTTGGTTTATGTACCGCAAACGGAAAATTAAAGCTCACGTAAGAATTCCCTTTGGCAAGGATGCTCAAATGAATGCTCATTACAATAGTCTTATCAGATTAACCTTCGAAGAGATAAAAGAGATAACATCTGACCTTGCAAATAAACTTGGCCCCTCTGTTTATAAAGGTGCATTACCAAACAAAACAACTGTTATTGTGAAGGCTCTGAATGATGTGACAGCAAATGAGAAGGATTTCCGAGTTGCAGTCTCTACATTAGGAAGAATGCACCATCGGAACCTTGTGCTATTAATGGGTTTCTGTTTCGAGGCCAACAACAGGTTTTTAATGTATGAGTTTGTCCAGAATGGTTCTCTGGATAAATGGCTGCTCAACATGGAACCTGACCACAATGAAGGGACATGGCAGCAGAGACTTGACATTGCGCTTGGAGTTGCTCGGGCCCTTGCTTATTTGCACTCAGAATGTCAGATATGTGTAGCTCATGGGAACTTGAAGCTCGAGAATGTCCTGCTCGATGAAAATTTCATTCCTAAATTGACTGATTTTGGACTTGGAAGCTTGTTCGAGGAGGAGGCAGCATCCTCCTCAGTGTCTCCTTCAGAAAGAGATATCTACATGTTTGGGGAGATGCTGCTGCAAATTGTCACTTGCAAGAGGGATATACTGAGTGAAAATCTGAACCATTTGGTTGAGAAGACGAATGAAGAACCGAACTCAGAGGATAGCATAATCTCTGAAGAAGTAGAAAGAGTAGTGAGGATAGCTTTGTGGTGTATGCAAAATCAGCCCTTTTTACGACCTTCCATTGGCGAAGTGGTTAAGGTATTAGAAGGTACACTTTCTGTAGATAGGCCTCCATTAGGTTTTGCTTTTAGACCGGACCAGATGGAAGGGAGAGTTTTAACTGAGGTTGAAGTAGACTCCTCCTAGAAGAGATCCTAAGTTTGATTAGGAAAAATGCGCTTCACATTTGTAGGTTTAGTTAAAGAGTGTGGTTGCATCTGGAGGTCCAAAGTTTTTGTAAATTGGACCCTTGAAATGTATCGATTTTCTATCGTCAATGTAAGTCAAGAGACTAGTTTTTTTTTTTTTTTTTCTTTCCCTGGTTTTGCTTGTGATAATTATTATATGCAGTACCAGGCCTTTTCCAGCTTAGCATGTTTCTTATTTCTTTGTACAGCTTTAGTCTTGATTTAGTTTTTACAATCCAGCTCTTTACTATTCATCAGTTTTTGTTGGTTTATATGTTTGTCTTGGTTAACTGCCTGGGCTGCCTCGGCTCTCCTGTGCTGCTTTTTTTTTGGTAACACATCCAGCCTATTACTCTCAAGGTGTGTCTTCAATGTCTTTGGAATAATCCAATAGCATAAGAAGCATGCTCAGAGAGCCATGACTGATGCATAAGATCTGGTCATTTCACAGGGAGTTGTGGGCTGGATGTTTGTGTGATTCGGGCATGGCTCAAAGGTATCAACTTATGCTCCCGATGTTCTTTTCAGTGTCTTATGATTCCTTTGAAATCATAGGAGAAAGCACCTATTCTCTTTTTGTTTTTGTTTTTTTCCAATAAATTCTTCCTTTAAAAGCATTGAAAGGGAAGTAAGGTATATCTACCTTTGTGGACTACTGGTGGGGTTTGCAAGCCAAAGGCAGCTGGAATATCCAACTTTATCCTTTTCCCTCGTTTCTTTTTCTTCTTTCTCTTTGTATACTTTTCTTGCTGCCAGAGGAATGAAAAACCATTAGCTTAACCCTTCATAAATTCTTTACTTTGATTCAATGGCAACACACACTATTAAATACTATCAAGAGTGTCTCACACTTCCCACAATCATATCATATTGACGATCAATATTTGACTGCAGGACAGAGATTAAGCATTTCAACATGGGTGTTCTTGGTGTAGTTGCAAAGCGTTTGGATGCATTTGTCGGGTACATATTTTTTCTTCTGAATTTCATTATTAGTAGGCATGTCCAATCATCATTTCTAATAAGATATTTTCTATTCAGTCTTAACCATTCCGAGTATCTTCAGGCCAGCCTTTTGACATTGAGATTAAGTCTCTTAACAGTCAATTATTTTTTCTTCTTGTTTCTCTTAAAATAACATGTGGAAACAAACTTGTCATCGAGGCTAAACCTCAAAGAGTTTTTATTCATTTATATATTGATGACTACTCTAACAACAATTTTCTTGTGTTTAACCAGGCCCGGAATCATGCTTGTTTTTCCACTGTGAGTAGTGAAAGATACCCCCTATTATTTATCTTAAAAGTGTTTAAAATTACTCTGACCAAAGAAAAATGATGAAGAAGAAACTAAAGAAAAGCCAATAAGATGTGATAACTAACTTGAGTTTTGTATGAATGATCATGGCTTGAATGAACAGGTATGCATCATTGCGAGCCATCGAAAGCCCTTCATCTCTTGATGACCAACAGTGGCTAACCTATTGGATAATATACTCTTTCATTTCCATTTTCGAGTTATCATTTTGGAGAATCCTAGTTTGGTAATGTTAAGATTATAAAATACACACACGTGTGTATGTGTGTGTGTGTGTATTTATATATATATAATTCACCCTGGATATTTATTTGCCTTCTCTAATTTTGAGAAGGAAATGTGTATGATATTGCAGGCTACCCTTCTGGCCATACATGAAGTTGTTGTTTTGTATGTGGCTGGTACTGCCCGTTTTCAGTGGGGCTTCATATATCTATATGAACTTTGTGAGGAAGTATGTGAAGTTTGGTGGCACAGTGAATGGGGATTACCCAGAAGAAAGAAAGAAGGTTCTCCAGATGCTGAGCCTTGATGCAAGGATTGCAGTGAACCAATATGCCGATAAAAATGGATGGAGTGCTGTTGAAAAAGCTATCAAAGCTGTAAGCAATTAAACCAATTCCCATGCATGGATAAAACAATGCGGTAACTCTATATGCATGCTATATATGGTGATTTGATTAATTAATTCTGTTTGAGTTGATTTTCAGGCTGAAAGAGAAGTAAAGAAGAGCTATTGAGAGGATCAAAATTATCAACCACTTCCTCTACCAGTTCATCACAGCATTCATGTCAAATTCAAGATTGTCAGTAGGAGGTGACACAGGAAATGAAATATGCATGTACTAGATAGGCATATAATGTGTGTAAACTTCATGCAATAAAGTGAAAAACGAAGGAGTGGAATTTTAGCGTGCATCTGAAGGAGAACATGCTTCTCATCCATGCAAGATTGGCTTTAAGCTTTGAATTGTGCCTTGCTTGAACTTATCAGTCAATTAACCCATAAAGTTAAAACCTACCTCTCACCTTATTATTTTACGTTTGTTTTTTACATTATTATTTTGAGGATGATCTAAAATTCGATTGGAAGAAGATTTTTTTTTTAATATATATATATATACATATATGGAAGAGAATTTAATTGAGTACACGAAAATTGAGTTTGGACATAGTTTTTAAATTACAAATACTAAAAGTACAGTGATGGTTTTAAAATTACAAAGTAGCTTTTGATTAATGTTTTAAAATAAAACAAAAAAAATTGAGATAATAGTGGTAGAAAGTATTTTTTTTTTTTAAAAAAAATCAAAATTCATTAAATTCTATTTCTGTCTTTGTTTTTCTAATTAAATGTTATGATCGGGTCCTATATTCTTGACTAGCATATAAGCAAGGTTTCTTTACAAGTTTATTACCTACGCGAACCTAAATGTACTTGTAAACTTTTTTTCTTCTTAACTCAATCAAAGTTCCTTGCAGAATTTGATATTATAAATTTGATATTATAATTAAGTCTATAATATAAATCAATTATCTTAATACAAATCTTAATATAAATTTAGTAAATATAAAGCACTAACTAAATATAACAGAATAATATCAATCACAATAAAAAAATATATTTTGAAAGTTCAACAAAAATAACTTGCTAACAAAGCTATAGACTTGAAAAAAAAAAATAACGAGAGAGTGAGTTCAACAACTCGGTGAATAAATAACATTTAATATACACCTACGAGAGAATATAACAATGATGAATATATAGAAGTTTGACTTTATGCTTTTACAAAAGAATTTTACAAGCAGGTCATAACAACAAATATTATAAGATAAAACTCATCAGAAAATTAAAATGCAGTGAATATGACGCTCCAGACTGTGGGATGATTAGTTACCACAGGTTGGTAACTCCCCCGACCAATAATGGTTCAAAACTACGATATACACAAATGCTAACACTATCCTGTTAACATGAATATTTTGACTAACATACAATAGGATCATAAACAAACAAACATGATCATTTCTTAAAGGCTCAACTCATACAATAAGTAATCATGTTTTATCATAAATAAGAGATAATAAGCAATATTTATATTACCAAGAAGCATGGTCCATTTTATATTAACAATTCAAATATTTTTACTATTCCTCTTGCAAATATTATCCACTTACCTAACTTAAGGTAGAAGAAATACAATAACAGATATTAAAGGAAATCCTATTGACGCTTAGCAGGTAAAATATCGAGAGTATTTGAGTATAAAAGAAGACATACTGAAAAACAACTCAAAATAGATAACATAAGATATTAAAACTCTAAGATTATAGATTAAAACATAATTATAAAAATAAAACTGATTCATCCAATCAATCCCGAAAATTCCCCAAACTTACAGGACCTAAAAAACTCATTCATTCTTCATTGCTGGGCCAACCAATTGATCAAAATTAACCCACCGGTCAACCAAAACTAGTCAGGCCAACCGGTCGGCAGATTGATTGAGATTTTAGAATCCTAATCTACTAATCTCTCAAAAAAAGACAAATCTCTAAAGCTCAACTAATACCTTAAAAACCCATAATAATTAACCCCTAACACTTCAATTAACCCATCAATCAAACTCAAAAACATAAACTTCAAAATCCTAAATCTTAAAAAATTTGAAATCTTAACTAATAGCAAAAACTATACATATCAAAGTATAATTCTTATCTTAATAACTTATTTTCTCTAACTTTCTTCTTTTTCCTGTATCTCTCCCTCTTCTTTCTTCTTCTCCTTCACCTCTTTCAATTCTCTTTCTCTAAATTTTGATTTCACTTATTTTTTTTCTTTTCTATTTAAATTTATCAACTTTTATGCAATTATCAAATTACCCCTCACTCATTTATTTCTATTGTGTACTCCTCCAAGAGTATTGTTGCCATTTCCTATTAAATTTTTTTTTTCCAAAATATTACACTAAACATGTTTATATCTTTTAAGAAAACAAACCAATGCTATATAACTAAAAAAATTAATAATAAAACCTATGCTATGGAACTAAAAAAAATTAATAATAAAACTTACCTATGATGATGAGGGTGTAATTTAGTCATTATAGTTTATTGAAAGTAATTAATTAATTAATCCTTGTAGTATAAAAAATAATAAAATAATTCTTAATCAATATTGACCAACCTTAATCTAGTAGCTTTTTGCTAAAAACAAGAGGATTAACTAATTAAACAATTTGATTAATCTATAGGGACTAATAATTAATTCAAATATAGAATATAGATAGATTATTTCTTACCTTAAAAAGTCAGAACTCTTGAACTCATCCATTCAAGCGGTTTTGTTCCTTGTCCTTTACAACAATGCACGCGGATTCATTCTCAGCCTCAAGTTCAAGAGATGATGATTTCACTTTGTAATTAAAGATTTGTATATCCACAGCCTACAAGACTTGCATTCCCTCCCTCTATGTCTCTCTCTTCTCTCTAGCTTCACCTCTAAAACAAGCAACCATGGAACTTGTAAGAACTTACTCTGTCTCAACAATTCATGTCCCAAATTCAATAAGCAAAACCCAATTTACCAAACCCAATTTCTTGAATTTTCAGTTTAATCCAATACCCAGTTCATGTCTCTTACGAATTCATGGAAAAACATCATCAAAATCCAAGCTTTTTACCATATCACCATCACCATCCTCCGTTTCAACAGACTCGATAGGCCCACCTGAGCCAGAGGTTGAGGTTGAAACTAAAGGAGAGAAGTTTGATTGGTATGCTCAGTGGTATCCACTCATGCCAGTTTGTGATCTGGATAAAAGGGTGCCACATGCAAAGAAAGTGTTGGGTCTTGATGTTGTGGTGTGGTGGGATAGGAATGAGAGTGAATGGAAGGTCTTTGATGATACTTGTCCTCATAGGTTGGCTCCATTGTCTGAAGGAAGGATTGATCAGTGGGGGAGGTTGCAGTGTGTGTACCATGGTTGGTGCTTCAATGGCTCTGGTGACTGCAAGCTCATCCCTCAAGCACCTCCGGATGGTCCTCCAGTAATAATTATTTTTATTTATTGTCTTAATGCTTATTATTTATTCTTGGATGTTGCTGCATTATATTATACGATGCTTACATTGAAGCATTATTATATGGTCCTTCATTTACATAGATGGCAGTGACGCAAGGCATGTCGTGTTTGAGGCAAAAATATTGACAAAGCAATACTGTATTGATAGATGTTGGAGTGCAGGAAAATTCTGATGGAATTTCACATGGTAGAATTGCATTATTATTACCTTGAGATGATTATTTTAGGCAAAGATGTTATGTTGTTCCTCTTGCTGCACTGATTTAGCTTTCATTGTTTATGTTCAGCAAACTTTTTCCTTGTCAAATGGGATTTTAGTTAATCTTTCCATCAAATGATGCAGGTCCACACATTCAAGAAAGCATGTGTAGCTGCTTATCCAAGCACTTTGCATCATGACATTGTATGGTTTTGGCCGAACACTGATCCACAATACAAAGATATTATTTTGAAGAAACAACCGCCCTTCATCCCAGAATTGGAAGATCCATCCTATACCAGAACAATGGGAAATAGAGATATTGCATACGGGTATGCAAAGACGCAGTTTGCACTTAAATTGTTCCTCATGTTATCTATAAATTAAATTCTAAATTTATTTCTATTCTTCGCTAGATGCACTGTCATGTTTACTGTTTCTGCCAGTAGAGTTTGGGGCATAACTAATTCTCGTAAGAATTAGCTTTCGTAGATGATTGTTTGATATATCTTTTAAATGGAGTAATTTTTCTTGAGTATCTTTGACTTAAACTCCATGAAAAAGTTACAGAAATTAAAACTACATCCATACTAAGATCGAAGTTATCTTGTCTTAGCTTTGCTTCTCTAAACTACATCTTCATTTTCAGGTATGATGTCTTGGTTGAAAACCTGATGGATCCTGCTCATGTTCCCTATGCACACTATGGAATCATGAGAACACAAACACCGAAAGGTGTGTTAGGGCGTTACATTTTGTTCTCTTAATTTGTGTAGTTCATGTGATTCAACCTAAAATTTCCCTGCAGTGAAGGTTGATAGAGAAGGGGGCAGACCTGTTGCATTGAGTGTCAAGAAACTAGACATAAATGGTTTTGAAGGAGATCAGGAGTGGGGTATTAGTAAATTTATCGCACCATGTATCTTTTATGCCTATACTAAACCTTTGGAGAATCAAGGTAATGGAGCTGCATCGTCAGCTGGGACCAGAAAGGTAAGCATTTGCTCGTTGTATACTGTTCCGAGATAAAACATGGGATGATTTTTCATAAATTAGTCTTGAAAACTCAAAGTTATGCTAGGCTTGTCTTTTAAAACGTGATTTCCTTTTTATACAGTTGCTTCTCTAGTTCTCATCATCTTTTTTTTCCATTAATTTTGTCGCTCTGCAGCCTTCTGCACAACGGAAAATGGCCTTAATTTTTATCTGCATTCCAGTTAGTCCAGGAAATAGCAGATTGATATGGGTCTTTCCTAGAAACTTTGGAGTTTGGATTGATAAAGTTGTTCCAAGATGGATTTTTCATGTGGGACAAAACCTAATTCTGGATTCAGACCTGTATCTTCTTCATGTGGAGGTGATTTTTCTGTTTATGAAAACAGAGTTTTCTTTTGCATCTAGTTACCTTGTTGACTATTACTTAACTTATCATTAATTAGGATGAATAATATTAAAGTAAACGCACTGATAGGTATACCGACCCTATATAAAGGTTAATCAATGTCTAGTTTGGTATAAATTTTTTCATGAATTGCATTTAGTGGTGCTGTTAAATTCCTTCTGGTAGTCAAAAACCTGGGCTGAGGACATTTTTGCTGGACAAGATATTGTATTAGAAATGTTATGATCATGCTCATCCAGTATCAACAGAAATCTAAAATCCTATGATTTTCCTTTCTGCACAAGGATGGTTTACTATGAAATATCATCCTTTACTTTAATGGAATTGTAATTTGATAGAACAGAAACTTTTGTAACATTTCATGCTGTGAGAAGTGGTCATTTATCGTAGCTCAATGAACATTTTCCTTTCTGCTTATACCAAAGAATTCCAGTCTTTATTTTTATACTCTCTAAAACTAGAAAGTGGAGCCTGCACTCAGCTCACATTGCCTAACTACAATTCTCTGCGCAGGAGCGCAAGATCATGGATGCTGGCCCTGCAAACTGGCAAAAGGCTTGTTTTGTGCCAACAAAATCGGATGCCCTTGTGGTTGGTTTCAGAAGATGGTTAAACAAGTATGCTGGTGGCGAAGTTGATTGGAAAGGCAAGTACAGTGGGGCTCTTCCCCCAACTCCTCCCAGAGAACAGCTGATGGACAGGTAATGATTGTCTCATCTACAAATGGAGATTCAGCATTTCAGTTTGAGAAACTTAGTTTTCTGCTAAATTTGGAACTGTCTTTCAGGTACTGGTCCCATGTGGTAAACTGCCGCAGTTGCAATGCTGCACACAAGGGCCTCAATGCTCTAGAGGTTGTTCTGCAAGTCGCTTCTCTAGCTTTCGTTGGGATTGTTGCTGCAACCAAGCAGAATGTCATGTCACTAGCTGCAAGAAATACTATGATAGCAATGGCAGTAGTATGCTTTGCGGGATCAAAATTGTTGGCTCACTTCATCTACAAAAACTTCCATTACCAGGACTACAATCATGCTTTTCGCTGAGGCATATACTCATACTGTTTACTGCAAAACATTACAGAGTCAGGGCTCTAATGTACAGTCATTGTAAACTCAGATGATATTCGAGCTTTGAGAGACATGTTTTGGGGGGACTGACTATAAGAAAAAAAATTACTTCTAAGAAATTAAGCCCCAGAGGGGGGGTTGGTTTCAGGTCGCGTGATTTGAATTGCTCAAACTACGATGTTCTAACAATTATAAATAGTCATTTGTAATGTTTTATCAAACCACTTGCTAGTCATTAATATATTATAGGTCAAATGTAATATCCTTTGTACCGCTTGTCATTCAAATGAAACATCTAAGCTTCTAATTCACAAGTTTTTCAAAAAAATTGAAAACAAAAACTACAAATGACATCAGATAACTTCTGAAAATACATATCAATGATGTTTATCCATCATAGAGATTTTTTCCTTATGGGTATGCAAAGATGTCATTTGAACCCTAGTGTTCATTTTTATTTCCAAACTAGATTTATTTCTAGTTCTGGCCACATTTTATTGCTTCTGGCTGTACATCTTGGGTCATAAGCACTATTGCTGAAAAGGATTAGCTTCCATATAATGGCTGAATTATTGCTTGCAATTTCAGAAATGATTTCTTGATTGAAAATGTGTAGGATCCTGGTCATCTTCCCTGTGCACATTATGGACTAGTAAACGCACCCTGTATCTTTTATGCTTATAGTAGCCCGGGTGATGCACCAGAAAAGGTGATCGTTAACATTTATGATTCCTGATTCTCCTGTTCTTGGGTCTTATTTCACAAACAATTTGTTGTCGAAGCAGGGTTCTATGCGATAGAGAATGGCATATAGTTAGTCCAGGGGAAAAAAAGATTGATATGGATCATTCCAGGAAACTTTGGACTGATAAAGTTGTCCCACGATGGATTTTTCATTTGGAACAAAACCTCGTCCTGGATTCAGATCTGTATTTTCTTCGTATGCAGGTGGTTTTTCTGTTTATGAAGCCATAAGTTTCTTTTGTCATGTATCCTGGTTTGAAGAACATATTGTAGCTTGCACTCTGTTGTAAGAACCATGTTTCGGCCTAATCTAAGACCAAAGTTCAGCCCAAATCTTATCCAACTAACCTAGGTATTTAAAGAAAAAGTTCCTAAGCATTGTTTTCTCTTTTTTCCTCTTTACCTCCACTTGCCGTGACCTTCCTCTCCTATATACAAGGGAATTCAGCTTTGAATTTAATTTTATGGTTCAAGAAAGGTTGAAGAAAAAGTAACTGATTTTTCTCTTTTGTTATTTTCAATTAAGGATTGATTGTGGAAGGTTTTAAGACATGTTTAGGGTTTTCATATTGTTTTAAAGATAGAATGATTTAAGAGATTGAATTGATGTTCTAGAGTGTTAGTTGATCTTAAATGAACTGATTATATAATTGGAATCATGGGTTGTTGAAGAGCATATTATATTATTATGTAATTTGCAATTTTAAAGACGGGTAGATCAAGATTCTAGAAATCCCAATCAACTAGTTGATCGGTTGGCTGAGTCGGCCGACCGGTTGTTCTAAAACGGTCAACTAGTTGGTTGATTGCTTCCGGTTGACCAATTGGTCTAAACTGGCTGACCGGTTGGTTTGTGATAGTGGCTGACCGGTTGGTCATTTTGGTGGATCGGGCAATAGAGTTTTATCAGGCCTGTTAGGTTCGATCAATTTAGGTTATGTTCGAGATCGATCGGGTAAAATAGTTCGGTTTTACATTTATATTTTGGTATCTAAGCTTAGAATTTTTAATCTTTTAAGTTTTTTCTTCAAGTAGTTTTTGAGTGTTTTCCGTATCAGTTATAGGTTCTGCTAATATTCCTACTAACAATCTTCAATAGTTTTCGATTCTGTATCTGTTTGTCTTTTGCTTTGATTTTCTGGATAAGTAAAATAATATTTAATATGCATGTAATATAAATAAATATGCATTTTGATTATATGATGGATACAACTAGTTAATTTCTTGAATATTTATATATGTTGCTTTATTTTCCAAGTACTTATCCATTCTTGAATTTGCATTCGTATTTTGTTAAACTAAATTCTATTCGATATGATATACATTGTTTTAATAATTATACGAGTATCTAATATGTCTCGATATCGGTATACTTGTCAGTAACTCCATGCCAATAAAGAAGAGTTAGTCTATGTTCACATAATATTCTATATA
>Ga0307517_10007827_pt1 | contig 15485 bp, 16 predicted proteins | sample 23_EM_MG_FD_194515 | JGI IMG/M metagenome (GOLD analysis project Ga0307517, IMG submission 194515) | Populus trichocarpa ectomycorrhiza microbial communities from riparian zone in the Pacific Northwest, United States - 23_EM | ecosystem: Host-associated > Plants > Roots > Unclassified | place...
TCGCACTCAGGTGAAGTTCGCAGAGTTGCGGGCAAGGTACTTAGTTAGTATAGAGTTAGCATGTATACCGCGATTGCTCAGACGCGGAATATAAATATCGAAGCATCTTCGCTGCTATTTAGAACAAGAAGCACGGAGAAGAGATCTTATCAATATAATAAGTTATTCTACACTTTTATATCGTTACCAATACTTCGACGATCTATACCAAAGCGAACCATTATATCTAGCCTACATTACTCGTGTCTTCTTAACGAGTTCTCCGATATAATCACGATTCAGGTCCTAGCTGTCGGAATACCTCACGCCGAAGCTACCACCTAACAGAGAGCCACTAAACGGTTGAGTGACTCCGACATCCACTTGTCCAGTTTCGTGGGGGTGGGGCATGACGGTGCGGCCGGGACCTTAAAACCCTCTTAATGATCGGGTCCAGGGTTTCCCAGTCCGTGTCTGCCCATCGCAGGCGTGGGGCCTTCTGGTTCAGGGAGGGTGTGGCGAGTGTGATTGTAATTGGTATGTGGTCGGATCAGGTTGAGGGGAGGGAGGCCTCCCGGCTTTTTACCAGGGGGAGGAGTGGGGCGTTTGCAAAGGCGAGATCTATGACCGAGGGGGGAGCTTTGCCCACTAGTGGGAACCTTGTGTACTGACCCGGGGGATTCAGGAGGGCGAAGCCGGACTCTGCTGCTTTCTCGAAGTAGGGAGTCGAGGACAAGATCTCTCGTGACGAGAAATGTCGTAGAGGGTCCGAGAGGGGGTTGTCAATGTTGAGGTCTCCCACAACCAGGAGGGGAAACCGAAGATCGGGAAAAAGAACTTCTGGTGGGACGGAGTGAATTCTGTCATCATCAGTGTTGGTGGAGTAAGTGTTAATAACCCGGAAGGAGTGGAAACCGGTGCCACAAAGAGGCTCATTGGAGGAAATGTCAAGGGCGAGGACATCGTCTACCCCCTTGAACCTCAGGAGCACCGTATAGTTGGAAAGAAAATACATATGAACGTAGGCAGTCACACGTGGCTTCCTAACCGGGGGAAAGAAGGACTTGAAACCGTTAAAGGAAGGAAGGTGAGCCTTGTTGACAGGTGGATCCTGCAAAAGGACTATTGAGGGGTAGGTGGTCGCTTCTCTGAACGCCTCAAACAAAGAAAGAAAAACATTCCAGCTCCCAAGGCAGTTATGTTGAACGATGGAAAGAAACGCAGGGGCAGAGGCCGGCCCGTGACCCAGGGGAGGAGGCATGGGTTGATTATCCATTACCGGGACGAACCCAACGACCGAGAGGGGCAGGGGAAGGGCTCGGCTCCTCCAGGGGGAGAGGACCACCAAAACCGTGAGTAGTGCCAGGGCACCAGGAGGGTCCACCTGGGGGAGGTTGTCTGAGGGTCACGAGGTCCACCTCAAGGGTAGGCTTCGTTACGGGGCCCCGTTACCGAGGAGCAGGGACAAAATAACATAGGTTATTCTGATTAACTGGTCGAAAAAATCATCCAAATCGGACAAGAACTGACTGAGATAGAGCTCTTTGAAGTTAGACAACTTCACAGAGCTCTATCTCACTCAGTTTTGGTCCGATTTGGACGATTCTTTTTTTAATATGCAGTTAATAACCTGCTCTTGGCGCCCCGTTTGTCAGAAATGGGGCCCGTAACGAACACTACTCAAGGGGACCCTTCCTGGAGGGGGGAGTAGTGGGTGCTGGGCCGCCATCGACCGCCAAATCCATGGGCTCTTGACCGATCGGGGCGGGGGCTGGCGAGTTTGTTCGGGAAGGGACAGGCGGGGGAGGTCGAGCTGGACACTCCCTGAACGTGGCAGTGTGGTCATTACCGCAGTTGCAGCAATGGGGGGGCAAGGTGGGGGGCAACAGGATGGGACTGGCTTATTGTTTCCGCTCCTGGGGCAGGTGGGATTCTGACATCTGTGAGCCGCGCGAGTATGATGAAGCCCACAAATGGGGCACGTGGAGTTGGTGGCGGGGCATCGTTGATTGGCGTGTCCGTATCTCCAACAGTTTATGCACTGGGAGGTTCTGAAGGAGGACAAGGCAAGTTCGACCTTGTGTTTCTGTGAGAGGATGACGACCCCTGATGTGAGGGCCGAAGCGTTCTGGGGGTCGACAGTGATAACCACCGAAGTGGCCTACTTGGTCTTCCTAGAATCTCGGCTAGGGTTAAGGTACCTGGCTAAGAGAATCGGGGTCGCTTTGTCGTTGAGCATTGCTTGCCTGAGATATGGGAAGAGTTCCTCTTCATCTTGAGGGAGGAAACGTAACGGCAGGCCGTGAATGGCCAGTTGAACGGCTGTAGGGACGAGGACGAGAGTGCACCAAGGGTTTTCGCCTACTGGCAATGATTGGTGGAGGGCCCTGGTGAGGGAATTGAAGTATGGGGCGTATGACGCAGCAGGAGTTGCCTTGTCAGTTAGGGTTAAGGAGATGGAGCCCCGAGGGCTGACAGTGGCGGAGAAACCCAAGGGGAGGAGGCAGTTTGACTCGCGAAGGACGCGAGCAGGGATGTCAGGAAAGGTAGCGGCAATGGTGAGAGTGTCTGGGTGAGGAGAAGGGGACTGGCGAGGAGCAAAGAAGCGTCGTTGGGAACATCGAAGGGATTATCCGCTAGTCCTTTTTTCTTTTTTATAATCATGTGTTATTTGTTTTAGGTACAAAAAGCCTTATGCAGCACTAGCTATGAAGAGAAAAAAACCTATAAGCCCAATAACAACCGCCCGCTTCACCTCATCATAGGAAAAATCAAACCCCCTGAAACCATAGAAGAAACTTCCCCCTCCTAGCACCTAAGACTCGCACCTCAGACACGTAGGGAAACAACTCATAGAAACGTACAGGAGAGAGACCCAAACCCTTCCGCAGGCCCCCTGGTAACACTAGGAAAAAAATCAAAGAAATGACGAGATGTAACTACTATTGCCAATATGCCTAACCAAAAGGCCCCGCGGCTAGTCGCCGTAAGGGGCAGGCCGGTTCACGGTCGGGACTCGCCAGAAGATGGGGAACCGTCAGCGTTTAGGAGAGACCAAGGAGGTAGTGCAATACCATGATCAACCGTAACCTAAGCGAGGTTTGCGACCAGAGGTAACTCGCAGGGGGGAGAGAGAAGGTAGGCGAGCGGAGCCACCGGGCAGAGGGGATGCCAGCCAACGACGATGAGCAGTAGGGTGCCAGCCAAGCAGTAGCAGTAGGGTGCCAGCCGGTGAAGAGCAGTAGGATGCCAGCCGGAGAGAGGATGGTAGCAGTACATTGCAAGCGGACAGAACCGGGAGGACGAGAGAGGAAGGGTTGCGAACAAGCTAGCGGCAGCTGACAAACGGGCCATAGCAAGGGCTTTTGGGACGACGACGAAACTGAGCGAGACCGTGATGTTACTAACCGAGGCTTTCCCCATCAGAGGTACAAGCCCAGCAAGCCAAGGCCTACTTCAACCGAGAGTCGGGCACCATGACGCCGACCGTGAACGAAGCGAGAAGCTTTCCGACCGTGCAAAATGCTATCCGAGGTGCAAAGCCAGTGCGGGGTAAGGGGGAGAGCCGAACTTCATGAGCTGGCGTCAACGAAGAACGAGAACCAGAACCCCAAGGAGGCGAGGCCGTGAGGCCACAGGAGAGGAGGGAAGATGGCTTAACGTCAACTCCTAGGCAGAAGCCATCGTGGGAGAAGAGAGGTGGGTGCGGGAAAGTCGCGATAATTTCTCATGGTGTTGAGATTTCAATCGCTGGAGGTGTTGTTGCGATGGTTCGTGGTTATCCCTTTGTTCTTTTTTTTTTTTCTTTTTTGTAATCATGCGTTATTTGTTTCTAGGTACAAAAAGCCTTAGGCAGCACTAGCTATGAAGAGAAAAAAACCTATTATTGCAAACCCACCACCCGCTTCACCTCTTCATGGGAAAAATCAAACACCCCGAGTCCATAGCAAAAGCTTCCCCCGCCTAGCGCCTAAGATAATATACCCCAGACACGTAAGGAAACAATATATAGCAACGTACAGGTAGAAAGACCCAAACCCTTCCGCAGGCTCCCCTAAACAAAAGAAACAACGGCTGTTCTAAGGCCCTTTCAGGGCCTGATTGGACGATCGGTGACCGGTGACAGGAGAAAACATGGAAACCATGGGCCCACAATAACGACTCGCGCGGTCGTGCAAGTCATTACATCGATCCATGGCGTTGGACAATAGCCACGGAGGCAGTGCTATACCACGACTAGGCGTAACCGACGAAGGGTCATCCGATCAGAGGAGGAGCAGTAGGGTGCTAGCCAGCGAGTAGCAGTAGAATGCCAGCCGGTAAGTAGCAGTAGGGTGCCAGACAGAGGGGAGCCGTAGGGTGCCAGCCAGGGGAGGAGTTTGAGCAGTAAGGTGCCAGCTTATGGGGCAGTATGGTGCCAGCGCATGGAAGCGGGAGGGTGGAAAGGGAAGGATCGCGAGCGGGCTAGCCACAACCAACTAACGGGCCATAGCAAGAGCTTTTGGGACAACAGCGAAACCGAGCGGGACCATGATGTTACTCACCGAAGCTTTCCCCATCAGAGATACAAGCCCAGCAGAACCGAAGCCTTACTTCTACCGCGAGTCCGGACGCCATATCACCGACCTTGAACGATACGAGAAGCTTTCCGACCATGCAAAATGCGATGCGAGGTGCAAAGCAAGTGCGGGGTAAGTGTGAGAACCGAACTTCATGAGCGGGTATCAACGATGAACAGGAACAAGAACCCCAAGGAGGGGAGGCAGGCGTGCCCCACGAGAGGAGGGAAGATGGCTTAACGTCAACCCCTAGGCAGTAGCCATCGTGGGGGGAGAGAGGTGGGTAGGGGGAAGTGACCATGATTTCCCGTGGTGTTGAGATTTCAATCGCCGGAGGTGAAGGAGAGATGGTTCGTGGTTATCCCTTAGTCCGTTTTCTTTTTTTTCTTTTTTTTCTTTCTTTTTTTCTTTTTTTTATAATCATGCGTTCATTGTTTCTAAGGTACAAAAAGCCTCATGCAGCGCTAGCTATGGAGAGAACAAAACCTATAAATCAAAACAAATAACAAAAGAAAGTCACGGCACTGGTTAAATATCCACTATCGCGAAGGTTTCTCCTCCACTGGGCCTCTGGCCACGTCAAAAGGAAAGATACAAACTAAGTAAAGCTTGATTCAAGTAAACAAAGCCTACATAACGTCGTAGGAAAGAAAAATCCAACAGACCTAAACCTCAGGTAACGAAAAAACACGAAACGCCGGGGGGGGTACTGCTAGGGGTGAGAGGGGCAACAGGGGTGAGGAAGGGGGAGTATCTAGCGGAAACATCATAGGGGGGAATCCGGTGGAGATTACGCTGATGAAGGTAGCGAGCCTTTTACGCAAAAAAAGAAAAGGACCAACGAGGAGCGTCCTGACTGACGCTCGAAACACCGTGGAGTTGGCGTGAGCGAGCGCCCTGTCTGGACGGGCATGTGAGGATGGCGTGTTCGTACGTCTCTGGTTGAAGACCACAACGGGGGCAGGAGGTGTCGGCGTCTGGGGACCTCCAGGTCGGGTGTGCGGCCAGGTAACTTTCGCCGGCTCTCATCTGGTAGATCCTTCCTGCTATGAACTTGCCCAGCCCCATGAAGGGCCGTGGGTTCAAGGCGGGGAGGTGGTGGTAATACCCTGGCGTTGGGAGGAGGCCTGGCCACTCTGCAAGGAGGGCCTGCCTGACCCTCTTTTTCAGGGCGGAGTAGGTGTTATCAATCAAGGACCGAGGGAGGATGGTGGGGGCCGAGGTGACAAGGTGTGAATTGATCATGGGCATCTTGTGATCACGGGCATCTTGGGTTATCCCTTAGTCCTTTTTTCTTTTTTTCTTTTTTTTTGTAATCATGCGTTCAGTGTTTCTAAGGTACAAAAAGCCTCATGCAGCGCTAGCTATGGAGAGAACAAAACCTATAAATCAAAACAAATAACAAAAGAAAGTCACGCCACCAGTTAAATATCCACTATCGCGAAGGTTTCTCCTCCGCCGGGCCTCTGGCCACGTAAAAAAGGAAGGATACAAACTAACTAAGGTTTGACTCAAGATAAGGAAAGCTCACATAACGTCGCAGGAAAGAAATACCAACAGGCCTAAACCTCAGGTAACGAAAAAACACGAAACGCTGGGGGGGGTACTGCTAGTGGTGAGAGGGGCAGTGGGGGCGAGGAAGGGGGTGTGTCTGGCGGAAACATTGATGGGGGAAATCCGGTGGAGGTGACGCTGATGAAGGTGGCGAGCCTTTTGAGCAGTGGGAGGGAGGACCAAAGGGGAGCGTCCTGACCAACACTCGAAACACCGTGGAGTAGGCGTGAGCGCCCTGTCTGGAGGGGCATGTGAGGATGGGATGTTCGAACGTCTCGGGCTCAAGACCACAGCGGGGGCAGGAGGTGTCAGCATCAGTGGACCTCCATGTTGGGTGGGCGGCCAGGTAGCTTTTCCCGGCCCTCATCTGGTGGACTCTGCCTGCTATGACCTTGCCCAAGCCCATAAAGGGAGGCGTGTTCAGGGCGGGGAGGTGGTGGTAATATCCTGGTGTCGGGAGGAGGCCTGGCCACTCTGCAAGGAGGGCCTCCCTGACCCTTTTTTTCAAGGCGGAGTAGGTGTTGTCCATCAGGGACCGAGGAAGGGCAGAGGGGGCCGAAGAGATAAGGTGTGAATTGATCATGGGCATCCTAGACAGCCCGTGGGTAAAAGGGATGGTTTTGTGAGCCACCGCATCTATCGGCAGATGGTTCCTCAGGGGGGGGACGGGCCACGGGGTTTTCCACTGGAGGGGGAGATACACAGACGAGAGGCCCCTTGTTAGGGCCCTTGAGGAGTCATGTGCCCGGTGGGCAGAAAGGGAGGGAAAGGATGTCTGGAGGCGTGCTCTTGCTGGGTTTAACTCCAGCGGGCAGCAAACAACCCAACGCGCCACCAGTCTTTGTCGTTGGGAGATCAGGAGAGCGACCGGGGGGAGGCAAGATTCCACCGCAAGGATCACGGTAGAGGTGGCTGAGAAGCAGTTCGTAGTCCATCTCTGGACTTTGTGCCAAAAGGTGTTCAGGCGCACCATGGCGCCTGCGCTGGGAGTGAAAAGGTCCGACCCATATAGTAAGATGCGGGCGACCAAGGACGTTGCTAGCCTGTGGCATTGGTATGGGGCTAGGCCCGCCCCGGGGAGGCTAAGGCGTCTGATGAGGGCAAAGGCACCCTGGGCGAGGGCCAGTCGGCGCAAGAAGTGGGCGGAGGAGTCAAGAGCAGGAGTGAACCAGTACCCGAGCCACCTAAGCGAGTCGCGGAGCCGGAACAGCTCTCCTTTGATCTGAATACGGGAGAGGCACCTTGGTGAGTTCCTCTGGCTGGGGGTCCTCCAGTGTATGAGTTCTGTTTTGGCGACCGAGAAGGAGACCCCTATGCGGAGGGCCTTAGCTTCTAGCTTTTCGAACAGTTTCTGGAGGTGGCGGATGTTGCCCCTGTATGAAGGTGAGGCAGCAGTGAGGGCGAAGTCATCAACGTATGAGATCATCAGACCTCGAGGGGCTTTGAAGTAACGGGGCGAAACGTAGAGGTGAAAGAGAAGAGGGGAGATGGGTGAGCCTTGCGGGACTCCGACATTTACCGGGGCTGGGGTCACAGGGGCCCCCTGAAAGACTAGGGTGCAGCTTCGTTCTCCCAGGAAGGACGAGACCCAGGAGACCAGGTAGCCGGGGATCCCGCCATCCCTCAGAATGCGGGCAAGAGTGGAGTTGTCGACGTTGTCGAACCCTGCTTTGATGTCCAAGAATAAGGGCGAGACCTTGAGGCGGGGTCTTTGAAGTGTTTTCACATCGTTGAAAAGGGTGAGGACCGCATCGTAAGTGCTCAGTCCAGGCAGGGAGCCGCATTGGTTGGGGTTCAGCATGCCTATTGATCGGGCTGCCAGGAGGAGGCGGGCCGCAATTATCCTTTCCCGGATTTTCGAGACTGTGCGGATTAGGACAATTATCCTGAAGGAGGCTGGGGACTCGTAGGAGGGTTCCCCAGGCTTGTCGAGTACAATCCCATTTGACCCCTTCAGGGAGGCAGGGTGATATCCCAGGCTGACTAGCGGGGAGAGGATCTGGAGGAGGATGGAGGGGTTTTCCCTGTTGACTTGCTTCCAGGTAGAGTAAGGGATCCCGTCTGGACCCGGGGCTGACGTGGGTGAGCACTTGGAGAGAGCCGTTGCTATCTCTTCATTCGTTAGTGGTGGAGCTTTTTTGTCAGGCCGCAATCTGGGGGGGGGAGAGAATGGTTCCTTCGGGGGGAAAAGGTGGTCCAACAGGACGTCGTTCATCTGTTGCGGGGTCTCAGCCCCGGGGAGGGAGGGAAATCGGGGATGGGCTCGGCCATAGGCAAACTTCTTGGCCGTCCACAGGGTCTGGGGGGTTGCGCTTAGTAGGAAAGAATACCAGTGTTTGTTTTTGGCGGTCTTAATCGCCTTGAAGTACCCCGCTTTGGAAATGTATGCCACGTCCCGCAGGGCTGGGGTGCCGTGATTCCTAGCCATCCTTGAGGCTTTGTGGAACTCGCGACAGAGGGTTGTTATGTGGGGTGTCCACCAGGGTTTGGAGTAGTGAGAAGGTCTTGAGACGGGGGTGTGTTCCTTGAGAAGGGCGGTGAGTCTATCTAAAGACCCGGCCAACCACTTGTCTAGGTCCGCCGGCAAAGGGCAAACAGGGGCAGGAGGTACCCCAAACTTCTTGATGTGGTGGGACAGTGTCTCCCAATCCGTGTCGGACCACCTAGGGCGCCTAGGGCTCGGGATCAGAGTGGGGGGGGCCAGGTTGATTGTTAGTGGCACATGGTCGGAGCCTGTTGAGGGGAGGGAGACCTCCCATGATTTCAACAATCGGAGGAGGAGGGGGTTTGCGAAAGCCAGGTCTATAACTGAGGGGCGAGCGCTACTGACAAAGGGGAACCTAGTGTATTCCCCGGGCGGGTTAAGGAGAGCCAAGCCGGCCTCGGCTGCTTTCTCAAAGTAGGGGGTCGAGGATCCAATTTCCCGAGGCGAACAAGACCGCAAGGGGTCAGAGAGGGGGTTATGTATATTGAGGTCCCCTACTACCTGGAGGGGGACGTCCAAGGATGGAAAGAGGGTATCGGGGGAGACGGAGTGGACTCGGTGGTCGTGTGTGTTTGTCGAGTAGGCGTTGATGAGCTGAAAGGAGTGGAAGTTTGTCCCAAAGAGAGGTTCCTGGGAGGAGACATCAAGGGCGAGGATGTCATCCACCCCTTTGAATCTTGGGAGCACTGAAAATGAAGCAAGGAAAGACACGTGAACATAAGCCGCCACACGAGGCTTCCTGACAGGGGGGAAAAAAGACTTAAATCCATTAAAAGAAGGAAGGTGAGCCTTGTTGACAGGCGGATCTTGAAGGAGGACTAGTGAGGGGTAGGTTGTCGCTTCTCGGAACGACTCAAATAAAGAAAGCAAAACATCCCAGCTCCCATGGCAGTTATGTTGAACGATGGAAAGTAGTTGGGGATTCAGGGCCGGCCCTATCCCATCAGGGCAGGCGTGATTAATCCTTACCGGGACGAGCCCGACAGTCGGAAGGAGCGGGGGAAGGGCTTTGGGCCTCCAGGGGGAGAGGACCGCCAAAGCCTTGAATGGTGCCCTGACCCGGGGGTCCAGCCGTGGGTGGTTGCCTGGGGGTTACGAGGTCCACCTCAGTGGGACCCATCAGCAAAAATAATACCTTGCGTTCTGTGCGTTCTGTGCATCTGACGCACCTGCCGCTGGAACGCAAATCGCGAACCAGGACGCAACCACCCTACCACACCACGCATCTGACGCAACCTGACGCAGCACCTAATCCTCAGGACGCACCAGACGCAGCACCAAATACTCAGGACGCTACCTGACGCCAGACCACATCTTCCAGAGATAAGCGAAGAGTCCCCCCTTTACTTTTTCCTGACCTGGGTCACACTAGATTTCATACCCTCAAACCGTTAAATTTACTACTAGCAGTCTTCTATTGTTCTAATATACAGGCTAATTCATAGAAAAACTTGAACACTCAGTTATAAGCACCCTTCTGACCCCTTGCCAAACCCCCCCGGGCCCCTCACCCCATTCCCACACTTCGTACCATTTAGCACTGTAACCTCAAGCTCATGAATAAAATTCCCGTGGGGCACAGGAAGGAACCTATACCATCATGTAGCTGGCATCGAGCACAACAATCCCCCGCAATCAGATCCAGAATCGGCCCAGTGGTTGTGGAGGAATCTGCCATCGAGTTCAGGAACCTGTAGAAAGACCACTCTCAGAAGGATTGGCGGATTCATGAGTGTTGATGCGACAGAGACGTACCTTATACCGCCGTGTAGCTGGCGTCGAGCCCAACAATCCTCTGCAATCAGATCCAGAATCGGCCCAGCCTTTATGGAGAAATCAGCCATCGAGTTCTGGGATCGCCAGCACACCATTTAGTACTGTAACTTCATGAATAAAAGTCACGGGGGGAAGTTTCTTCTATCATTGTGAAGCCTGTGCCATGCCCAATAACCTCCCGCAAAGAGTATCAGAATCCGTCCAGCAGTTGTCAAGTAATCTGCCATCTAGTAAAATATCGCCAGCTGTATACCTAATATACCCTCCACAGAAGACAGCGAATTCCTGAGCTCTGATGCGACAGAGACGTACCTTATACTGTTGGGAAGCTGGCGTCAAGCCTAACAACCTCCCGCAAAGAGCATCAAAATCCGTCCGGCGGTTGTGGAGATATCTGCCATCGAGTAAAATATGCCAGGGCTACTATAAAGATCCTCTCCACGGAAGACAGCGATTTCCTGGGTTATGATGTGACACAGACGTCCTTTATACCGCTGCGTAGCTGGCGTTGAGCCCAACGACCTCCCGCAATCAGGTTCAGGATCGGAGCGGTGGTTGTGGAGGAATCAGCCATCGAGTTCTGGGATCGCCAGAGTACCTATAAAGACAACCCCCACAAGAGTCAGCGATTTCCTGGGTTTTAATACGACAGAGACGTACCTTATACTGCCGCGTCGCTGGCGTCGAGCCCAACAGTCTCCCGCAAAGAGCAGCAAAATCCGTCCACCGGTTGTGGAGTAATCTGCCATTGAGTAAAATATCCCCAGGGCTACTATAAAGATCCTCTCCACAGAAGACAGCGATTTCCTGGGTTTTGATGCGACAGAGACGTACCTTATACCGTTGGAAAGCCAGCGTCAAGCCCAACAACCTCCCGCAAACGGAATCAAAGTCCAACCATTGGTTGTGGAGATATCTGCCATCGAGTAAAATATCACCAGCTTGATACTTGATACACCCTGCACAGAAGACAGCGATTTCATGGGTTTTGATGTGACAGGGACGTAGCTTATACCATTGCGTAGCTGGCGTCCAGCCCAATAGTTTCCCGCAATCAGATTCAGGATCGGATTAGTGGTTGTGGAGGAATCTGCCATCGAGTTCTGAGATCGCCAGGGTATCTATAAAGACAACTCTTATAAGGGTCAGCGACTTCCTGAGTTCTGATGCTACAGAGACGTTCTTTATACCGCTGTGTAGCTGGCGTCGAGCCCAACAACCTCCCGCAATCAGATTCAGGATCGGAGCAGTGGTCGTGGAGGAATCGGCCATGAGGTTGTGAGATTGCCAGCACCTCACCCATTTCAGCCCTGTAACTTCATGAATAATATCCCTCTGGGGATGAATCTTATACCGCTGGATAGCTGGCATTGAGCCCAGGAACCTCCAGGTGTCGGATTCAGGATTCATTGTCTGGCTGTGGTGAAGTGTTGCAGTTGTGGCCCGGGAGTGTGGATGTTGAGCCTGAGTGTTGTGATGAAAAGAGTGTCGCGTCACGTCCAGTTTGAGGCTAAGTGCCGAGAAACCACCAGGCACTATGCTAGACTTGAGAGTATTATGGCAATCACTCGCTTTCAGACTGGAGTGAGCTGGCATTTTCGCTCATTCAAAGATGATGTTCTGAAAATAGAGCTCTGAGTGCCAGTGTGACTCGAACATGGGGTCTTTAGCGCAAATTTAAGATTAAGGGTATGATGGCTTTCTCACCAGGCGCCAGCACTAACCATACTGTCTTTGCCAAGAAATACTCCTTGCTCACATCCGGGCTAGAAGACAAAGAAGGCTGAAAGGAGAATCAGGGGTAGTTGTGAATCCTGATGGGCGATGGTGTTGAGGTTTAAGTCAGGATGCATGGGAGGCAGGGTTGCTTGGTTGGATGTGTCCGGACGCAACCCAGTGTAGGCAAGGGTCTCTGGACGCACCTGATGCAACAAGATGTGGGGTATGGGTACAGGACGCACAGGACGCAAAGGACGCAGGGTCCAGGTGGGGAGAGGCAGGACGCAACACTACTGTATCTGACACAGGCCACCTTTTTGCTGATGCCCGCCCTGGCCGGGGAAGTAGAGGGGGCTGGGCCGCCATCGACCGCCATATCCAGGGAGTCTTGACCCGGTGGGACTCTGGAGGCAGGTCTGGTCAGGCTGGTTGAGCTAGGTCGAGCCGGACATTCCTTGAACGTGGCAGTGTGGTCGTTACCGCAGTTGCAGCAATGGGCGGGCGAGGTCGGACAACAGGATGGGACTGGCTTATTTTTCCCGCTCCTGGGGCAGGTGGGATTGTGACATCTGTGAGACGCGCGAGTATGGTGAAGCACACAAATGGGGCACGTGGGGTGGGTGGCATGGTATCGATGATGGACGTGTCCGTATCTCCAATAGTTTCTACACTCGGAGGTTCGGTTGGCTGAGAAGGCAAGTTCGACCTTGCGTTTCTGCGAGAGGATGAAGACCCCGGAAGTGAGGGCGGTTATCCCTTAGTCCCTTTTTGTTTTTTGTAATCATGCGTTATTTGTTTTAGGTACAAAAAGCCTTATGCAGCGCTAGCTATGAAGAGAAAAAAACCTATAACCCCAATAACAACCGCCCGCTTCACCTCATCATAGGAAAAATCAAACCCCCCGAGACCAAAGAAGAAACTTCCCCCGCCTAGCACCTAAGACTCGCACCTCAGACACGTAGGGAAACAACTCATAGAAACGTACAGGAGAGAAACCCAAACCCTTCAGCAGGCCCCTTGGTAACACTAGGAAAAGAATGTAGGAAATGACGAGATGTAACTACTATTGCCAATATGCCTAACCAAAAGGCCCCGCGGCTAGTCGCCGGAGGGGGCAGGCCAGTTCACGGTCGGGACTGACCGGAGGATGGCGACGCGTCGGAGTTTAGGAGAGACCAAGGAGGCAGTGCAATACTATGATCAACCGTAACCTAGGCGAGGTTTGCGACCGTAGAGTAAATCGCAGGAGGGTGAGAGGTAGGTGGGCGAGCGGAGCCACCGGGCAGAGGGGATGCCAGCCAACGACGATGAGCAGTATGGTGCCAGCCGGTGAGTAGCAGTAGGGTGCCAGCCAGAGGGGAGCAGTAGGGTGCCAGCCGGGGGAGGAGTTTTAGCAGTAAGGTGCCAGCTTATGGGGTAGTACGGTGCCAGCGGAGGGAACCGGGAGGGGGGTAGAGGAAGGATCGAGAACGGGCTAGCCACAACCAACTAACGGGCCATAGCAAGGGCTTTTGGGGCGACAGCGAAACCCAGCGGAACAGTGATGTTACTAACCGAAGCTTTCCCCATCAGAGGTACAAGCCCAGCAGAACCGAAGCCTTACTTCGACCGAGAGTCCGGACGCCATATCGCCGACCGTGAACGAAGCGAGAAGCTTTCCAACAGTGCAAAATGCTAAGCCAGGTGCAAAGCAAGTGCAGGGTAAGGGGGAGAACCGAACTTCATGAGCGGATGTCAACGATGAACGGGAACAAGAACCCCAAGGAGGGGAGGCAGGCGTGCCTCAGGAGAGGAGGGTAGATGGCTTAACGTCAACCCCGGGGCAGTAGCCATTACGGGGGAAGAGAGGTGGGTGGGGGCAAGTGACAAGGATTTCCCGTGCTGTTGAGATTTCAATCGCCGGAGGTGGAGGAGAGATGGTTCGTGGGTTATCCCTTAGTGCTTTTTTTTTTTCTTTTTTTTGTCATCATGCATTATTTGTTTTAGGTACAAAAAGCCTTATGCAGCGCTAGCTATGAAGAGAAAAAAACCTATAAGCCAAATAACAACCGCCCGCTTCACCTCATCATAGGAAAAATCAAACCCCCCGAGACCATAGAGGAAACTTCCCCCGCCTAGCACCTAAGACTCACACCTCAGACACGTAGGGAAACAACTCATAGAAACGTACAGGAGAGAGACCCAAACCCTTCAGCAGGCCCCCTGGTAACACTAGGAAAAGAATCAAAGAAATAACGAGATGTAACTACTATTGCCAATATGGCTAACCAAAAGGCCCCGCGGCTAGTCGCCGTAAGGGGCAGGCCGGATCACGGTCGGGACTGACCGGAGGATGGCGACGCGTCGGCGTTTAGGAGAGACTAAGGAGGCAGTGCAATACCAGGATCAACCGTAACCTAAGCGAGGTTTGCGACCGTAGAGTAAATCGCAGGAGGGTGAGAGGTAGGTGGGCGAGCGGAGCCACCGGGCAGAGGGGATGCCAGCCAACGACGATGAGCAGTATGGTGCCAGCCAGTGAGTAGCAGTAGGGTGCCAGCCAGAGGGGAGCAGTAGGGTGCCAGCGGGGGAGGAGTTTTTAGCAGTAAGTGCCAGCTTATGGGGCAGTACGGTGCCAGCGGCCGGAACCGGGACGGGGGTAGAGGAAGGATCGCGAAGGGGCTAGCCACAACCAACTAACGGGCCATGGCAATGGCTTTTGGGGCGACAGCGAAACCGAGCAGGACCGAGATGTTACTAACCGAAGCTTTCCCCATCAGAGGTACAAGCCCAGCAGAACCGAAGCCTTACTTCGACCGAGAGTCTGGCCGCCATATGGCTGACAGTGAACGAAGCGAGAAGCTTTCCGACCGTGCAAAATGCTAAGCGAGGTGCAAAGCAAGTGGGGGTAAGGGGGAGAACCGAACATCATGAGCGGGTGTCAACGATGAACAGGAACAAGAACCCCAAGGAGGGGAGGCATGCATGCCTCAGGAGAGGAGGGAAGATGGCTTAACGTCACCCCCTGAGCAGTAGCCATGATGGGGGAAGAGAGGTGGGTAGGGGAAAGTGACAATGATTTCCCGTGGTGTTGAGATTTCAGTCGCCGGAGGTGGAGGAGAGATGGTTCGTGGTTATCCCTTAGTTCTTTTTTTTTCTTTTTTTTCTCTTTTTTTTTTTTGTAATCATGTGTTATTTCTTTCTAGGTACAAAAAGCCTTATGCAGCGCTAGCTATGAAGAGAAAAAAACCTATAAATGCAATCCCACCGCCCGCTTCACCTCTTCATGGGAAAAATCAAACACCCCGAGTCCATAGGAAAAGTCCCCCTCGCCTAGCACCTAAGATAATATACCCCAGACACGTAAGGAAACAATACATAGAAACGTACAGGTAGAGAGACCCAAACCCTTCAGCAGGCTCCCCAAAACAAAAGAA